>SDBT01014977.1_pt1 | contig 12339 bp, 11 predicted proteins | sample 2277101 | NCBI WGS metagenome assembly SDBT01 (sample SAMN10404973, study PRJNA504765) | marine sediment metagenome | isolation source: marine sediment core GS10_PC15, 103 cmbsf | place: Arctic Ocean: Southern Knipovich Ridge | collected 2010
TAAAAGGTTGATTCGGGTAAAATACACGAAACCCCATCGATTGCATTGAGGCCTTCGTAAATGACTTTTCTCCTTCTTTCGTAGGCTCTGAGCATCTCTTTCACACAATCCTGTGAACCCTTTATGGCCGCCAATGCCGCTCGCTGGGCAACCGCCGTGACGCCGGATACCATGTGCTCCATGAGCTTTTCCATTTCATCGATAAAGGATTCGGGAGCGACCACATAGCCAACACGCCAGCCGGTCATGGCATAGGACTTTGACAACGTAAACGCAGAGATTGTCAAATTTTTCATTCCCTCAAAAGAGGCGATGCTTGTATGCTTTTTACCGTCAAAGATAATATGCTCATAGGGTTCATCGGAAAGGACCAGAATATTATGTTGACGGGCGAGGGTTGCAATCGCCTCAAGGATCTCACGGTCAAAAACAGCGCCGGTTGGATTTGACGGTGTGTTGATAATCATGAGTTTTGTCCTGGCGGTGATTGCATTTTTGATATCTTCCGGATCCACCTTGAAGTGGTTCTTCTCGTATGTCGGCACCCGAACAGGGATTCCGCCAAATAACCTGATTTGCGAATAATAATCGTATCCGGGATCGATAACGATCACCTCATCGCCAGGGTTCAGAAGGTGCAGAGCAGTATTGAAGATTCCCTGCATGGCGCCCACACTCACAAAAATTTCCGCATCAGGATCGGCAACGATGTTATTCTCTTCCTTTAATTTATCAGCAATTGCTTCTCTTAAATCCTGAAACCCCTTGGCCGGCGGATAACGCGTGTATCCGTCGTCCAATGCCTTTTTCGCGGCTTCCCTGATGAACACCGGCGTATCAAAATCGGGCTGACCGATTCCGAGATTCACAACATCCGGAATTTTGTCTGCCAGGGCAATCATCACCCGGATTCCAGACCATTCGATCTCGTGTGTTCTTTCTGATAAATGTTTTTCCATGGTCAGTGGTAGCGTCTGATAGTCACATTGGGTTTTTGCATCCATTGGTCGAATTTTTGCCTAAGCCAGCGTTTGAAGTGAAACCGGCTTGCCGGAAAAAGCAGCAGAAGACCGGCGATGTCCGTGAGGAAACCCGGGGTGAGAAGCACAATGCCGGCAACGAAAATGATCACCGCGTCGATGAGATCCTCTGCCGGCATAATCCCCTGCTGAAGCTGGGAGCGGACTCGGCGCATAGTCTGCATCCCTTGCATGCGGGCAAGGTAGGCACCGGTAAAACCGGTTAGAATCACCAGTGCCAGGGTGTTCAGAGCACCTATGACGGCGCCGATTTTTATGAGAAGATAGAGTTCCAGCACGGGAACCAGTGTAAATGCGAGAAAGAGTTTGAGCAGCATATTGGGTGTTACCTTTTTTCTAAAATTGTCCTGTTCCTTACCAGTCAGGATGGTTAAGTGACTCAATACTGACAACTTTTCAGCCCTGATTGACTTGTACCCCGTCGCCCTGTACCTGGGATAATATGACCATCAGCATGGTATGTGTCAAGTTTCTTGTTCCCTCAATCTGTTAGGACAACAAAAAAACTTATTCCTTGCATCCTCAGAATAGCACTTTAACTTTGTACATAAAAATGGTATGGAGAAGATGTCGTACTTATTGATACATGAGACCGATTAAGAACAGGAATTTTAAGGAAAAAATTAATGAAGAACCTTAATATGAGAATATTGAGATGGTTGATATTTTTTGCGTTCATGAGCCCCCTTGTAGTGAATGCCGCTGATTGGCAAATCGATATAAATGGTGCAATGAGAATTAGCTATAACGTGGATGAATGCGAGTCCTCTTGTTTAGATCTCTGGCGCAGCACCGACCCGGATGCTACGTCCGACGAAGAATCAAGCACCTATTTGACGGGGGATATTTCCCAATTTGCAATTAACGGAACCCGCAGGATGGATACCGGGTTTAAGGTTGTTTTCAAGACCGAATGGAGGATTGATTCCCCTGAAAGTGAGGGCGAGAACATTTTTACCAGTTATGAGCAGTATATCGGACTGGGCGGGGGAGGGGGACTTCTGCGAGCCGGTACAATCGAAACACCTTATATGCAGACGGGTTTAAGGCTAGACCCCTTTTACAGTGATGCGCTGGCAACGCGCTTTTTTGTCGACATACAATCGGCTTTGCACCACACCAACGGAAAGGGACGTGGTCGTTCCACCAACACCCTTCGATACGACTCCGCCGTTTCTTCAAATGGGCTTGGTATACAGTTATTTACAGCCATAGATAATAGTAGTGATAATGATAACAGCTATGGCGCTGGACTGACTTATATTTCAGCGGCACTAAGTATGTTCGTACAGTATTATGATAACGGCGAACCAGGCGATGATGAGGCTTATAAAGTTGGCTGGAAAATGGGTTCAGAAAGCTTTTCCATTTTTGGTCAATATGAGTTTGATAAGGGATTAATCTCTCTTTCCGAAAATCTTTCTTCTTTAAGCACAGAAGATGTGGATACGGCTAACGGAGACAATACATATGAACACAATCAAACTACGGGCGCCGATGTATGGTATTTAGGGGCAGTTTATAATTTTGGTCAATTCATGTTGATTTATGAGTATGGCAAAAGGAAAGACTCTGTGGATGGCAGGGAGAAAGATGACGGTCACACCGGTTGGATACTTGGTATCAGCTTACATCTTGATGACTATTTCTATTTTTATGCCGGCTATCTCAAAAAAGAGTTTAACGATGATAACGATAAAGACACCCGGTATACGGTTGGTGCGACACTCACTTTTTAAGTCTATTTGTTTAGGTGTCTTTAAAAAGCAAAATCTTATAGTCCCGGCAAATGGATAAACCATTTTATTTAATGATTTTGATTTCGTGGAGAAATGACTCCACAAATTGCCAGAATGTATCCCAATTTGGCGGACAATCGTTGTGTGCGCAGTCATAGGATATCATTTTGCAATGTTTAGCTGCCCGGCAAAGAGTAACCCCATGTTTATAGGGAATGATATCGTCATACTTGCCGTGTATTATGAGAACCGGTCCTGAATAGGCTCCTACAACAGAGAGATTGTCGAATGGATCTCGAATTAGAAATTTTGGAACAAGATATTTTGATGCGTATGATTGCACGCTGGTAAATGTTGACATCAGAATGAGCGCCGCCGAAGGACGCTCTGCAGCAAGTCTGCAGACAGCGCCCCCGCCAATGGAACGACCGAATAGTATAATTCGAGAAGGGTCAACCTCTTTGCGTTTGATGAGAATATCATAGGCTGTAATAAAAGTTTCGGTTATACTCTTTTGTGAAGGTGCGCCTTTGGATCGGCCATAACCTGGATATTCTACAAGTAATACACCAATCCCAAGGTTTGTAAGCTTCTTGAGCTCTTGAGGCCAAAAGTCGATTAATTCTGCATTTCCATGCGCAAAAATTACTGCGGGTGCAGGATCAGAATTTTGTCCTGAGGACGGTGGCAGGAACCATGCTTCAACTTTTCCATGTCTTGTATCTATCCAAATCTTCTCTATTCCGGAAATTTGATTTTCAGTGCCCGAGGGTGTTACGATCAGATAACGAGGGAATATCATCTGTCTCTGCACCAGAAAAAGAAAACAACAATATATAAAATAGAAAAATAGTGCCCATAAAGTTAATTTTAAAAGAATTTGCACTTTCCTGTTTCCTTTCAATGTCTTGCGATTTACATCTCGGACTTGATCAGGGAGCCTCATATTATTTTCTTAGAGATTGAGGTGAATTTTTACGGCTTTCTCAATCCAGGCTATTTCTTTATTTTCCAAAGAACCGATGAATTTAATCAGTCTTATTTTATCCAGTGTTCTAATTTGATCGGTTTTAATCTTGGATTTTTTGGGAAGGTTCCCGGCCCCTTGAAGCAAAAATATTTCAAAGGGGTATATTTTATCTATATTTTTTGATGTAATAGGTAAAACCGTCACCGTACCTGAGAACTCATTGTTTTTATCATTTGAAATAACAAAAACAGGTCGAATTTTAGATATTTCCTTACCTATTACAGGGTCAAGGGCTGCAAGATAAATTCCTCCTCTTTTAATATTCATCCCATCCCTCCAAATCAGCAATTTCAAACTCTTTTGTGATGTTAAGGCTTTCTCTTCCTATGGCGCGATAACCTTCCTCAAGAATTTTTTCCATCTCCTCCTTTTGCCGTTGTTCGATCTGCTTTCTTATGGCTTCAGCAATGAAACGGCTCCGTTTTCTAGGACCTGTTAGCTTGTTTAGTGCGATGATCAGATCCTTTGGGATCGTAATATTAAGTCGAATGGTTTCAGTATTCATTATGCACCTCCTAGTAAGCATTATTCCATGTATTATATTATGTATATTAAATGCGTGTCAAGGATTATTTTAGATCAGTTTGTAATTGTGCAGCACGAATACGCAGGGTGAATTATATAATTAAATCTTCGATTTACTCTTTATGTCGCAAATCAAAGCCGGATCATTTAGGCCTGGATTCTTTACTGGCAAAATGCTTCTTGACAGGTTGATAAATAAATGAAAAAATTCCTGTAACTATTCAGCCACTAAGGCACAAAGGCACAAAGATAATATCAATATAAATTTTATCCCAAGTAACTGAAAATAAAAATGAATAGCATAAAATAAATTATTCTATAATTTTGGTGTCTTGGTGTCTTTGTGGCCTCCAGCCTATTAAATTTAAACAAATATTACTGGAGTACCGAGATGGGAAACATAAGGTTCAGAGAATTTTGTTTGGCTCTTTTTCTCATGTTTTTCACAACCTTCTGGCTAGTATTTTTCCACTCTGTTAAGCAGGCAGATGCAACTGATATTCGGAAGCCTGTTTGGGCCGGTAGCTTTTATCCAGCTTCAAAGCCTGAATTGGAAAAAACCATTTACCAACTCTCCCTTCACGCAAAGCAAACGAAAGTTCAATTTCAATCCGGAAAAATTCTTAAGGCCCTGATCTTACCACATGCAGGATATATTTATTCAGGCTTGACAGCAGCGCATGCTTCTCTGGTTTTAAAGGAAAAGCAATTTTCCAAAGTTGTTTTGCTGGGACCTGATCATAGGGTTGGTTTTAGAAACGGATCGATCAGTGATTATAAAGCCTATCAAACCCCACTGGGTATAATCGAGCTGCATGAGGATAATGAAATCTTACGTCTTCAATCGGATATGTTTCAAACTATCCCGGCTTCTGATATGAGCGAGCATTCACTTGAGGTGATCCTGCCCTTTTTGCAAAGCTATCTTAAGGAATTTAAGATCGTTCCCGTTGTCCTGGGCCCAGGTAATATTGTTGGAATCACAGACACCATCGATCCAATACTTGATCAAAACACTCTGGTGGTAGCCAGTTCCGACCTCTCCCATTACCTTTCTTATGCGGAGGCTGTACCTAAAGATAAAAAAACAATCAATATGATTTTAAATCTGGAATACGGCAAACTGTCAAAGTGTAGTGATTGCGCATGTGGCAAAATGCCAATTCTAATTGTTATGGAGATGGCACGTAGGCATGCCTGGCAACCGGTTCTTCTCCATTATTCCAACAGCGGTGATACCGCAGGCGGAAAAACACAAGTTGTCGGTTATGCAGCCATTGCATTTTACGGAGATTTATCTATGAAAAAAACCAATGATTCCAGTCAGCATTTCAACCAAAAGCAGGGGCAAGCGCTTGTAAAACTGGCCCGGAAGACCATTATGGAAAGATTTGGCCAAAAGATGGCCGAGCATGAATCTGATTCCTTGTCTGCCGTCTTGAAAGACAGGTGCTTTAATAAATGTTGCGGTACATTTGTCACCCTTAAGATAAATGATCAATTACGCGGTTGTATAGGTAATTTGAATGCAAATAAATCTGTTTTGGAGGGTATCAGACGTAACGCGATCAATGCTGCATTTCATGATCCACGTTTCAGTCCTCTTATAGCTAAAGAGCTGGAAAATGTGGATATAGAGGTCAGCATACTTACCGAGCCGAAACTTCTTAAATACCGGGATAGTTCTGACTTGCTCTCAAAACTGCGTGTCAATGTGGATGGTGTTATTATCCGCAAGGGATCTGCCGGCGCCACCTTTTTACCCCAGGTATGGGAACAATTGCCCAAGCCTGAGGAATTTCTTGCCCATCTATGCATGAAGGCGGGTCTGCCGACCAGTACATGGAAAAAAGATGCACTGGAAGTCAAGACTTACCAGGTTCAATATTTTGATGAGGAAAAATGAACGCGCCATAACGCGGGTTGTCATTGCCACAGGCATCTCCTCTGTGGTGACCCAATTATTAACTATTCGCGAATTTCTTTCCCAATTTTCGGGTAACGAATTCGTCATTGCCCTAATTCTTTTCAACTGGCTGATCCTGGGCGGAGCGGGCACCCTTCTGGCCAGGCTGATTACGCGTCGTTTTTGGAAAGCCACGGTCAACCGCCTCGGGTGGCTCTCACTCATTTTAGCAGCCATACCCACCTTGCAAATCCTGGCCATACGGGGTCTCCGTGATGTCTTCTTTATTCATGGCAGCTCTGTTGGGTTCTATCCTACTCTATCTTATATTTTATTCACAATTGCCCCTTATACCCTGTTACTTGGTTTTGTCCTTCCTTATAGCCTGTTTGTGCTAAGGGACGAAACTCCGGATTTTCCAGGCACCCATATCTATATAATCGATAATATAGGAGATGTGGCCGGCGGAGCCCTTTTTTCCTTTGTTTTGGTTTATCTGGTCACCCCCTTACAAGCGATATTCCTTGCTCATATACCATTATTAGCAGCAACCTTTTTCCTTTTTCTCCCTGCCTCCCGGCGATCTCCTTTCGTCATCCTTGGAGCAGGAGTGACATTCATCATACTGCTGCTGGGTATTTTTTTTGAACCAATCTCAATGGTCCCTTCCGAAGGGAAACTCGTTCACTATCGAGAATCCCGTTATGGTCGGATTGAAATACACCAGGACTGGGAACAATTCACACTATTTACGGGTGGTATCCCAATTTTCAGCAGCCAAAATTTGATTATGGCTGAAGAGGCGATCCATTATCCATTAACCCAAATCGATCCGTCGATCAAAGCGCCAAAAGTTCTATTGATTTCTGCTGAAGGCGGGATGATGGCGGAAATACAAAAGTATCGACCGGAAAGAGTGGACTACGTGGAACTGGATCCCGAGGTTACCACTGTTCTTTTTCAATTTGGTTTGATCAAAGAAATTCCAGGATTGAACGTCATCCATCAGGATGGAAGAGCCTATCTGACGGATTCAGACAAGATCTACGATGCTATTATTGTTAATTTGCCCGAACCTGAGACCTTTCAAATCAACAGGTTCTTTACCGACCGTTTTTTTGCGCTGGCTAAAAGCCATCTTACTTCGAAGGGGGTTTTGAGTTTTTCCATGCAGGGGTTTGATAACTACCTGGCCGAACCACAACGGCAACAACTTTCTTCCCTTTACAACACGGTGGCAGAGCATTTCGACCATATTCTTTTATTGCCGGGGCAGAAAATTTTCTTTTTGTGCAGGGCGCTTCCCATCAAGGCCGATATACCCGAGCTTCTTGAACAAAAAGGCATCTTAACCAGTTATATCAGTAAGTTTTTTTACGGTAATCTGACCAATGAAAGAATCAAGCGTTTAAACGAGCTGATAGACCCTTTCACACCAAAAAACTTTGATATCGCTCCTCATTTGATTCGGCTGATGTTTTCCCGGTGGTTTGCAAAATTTGCTACATCGCCTGTAGGATTTATGGTCGTTCTGGCTGTACTGTGTGTGATCTATCTGATTCGTATCACCAAAGAAGAGTACGTTCTCTTTTCAACCGGTTTTATGACCATGGGAAGCGAAATCATGGTTATCTTTGCCTTTCAGATTTTTTTCGGTTATATTTATTTACAGATCGGTTTGATCGTAACCGTCTTTTTGGCAGGTCTGTTGCCCGGAGCCTGGTTTGGTGAGAGACTGCGCGAGCGTGGAAAAGGATTGCTGGTTCATATTGACATCCTAATTATTATACTAATGGGTTTGTTGATCGTTGCTCTTGAATATGGAGGGGATCGTTTACCGGTCGCTTTTTTTCTAATTTTCGGCTTTGTGGTTTCGCTGGCCTGTGGCTGTCAATTTCCGGTGGCCCTTTATTTGAGGGGAGGCGGCAAATCGGCAGTAACGCGCACCTTTTCTGCTGATTTGATCGGTGCCGCCTGTGGCACCTTGATTACCAGTGTGGTTCTGATCCCTTATTTTGGCATCATTTGGGCTGCCGTAGGATTAATATGTATTAAAATGACAAGCCTAATTATAATGGTGATGACCCATGAATAAATTAAACAGACGTGATTTTCTTTATTGTGGCGCGGCTTTATTTTCCACCGCCATGATCCCGGGAGTTTGCCGGCCTTTTATGAAAAAGAAGGGTGTAATTTCCGGCCCTGCGGATGTACGTGGCAAGGTGTTTAAGGGAGATGCGCCGAAAAGTTTGGGGAAATGGTCGTATGAGGGATTTCGTTATAAAAAATTAACAAATAAAAAGGTGGTATGCGGTATCTGTCCCAATCGTTGCATATTAGCGCCGGGCGATCGGAGCGTCTGCCGCTCTAAGGTCAATTTTGACGGCATTTTATATAGCCTTACCTATGGAAATCCTTGCGCTGTAAATATCGATCCCGTTGAAAAAAAACCACTTTACCATTTTAAGCCGCGCACAAAAGCCTTTTCCATTGCAACAACAGGCTGTAATTTTCGATGTTTGAATTGTCAAAACTGGGAAATATCACAGGCAAAACCCCATGAAGTCCGCATTTATGAATTTTTCCCGCCAGAAGTTGTTATAGAAGCACAACGCTCTGGGTCTGAATCGATTGCCTATACATATTCCGAAGCGATTGCCTTTTATGAATATATGATAGATACTGCCCGATTAGCCAGGGAGAAAGGGATTCATAACCTTTGGATCACAAACGGCTATATCAATCGAAAACCCTTGCTGGAACTCTGTAAGGTATTGGATGCCGCCAATGTCAACCTGAAATCATACAGCGATGCCATTTATCGAAAATTGAACGGCGGCCGTCTCCAACCGGTCTTAAACACCTTAAAAACGCTACATGAACAGGGCGTCCATTTCGAAATAACAAATCTGGTTGTTCCCGGGTATGTGGATGACGAGGATATGGTAAAAGAGATGTGCCAGTGGATCCTTAAGAATGTAGGTCCCGATTATCCGGTGCATTTTTTAAGATTTTTCCCGAAGTACAAGCTGGACCGATTACCTCCAACACCTGTTTCTACCTTGACCCGTTTCCGTGAACTGGCCATGAGTGAAGGAATTCACTATGCTTACGTGGGCAACGTACCATACCATGATGGGAATAACACCTATTGTCATCATTGCAAAAAGTTGTTGATCGAAAGAAAGGGTTATTTCATTCCTTCATATAACATGATAGGAAATAAGTGCAAATTTTGTGAAACTGTAATTCCAGGTGTTTGGAGTTAAAAAGAAATTTATCACGAAAGCACGAAAACACGAAAACACGAAAAGTACAATTTCATTTCGTGATTGAGAAAGATAGGAGGAAAAGAACTTGTGAAAGAGGATAGACGCTTTCACTGGGCATGGATCATCCTGGTGATAAGCTTTTTAAATTTGTTTACAAACTACTCTATCCGCCTCGGTTATGGTGTAGTCCTTCCTGAGATGATTCGAGACCTGGGGTTTAGCAGGACAGTGGGAGGCACCATTTTAAACTCCTATTTTATTTCCTATATAGCATTAACGCCTTTTGCCGGCTATCTAACGGATCGATTGGGAGCTCGGAGGGTCATTACGACCTGCGTGTTCATTCTTGGTGTGGGCGTTTTTATGATGGGAACGGTGAAAACACTCTGGACAGCCTGCTTCTTTTTTTCCATAGCCGGACTGGGCGCCACAGGTATGTGGACACCTGTTCTTACAGTTGCCCAGCGCTGGTTTACCCCTAAAAAAAGGGGTCTGGCCCTTGGAATAATCTCTACAGGCTATGGACTTGGTTTTGCTACAATGGGGGTTGCCTTCCCCTGGATTGTAGATCATTTTAACTGGCGCTATGCATGGTATTTTTTAGGCGGTGGGGCTTTGGCAATGGTTATTTTAAACGGCCTCCTGTTGAGAAGCACTCCTGAGTCTGCCGGATTTTTGCCCTGGGGTCAAAAAGAGGCCGTCAGTTCCAGTGGGTTAAGAAAAATGACACGTCCGGTGATTGGCTCCTTCCCCAAATTGCTTAAAGACAGGACATTTTGGCTTATAGGATTTTCTTACTTCTGTATTTCTTACAGCCTTTATGGAATTACAACTTATATGGTCGATTATGCAAAATACAGCATGGGACTGTCTCTTGAGAAAGCCAGTTTTTTAGCTACAATTCATGGTCTTTGCCAGATTATCGGCGTTCTAACAATTTTACCCTTATCCGACTATTTGGGACGCAAGAAGACCATGGTCATTACCCAATTTTTTATTACTTCCTCTTTGTTAGGTATTTTATTCGTCGGAAATAACTGGGTTATGCTATATATCCTTATAGGGATATTAGCTGTTTTTTATGGTGTGACTTTTCCGCTCTACGGAGCCTGCGCCGGAGATTATTATTCCAGAGAAGTCATGGGAACGGTCATTGGAGCCTGGACACCTTTATATGGCACGGGAGCCATTTTGTCCCACTGGATGGGGGGCGTTTTGCGAGATGCCATGGGGAATTACGATTATGCCTTTACCATCAATGCTGTGATGGCAGGGATTGCGCTTCTTTTATTCTCCCGAGTCAAAAAAGGATCCAATAATCCTTTGTAAATAAAAATTTCCCTTAAACCAAAAGACACGTATTATCTTTTACTGTCTGTTGTCTAAAGGAAAATTCCTACCTTTCCAAGTTTTAGAATCTATCTATTCAGCAATAACAGATATTTGCGTTTGACAAAGACAATAAATTATTGATATTTTATCACTCGTGTCCGAAATAATTTAATTCGTATTAAGCAGGCTCTACGGCCATAGACACTCGTGCAGCGACTTGAAATGAATTATATATAATCAAATAATTATTATTTAATAACAATAAGTTATGTCACATTCAAAGATGTAATTTACGGGGCGGAGCTATGTATTTATTTACAAGCCTTTCTTAAAAAATCTCTAAAGATCTCATAATATGAACATACTTATCGTAGGCGGTGCCGGTTATATCGGCTCTCACATGTGCAAATATCTCTTTAAAAATGGCTATACACCTATTGTTCTCGACAACCTTGTCTATGGGCACAGGGATTCAGTAAGATGGGGCTCCTTTATTGAAGGATCCATGGATGATAAAGCCTTGCTCAACCATATTTTTAAAGAATATGAAATTGCAGCAGTAATGCATTTTGCCGCTTTTTGCTATGTTGGTGAGTCAGTGGATGATCCTGTAAAATATTACCGCAACAATGTTGCAGCCACTCTAATCTTGCTTGAAGCTATATTAGAAAATGATATTTTTAATTTCATTTTCTCATCAACCTGTGCCACTTATGGAGAGCCTGTCGAAATCCCCATAAAAGAAAACCATCCCCAATCTCCGATCAATCCTTATGGCAGAACCAAGCTTATTGTGGAACAAATTATGGATGATTTCGGCAATGCTTACGGATTAAAATCGGTTTCCCTTCGATATTTTAATGCTGCAGGTGCCGATCCGGACGGAGAACTGGGAGAAGACCACAGGCCTGAAACACATCTAATTCCACTTGTCCTTCAAACAGCATTGGATCAGCAGAAAACAATAAAAATTTTCGGGAATGACTATCCAACAAGCGACGGAACCTGTATCCGGGACTATATTCATATCAATGATCTGGCCCAGGCTCATCTTTTAGCATTAGAAAGACTCCTAAATGGTCGCCAAGGCGGCCAATATAATTTGGGAAACGGTGATGGATATTCTGTTATGCAAGTTGTCGATGTTGCACGTAAAGTAACCGGAAGACTGATCCCTTCAAAGTTTGTCAAAAGGCGACCCGGGGACCCTGCAGTGCTGATCGGCTCCAGTGAAAAGGCTATTAAAGCGCTTGGTTGGAAACCACAATTCACTGATCTTGATACAATCATTGAAACCGCATGGGAATGGCACAAAAAATATCCCCATGGTTACGAATCCTGACGTACCTGTACGAACGATGACAGTCTTGAGACCTTTGCAAAACGCCCCCTTTTGCCTCCCGCTACTGCGGGATGTCAGGCTCAACATTTTGCACGAAGTGAAGCTTTAGCGCTATCCTCAAAATACTCAATGTATGGATGCCTGTCCCGATTT
>SDBT01014978.1_pt1 | contig 12339 bp, 8 predicted proteins | sample 2277101 | NCBI WGS metagenome assembly SDBT01 (sample SAMN10404973, study PRJNA504765) | marine sediment metagenome | isolation source: marine sediment core GS10_PC15, 103 cmbsf | place: Arctic Ocean: Southern Knipovich Ridge | collected 2010
GCTTTTGGCAATAAACGTGCTTGCCCATCTTGATAGCGGCCATCGCCGCGACGGCGTGTAAATTATCCGGCGTCGATACGGTAACGGCATCGATGTTGTTGCCTTCCTTATCCAGCATTTTGCAGAAATCGCGATATTTCTTTACGTTAGGATACCGCTTGAACGTACCGGCCGCGTGTTTGAAGTCCACGTCGCACAGCGCAATAATATTTTCAGTGCTGACCTGGCCGACATCGCTGGCCCCCATTCGGCCGACGCCGATACAGGCAACGTTGAGTTTTTCGCTCGGCGAAACCCTGCCGGGTCCGCCAAGCACATGACGCGGAACGATGGTAAATGCTGCCGTTGCCGCAACGCCACTTAAAAAATCACGACGAGTTATTTTTTGTCTCTTCACGATAAATTTCCTTAAACTTTCCGGTTTTCTTTTGAACTATAGACTCCAACCCTGCCGGTACTCCCGGTGCAGGTATTGATTCGCCTCGGGCACGTTGGTAATTTTTAAATTCGCACTGTCCCAATGCAGCCTGGTGCGGGTAAGCTTTTTCTTCAGGTCGGCTCGCAGAGCAACATTGCCGAGCAACACCGCCTCGGCGAGCGGCCCGGCATGATCGAAATTGGAGCCGGCAGGTTTGCCGCCCTTGCAAGCATTGATCCACTCCTGGTAGTGGCCCGGCGAGCGCTCGAGCACTTTCGGGGGCTTACCGAATTCTTTTCTTCTCGATTCCGGTATTACCATGTGTCCGAACATTTTTCCTTTATCGCCGACAAACAGCGTTCCGTTGTCGCCGAATTGTTGGCCTTCGTCCAGTTCGTCGGGGCGCGGCGGCCTCATCCCACCGTCGTACCAGTGCATCTTGACCGGCGGCATATCGCCGCGAGCGCCGAATTGGTAAGTCACCCGCGAGGCAACCGGATATGTTTCATCGTTGACCAGCGTGCAGGCGGCCTCGACAGTCAGGGGGGCCTCCAACTTCAGAGCACGCCAGATCGGATCTATACTGTGGCAGCCGATATCACCCAAAGCACCGGTTCCGAAATCCCACCAGCCGCGCCATTTGAACGGCGCATAGGATGGATGATATGGCCTCTTAGGCGCCGGGCCGAGCCACAGGTCCCAATCCAGCGTATCAGGCACAGCCAGCGTATCCTCGGGTCGTCCAACACCCTGGGGCCAATACACATCGGAAAGACCCCGCAAGGGCCGGTCGGTCCAAACATGCACCTCGCGCACAGGGCCGATCGCGCCACCCCAGATATACTCGCTCGTCAGGCGGTTACTCTCGCCAGCCTGGCCATTATTGCCCATCTGCGTTGCCACCCCGGCTTCTCGTGCGGCTTTGGCAACCACGCGGGCCTCGTACACCGAGTGCGTCAGCGGCTTTTCGCAATAGACATGCTTGCCCCTTTTGATAGCCGCCATTGAAGCCACGGCGTGGATGTGATCCGGCGTGGCGACTATCACCGCGTCGATGTTGTTATCCTCGATGTCCAGCATCCGCCGGAAGTCTTTGTATTTTGTAGCTTTCGGGTAGCGCCTGAACATCCCGCGGGCATGACGCCAGTCCACGTCACACAGCGCCACGATGTTCTGGCTCTTGAGCGACTCAATATTGCTGCTGCCCCGGCCACCAGTGCCGACGGCAGCGATGTTGAGCTTATCGCTCGGCGCCGTCTGGCCGGGTCCTCCCAGAACATGCCGTGGAACAATCGTGAACGCCGCTACGGCTGCCGCCGCACCCATAAAATCTCTTCGCGATATCCTACTTTTTTGCTTTTTTGCTGCTCTTTTGGTATCTTTCATAAAATATTCCTCACGATCTTAAAATTAATAACAAAATTGCGGTCTTAGTTGTTTTAAGGTGGGGCAAACCCCACACAACGCTTACAGGTTCCAACCATCGCGGTATTCGCAGTGGATATATTTATTCGCCTCGGGCAAATTCGTAACCTTCATATTCGCACCGTCGTAATATAGTTTAAGGCCCTTCTCATATAACTGCTGGCCCATGCGCAAGGCAACATTGCCCAACAATACCACCTCGGTCAGCGGTCCTGCGACATCGAAATTGGAGCCAGCCGGTTCACCGCCCTTGCAGGCGTTAATCCACTCCTTGTGGTGTCCGGGCGAACGTGGCAGAACTCTCGGCGGCCTGCCGTACTCTTTGCTCCTCGCTTCCGGCAGCAGTCTGTGGCCCAGCATTTTGCCTTTGTCGCCGACAAATAAATTGTCATCGGCGTTGCCGAAACGCAAACCCTCTTGAAGCTCTTTCGGCCGGGCCGGCATCAATCCGCCGTCGTACCAGGTCAGCTTGACCGGCGGCATACCCTCACGGGCGGGAAAATCATAGCGAATGATCGATGCCAGAGGCGCTGTTTCGGAATTTACGCCGCTTGAGCATGCTTCGACACTCGTCGGGTATCCAAGCTTCAAGGCCCTGAAAATCGAAACAAGCTGATGGCAGCCAATATCACCCAACACGCCCGTTCCAAAATCCCACCAGCCGCGCCACGAAAACGGCAGGTAGCACGGATGATAAGGTCGCCGCCGAGCCGGGCCAAGCCATAGGTCCCAATCAAGGGTTTCCGGCACGGGCGGTGTATCTTTCGGCCGATCAATACCGCGAGGCGAGATCGGCCTGTTACACCATGAATGGACCTCTCGAACCTGGCCGATCGCTCCGTCCCGGATAAATTCGCTCACTAATCGTGTCCCCTCGGATGCCTGGCCCTGGTTGCCCAACTGGGTCGCGACACCGGCCTCGCGGGCCGCCTCGGTCAGCTTGCGAACCTCGTAAATCGAATGGGCCAGCGGTTTTTCACAATAGACGTGCTTGCCCATCTTTATCGCCGTCATTGCTACAACAGCATGAGTATGGTCCGGCGTAGCAATAACCACCGCGTCGATGTTCTTCTCTTTATCCAGCATCTTGCGGAAGTCGTGATATTTTTTGGCATTGGGATAGCTTTTGAACACATTCGCCGCATACTTGTCATCCACATCACAGAGGGCAACGATATTCTCGCTGCCGACTTCATGGAGATCGCCTGCGCCGCGACCGCCGATTCCCACGCCGGCAATGTTGAGCTTTTCACTGGGTGGGATATGGCGTGGCCCACCCAAAACCTCTCGTGGAACAATCGTAAAAGCGGTTGCCGCCGCTGCTGAACTCATAAAATCACGTCTCGTGATCTTTTTATCCTGCTGTTCGTCCGACTTTTCCCAACCTTTCATAAGAAAACTCCTTTTGTATCCTGCGATTTGTCGCCCACTGTCCGCAAGATTTAGTAAGTAGTCAATCAGTTAAAATTACAGTCTCCATCCGGCGCGGTAGAACTTGGTGACATAATTGTCCGCTTCGGGACAATTCGGCGAGCGCAACGTCTTCGAGTCCCACTCGACGCGTTTCTTCAGCCGTACCGCCAGGTTGCCGACCAGTAGGGCTTCGGTGAACGGCCCGGCGTACCAGAAGCCGGATTTCGCATTCTCGGGCTTACCCGCTTTGCAGGCCTCGGCCCACTCCTTGTGATGGCCCGGCGACCTCGGAAGCATCTCGGGCGGTCTGCCATATTCTTTCATCCTGGATTCGGGAATGAGTCGCGGCGCACCGGCGTGGCTCGGACCGAGCAACTTGCCCTTATCGCCCACGAAAAGAATCCCATTACCTTCCAGCCGACGGCCTTCCAATTCAGCCGGTTTCGGCGGCAGTTTGCCGCCATCGTACCAGGTCATCTTGACGGCGGGCCGATTTCCCCTGGCCGGGAACTCAAACCGAATGATATTCGAAACGGGCAACGTCTCATCGTTGACTTCACTGGTTTCGGCCTCGACCGCTGTCGGCGCATCCAGATCCAGCGCAAAGAACGCCGGGTCCGCGTTGTGCACCGCCATATCGCCGATGGCGCCGCATCCGAAATCCCACCAGCCGCGCCAGTTGAACGGGCAGTAGGATCCAAGCCCTTTTCTCGTGGGAAACTTTGCATAGGGTCGCCAGCGAGCAGGACCAAGCCACAGGTCCCAATCGAGACCTTCAGGGATGGGCGCGCTTCCCTTCGGCCGGTCAATACCTTGCGGCCACCACGGCCTCTCGGCCGTGCCGGCTCGATCGCTCCAGACATGAACCTCGCGAACCGTTCCGATCGCCCCGTCATGGATGAATTCCCAATACAGAGGCAGGCCCTTGCCGCCGTGGCCCTGGTTGCCCATCTGCGTAACCACACCGGTCTCGCCGGCCACTTTTGTCATCTCGCGGGCCTCGAAGATCGTATGAGCCATCGGCTTTTCGCAATACACGTGCTTGCCCATCTTCATCGCTCTGATGGCAGCCGGAGCGTGAATATGGTCCGGCGCGCCGATGACCACCGCGTCGATGTTCCTGGCCTCTTTATCCAGCATCTTGCGGAAGTCGCGGTAAACCCTGGCGTCAGGATACCTTTTGATTGTTCCCTTGGCTCTGTCCAGGTCCACGTCGCACAAAGCGACAATATTCTCACTTTCCAAAGCCCTAAGGTCACTGGCGCCACGACCGCCGACACCGATACCGGCGATATTGAGCTTATTACCTGCCGAACCGGCTATAACGCGCTTCGGCACGAACGTAAAGGCCGCAACAGCCGCCGCAGCACCCATAAAGTCACGGCGAGATATCTTGACCTTCTTCTGCTTGCTCGTTTCTTTCTGATTTCCCATAACAATGTTCCTCATCTTAATATATCGTAAATCTCTTCTGCCACCCTCGGCCTGCAATTTCTTACATTTTGAGTGACCAGCCATCGCGGTAATGCATTTGCACGAAATCATTGGCTCCTTCATCATTTGTGACGCGCATGTTCTCGCCGTCCCATAGAAGCTTCTTTCCGACGTTCTCCGGGCGAATCGCCAGATTGCCCATCGTGACCATTTCCGTAAACGGTCCGGAATAGTCGAAGTTCGAGGTGGCCTTGCCGCCTGTTTTGCAGGCCTCGATCCAGTTACCCTCGTGGCTGGTCTTGATCCGCTTTAGAGTCTGCGGCGGTTTATTCCTGGAGAATTCGCGCATGCGTTCGTACGGAAGTAGTTGCGGATTGTCGCCGTACTCGCCGCAGCGCAGCACGCCCTTGCTGCCCATAAACAGCACATTGCTCGAAGCCTGATTCAGCTTTCGACCTACTTCCAGCACCTCGGGGCGTTCAGGCTTCATACCACCGTCATACCAGTGCACTTTCACCGCCGGCATGCCTTCGCGGGCCGGGAATTGATAGTGTACAATCGAAGCCAGCGGGTACGTCTCCTTATTGACCGGAGTGCAGCTCGCCTCTACGCTGGTCGGGTACTTGAGCTTCAGCGCCCAGAAGACCGGATCCAGCACGTGGCAGGCCATATCAGCGAGGGCACCGCCGCCGAAATCCCACCATCCGCGCCAGGCAAACGGGGCATAGCACTTGTTGTACGGACGCATGGGTGACGGGCCGATCCAGAGGTCCCAGTCCATTGTACTGGGAATATCATGCACTTCTTTGGGCCGGCCGATTCCCTGCGGCCAGATCGGCCTGTTCGTCCAGGCGTGAACTTCCTTGACTTCGCCGATCACGCCGGCCCAGATCCATTCGCAGATATCGCGAACGCCGTTTCCGGAGTGCCCCTGATTACCCATCTGCGAAACGACCTTGTACTTGCGGGCCGCTTCGGTCAGGGCACGGGCTTCTGACACGAGACGGGTCAGCGGTTTCTGCACGTAAACGTGCTTTCGCCGCCTCATCGCCGCCATAGCAGCGACGGTATGAAAGTGGTCGGGCGTCGCGACAATCACAGCTTCAATGCTCTTCTCATTATCCAGCATCTTGCGAAAGTCTTTGTATTTTTTGGCCTTTGGGAATCTCTTGAAACTCTCATCCGCTTTTTTCCAGTCCACGTCGCACAGCGCAACAATATTCGCACCGGCAGACGCGGCGGCCCGGGTATTTCCTGCGCCCATGCCTCCGGCGCCGATGGAGGCAACGTTGAGTTTTTCGCTCGGCGGCTGGGCCAGAACGTGGCTGGGTATAATAGTAAACGCCATCGTCGCCGCAGCGCCACCCATGAACTCACGTCGAGAGATGTTCTTCTTCTTTTCATCTTTCATAATTGTTATCCCTTAATAAACAAGCGTTATTTTGAACTGTTTAAAACCATAATGTAAAAAACCTATAGCTAATCGATTCGGTCAGCTATAATTCAACCAGCCAAATGTTGCGGAACTCCACTTTATTGCCGTGGTCCTGCAGGTATATTCCGGCAGGTTCGGAAGCCTTGCCGCCCAGTGACGCAGTTGTGGGCCCCTTCGCTTCAATCTTGTCATGCACTTTAACGCCGTTATGGACTACTGTTAGAATGGGATTACTTATACTCTTGCCGGCACCGTCGAATCGCGGCGCGCGGAAAGTAATATCGTAAGTCTGCCACTGCGTCGGTGGTGCACACATATTCACAAGAGGCCGCCCTACTTTGTAAATCCCGCCGCACTCGTTGTCCAGACCCTCAAGGCCGTAACTGTCGAGCACCTGCACCTCGTACCGGCCCTGCAGATACACCCCGCTGTTACCGCGCCCCTGGCCGCGTTTTTCGGGCATAAACGGCGTGCGAAATTCTATGTGCAGCTTGACATCGGTAAACTGCTTTCTTGTTATGATCGAACCGGTGCGGGGCTTGATCCTCATCGCACCGTCAACAAGTTCCCATTTCACCTTATCCTCGCCCTGTTTCTTCCTCGGATGCTTCCACTGGTTGAAGTCTTTGCCGTTAAACAGCACAACCGCACCTTCCGGAGGCCTGGCCCCCAATGTAGGCGAAAGCCGGACTACTTTACTCATCCCAAAGCTGCCGGATTCGTCCCCTTTGAAACTACCGCCGAACTCATCCTCTTTAATCACAGCCTGTATTTCAAGTTCGGTTCCGCTATCGCTAAGCACGGTTCGTCCGGCAAAGTTAACAGCCGCACCATCACGCCGCCCATCAAGGACCGCCACAGGCTCCCGGCGTGTATCGAACTCGTTCAATAACACGGCCCTGTACTGCCCTTTACCCAGAGCTATTACCTGCGCTATCAACGATCCCGAATCGGCACCGTTATCGAGTTCCCAGCCCCCCTTCCAGTCACCCATAAAAGGATCGGCACGCTCCATCGTCTTTTTTGCCTCAATGACCGCATCGCTCGGCTGCGAACCAGCACACAAAGGCAAAAGCGAAGGAAAAATCAAAAATGAAACAAACGTGATAATCTTCCAGTCTTCAATAACATAATGATAACTTTTGTCATTCTTCTTTGCTTTTGGAATCATTACTTTTCCTCCTCCTGTTCGATATTATTTATCAATTCCTGCGCCTGCTGACGCAACGATTCACTTTTCGTGGTCTTTATAATCCGATTCAGCATATCCTTCGCCTGTTCGGGATAATCCGCATAAACGCCGCCGGCGATATTAATCACGGCAGCCCCCGCCTCAACGGACAGAGCCTCATCGCCAAGATAACCGGCAGCCATCTGCAGTGCCGCGAGAGACTTCGTATTGGACAGCCCCGACAGCACTTTTTTCTTTTCACCCGCATCCGGCGACAGGCTCATGGCCTTTTTGTACATCTCAATCGTCTCGCCGGCCGGCCGCTCGCTCGCAAGCCCAAGCAGGCGAACAAATCCGCGCAGAGCCAGAATCCTGTGCACTTTGTTGCCGGAACTCTCGGCGACTTTCAGCAGTTCTGCTGTCGGCTCCGGCGTCGGCCAGTCCGCCAGCGCACGAATCGCAGCGGTCCGAACCTCAACATTCTCGTCCTTCAGCGCGGCATTCAGTACTGGCAAAGCACTGTTATCGCCTATTCTGCCGAGCACATTCATCAAAGAGCATCGAGCCGCGGTTTCTTTGACCGAAGGCAGTGCAGCTAAAACGCTTGCAGCCTGGCGGTTCTTGTCTGCGATTCTGTGGGCGACGGCGGCGATTGTCTTCTGGGCCTCGGTGCGGTCGGATGAGCTTTTGGCCTTAATCAGAAGCTCGACCAATGCCGGTAAATTTTCAGGCCCGGCGACAACCTTCAAAATCCTCAGCGACCCGGTTCGAACTTTGCGGTCCGAATCCTTCGCCGTCTCCAGCAAAGTAGCAACGCCCGCCGTGATATTGCGCTGGCCTACGCTGCCGATTAATTCGACTTTTGTTTTGGCCTCGGCCTTTGGGATGGCCGCGAGAATCACCTTATCGACGTTCGGGCCGCGCAAGCGATACAAGCTGTCGCGCGCGGCTTTCTGCTCGGCGCCCTTAGCGCCGGCCGCCGCCTGCGCTAATAACTCAACGGTCGAATCATCGCCCAACTGGCCTAATGCTCTTAAAGCCGCGATTCGAACAGACTGATCTTCGGTTTTCAAAGCGGCAACAACCGCAGGCCGGGCGGCAACATCCCCACGGTCGCCAAAGGCTGACAAAAGCTGCACCTGACTTTTCGCCGAAAGATTCGGCAGTTCTTTGGCCAGGGCCTCGGTTACCTCAGTCCCCGGCATCTCTTTAACCATCGCTATCGCTGCGGCCTGCATCTCCTGGTCGTTGCTCCTCAGAATATCCAGAACAATGCCAACGGCCGTGTCGCGGGCATCCTGCCCGCGATTCGAGGGCGAGACGCACTCTACACCACCCAAACAAACAGCATAAGAGCACAAAAGCAAAAAAGCTAATGAGCTGTAAATCGTGCAATTAGTTTTCATGTCTTATTCTTACTTTTTGGCAGCGTTAATCATACCCGTCAGCGCAGCGGTGCGAATCGGCTTGGGCATGCCTTCCTTCTGAAGCTCCTTATAAATGGCCATAGCCTTAATCTTATTACCGTCGGCCACAAGCTTGTCTGCACACTTTAAATAGGCATCCAACACCGCCGATAGTAACTTACCTTCGGCTTTATTTTTTGCCTCGGCCAGCGCTTCGGTGGCCTTCGAATCGGCAATTCGGCCAAGAGCGGCGGCGGCGGCAATCGCGGTTTCCTGATTAGGTCTGCCTAAAATTCTGCTCAAATTGCGAACGGCTTTCTTATCGCGGCGCTGACCCAAAGAGTTGATGATACCAATTCTTACGTTGCCTCTTGCTTTTCTCAGAGAACCTCGCAAGGCATCATCAACCGCCGAACCGGGGATCCGCTCCAGCGCATATCGCGCCATATCGGATGTCTCCTCGTCAACGAGCATTTTAGCAAGCGCAGGAACGGATTGCTCGGTGCCGATTATGCTCAATTCCCTGCACACAAACTGCTTACCGGCACGAGTTGCATCCGAATCGAGCACACCCAGAAGGGCCTTTTCAACCTTCGCCAGCTCGGCCTTGTTACCGTGCGCCTTCTTTACTGCTTCGCTTACCTCGGTCAGCACCAAACGGCTTTGACCCCAATCATACGTTTTTACTTTCCCTAATAATTCCTGTAATTCTGCCATCTCTGATCCCTTTCCTGAACTAACGATAGGTTTTGGCTTTGTATCAACTTTGTAGTCACCCAATGCAAATTGAATTCCGTCAAGATAGTGTTGCAAGACTGCCGGATTCCAGAGCAAATGGTTATTGTGCCCCAGCGAGCAATAGAATATACGTCCTTTACCCCATGTCTTGACCCAACTGATGCCGGTATCAGCATCCGTCGGTTTGAATCCATTGACGTTCCGCGTGGTTTTGTCGCTCATATCAAGGCTCATCAAAACGAGCTGCTTATCTCGCGAATAGAGCGGCGGATCCGTCCGGTAAATCTCATCGTTGATTTTGAATCCTTTGCCCTTAAACGCTGCGGTCAACGGATGGTCCGGCTCATCGATTTTGATCGCCCAGGTTCCGCCGCCGCCCCAGGGATGGCCGGTAAACTTGCCGCCCATCATTTCCTGCGCCTCGGGCCATTCGTTGAAGTTGTCGGTCGCGGCGTGAATTCCCGCTATACCCTTGCCACCTTTGACGAAATCCATCAGACTCTTGCACAATTCCGGCGTCTTTTTCGGGTTGAATTTAAGCCCTGTCGTGTTGTTGAAACAGATCGCATCGAACTGCCTGAGATTCTCCGGCTTGAAAATGGACATGTCGTTCGTCACGACAGTCTCGTACGCCCCTGTCGTTTTTCCCATCTGTACGACCGCTTTGTTAACCAGGGGAATCGATTGATGGAAGAAACCTTCGCACAGCCAGAAAACCAGCAGTTTCCGCGGCTTGGCGGCTTTTACGGTTGCCTGCTTTGGAACTGCGTTTTCTATCTTCTGCACTTCTTCGGCCTTCAGGTCGCGCAGCTTCTCCGGCGAGGCTGCCTGCAAAGGACTCATAAGCACCGACAAACACCAGAGGCCCAGCAAAACAGCGCCGATTAATTTTGATCCCTTTTTCATTTTTCTACTCCTTAATAATCAATAGTAAATAGTCAATAATCAATTTCATAAGTGCCAGGGACTACGCATCGGACGAGAGAGCATCCGATTGGCCTGCTCATCGTTAAGGAATCTCTCCTTATCCGGGTCCCAGCGTAATTTTCTCTTAGTGAGCATCGCGATTTCGCCCAATAGCGCAATACTGATGGATCGGTGACCAATTTCTGCGGGGGCAATTGTCTCTTTGCGGCTCTTGATACAATTCAGAAAGTTCTGCCTGTGGTCCCGGCTTCGGTATAATTTGATTTCATCGGGGCCGATGACTTCTTTCAAAACGCTCGCAGGATTCGCCTCAAGCTTGCCGCGCTTGACATAAATCCACTTTCCCGATTCTCCATACCATTTTGTGCCCTGCGGAATTTGCTTGTTATTGGCGACGGTCATAACAACGCCGTTGGCGTATTTGCAGGTGAATTTGTACTCCATCGGCACATCGTAGATGCCGTCATTAGGATAGACACCTGCCCCTTCGATCTCGACCGGCCCGGTGCGCTCCAGGTCCAAACCCCAGTGAGCGATATCGATATGATGGCCCGCCCAGTCAGTCAGTTGTCCGCCGGAGTAGTCCATCATCCATCGCCAGTTCCCGTGCATGATGCCTCTGTACGGCACCCAGGGAGCCGGGCCAAGCCAGAAATCCCAATCCACACCTTCGGGTATCGGCTGGATGGGCTTATTGTCGGAGCCACCTCCTGTCGGCAGGCCAACCTCGACTCGTGTTACCTTGCCGATGCGCCCGTTTCGAACCAGCTCGCAGGCACGATGGAAATCCCGCTCTGAGCGCTGCTGACTTCCGGTTTGCCAGATTATACCGTAACGCCGGACCGCGTCACAGATAGCACGCCCTTCTGCAATCGTGCGGGCCAGCGGCTTTTGCGCGTGGATATCCTTGCCGGCACGGGCGCCCATGACGGCAGGAATAGAATGCCAGTGGTCCGGCATCGCCAGCAACAGTGAATCGATATCATCGCGTGCGATTACTTCCCTAAAATCCAGGTACGTTTTGCAGTCGTCGTTTTTATACTTCTCGTCAACGTTCCTTTTGGCTTTGTCGCGCTGGCTCTTATCGACATCGCAGACGGCCACTACCTGTACTTCTTTCTTGCTAAGAAAACCGCGCATGTCCCCGGTTCCCATGCCGCCCATGCCGATGCAACCCATCACGATCCTGTTGCTTGCCGCTATGTTGCCAGCATTACCCAACGCCGATGAAGAAACAATGTATGGAAATGCAATCGCTCCGGCGGTAATTCCTGTTGCATTTTTCAGGAAACGGCGCCGGGTAATGTCTTTGCATTTTGACACTTTTCAATCTCCTTTCCGAAAAACCTTTTACAGATACCAGGGGCTGCGCATTGGTCGTGAAAGTAAACGGTTCGCCCCGCGATCTCCTACAAATACTTCACGTTCCGGGTTCCACTTCAGCGGTCGGCCAAGCTTATAAGCGATATTACCTAAATGGCATACGGAAACAGAGCGACAGCCGGTCTCGATTTCGCAAATCGGCTTGCTGCGCTTGCGTATAGCATCCAGCCAGTCGGTGTAATGGTTTTTGCATTCGTACAGATGAATTTCATTGGGACCGAGCTGCTTATTCTTGAGGTTCTCGGGCACGGTGCGCAAATGCCCACGATTGGTTTCGACCTCGCCTTTGGTGCCAGTGAATAAGACTCCGTTTGCCCTATCACGTGTCATCGTAACGCCGCTGGCGTATTTATAGGTGAGCACCTTGTAATCTTTGCCGTCGGGCGGAATGATTTCAACCGGGCCGCTCTGGTCCATTCCCATGCCCCACTGGGCGATATCGAAATGGTGCGCGCCCCAGTCGGTCATGCCGCCGCCACCAAAACGGCTGTTATAGCGCCAATGAGGAAAGCCGTCCCAGCTCAGGTGCGGGGACAGTTCCGAGTTATAAGTCCTCCACTGCGCCGGCCCGAGCCACATGTCCCAATCG
>SDBT01014979.1_pt1 | contig 12339 bp, 11 predicted proteins | sample 2277101 | NCBI WGS metagenome assembly SDBT01 (sample SAMN10404973, study PRJNA504765) | marine sediment metagenome | isolation source: marine sediment core GS10_PC15, 103 cmbsf | place: Arctic Ocean: Southern Knipovich Ridge | collected 2010
GCCGCCGACCGGTTTAGCGGCTGCTCCGGCAGGGGGTAGTTACTGCGTGACCCCGGTTACGGTTAGCCTCAGTGCGAGTGACGGGACGATCTACTATACCCTTGATGATAGTGAGCCTACTACCGGGAGCCCGGTATATACCGGGTCGTTTGACATAGGTATAGATACGACCCTGAAGTTTATGGCGGTGGATGCCTGTGGGAACCAGTCAGCCATAGTGATCGAGGTCTATGATATTGACACTGAGGCGGTGGTGAGCATCACCTATCCGGTGGATGGAGAGACGGTAATCGCCGGTGATGTCCCGGTTACCGGGACTGCGGATACTGATATAACCACAGTAATAGTTATTTCTGACCAGGGACACGTTGAGTCATCTGGTGTTGATGCCGGGGGCAACTGGTCAGTGGTTCTCTCTGGGGTCACTGTTTCTTCCATATTTATTGACGCCCAGGGGACGGATGACTGTGGCAATATCGGGAGCGACTCGGTAACGGTGCCGGTGTCATATGCAGTTTGTGTCTGGTTCGTGGACGATGACGCCATGGGCGCCGGGACCGGAATATCGTGGGCAGATGCCTTTACCGTTATTCAGGATGCGGTGAACACCTCTACGAGCGGAGAAACTATCTGTGTGGCGGAGGGAACATACACTAATACTCCTACCTCAACTATATCCGTCCTGACCATGAAGGCTGGCATCGAGATATACGGCGGCTTCACAGGAACGGAGATCGATCTTTCCGAGCGCGGCGACCCGGCCGCTCACCCAACCATCCTTGATGGTGAAAACACGAGTTACCATGTAGTTGTCGGTTCATCGAATGCCCGCCTGGATGGCTTTACCGTAGCGGGCGGCGCCGCCACTGGAACCTCCTTTTACGACTCCGGCGGTGGTATGTCCAACAACAATGTAACCGGCCTGAAGGTGGCGAACTGCACCTTCAGCAGCAACTCGGCCCTCGTCGGCGGCGGGATGTTAAATTACAACTCCTCACCCACGATTACCAACTGTACCTTTATCGGCAACTCGGCCGATTGGTACGGCGGCGGGATGTTCAACGACCAATCCTCGCCCACGATAACCAACTGCACCTTCGCCGACAACTCGGCCGATTTGTACGGCGGCGGGATGTTCAACTGGCTCAACTCCTCCCCCATGATAGCCAACTGCACCTTCAGCGGCAACTCGGCCTTTGACTCCGGCGGCGGGATGTACAACGACCAATCCTCGCCCACGATAACCAATTGTATTATGTGGGGTGACTTTCCTGACGAAATATACGACGATTTCTCAATCCCAACCGTAACCTACAGCGACATTCAGGGAGGCTATCTTGGCCTTGGTAATATCAGTTTGAATCCGTGGTTTGTGAGCGGTCCCAACGGCAATTACTACCTGAGCCAGATTGCGGCCGGTCAGTTCTTCCAAAGCCCATGCGTAAATGCCGGCAGCGACACGGCAGCAAACCTGGGAATGGACGACAAAACCACCTCCACTAATGGTGACTTAGATACCGGTATTGTGGATATGGGATATCATTATGAGCCGTAAATGTAATCCGCCTATGGCGGATAGCAGGGGGTAGTCAACCTCAGGCGGAAATAGCAGGGAATATCAAGGAGTAGCAGGGACTTGAATTCTGAGTACTGAATCCTGACAAATTCCCCCTCACCTAACCTCTCCCCGAGGGGAGAGGAATCTTAAATTTAAAAATGAATTCTAAAGTTTAAATCCTTAAAGGGAGAATTATTTTGTGTAATTCGTGAAATTCGCGGTTAAAATTCCCCTCTCCTTAATCCCCTCCCCCACCTGGGGAGGGGATTTTTTTGTTCCCCTTCACTCTTTCGACAAGCCTTGGTCCTGGCCAAGACCAGGGCTCAAGACACGGCTTCGAGACGCCCTTCGTGCCATTTCTCTCCTTCCTTAGTCCTGAGGAGGCTGGCCAATCCCTTCGAGACGCTTCGCTCCTCAGGAAATCGGCCAGCCATCCCGAAGGGCAAATCCAAGACCCTAATGAACAAATCCCCCTCCCCTTTTCTTCCCCTCCCACCAAGGGAGGGGATCACGATTGAATGAATTAATTTAGAGGAAAAGCCCCCCTCACTTACAAAAATATAATTATTCTTGTAATATTGTCCAATTAGCTGATACTAAATAGGATTTTATTTCTACAATTCAATTTTCGGAACTGCGATTTTTCTGTTGACAGGGATACTTCCTAAGTGGTATTTTTGACTCACGCATTTAAAAAAGCCTGTTAATTAACAATACTTTCAAAATTTAAGAATGGCTCCTGAAAATAACTTGAAACAAAACAACAAATCTGAAGAACAAGCCATGGCTAAAGGCGCTCTTTTACTGGGTTTGTTAAAATTTACCGGGGAAAAACTTGGTCCTGAAGGTAGAGAGAGACTTTTGAAAGGCCTTGGTGATGAGGACAGGGTAGCATTTTTTAGATCTCCTGATAGTTCCGAACTTAAAAAGATTTCAATAGCAGAATGGTATCCTTACAGGATATATAAAAGTCTTATAAGTGCTATTGTTAAAGAAGTTGGAAATGGAGATAAAAATTTGTGCAAAGAGATAGGTCATTGGTCTGCTGAACAGGATTTTGATCCTGAGAAGGGACTTTTCAGATTTTATACAAAAGACGCTTATAAAGGAGATACAAGTCTTATCTATCGATCTACTCCTATAATTTGGGGCAAGATGTATAATAAAGGTGAAATAAAAATTGAAACAGTTGAAACGAGCAAAAAAGGTGTTCTCAGGCTTAAAGGTTTTCCCGAGGTAACCGAAGCAAGTTGTCTTCTTATAGGCGCTTGGGTAGAGCGAGCTACCCAGATAGTTAGCGGATTTGAAACAAAGGTGGAAACAAAATACAAACCTGCTAATGGTATAGATTGTGATTTTCAATTGGAGGTAAAAACCTCTGCAGAAAAATAAGTAGTGTCAAGCAAATTGGGTAAGCTCTTTTTTCCCTAAGATGACCCCTCTTTCCTCATCGGAAAAGCTATCCACTTCCCCAACCTTACTCAAACCTTGGCTTCATCCCCTCCAAATAGTGCCCTAACCTCTCCTGACTCACCACTCATAAAATTTCATTTTCGATGCCTTCTGGGATTAATTTTTTGCGTATATCCTTATTTTAGGTTGCTACCTGAGATAATCCTTTGTAATTTTGCCCAATATATTGTAAACTACCAAATTGACCAGAGGAGGATAAGATGAATGGGAAGAAAAGAACACTAAAAGACCTGGCCAAGCTTTCAAACGGGGAGCTTGAAGAAATCTTCAGGAACGGCAAGGCCCCGAATCCGGAAAAGCTCGTGGGCTGGGAGTTCCGGGGCTATAATGTCCCTTTCTTCACTAAGATCCTGGGCATCAAGAAGTTCAAGAAGGGCTTCTACAAGAGGAACGACGAATACTGGGGCTATAACATCCAGATCTACCAGGGGCCGATTGACGAGCCCTGGCGCTGCAAGCCGGTAGACCATAACCCCAGGCGAATGGGGTTCTTCTCGGTAAAGGAAGTCACCCCGGATGGACCCGAGAATAAGGAACCGGACGCACTGATCTTCAATTACGGCGACGGCAAGAATTGGCCCTGGGAGGGGAGCTTTCTCCGAGACTACCTGAAGCAGGTTGACCCTAACAACTATGATCTCTACCTGGGAAAGGCATATACCGCTGTCGGCCGCGCGCGTATCGCGCCTTCCTTCTTCATCGTGGAGCGGGACCGGAAAGCGCCAACCGAGGTGGAGCAATGATCAAAGCCCAATCTGCAAAATAGTAGGGAATAGCCTGGGATAGCAAGGGATAGCAAGGAATAGCAGGGAATAGCAGGGAATAGCAGGGAGTAGCAGGGAGTAGCAGGGAGTAGCAAGGAGTAGTAAGGAGTAGCAAGGAGTAGCAGGGAGTAGCAGGGAATAGCAAGGAATAGCATCCGCCTTCGTTAAAACTATGGCGGACAGGGGGAGTAGCAAGGGCAACAATTCTCTGATCAAATCCCAACCCTTCGAGACGCCCCGATGGGCATCGGGGCTCCTCAGGGATACGGTTAATTTCGGGTAATTCGTGGTTCTATCCACCTAATGTGGGCATATGAAAGGAGAGTCGGCTGATGAGTAAAGGACATCTTCCCAGAAAGGCGAGTAAGATTGTCCGGGCCTTGATCGAGGTGGTGAAGCCCAGGAAACCGGGCTTCGACCTACCGGTCGAGGATGAGATGCTCGAATTCCTGGATAATTTTTACTCCTATTTCCCCTGGCATATGAAATTCTTATTTCCAAAGGGTCTTTATCTACTGGAGTACGGCACCTTTATTTTCAACTTATGGAGCAAACCCTTCACCAGGCTCTCCTTGAGCAAGAGGGAGGCATATGTCACGGGATGGATCGAGAGCAGGATGACATTGCGCCGTGACCTGATCAAGGGGGTAAAGGGGCTCTGCCTCACCGCCTTCTATTCCCTCCCCCAGGTCATGGAACATATCGATTATGACCTTCCCGGGCACATCGAGCAGGTGAACAAGGGTAAGGCTTGTGACCCCGAGGCCTGTAAATTCTTCCGCGAACTTGGCTATGACCGCAACTCCCGCATCCCCTGGCCGGCCTATGATCGCGTTGACCTGATCACCCATGATACTCTGCCGCCGGAAGAAAGCGCGGAAACCAAGGAGGTGAAGGAATGATCACAATCGGCGAACAAATAAACCGGGACACGACCGAGACCTGTGATGTCTGCGTGGTGGGCTCGGGCGCGGGCGGCGGCGCGATTGCCGCGGAGTTGGCCGAGGGCGGCCTGGAGGTAGTGATCCTGGAGGAGGGCGGCTACTACCCGAGCAAAGATTTCTCACTGGACCCGGGCAAGGCCATTCCCATGCTTTGCCGGGACGCGGGTGCCTCCGCGATCCTGGGTAAACCCAACATCATTTTTCAAGAGGGCCGGTGCGTTGGCGGCTCTACGGTCGTCAACGGAGGCATGTGCTGGCGCACGCCCGAGAAGGTTCTCCGGAGGTGGCGCTGGGAGATGGGGCTTACCGACCTTACTCCCAAGAACCTGGAGCCTTTCTTCGAGAAGGTGGAGGAAAGGATAAATGTGGCACCACAAAGCCCGGAATCTCTGGGCAGGGGCGATATGCTTTTCAAAAAGGCCGCCGATAAGCTGGGCTGGCTTATCCACCCTGACAGAAGGAATCAGAAGGACTGCACCGGCGAGGGCATCTGTATTTTCGGCTGTCCCACCGACAGGAAACAGTCCGTGCTCATTACTTATATCCCCCGCGCCCTAAACAAGGGGGCCCGCCTCTACACCGATGTGAAGGCGATCAAGGTCAGAATGAAAAAAAGGATCGCCCAGGCGGTGGAGGCCAGGGTCCTGGACCGGCGGACCGGGAAGAAAAAGCCCTATAAGCTTACGGTCAAGGCAAAAGTGATCGTGCTTGCGGGCGGCGCTCTCCAGACCCCGGTCATGCTCATGAACTCCGGAATCAAGAACAAAAATGTGGGCAAGCATTTCCACTGCCATCCCAATGTCAAGGTGGTGGGCATCTTCGACGAGCCGGTCTATTACTGGAAGGGCGTGCACCAGGGTCACCAGATCCACCACTTCATTGACGAAGGAATTCTGATGGCCCTCGCTGTGGTTCATCCTGGGCTGGCCACTATGAGCTTCCCCCAATATGGCCAGGACAGCCTGGAACTTATGGAGCTTTGGAACCACATGCTGGTCGTGGGCTCGTTGGTCGACGACACCACTACGGGCGTGGTCAAGCGTGCACCGTGGGGCGAACCTCTGGCCTACTACAACATTGATCATGTGGAGAAAGACCGGCTTATCCGGGCCACTGCCCTCCTCTCCGAGCTCTTGTTCACGGCCGGGGCCCGACGGGCGATCCTGCCATTTACCACCCTTACGGAGATAAAGGGGCCGGATGAGATCAAGAAGATCTACGACGCTAACATCAAGCCGGAAGAGATTGAGGTTCTCACCGTCCACGCCTTCGCCACCTGCAGGATGGGCGCGAATCCCAAACGCTCGGTGACCAATCCCTGGGGCAAGAGCTGGGATGTGGAAAGGCTCTTCATCGCGGATAGTAGCGTGATCCCGAGCTCGCTGGGTGTGAACCCGCAGGAGACCATCATGGCGCTCGCCACCCGGACCGGTCAGTACATCCTTGAGAACAAAAGCAAGTACCTGGACTGATCGGGAAGGTAACGATGGCCTACAAATTTAACCCAAATAATGCGTAAATGTAGGGGCCGACGTCCCTGTCGGCCCGACTTGTCCTGAGCTTGTTGAATGAATTAAATTGGGATTTGAACCACGAATTTCACGAATTACACAAATTTTTGAAATTTAATTCCTTATTCATTGGGATTTGGTCAAGGAATAGAAAATGATAATAATTATGATATAATCACGATTGCCTTAAGCGACTTATTTTCAAGGGGTTCTTAAAACAAAAAGGAGGGGAAAATGGAATTGAGTCTTACTCAATGGTATAAAGTTCTGGCACCGCGGCCAGTGGTTTTGATCTCTACGGTAAATGCTAAAGGTATCTCTAATGCTGCCCCGTTCAGTTTTGTAATGCCCTGTTCTACTGATCCACCCCTGATAGCTTTTTCTTCTGATCCCGAGCACCACACAGTAAAAAATATCCTGGAAACAAAAGATTTTGTGGTGAATATCCCGGGCCGGAAGTTGCTCAAGCAGTTATGGATCTGCGCCGAAGATTTTCCTTATGGTGTGAGTGAAATTAAAAAGGCAAATCTTACCGAAGAGGAATCAATTAAAGTCCAGTCCCCTAAAATTAAAGAATGTTTCGCCCATTTTGAGTGTAAACTGTCCAAACAATATCGAGCTGGTGACCACTCGCTTATTTTGGGTAAAGTCCTCCGGGCAGATATTAATGATGAATATTTTTTAGGGAAAAAATATTTGATCAGTCGGGCCAATCCCTTAATGCATATTGCCGGAGCTGAATTTGGTCTTTTAGGAAAAGTAGTTAAGATCCGTTAGGGTATTGACCTGTCGTATACTACTCATTCCTGTCAGAGTAAAGCAAAATGGCGGCGAAAAGAATCAGAATTAAAGTAGGAAAAATAGAGATGTTAGCCGAGCTGAACGCATCGAAAACAGCCTCTCTTATCCGGGATGCCTTGCCGATTAAAGCCCGGGTTAATACCTGGGGAGATGAGATTTATTTCTCCATACCGGTAAAGGCAGAGCCTGAAAGTCCCAAAGAGGTTGTTAATATTGGTGATGTAGGTTACTGGCCTGATGGTTCGGCATTGTGCGTCTTTTTTGGCCCTACGCCGATTAGTTCTGAAGGGGAGATCAGACCGGCCAGCGGAGTTAATCTGGTGGGCCATATTCTGGGCGATCCCCAGGAGTTCAAAAAGGTCTCTTCCGGAGAAACAATCACCGTGGAGCAGGAAGAATGAGCGATAATAAAGTTACTCACTGCTTGTTTATTTTTAGGGTTGGGCATAATTCTTATAGGTATTTATTATTAAAGGCATGATTTATCGTTTTTCGGGAGGGAGAGAAAATGGGTAAAGAAGTGGATAAGGCGCAGAAGTTAGATGAAATAGTTATTTCCAAGGCAATAATCGAAGAGTTTATGAAGGATTTTGTTGAGTATTTAGAAACCGATGTAGCCATAGTTGGTGCTGGCCCGGCAGGTATGGCCGCTGGCTATTATCTGGCTAAAAAGAAAAAGAAAGTAGCCATCTTTGAGTGCAAGTTGTCAGTCGGCGGCGGCATGTGGGGTGGAGGGATGATGTTAAACAAGTGCGTCTTTCAGGAAGTCTCAAAGCCGATCCTTGATGAAATTGGAGTAAGGACTTCTAATTATCAGGAAGGATATTATACCACCGATTCAATAGAGACGGTTTCTACTCTATGCTCATCCGCAATTAAGGCTGGAGTCAAGATATTCAATCTAATATCGGTTGAGGATGTAATGATTAGAGAAGAAAGAGTTATGGGTCTGGTTCTAAACTGGAGTGCTGTTTCCTTGGCTAATTTACATGTTGACCCAATAACCATTCGGGCAAAGTATGTAGTGGATGCAACCGGGCATAATGCTGAAATTGCCCGGATAATTACTCGAAAAATTGGGAGAAAGCTTTTTACCGAAACCGGGGACATCCTGGGTGAGAAGCCTATGTGGGCTGAGATTGGGGAGAAAATAATTGTTGAGAATACCAAAGAGATTTATCCCGGCCTTTATGTGGCTGGTATGTCTGCAAATGCTGTTTACGGCGGTCCCCGGATGGGTCCAATATTTGGAGGGATGTTACTCTCGGGGCAGAGAGTAGCCGAGCTAATCTTAGCTAATGATTGAGAACGAATGAAAGGAAGAAATTAGAATAGTAGGGGCCGACGTCCTGAGGAGCCCTGATGCCCATCGGGGCGTCTCGAAGGATCGGCCCAAACAAGGGTGGACACAGAGGTCCACCCCTACAATCCGGCTCAGCCCAGACTTACACTAAATAGGGACAAATTAAGCTATTAATATACCAAATAATTCGGATACTTACGCATTATTTGGAATAATTCCCTGGGAGTTGAAAAATGTTAATGATAGATAAGGTCAGAATGCAAAGAAACAAAGAAAAATATAGTGAATTGTTGCACAAACACGGCCTGGAAGGTTTAACGGACTTTGTCCACGGAGAGATCGAAAGGCTCTATAAGCTCAGAGGGAATTCGGTTTTTGATCCACTGCACCAGAACTATCATACACTTCGGGATACCATAGATGAGGAATGCATAAATCCTAAAAAGCGAGGAATCCTTGTAGTGAAAACACTCTCAGCCCTGGAAGGATACCTTATTGAGGAGCATACTGTTCTTGGGGGTAAATGGACAGAGACATTCAGATTATTGAGTAGTCTTGCCCAATTCTTCAATGATACCATATCAATTTTGGATGGCTACACTGCCGAGCATTCAAATAGGGTAGCGAAGAGGGCGGTAAAGATTGCTAAAATGTTGGGTTTAGAAGAGGAGGAGTGCTTTGCTATCGAAGGTTGTGCGCTTTTGCATGATATAGGTAAAATAAATATTCCTGATCATATCCTTAGCAAAAAAGAAGGCCTGAGCCCGGAAGAGATCGAAATAATAAACAGGCACCCTGAAGATGCCATGGTCATCCTCCAAAAGTCACCCCTGTTAAAAGATGGGATAGAGTGTGTGAGGTACCATCATGAACGATGGGATGGCAAAGGCTATCCTGAAAATAAAGAAAAAGATGAGATACCCTTGGGGGCAAGGATTTTAGCGATTGCCGATGGCATTGACGCTATGAATATAGGAAGACCTTACCGAGATAGACTCTCCAGAGAAAAGATACAGGAAGAACTCGAAAAGAATGCTGGTTACCAGTTTGATCCGGAGCTTATAAAGATTGTCCTGAAGAATTTTTCAAGGCTTATGGATTAGTTCAATAAAGAGAGTATATCGGAAACACTTCTGTTATAAATGTGTAAGTTGATGGTACATATTAACCCAAATAATGCGTGAACATCCTAAGCATTTGTTTATTAACAATTTATTTGCACCTATTTAGTATAGGGGCTTGATTGTAGGGGTCGGATTCATCCGACCCGCCATCGAACCCCTACAATTATGCATTAATGATGGATAAATCTTCGTAGGGGTCGGATTTATCCGACCCGCCATTGAACCCCTACATTTACGCATTATTTGGGATTAAGTAAACAAGGCTCTTTTTAATAAGGGGGAAATCAAAATGCCGAATATCACCGTAGAAGGACCACCAATCAAAGAGTTAGACAAGAAACGCAGGTTTGCCCAGGAGTTAACCGAAGCCGCAACAAAAGCCTACGGCTTACCGAAAGAAACGATTATTGTTCTCCTCAAGGAAAACTCTCCGGAGAATGTCAGCGTGGGAGGGCAATTGATCATCGACCGGCATCAGCAAAAGTCTGACAAATCGAATTAGCGAATACACTCCCTTGAACCCACGAATCCTTATAATCCTCATTTATTGCTGATTATTGACAATATTTGGGAATAATGATAGCTTTGCTAATTGTTAGCCCATTTAAAAAGGAGGCAAGATGTGGGAACAGATCTCTCAGACCCTAAGTAAGTTTTCTACTCAGAGTCTCTCTCCGGCAGTAGCTGACCTTGATCAAGAGCCCCTGAAGGAGGAACTCCGCCAGAGCTTATTCAAGGAGGTGGAGGAGATCGGGACACTCTCCCTGCCCCTTCCCGAATCTTTGGGGGGAATCGGGGGTGATCCGAAGCTTGTGAGCCAGGTGCTGGAGAAGATCTCCGAAAGCTGTGCCGGAGTGGGAACTTCCCTCTGGGCACATTATGGGGCAATGCTGCCATTTCTTATCGCCCAATCATATGACCAGGACTCCTTAAACAAGCTAAGCAAATCCCTGCAAGGCCTGCCCCGGGGCGATACCTGCGGAACCGGATACCTTAACGAGACCCCCTTAAACATTACCGTCAGTGGTGACAAGTTAGACCTCTCCGGGGAGGTCAAATTTGCCTGGGGTGCTCCCCGGTGCAAGAAGATCACGATCTCAGGAGAGGCAGCCGGGGAGATTATCTTTTTGCTACTGGATCTGGAGGCTGCAGGATCGGGCATCGGGGAGAGTCATCGGCGTATTGGTCTGAGGTGCTGTCCATCCGCCTCGCTGGAGCTTAGCGAGGTCTCGGTTCCCCGGGAGGGTGCCCTGGTCATTGAAAAGTCAGAGGGACAGAGACTCCTAACTACCGCCAGGGCCACCCTTTTAGGCTGGGCAGGGGCGATGGCGGTGGGAAATGCCCGGGGAGCACTGAATAAGGCCTGGGGGTATGTAAAGGAACGCTATCAGGGAGGAGATATCCTGATAAATCACTCCCTGATCCAGATAATGCTCGGGCAGATGGTAATGAATCTTGAGGCTGCCGAATCTTTGGTAAACAGTTCATTTAACCTGAGCGCCGATGGCCAGTTCCGCGAGGCCATGGGACTGGCAAAGGTCTTTGCCACTAAGGTTGGCGAGCAGATCTGCTCTGATGCGGTTCAGTGCCACGGCGGCTACGGGTATATGCGTGATTACGGAGTGGAAAAACATCTCCGGGATTCCAAAGCGCTTTCAGTAATCTCGGGGAACAATAACTTTATTCTCCGGGATCTTATCAACAACCAAAAGGAAAAGGAGGGATGGTCTTGAGCTTAGATATTTCTTACCGGCTGCTTCACTGGATCGACGCTCACCGGGCACTGAGTAATCCACTGAAGCTATCGAAAAGAGTAAAGAAGGTTCGCCAGGAGATCCGGGAGTGGGCCGAGAAGGAAGTGGCTCCGATCGCTGACCGGATTGACAGCTCAGCCCACGATAACTTTAACTGGGAGCTCTTGAAGAAGGGGGCCGAGGCTGGTTATGTAACTAACTTCATCCCCAGCAACTATGGTGGTGGGGCAAGTATGCTGGATTTCATAAGAGGGGGAACCTATGTGGGCGCCCTTATTCTTGAGGAACTTGCTGCTGCCTGTCCGGGGGTAGCAGTCATCTTCGGAGCGCACCTGTTAGGTCTGTTACCGATCATCCTGTCGATGGACCGAAAGGTTGCCAAGAGGTTCCTGCCGGAGATCTGCAAAGCCGCCAAGACGGACCGGCCGAAGATATGTGCCTTTGCCATTACTGAGCCTGACGCCGGCTCCGATGTTGAGGATAATGAGGGAGCCAGGAAGGCCCATCTGATGACCTTCGCCAAAAAGGTCAAGGGAGGATATGTCCTCAACGGCCGGAAGTGCTTCATCAGCAACGGCAGCATAGCCTGGCTGAGCACCGTTTTTGCCTGCGTTGATCGGGAAAAGGGAATCGATGCCTGGACCTGCTTTGCCGTCACCTCCGACACCCCGGGATTCTCCGTGGGAAAGGTTGAGGATAAAATGGGGCAGCGGGCATCACCGGCGGCCGAATTGATCCTCGAGGATGTATTTGTTCCTGAGGAAAACCGGGTGGGTAAGGAAGGCGATGGCTGGCTGCTCAATCAGTTGACCCTGGATTCCTCCCGGGGTCCGGTCGGGGCGATCGCACTCGGCACTGCCCGTCACGCTCTGACTAAGGCCATTGAGTACTGCAAAGCAAAAAGTATCAACGGGAAACCGAGGCACGATGATCGGGATGTTCAGTCCGCGCTCGCGGAGATGTTGATGAACCTGGAGGCAGCCCGATCCCTGACCTAGAGATCCAACAGCTCCTTTCCCCCAAATCCTTCTCTTCCTCTAGTGGCCAAATGCTCTGGCAGCGGTATTGCTCGGCAAACCTACACCCAAGCCATTTACTTACTGTGAG
>SDBT01014981.1_pt1 | contig 12338 bp, 13 predicted proteins | sample 2277101 | NCBI WGS metagenome assembly SDBT01 (sample SAMN10404973, study PRJNA504765) | marine sediment metagenome | isolation source: marine sediment core GS10_PC15, 103 cmbsf | place: Arctic Ocean: Southern Knipovich Ridge | collected 2010
TGTGCTTCTACCTCTTGAGGTTCCGCCTCCTGAGCTTCGGCTACCTGTGCTTCTACCTCTTGAGGTTCCGCCTCCTGAGTTTCGGCTGCCTGTGCTTCTACCTCTTGAGGTTCCGCCTCCTGAACTTCGACTTGTTCAGATTCCAACTCCTGCGGTTCAGCCTCTTGCAATTGGGGTTCGGGGTGCAGGATTTGCAGTTCCCCCTCCTGCTCGAGGGCAATACCAGGTTCATCTTGAGGTTGACAGCCCCAAATGCACACCAGCATCACCACCAATGTGATAATCATCCTAACTGATTTTGTCATAGCACTATCTTTATTGATAACATAAAGCAATATATACTGGGTATTATATGATAACGATTATGTCAAATCTTTCAATAATTATAAATCTCAAGCTCCAAACCTTGGATTTTACGGTCCAGAACCGCTTTTGCCAAGACAATTTCGGAATTACTTTCCTAATGACCCTTAATATACTCTGTCCGGAAAGATTGAGTTCGCTTTTTTGCAAATGATAAAGAACTTTCGGGCTCCACGTCCGAGAATCCCCGTATTTGCCATTATATCGGCGAAATCAGCTTAAGAGATAACTTATCTGAAATGCCGCACCGCCAGCCACAAAAAAACAACACGCCCTTAACTTGCCACCTTTGCTCACAAGGCCAAAAAGACGCAGATACTCCTTAGCCGAGTCAAAAAGACCGAATTCGCTTGACATAACGCGTTCTGTAAGCTACTCTCTAACAAATGGTTGTTTACGTGATAGATTTAAGCTGCTTCGTGGAAGGATAATGAGGGATATGAACCGAAAGAAGCAATGGACCCGGATCGTGTTTCTGGCAGGTGTGCTGGCTATAAGCACCGTCGCACAGCCGGTTTCGACCAAGAAAATTGGCGCCGTTCGCCAAAAGGCCCTGCTCAATAAAGAGGTGCTCGAAAACGCTGATTTTGAGGTAATCGATGCTTTTTGGGCCGATGCATTGGCCGAACTATTTATTTTGGATGACTTCTCAGAGATAGTCACAACCCGGAGCCAGATTTTTGCCTGCCGGGGAGGGGCCGAACCCAGTCAGTACTCTGCCGGTTTCATCAGGGCCGCACAAAAACATCTTACGGCCGCATTTGACGACGTGCAAAACTGGGAGACCGACAAGCGAAAAACCTGGATGGAGCGAAACCTCATAGTTTTGACCGCCCAACTCCAGAGCCCCGAACTGCTCGAACTTGGCATGAGGATGATAGGACATGAAAATGGGACCGTTCGCTACTGGGCCGTAAAGACCCTCACAAATCCCGGCGTCGTCAGACAATTAAATGCTGATGCCTCCCTGCTTACAGAACCAGCCGCCAGAATCGCCCGCCAGCTCGAAACCACCGCCGAAAAGGAAACGCATCCCGAAATCCTCAGTTTGATTGCAGCGTTTGCCGGGCAGGTAAACGGGCCGCAGGCAAAACAACTGCTGACCAAGATTGTCGATTTACGCACAAGCGCATATGAGAACTGGACGGTCAAGTATGAGTTGATGGATGCGAAGCTGCTCAGGTCGCTCGGCAGCGAAATCCTCTCACCAGTCTCCCAGCCAAACAAAGCTGTTAACAGTCACAGGTTTGCACAACTTTATTCTTATGCAATGCAAAGGTTTATCTTAGGCGAAAACATCCTCAGCGATGCATCAAAACAGCAACTGGCTTCTGTGCTGGTCGAGGTGGAGCAATCGGTACTCGACAAACTCTTAGGCAGACCACAATCAACTATCAAAAAGGCCGTCGAGAAAATACTGACCAGAAAGACGATTGAGCAGAAAGATTATTCGGCGTTGGAGGCTGAGCACGATTCTCTGCTGGGAACCGCTGACCGCAAAGGAGATTTGCCCGCTGCGCTTAATTTTGACTACGGCAAAAACCCGAACGGCAGTGCCCTTACCGCCCCGAAGAAGCTGGGCCCATCGCCCCCGCCCCAACCTAAAACCGAAACCACAGAGTCTGAGGCCGAAGCCCCTGAGTCTGAAACTGAAGCTGATGAGCCTGAAACTGAAGCCGCCGAGACAAGCGGGTAACCGAATAAATTTTATCAACCCGTCCCGGCGTCGACAAAATCGAACATTGGAGGTTTGATTGAATGGCAAACAATCACAGCGTTATCGCATTGACCTTCTTACTTTTCCTCTCAACAATCATGGCAGGCTGCGGCAAGAGCCCGCCAGAGACAGATAAGGATGAAATGGTCCTGCGCCATGCCCTTGCATCCAGTTTAACGGGCCTTGATCCGGGCGATCAGCGAAATGTTACTGCTCTTGTCATAAAAAGCCAAATATTTGAACCCTTATACCAATACCATTTTCTCAAACGCCCATACCAGCTTGTACCTTTACTGGCCGAGGATATGCCCGATATCAGCAAGGACAAGCTTACCTATACCATAAAGATCAAACAGGAAGTTGTATTTCAGGACGATAAATGTTTCCCCAATGGTAAAGGCAGGGAGGTAAAAACTGAGGACTTTATTTTTGCTCTTAAAAGAATTGCTAACATTAAGAATCTGAGCCAGAACTGGTCCATCTTTGATGACAAAATCGTCGGACTTGATGATTTCCGCGAATATACTAAGACCTGCCAAAAACGTGAAGATGTTGACTATTCCCTGCCTATTGAGGGACTGCAAAGTCCTGACGATTACACACTTGTAATAAAGCTAAAGAGGCCCTGGCCTCAATTGATGACTTACGCACTTTCGGATACTGCATCTGCACCTGTAGCTAAAGAAGCCGTTGATTATTATGGTAAAGACATAATAAGCCATCCGGTCGGCACAGGACCATTCAGGCTGAAGAAGTGGGTTCGTCGCAGTTATATCGAACTTGAACGCAATCCTACTTTTCGCGGCGAACCCTATCCCGCTGAAGGCGAACCCGGCGACGCCGAGGCAGGCTACCTGGATGATGCCGGCAAGATGATGCCTTTTGCCGACAGAGTTTTCTGGACCGTCATCAATGAAGACCAGCCTCGCTGGTTTTTGTTTCTGCAGGGCAAAACCGACTCCAGCAGTATACCCAAAGATACCTTTAGCGACGTCATTACCGGCAAAGGCGAACTGACTCCAGAGATGGAACAGCGTAATATCCACTTGAAGAGCTTCCTGGATCCAACGGTTTTTTTTCTCGGGTTTAACATGCTCGATCCTGTTCTTGGTAAAAATAAACCGCTAAGGCTTGCTATCAGCCGCGCAATCGACCGCGAAAAGTTTATTGAGTTATTCAGAAACAACCGCGACATGGTAGCCCATGGCATTATCCCTCCACTTATGGCGGCTTACAATCCTGAAACAAAAAAAATGGGTTATGCCCGCTACGACCCAAAAGAGGCTCGCAAATTACTAAAGGAAGCAGAGAAAGTTCATGGTGGCAAGATACCAACACTGAAGGTAGCCATGCCCGGGACCGATACATTTTACAGGCAGTATGGTCAGTTTATCAAAAGACACTTTGATGCCATTGATCTTGCTGTAGAAATAGATTACATGGATGGGCCTACATATTGGGAAAAACTTCATTCCCGGAGTTTGCAGATATTCGCTTCCGGTGCGGGTGCTACATTGCCAGATGCCCAGGATATTCTCCAGTCTTACTACAGTAAGTTTTGGGCTCCCGGTTCAAACAGTAATAATTATGCTAATCCCGAATTTGACAGGCTTTATGAAAAAATTGCGGTCATGTTTGACAGTCCCCAGCGCCGTGAATTGTACCGAAAGATGGAACTTATTGTTCTGGAAGATTGTCCTTCCGTCTTTTTAAATCATCGGGTTGCTTACGTATTGCATCATGACTGGTACAAAAATTACAAACCGAATGTCTTTACCCAGGGCCTGACAAAATACCGAAGAGTTGATCTGGAAAAACGCAAAGCATACAAAGAACTCTTAAAGAAGCTTAAATGACATCTTATATCATAAGGCGACTGCTATACACAATACCGATTGTATTCGGTGTGCTTGTGCTTACTTTTGTGCTATTCAATCTCATCGGAGGAGACCCTTCAATTGAGATGGCCGGCAAAAACGCCACAGCAGAAACCATCGCGGAAATCCGCGCCGAATACGGCCTTGATAAGCCACTGTTTTTTTCATGGGACAGCCAGTTCATAAACCACTTCAAAAACGCCCTGACTTTTCGTTTTGGCAGAGCTCGCGACAGGGAGCTTGTAACAGACAAGATCTTACGCGGGGCCGGGCCCTCCCTGTCACTTATGATACCGATGTTTTTCGGCACGATAGCCATCTCAATAAGCCTGTCGCTGGTGGTAGCATTCATGCGCGGGTCAAAATGGGATACCCTTATTGTGGTTGTCTGCGTGACCGGAATGAGCCTGCCATATTTGAGCTTCATCCTTTTCGGTCAATATTTCTTTGCATATAAGCTTGGGTGGTTCCCCGTTTTTTTTTCACCCGGCCTCAGCACCGCCCAATATGTGGCTCTGCCTGTCATTATCGGCATTGCCGCAGGTTTGGGGGGCAACTTACGGTTCTACAGAACTGTCATGTTGGATGAGATGAGTGCCGACTACGTCCGCACCGCATTTGCCAAGGGCCTGACAACGAGTCGCGTATTATTCAAACATGTGCTCAAAAACGCGATGATTCCAATAATCACTCAGGTCATCCTTGCAATACCGTTTCTGTTTTTGGGATCGTTGCTGCTGGAGCGCTTCTTCGGGATACCCGGCCTTGGCTATCTGATGATAGAGGCGATCGGAGCGCGTGATTACTTCGTTATCAGTGCCATGACTTTCATAAGTGCTATACTCTATGTGGTTTTCAATGTCATTACCGACGTATGCTATGCCTTAGTCGATCCGAGGGTCTCTTTTGACTGATTTGCAAAACACTGCCGGCACAAAATCACAGAAAGGCCGAAGTCTTTGGGCTGACGGCCTGCACCGCCTGCGCAAGCAGAAGCTGGCCGTGTTCTGCTTTGTCATAGTAGCTATATATCTGGCTCTGGCAATGTTCATGTATCTGGCTGAAACCTTTCAGTGGGATATTGACATAGCTAACTGGTCCGAGGAAGTGGGCAACTCCTATCAGCCGCCGACATGGAAACACCTCTTCGGTACCGATATTTTCGGCCAGTCCGTCTTCAGGAAAACGCTTTACGGTGCGAAAATTTCCATAACCGTCGCGCTGTGCGCATCGCTTATCAGTCTGGCAATCGGTGTGCCCTTAGGTGCTATCGCCGGATACTTCGGCGGCGTGGTCGATGAAATCATTGTCTGGATATACTCGACCTTGAGTTCAATTCCATATATCATTTTGATTATGGCCTTTACGATCGTCCTGCAGGACAAAATCCTCTTCGGTGTCAAGTTCACCGGAATAACCGCGGTTTACTTAGCTATTGGGCTGACGAGTTGGGTCGGCATCTGCCGATTGATACGCGGCGAGGTCATAAAACGCAAACAAAGCGAATATGTCCTTGCCGCTCGTTCCTACGGCTGTTCACCGCCGAGAATCATCTTCAGACACATTCTGCCAAATGTGTTTCATATAGTGATTATCAGTTTCTCCCTGCGCTTTGTCAGTTTTATTCATGCTGAAGTAATATTGAGTTTCCTCGGGCTGGGCGAGGCCCATCGCCCGAGTTGGGGGGCCATGATAAACGATGCGCGAATCGAGCTGTCACGCGGAGTATGGTGGCAGATGACCGCTGCAACCATCGCCATACTCCTCCTTTCCCTGGCCTTGAACATCTTCGGCGATGCCCTGAGGGATTGTCTCGACCCGAAGTTGAAGACACAATGAATGAGTTGCCTCCGAAGCACGCAACAAGTACAATCAAGAACTGACCAAGTCAGAAAGGTGAGCTTTAGCAATGGATATGCAAACAGAGTCGCTGCCGGAAATGACCATCAAAGCAAAATATCGCTTGAGAAAATTTTTCCTTCAGGTTTGACGCAAAAAGAATTTGTGGTATGATGATTGCAGTTGCCTATTTATAAGAGCACAGAGGCTGTGAGCGAATGGATGCAGAACAGATTATACAGATAAGTACGGATGGCAATGTTACTATTGTCTCTTTCGGCACCGAGACCATAACCGGCCTTTCAGGCCTTGAGCAAATAAACGAGCGGTTGCGATCGCTCATCGCCGACGACCAGCCTGCCAAGATTGTTGTTGATTTCGACGGGGTCAAGTTCTTCTCATCCCAGGTGCTTGGCCTGCTCGTGGACGTATGGCGAAGGCTCAGCGATTACGGCGGGATTATGCTGATAAGCGGCATAAATCCACAACTTAACAGGGTTTTCAAAATCACAAATCTCGACAAAATTTTCGAGTTCTATCCCGACAGGGCAAGTGCCGTAAAGGCGATGCATGACAAGGAATTGTAAAACTATTAGTTAAGGGGGCTCAGATGCATACAGAAACGCAAATCTCGGTTTTCATGGTCAACAAACCCGGCGTACTGGCTCAGGTCCTTACCGAAATCGCCAAGGCCAAGGTTAATCTTATCGCTATCACCATGATGGACTCGGTCGAGCACGGTGTTATGCGACTGATCGGTCGGTCTCCCGTCAAAATCCGCACCGTCCTCAAAAAGCTGAACATGCCCTTCAGCGAAACCGATGTCTTGTGTGTTACCCTCTCTAACAGGGCCGGCGCCCTGGCAGATATCACTCAAAAGCTCTCCGAAGCCCACATAAACATCTCATATGCATATTGTACCGCCGGAGCCAAAGGCGGAAAGACTACGGGCGTCTTGAAGGTCGCAGATGTCAAAAAGGCAATAAGGGTTCTCTCAAGCCATGCCGACAAGACTGGTAAATCGAAGCCCACCGTAAGACGCTCGCCAGCGTCGAGAAGATAAAAAGCGACCAAGCCGCCAAGCGGCGACAGAAACGCAGCCTGAGACGCCAGCTTCGGGAATCTTTAGGTGGGTGATTATATATCACTCCGGCAAATACGGGTCGCAGTCGGGGTCATCAGGATTAGAACACCACAGCCACTGGCCAGCCATAAAAGATATGTCATTCGGGTCAACCTCGCCTGAGCGGTTAACATCCGCCCGCCCGCACCAGTCGTTGACACTGTTGCAGTCTGTTACCAGCCAACTAATGCCAAGCTGACCGCAATCACCAAGATTGATATACATATCTCCATCTACATCTGCCTCAAACACAACGTTGAACTGGACGGGGAAGTTGTCGCCGGTGGTGAATTCACCCATAGTGTAATCTCCGGGAATATCGTTTATCCAATACATTGAATTGTCCAGAAAAATATTTAAGACATGTGATCCTGTTTTCGTAACTTCATATACGCCCTTAGCAAATACATGGAATTCATCGTCAAATGGAATATCAGTAATCTTCACAAACTGAGAGGCTTTTATTCCTCGGAGTCTTGGAGAATTTAGTTCAGGAGTACCCTTTCGTTTGACCTCAAAGCCCTGAGCCAAACCAAATGCAGTGTCTAAAAATTCTTCATTTGGGTCTATGCCAATGGTTAAGGCGGGATTAAATGCTTCGCTTCTATTATCATCCAAGCTTACTTCTAATGTTACTATTCCGTTATTATCTCCCAGGCTCCTGCTAGCATGAATTGTCCAGTTGACCTCATCGCCGAGACCGTAGATTTCTTTATCTGTTGTTGTCCTAAGATGCAGCGATGCCGCTAAAGTAAACGTTGTAAAGACAAAGATGGATAGAAAAGTGAATATCCCCGCCGCCATCCGAAAGCTGCCATGCTTACGCATTATTTAACCTCCACAATCAGATATGCCCCCACGTTCATATATAATTCTACAGCAGGTGAGCATGGTTGTCAAGCCTTTTTGAGGAAAAATAATGCAGAATGTTGCAGAGTGCCCTTTTTGACGTTAAAATACAGGCCATGAAAAGGGCGAAAACTGAGCGGATTGGGAATTGTCTCAGATTGAAGGGCCGGTCATGAAAAAAGCAATGGCAATCATCCCTGCTGAGCGTATTGCGAAGTGCATTCTGCAAATACGCGGCCACAAGGTTATATTGGATAGCGACCTGGCGGGTTTTTACGGTGTAGAAACAGGGGCATTGGTAAGAGCTGTAAAGCGTAATATCGACCGCTTTCCCGCTGATTTTATGTTCCAACTTAATAAGGACGAATATGAAGCATTTTTGAGATGCCAAATTGGCATCTCAAAGAAAGGGCGCGGCGGTCGCCGTTATGCCCCCTATGTTTTTACCGAACACGGGGTAGCCATGCTTTCAAGCGTTCTGCGAAGCAAAAGGGCTGTTGAGATAAATATTGCGATTATGCGCACGTTTGTCAGGTTGAGAGAAATGCTTGCCGACAATGCTGTGTTGAGGAGGAAAATCGAAAAGCATGATGAGCAGATCAAATACATTTTCAATATACTCGCGCAGATGAAGACGTTACCGGAACCGAAGAAATCCAGCAGACCGTTCGGCTTCCACGGCAGGAAGCCTCAGGGAAAGCTTAATGCTGGTAAGGCGAGAAAATAAATTGCTATCAAGCCGCCAAGCGGTGACAGAAACGAGGCCTGAGGCGCCAGCCTCTGAAAAAAAAATTATTTTAGCGCCAACACTTTCGCCATTTGTACCGTCTAATCTATATAGTCAGCCGCCCAACTGTGATTTGTGTTCCATGTTCGGAGATGTTAGTGCTACCCAAATCCCAGCGTCAGAACCTAAAATATATTCGTCAAGGCCGACGACAGGCCTATGAAGCCCTGATATGTCAACATTACAAGTCAATTTATAGGTTTATGGTTCATTTAACTGCCAATACAAATCTTGCCGAAGACCTGACCCAGGAGACTTTTGTCGCCGCATGGGCCAATGTTCACAAATTCAAAGGTCGTGCATCGCCGAAGACATGGCTTCTTCGGATTGCCTATCACAAATTCATCGACTCACAGCGCGCCGCCAAACATAACACCACCTTAATTAGCAATTTGAAGAAAGACATACCCGATGCAGTCCAAACACCGAATCCGTTGTATCAGCTTCTCGCCGATGAGCACTCATCTTTACTGGCCGAAGCGATACGCAGGCTCCAACCGCCCGAATATCTGCTGATTGTCCTGCACTACTTCCAGGACCTCAGCTTTCGCGAGATGGCCCAGGTCCTCGCCGAGCCGGTCGGGACCACTAAATGGCGAACTAACAGGACACTGAAAAAACTAAGAACGTTTTTATCAGATGGAGTATGACAATGATGCAAAATGGAAAACAGAAATGGAAAAACACAACTCTAAAGTCGTTAGAGGCCCGACTGTGTAGTCTTGGCAAAGTGAAGGTGCCCGAAACATTGAAGGTTAAACTTTTCACAATGATCCCGGCCCCCCTGCCGCAGCCTGTTCTAACTCATGAGCATAAATGGCGATTCCGCATTCGCAGCTTCAGTGCAACCGCAGCTGCAGCAGTACTGATTTTCGCCTTTATGTTCACGGTTAATCATGCCCTGTCTACCCCCACGCAAGCCCTGTTAACAGAACTGGATGATGTATCGCTTTGTTATACGGGGTGGGACCAGCCGTACTCGATGTACGACCATAATGACGGCGCCTTTACAAAGATTATGCCGCGCCGTCTGCAACGGCTGATAATAAATCCGAATGAACTTGGGTACTGAGATGCAGCGGCTGTGTCGAAAACTGCTAAATCATACTTCGTATATTGCCGAAGTACAATATATCGGAGGTAGCTCTTGACAATATACGTTGCAGCACTTATTATCTGGCACAGATTGGCCGCCGAAGTTTTGTTTGCTAAACAGATAGGATTAACGAATGACTGAAATCATAGATTCACCAAAACGTCACGCGTTCTCAGGCTGGCCCATGATTATCCTCTGGGCAGGCATACTTGTCTTTTCATTTCACGCTTGTACACACATGGTCGCCGCCGGAGATACCTGGGTCGCACTTGCCTGCGGACGCCATTACTCCAACCACGACGTCAGTACCGTCGAGCCTTTCAGTGCAAACACCCACAAAGCCGGGCCCACAGAGGACGAACTCAAAAAATTCCCCAAGTGGCTTCACGGTACTATCAAATACTGGCACCCCACCGGCTGGATTAATCAGAACTGGGGCACACATTATCTTTTCTTCTGGCTGGCCAAAACCTTCGGCTCCGAAGGCAACTACAATTACGATGCTCTAATCTATTGGAAGTTTACAGTTACATTAATCGGAGCTATTGCCACCTACTATATCGCCCGTATCATCGGTGCAGGCCCCCTGCTGGCGGCCATTGCTGCTTCTTTCGCGCCGTTTGTCGGAAGAACCTTCATCGACGTCCGACCCGCAGTCTTTTCCAACATGCTCACAACCATCTTCATCCTGGCGCTGGTTCTCGCCACCTATCGCAACATTTGGTATATATGGCTCGTCGTGCCAATCGCCGTATTCTGGTGCAACGTCCACGGCGGATATCTGTATGTCTTCATGATGCTCGCACCATTCGTGGCCATGCATTTTATCACGATTCCATTCAACCGGCGATTTATAACCCTCGGATCAAAGGGTGTACTGCACACCATCGCCGCAGGGGCCGCAACCTTGATTGCGGTAATTGTGTTCAATCCGTTCCACCTCACTAATTTCACACACACCTTTATCGTAACCATCAGCGAAAATGCCAAGTCATGGAGGACCGTCAACGAATGGCACCCCGCCTTCGAGTGGAAAAATCCCGTCGGCCAGGAAACCGCCTTTCTCGTAATGTACATCATCGCCTGGGTCACTCTGGTTTTATGGCTGAGCGCCAGGCTCCTTAAGCCCAAACGCACCGGCAGATCGGCACGACATGCCAATGTCACTGATAAGTACGAGTGGCCGAAAATCGACCTGCCTCTCATTACAATTGCCGCGGTGACGGTCTATATGGCTGTACGTTCAAGGCGATTCATACCGATTGCAGCTTCCGTTGCCTGCCCTGTAATGGCACTGTTTGTCCAGCAGGCCATCTGCATGATTGCTGCCAGAATCCAGCTCGCCCGAAAGCAAAAGTTCGCCCTCCCCCCAATGCCTAAAATTCTTCGAACAACAATTCTTATGGTAGCCGCCGGAACCGTCCTGTTCTTCGGATACTACTGGGGCGCAAAGTTCAAGCGAGTATTTCTTGACCCATGGCCGGTTGACGGAAAGTACGATTCGGTGTTCATGCGAATGACCGCCTCACGTAAAGCCCACCGATGTCGGCCGCTTCGTCAGAGAAAACAAAATCTCAGGAAGAATGTTCAATTACTGGACCGAGGGCGGAGCAATCGCCTTCGCTCAGGAGCCCGACCCCGAAACCGGCAGAACTCCATTGCGCCTTTTCATGGACGGCAGAGCACAGGCCGCATATGACCATGATAAATTTCAGCTTTGGAATTATATCAAAGCCGGCGGACCCGTCTTCCAAAACGCACACCTCGCCAGGAGAAAGCTCACTGCCGACGACTACACCAAAATCGGCAAATGGATTGACCAGCAAATGAAAAAGTACAATGTCTGGGTCATCATCATGCCCGCCAACGAAAAGAATTCAACGTTTGTAAAAGGTCTCAAGACAAAACCAAACTGGGCAACCGCCTACACCGACACTTATCAACGCATGCGGGTAGACACCGACACCCCCAAAGGCAAAACACTGATGTCTGATGTTATAAACAAAAAAGCAAAATTTCCGAATGAGTTCTCCATGAATCTTACAATCGGTAGCATTCTCGTTGACGCAACCGACCCTAAATGGGCCCAGTTAGGCTACGAACACCTCAAAAAGGCCTTCCAGATTCGCCCTTCGCAAATATCAATCATAGAACTGGTCTATGCCGCCAGACGCAAGAAACTGAATAAGCTCGTCACGGCCGACATCAAACAATACTTTGAAGAATTCACCAAAAACAAGGACGCCTTGTCTAAAAAAGGCGGATACGAGAAAAGGCTCCTGGCCGCTATCATAGCCGGCAAATACCTGGCGCAACAGATCAAACGCAACGACCCCGAGCTTGCAAAACAATGTGCCAGCCTCGCCAAAAAATACACGACCGAACAGAAACAAGTATCAAAAGGCTCAAGATGGTAAATGCTGATGCATGATTCCGGCAACTTCACCACGCAAGATAACAATTTGGATTCTCTCACAACCGGCCCCTCAATAAGCGTATTCTTCCCCTGCCACAATGAAGCCGGCAACATAACACCACTGGTCAAAAAGACCCTCAACATTTTTACTAAGCTCACTGCCGACTTCGAAATCATCATAGTTGACGACGGCAGCACCGACGGCACCGACAAGATTGCAGACTCCCTCGCCGCCGACTTCGAACCGGTAAAGGCCATCCACCACCCGACC
>SDBT01014982.1_pt1 | contig 12337 bp, 18 predicted proteins | sample 2277101 | NCBI WGS metagenome assembly SDBT01 (sample SAMN10404973, study PRJNA504765) | marine sediment metagenome | isolation source: marine sediment core GS10_PC15, 103 cmbsf | place: Arctic Ocean: Southern Knipovich Ridge | collected 2010
TATTTTTGGAAAATACTATTTACCGGAAGAGACAATAAGAGAATCTAAAAATGAGCAATATAAAAGATGGGTAAAGGATGGGCATATAACTCAAACGCCAGGGGCAAGGACCGATTTTAAATTTATTGAGGATGATATAAAATTACTTGATGAAAAATATCATATATTACAGATAGCCTATGATCCAAAAGAGGCGACTTACCTTGTCAATAATCTTATGGATTGGATGAAAGAGGATACTTGCGTTGAAATTAACCAAGGGGCGGCGTTAATGAGCGAGCCTATGAAGGAATTGGAAGCAAGGGTTCTGGCCAAACAGATATGGCACAATGGCGATCCTGTCCTTGCATGGATGATATCGAATGTGGTTCTGAAAGAACATCGGGGCGGCCCTGTAAAATATTATTATCCAACAAAGACCAGTGTGGAGAATAAAATAGATGGGGCAATAAGTCTCATAATGGCTATTGGTCGGGCTATGCTTCAAACGGATGTCAAGTCGGCTTATGAAGGATTAACAGTTGAAGAAATCCGGGAACGTATGACCATATGAGGGGGAATAATGGGCGATTATGCAGGATTCGTTGTTAGGGTAAAAAAAGATATCAAGGTAAGTGTAATTGAAGAAGAGCTGATAGAATATGGGGCGAGAAATACTTATTCTAATGAGGATCTTAATCTTATTCTTGGAATCATGAAAGCATCATATCCTGGAGGCTGCAAAGTGGAATTAATAACCATTGTGCGCGATAGGGGCGATATCGTTTCATTGGCAGAAAGAGGGCCAGGAGCGGATGATTATTGCTCATTAGACTTATAAAGTCCAGAATAAGCATATGAGGAGGAATAATGGAAAAGATCATTGAAGAAATTTACGAGAAAATACATGATTTCGGGATGAACTTAGGTGGTATTTACCCTACAATATTGACTTTAAACCGAAAACATAGAATTGAAATCTTAAAAGTACCAGACTATCAGACCTATGTCACAATGGCTTATGATGGTAGCAGAGAACCAAAGACTATTATGGGAATGATCTATGAGATCAAGGGTGATGTTACGGAAATATCGGTAAGATGAAATATCTAAAAGAATATTGGAAATATAATAAATGGATTATTCTATCAGAAATCATAGCGATTTTTATCATTGTAGGTTTATTGAAATTATTTAATATTATTGGATAAGAAGACATAATGGATTTAAAAAGGCGATCATTTTTAAAACTTGTCGGACTCGCAGGAGTTGCCTTTATCACTCCAGGTTTGACCATTGCTAATATTATTCCAAAGACCGGACAAAAGAACGCGACGCAGGCAAAGGAATGCAGGGATTTTGGGGAATTTTTGGCAAGTGTCGCCAACGACAAGGGTGCTAATAATGATTCCCTTAGGCATGTTTCAATGCCAGAACGGTTTGCGGGGATTTTGGGAAGGACTGCAAAAAAGGCTGGGATTCTTGGAAGGCTGAAAAAGGAAAAACTTATGATACTTTGCTATGCTTCCGAGGCACTATTAGAAGACAATACAGCTCTTGGTGATTTTGCATGGCGACAACTAAACGAAGAAATATCATACCAAAGACTGGAGAGGTTTGAGAAATTTAGCAACAATGCAAAAAAACTGCAAGTCATGGTAGCTTTTATATATGAAGAATCGGCTTTTAGATTTGTTATCCGAGCGAAATGAAATTCGAGGAAGGATGCAACTATGGATAAATTAGAAAAGAAGATTCTAAAAATAATAGCAAACCATTCAATATATTCTTATGATGAAATTGAAACGGGATATAAGATTGCCAAATCCTTTGATATATTAATCGAGGCTATAGAATCTGCCCCAAAATTAAATATATCACTTGAAATGGCGATAATGTCATCTTAGAAAGGAGAATTATGAAAAAATTAACCAAAACTCAGATTGCAAAAATATTCCAAGTTGATGAAAAACTTATTGACAAAGCTATTTCATCTTATGAAATTACAATAAAACGCGAAAGAGAATTTGTTGATAAAGTTCTCAAACCGTGGCTTGTCAGAATGGAAGAAACTGAAAGATTTCGAATAGATGCAAAAAGATATAGATGGTTAAGACGTAAATATGGAATAGGATTTGAAACTTATCTTGCTGAAGGCATTACTACTGAGAATGATTTAGATGAATATATTGATACCAAAATAAATCAGGAAAAATAGTAAAGATATTATGGAGAATCATGGCAGAAAATATAACCGATGAAGGCGGCTACCCAGTCCCAGACAGAATAGCGATATGGCTTGTACGATTATGGTTTATTCAATTATTAGCAGATAAGGCAGAGTTAGGAAAGGCATATTTCTTTGATAGTAATGGCTTTCACTATTGTACTACAGAAAAGGAGACATCATGACAAGAGGAAGATCAAAAAAACAAACAACAGATGAAAAAGTAAGTGAAAAGACAGAGAAAGTTGATATTCCAATCGCTGAGGAAGAAATAGCAGAGGATCATCAATCCACCCTGCCAAAAAAAGACCTGTTCAGAATCGATGAGGTTGCGACCTATTTCTCTGTAAGTGAAAGAACAGTGAGATTATGGATTGACCATGGCCATTTAGTCGCTGTTAAAAAGGCCGGAAGTATAAGAATTTTGCGTAAGTCAATTTTGAAATGTAAGATTTTGGATAAACGGGAAGTTATGTAAGGTTTAGCCCTATAAAAGGGGTGGAATGTGAGGCAGTGCCGCTGAAAAACATTCGACAGTGTGTTGATCGAAAGGAAGGCTGGGGGTTGCTTCCCATAACCTTCTATTAGACTCCATATTGTTCCAGGTTCAAGACCTGACGTCTCCTTTTATGGGGCTAACCAGCAAATAAAGCTGACCCAAGGGGATACCGGCTCGATTAGAATTGTATGATATTTATTCCCCTTTGGCAAGTTATCTAATCGTTAGTCTATTTGAGGGGGCGCAGTAATTGACTGCGGCGCACGAAGGCCGGTGTGAGATGGGCAAAGTATGAAAGGGCCTAAGAACCATCTCCCCCTTAAATGGACTAAAAAGCAAATAAACCTGACCTCAAGAAATGCGGCTCTCATCCAGGGCGTTAGACGGTTTAAATGGCATTAAAGGATTTGAGATGATAACTTGCAATACGGAAAAATTTGGAATCGGTTTGTGTGGAAAACCAGCTCAATGGAAGCATCCGAGATGGCCTACCGGAACATATTGCAATGAACATAAAAGATCTTTGGAAACATTTTGGCCTAATAGTTGGATTCGTCTGATAACCCATACAGCCGACCGAAGGATCGGCGGCTTAATAATCGTTAGGTACTTGGAAATAATATGAACAATAACTATAAAGCTAAATGTAAAAAAGACCATAGCACTTGGTACCTCTCTGTAACCCACAACGGCAATCAATGGACTTCAATCAGTATAAAAAACCCTGACCATGAAGTGCCATTGATTCTCGAAGCGTTGAGCAATCTAACCAGCCGTTCAAGCAAATCGGGGACTTGCGTTTGTCATCCTATGGGAAACAATATAATAAAAGTCAATCCTTTATGCTCTGAACATGGAGTCAAGCCGCCGCCAGTTTAACTAAGCGTTAGATGTGTAGAGTTATGATGAAGCGATGTGGATATTGCAAGTGGTTTAGAAAATTTGCCAATAAGAATGAATATGGCATCTGTGCCATTAATAAATGTGGGTATTCAGATGGAGGCACTTTTTCTACAAATACATGCTGTTATTTTGAACATTGGCATACATCTAACAAGCAGATCAACCAGACGGGCTTAATCGGTGGGCCAAAATTAACTCAAGGTGATTATCCAGGGGGTGTTTTGCCTCCTATTCCAGACGATTTTTAACCGCCCGCTGGTTATCTTAACGTTAGATTTTTAATTGAGAAAACAACATGCCTATCAAAAAATGTCCAAGGTGTAGATGCACTTTAACCAGGTATAGAAAAGTAAGTTTTATAAAGGAAAAAGGGTGGATACGAAAAAGGACTCATCGTTGGCATTGTCTTGAGGGATGTGGATATGTGGATGTTGCTTAAGAAAATCTAACCAGTCGTTCGACCTAACGCTCGGAAACGCAGGTCAGCCTGGACGTTATGTGTAAGGGTTAAATATGGATTTTGATATATTGATACGATCGGGAATCTGTTGCGTTTGTAATAAAAAATTTGAAAATAAACCACGAAGAACTAACATAGCTGTAGATTTGGAAGATGGTAAGATTTATTGTAAAACCTGTGCCATAAACAAAGCGATGAATGAATACTTTAAATCACATAACAACCCGCTGGACCCAACCTCAGAAGATTCGCCGGGTTAGTTTTGATATTAGGTGTCCTTATGAAAATGTTGAAAGACGAAGTTTCTCTAAGCGGGAAAGTAGAGCAAATAACATTAATGGATCTGCGGAAACAGCCTGGGGAAGTATTTGCGAGTGTTGAGCTTGGTAAAATATTTGTGATCACGAAAAGCGGGAAACCAATTGCGATTATTTCTAGACCTCCGGGAGAAACACTTATGGTTACTGTTGAGCCAAACGGTGAGGCAACTTATGGCACCTAACAAGTCGCTGGACCTGACGCTCGGAAGCGCAGGTCAGCTTGACGTTGGATTTCTTAGGAGGTAAAATGAGACAAATTCTGCGGATAGTATTTTTTTTAATAATATTAACAGTTACACCCTCTATGTGGCTTTTTGGTTATAGTCAAGTTGGAGCTAAAGAAGCAAGTAAAGTCTGTAAAGACCTTCTTTCTTCTATATGGCACGGCGAAAACTAACAAGCAAATAAAAGGGAATCCTACTATCAGGATAGATGGAAATCTTCTATCCTATTGTTAGTCAGAAACAGATATAAAATGGATAAAAAAGGAGACAAGAATAATGAGAATTATTAAAAAGCTATCAAAAAAGGAGGCCGAAATGCTATTGCCAAAGGGATTAAAAGATGCTCTATCTGCTGATCCTGATGAGGTTTTTTATTGTATGGGGTGCGATGGTTTACGATCTAAAAAACATAACTGTGTACCTCCATATCTTATTAAACAAAGGCTAATAAGCGCATCGAGCCAATACAATAAAGACTACATGGCTTATGATGAGCATTAGGCAGAAAGGAGATTATTATGGAGAGAGATCAAGAACTGATTGACCGTATTAGAGCTAAGTTGCAATTATTAAACGATGAATTTTCAGACGATCTAATATGGGAAAAAACAAAAGACTCATACATAGCGGCAAAAATTTCGCTTGGAATATCAATTGAACAATTTAAAAAGGCGGTTATAGATTTAGTGAGCGGAATATTGCCTAACAAAGTGCATTAACTCAGAAATTAAATCACGTAAAATCTTCTAAATCCTTCGCAATTCTTCACACTATCTGATATCCCTATAAGCTACCTTCCATTTTAATCTTTACAACCCCCATTTTTATCTACGATAATATAATCTCAAGTTATGTGTAAAAATACCTAAGACTGAAGAGGGTTGAAGACCCGAAATGGCATATAAGCTATCTCTTAGGCTCATCAGAGAGGTTGTGGATGGGACGCGGCTCCCCTTCTTAGGTGTGAGGACTTAAAATAAATTAAGCCTTGACATCTAAGACTGGCCGAGGGGAGTGAGGTAGCCAGATACGAAGCCTCTCAACACCTACAAGCTAATTTTTTAGCAAAAGGCGGCTCATTTGAACCTTTTCAGGAAAATCAATCTTCTTGCCTGGCATGCTACCCAGCAAGTCAGGCATGGAATTGAAAAGATTTATAATCTTTCACTCACAGATCCCAAAAGCTGGGACACTTCGCTCTGGAATTTGCGAGGCTCTCAATCCCTGTCCGGCGAGACCGTAACAGAAGAAACCGCCCTGACTTATTCCGCTGTTTTTAATGCTGTAACTCTTATTTCCGGCACGGTCGGCTCCCTTCCCCTCCATTTAATGCAAAAACAGGGTAAATCAAAGCATATAGCCGATGATAGATCCCTCTATCGTGTTATGCACGATCAATGGAATCCCTATATGACAGCAATGGCGGGCCGTGAAGTAATGATGGCTCATATTTTAACTTGGGGCAATGGCTATGCGGAGAAAGTTAGAAATGTATATGGAGAACTTGTTGAGCTTTGGCCGATATCCCCTAACCGTGTAACTCCTAAGATGGAAGGCGGCGAGCTTGTCTATAAGATCAGAGTGGACGGTGAACCTGATTTAACTCTGGCCAGAGAGAAGATTTTGCACATTCCCGGCCTCGGATTTGATGGTTTTGCCGGATATTCCGTTATCACAATGGCTCGGAAGTCAATCGGCCTAGGTATGGCATATGAGACATTTAGCTCTTTATATTTCGGACAGGGTACGCATCCGGGAATAATAGTAACTCATCCTAATAAATTGGGTACGGAAGGGCATGCCAATCTAAAAAAGGCGCTCACAGATACATACAGTGGTTTGGGTCAATCCCACCGCCTTATGCTCATGGAAGAGGGGATGAAGCCGGAGAAAGTCGGCTATCCACCAAAAGATTCTCAATTCATAGAATCAAAAATCCATCATGTCACCGATGTCTGCCGATGGTTCAATATTCCCCCACATAAATTGAAAGACTTATCAAAATCTTCATTCAATAATATTGAATCTGAACAGGCCGCCGGATTTGTGACAGATACCATTTTACCCTGGCTTATCCGGGAAGAGCAGAATTATAATATGCAGCTTTTGATGCCCAGGGAACAGAAAGAAAAGTTCTATTTTAAACATGTTGTTGAAGGGCTTTTAAGGGCCAATGCCAAAGATAGGGCCGAATATTATAAAACAGCATTAACCTTTGGGTGGATGACCGAGAATGAAGTTCGGGGAAAAGAAGATTTAGATCCAAACCCCAATCCATTAGCTGATGAACTTTGGATGATGGCGAATATGGTTCCACTTAGCAAATATGAAGAGCACCTTACTAAAAATAAAGGACCATTTCCGAGTCTAACAAAAGATGAAATGAGGGATACGCTTAAATTATTAAGTAGCAAAACAGAAAATTAGGGTTTTCTGAAAGTCCGGCCAGACTGACAGAAACGATAGAAAGAAAGAACTAAGGCAATCTAGGTGCCTGGATCATCTAGATTGTCTTTTTCTTTGCCCTGAAAAAATGAGGTAACGGAATATTCCCCTTATACAGCATCACAGTTGCAGGCTTGAAGATCCTGATAAATATGATGATTGGGGTTATAAGAAATGTGCCGAAAAACATGATGATAAATGCATTGATCATAATTATGGGATCAAAGAAGGCACATCCGAACTCCAGGCCCTTCGTTACGACAAGGATATTTGGACCGAGGCATCAGCGAAATCCCATTGCAAGTCAAGGGACGGGACTTTCGAGCCTGCCTCAGAAGAATCAGATTCTTTAAAGAAGGAGATGACCATGAAACGAATGAATAAACGTAGCCCATTTAAACCACAAGCAAAAGGAAATTATCGGGTTGAAAATAAGACAGAAAAGGAAGCCACTATCTATATCTACGATGAGATCGGATGGTTCGGAATTGACGCCGCTGATTTCGTAAAAGATTTGAACGATATCAAAGCAGAAATCACTCATATCCGGATCAATACACCAGGCGGTAATGTTTTTCAGGGAACCGCGATGGCAAACGCTATCAAACAGCATAAGTCAAAAACCATTATACACATTGATGGCCTGGCCGCTTCGATAGGCTCGATAATCGCGATTGCCGGAGACGAAGTGAGAATGGCCGATAATGCCTTCTTCATGTTTCATGAGGCATGGTCATTTGTAATTGGCAATGCCGAAGGATTGAGAGAGGAGGCTAAGCTACTGGATAAAATCGATGGCGTATTAGCCAAGACATATGCCAATAAAACAGGCAAAAAAGAGGATGAAATCAAGGATTTGATGAATGCAGAGACATGGTTGACGGCGGAAGAGGCCCTTGAAATGGGTATGATTGACAGCATTGAAGAGGACAAAGAGGAAAAGGCAAGCGCGACCATGTTTGATTTGTCCGTATTCGCGAACGTGCCGGATGAACTGAAGGACATAAAGAAAGACCTTAATGAGCGAGATTTAGAGCGTGCCCTGCGAGATGCCGGGTGCAGCCGAAGTCACGCCAAGGAAATATTGGCAAAGGGTTTTAAAGGTGATCCGAATCAGCGAGATGCTGAGGAGGCTACCCGTCTAAAAACTGAGCGAGATGCCCAGGAGGAAGAAAAAACCCGTCTGCGAGAGGCAGAGAAAGCCAAGAAACCGGAAAAGGGAAGCACAGCAGATTTATTAATGCAGGCCGATATCACAATGGCCACAACAAAATAACGGAGGATTTAAAATGAAGACTATCAGTCAGTATAGAGAAGACATCGCCAATCTGATGAAAAAAATAGGCGACATGGATGCGAAATGCATCGCAGAAAATAGGGACCCGACTGAAGAGGAGTTAAACCTTAAAACTGAGATGATGAACAAGGTCGATGCAACCCGGAAAGTGATAGAAGCCGCAGAGCGTCAGGAAGTAATGGCAACGGAATTAGCGGCCCCTGCAAAACCTTTGACAGTGCCAGATGGTGCAAAGATTACTGCCAGCCCTGATCGAGCAGGGAAGGACACATTCCTTTCATTCGGTGAGCAGTTAGTTGCCGTTATGCAGGCAGGAAGACCTGGTGGAATCGTTGATCCACGCCTCAGAAATATCCAGGCCGCAACTGGATTGGGTGAAACCGTGCCGAGTGAAGGTGGGTTTCTGGTTCAAACAGATTTCGCCACCGATATGCTCAAGGATGTTTTTGAGACTGGAATATTAGCTTCCAAGTGTCGCCGGATAACCATTAGCGGAAAAGCTAACGGTATCAAGATCAATGGCATAGATGAGACTTCCAGGGCGACCTCACGGTATGGCGGCATTATTGCCAAGTGGTTACATGAGGCTGGCGACAAGACAGCAACTAAGCCGAAGTTCCGCCAGATCGAACTGAATCTTCATAAACTGATTGGGTATTGCTATGCAACGGATGAGCTTTTGGATGATGCGGCTGCCCTTGAGGGAATAATCCGTGATGGTTTCAAGGGTGAATTTGGCTTTAAAATTGACGATGCAATCATTAACGGGACTGGTGCCGGAGAGCCTCTGGGAATTTTAACAGCAGGCAGCCTGGTAACTGTGGCAGCGGAAGGAGCTCAGGCCGCAGATACAATTATGACGGAAAATATCGTCAAGATGTATTCCCGGATTTTCGCTTCCAGTCGTTCAAACGCAGTATGGCTAATTAATCAAAACGTCGAGCCCCAGCTCTTTACGCTCCATTTGGACGTTGGTACAGGCGGAATTCCTGTATACATGCCAGCAGGCGGTTTAAGTGGTCTACCGTTTGGAACCCTATTCGGACGTCCAGTTCTTCCCATCGAACAATGCAGCACATTAGGTGACATCGGGGACATTATCTTGGCCGATTTCGAAAATGGCTATATTTTGGCCGAAAAGGGCGGAATTAAATCGGATGTAAGCATACATGTTGCTTTTATCACAGATGAGCAAGTTTTCAGATTTGTTCTTCGCGCAGACGGGCAACCTGTAAGGGCCACAGTATTAACTCCATATAAAGGCACCGTGACTTTTAGTCAATCGCATTTCATTGCTTTAGCCGCACGTTAAGGATTAATTTAACCATGCCGGGGCTTCGGCCTCGGTATAAAATAAGGAGAAATACTATGATACTTTGCAACGAAACTTATCCAACAATTATGGCACATGAGCCAGTAGCTTCAAGTGCCATGGTAGATACGAGCGATTGGATTCATTTAGAAAATGCGAACGGTGTTTTGATTACTGTCGTGGATAGTTATGTGGTCGCCGCCAATGACTTGGTTTTAACCGTTCATGAAAGTGTGGATGGAACCGGAACAACGGCCTTAGCAATACCATGGCTGATTTGGAGCAATTTGGCATGTGAAACCAGTGACGTTTTGGTCAGGCGAGCAGATGCTATCACCTATACTCTCACTCCTTCTGCTGGAGCTGGTGGTATTGGGATGGTTCAGTTTTATATCGCGGCATCTATCTTGAGTGCTGGATTTAAATGGGTTCAGTTGGGGGCAGGTGTAGGGGATGCTGGTAATCTATGTTATGCCCAATATCAACTTGACGGAGCCAGATATCAGCAAGAGACACCGCCCACGGCCATAGTGTAAAAAGGCCATAGCGGAATAAGGATAATTAAAAAGGCGGGCTGAAATATACCCGCCTATCCTCAAAATAGGAGAATATTAACATGGATAAACATAATGGACCACTATTACCAGTTGAAAGCAGACAGGTATATGACATCGCCCGACAGATTGTCAAAGAAGAAACTGAGGCGATGGTGAAAGCGGAAATAAAGGATGTAGAAAGAATAGTAAAGGCCCTAGAAACAAGAATAACAGATCTGGAAATGGAACTGAAAGATCTGAAAGCGGAAATAAATAGGGCCAAAGAAGCTAAAGATCAATCGGCTTCCGAAACACCAAAAACACATAAGAAGGGGGTGTTCAAATGACAAGACATTATGGACCATCAACAAGAAGGCGGATGGGTGAGCTTAACGGTGGCATACGGGTCCAGACTCCGACGCTTCTCAATACAGCGGTTCTTGCCGGTGGAACAACGGGAATATTCACGGTGAATGGCCGGATTCTGGTTAAGCAATTATATATAGAGGCCATAACCGTATTCTCAGCTGATGCCACAACGGCTTTATTCCGCTTTACATCGACAACCCCGGCGATAGGTATATCGAATATGACTGGTGCAAGCGGAGTCCTAACCAGTATCGCTCAAGGCATTAAGGTTAAATATCTGGGCGGTGCAGTTGTAACAGGACTTTCTATTAATGTTGGCGAGGCTTGTGCTACGCCGCATATAATTGGCACGGCTACTACTGCTGCAGGCGTTCAGGGTGTTGGCATTATCAGCATTCTGGCCGCAGGCGCAAATCAGACAGGCACCGCCTCATGCCAGGTTGTTATCGACTATGCGCCCATGGAACCTGGCTCATATGTAGTGAGCCTATTATAAAATAAGGAGGATTATTATGGGTTTTGATCATTATGAACCAGATACAATAGAAAAAATTGGCGATCAGGTTGCTGGCTACCAGGTTGATACAGGAGACCTTTCTGGGGCTACCTATTGGGGCATAGGCACGCAGACTGAGATTTTCAATGTCTATGGCGTTGTCAAAGTTCTCAACTTGTTTGCAGAGCAGCTTGTCATTGACGGGGCGCCCGGAGCAACTCTTTTGCAGTTTAACTCTACATCGACGGTTCCGGTAGTAGCTCTCCAAGTTATAAGTGGCATTTCCCTAACTTTGGCCACTTTAATAGCAGGGTCAAGAGTGTGTTGGTTGGGCGATGTGGTTACAACTGTTCCTGTTTTGACCCCACCTGGACCTGCGGGTGGGATATCGGATTTTTCCTGTGTTGTTCCACAGGTCATTGGGGCAATAGGCGGAACTTCTACTATAGGAATTGAGACGACTGTCGCAGCGGCTAGTGCGGGTACTCACCGGTGGTCGATCTTTTATCTGCCAATGACTGAAGGGTCATATGTAACCAACGTACTGTAAGCGGGAGTTGTCGCAATGACAGTTACACTGACCAGAGTAATCCAGCGATTTATCGGCCTATCAACCGACACGAAACCGACGGATGTTCCCATTGGATCTACGTTTTGGGAGTACAATACTCGGAGATTGTTCGAAACCGGGGATGGCACCAATTGGACAACTGCCACCGATCCGAACGCCGGAATTGCCTTCTATGCTCCTTTGGACGGAAGCCTTATAGACCATGCCACAGGAGTGGATGGCACTCATGTCAGGGCATCATCGGCCACGTATATTGATGATAACGGTATAATCCAAACGGCGGGGGCCAACATCCCCCGCTTTGAATTCGTAGATGGCCGCAGAGCCATCCTACTTGAACCCGCTGGCACAAACCTCTGTGAAGATAGTGAGGTATTCAGGGTGGGTATAAGTGGGTGGCTAAATCAAAACTGTACTGTTACTGATAATGTGGTTGCTGCACCTGACGGGAATGCTACGGCTGATAAGATTGTTGAAGCAAATGATGTAGGGCAAAGTCACTATGTCAGTAATACGATAGCAAAAGAGTCTTTTACTGATAATACAAGTGTTACCTTTTCAGTTTATCTAAAGCCCGCTGGGAGAACTTTTGCGAGAATAAGATTCCGACGTAAAGATGGTAATTACAGGGAGGCGTATTTCAATCTATCAACGGGAGCAATGTCTGGAACCGCAGACGCTGACTCCTATGGTAGTGAA
>SDBT01014983.1_pt1 | contig 12337 bp, 7 predicted proteins | sample 2277101 | NCBI WGS metagenome assembly SDBT01 (sample SAMN10404973, study PRJNA504765) | marine sediment metagenome | isolation source: marine sediment core GS10_PC15, 103 cmbsf | place: Arctic Ocean: Southern Knipovich Ridge | collected 2010
TCCCCAAGCTATCCCCAGAGGGGCGCCCTTAGTGATCGGCCGCCACCTCCTCAATAAACCCCAGCAGAGCCTTTTTATAGGCTTCCGGATCCCTTCGGTAGCCGCCGCCGTGAGCGGCATCTTCGATGACCACGAAGCGACTGAGAGGACTCCCCGCCGCCTGGAAAAGCCGCCTTTGCATCTCCACCGGCATGCGCCGGTCACTGCCACCGGCGATGAACAAAATGGGGCGCATCCCAATTTGCTTAACTGCTTTCTCCACATCCAGATCCTCGGCCCTGAATCCAGCAAGCTGCTCCACGAAGAACACGAGCTCATCCGCGAGCGGGAATTGTGGCAGTCCCCAGAAAAGTTTCAAGTGGTGGGCTACCGTGTGCTCGAGGGACAAGAAACTACTGTCAGCGACAACCGCAGCGACATCGCTATCCGCTGCTGCGGCAAGAAGCGATGCCGCCGCTCCCATTGAGACACCAAAAAGAACCAATCGATCCCCTGGGGCTCTCTCCGCCAAAAAAACCACGGCGCCTTCTAGGTCGAGACGTTCCTTGTAGCCCAGGCTGATCCGCTCGCCGCCACTTTTGCCATGCCGGCGCAAATCGAAGAGCAGCACGTTGAACCCCGTTCGCCTCAACCAGGCCGCTCGCTCCAGCAACTCGTGTCGAGAACGGAAAAGCCCATGAGCGCAGGCCACCGACACACCGCGCTCTCCCCCACCCAGGTACCAACCCTCGAGCCTGACACCATCGGCAGACAGGAAGGTGACGTCTTCGAAGGCAACGCCATAATCGGCCGGCGTCGAGACGAGCCCGCGGTCCATCGGCCGTGTGCCGGCACGGGTGATAAGCTGGGCCAACAGGAAAGGCGCTATGGCGAAGACGAAAACCAGCGCCAGGGCAATGACTGCGATGCCAGCCCACTTCAAGACCCGAACCCAGCGACTTGCCATTACTCCCTTGCCGGGCTCGAATGGCCGCTTTGGGCCGGCTCCCTAATCATCCACAGCAAGACCGCCGCCAAACCGCTGAGACTTGCCGCAAAGTAGCAAACGAAGGCGTAACCCCCCCGCGCATAGAGGAGGGCGCCTGCCGATGCGGAAACGGCAATACCAAGTTGAGAAAGCGTATCGCGTAGAGCAACGTAAGCCCCGCGGTTCTCGCGGCTCACCAGCTCTGTGATCAAAGATTGAAGGGGCGCCACCCGGGAAGCGGCGGCCAGCCCAACCATGCCCAGGCAAACATAGAGGCCGATACCCAGCTGCTGGCCCGGCACCACCAGCGCAAAACCGACCAGAGCCAAACTTCCTCCCACCGCCATGGGACGCTTGCCGATTCGATCGGAAAGCGGTCCCGCCCCGAGCGCGCCGACCAGGCTTGCCAATCCGCTCAAAAGAAAGACCAAGCCGATTTGAGTGACTGAAAGCCCGAAGCTATCTCCAAGATGAGCACCCAGATACAGGATGAATACCGTGATGCCACCGGAAACGAAAAAAGCGGAAATCGCTCCGGCAGCGGTCGACCTGTTTTTGAGAAAACCTAGATAACCTGCCGCCAGTTGCTTGGTGCTCGGAAAGCGACGGTTGCTCGACTTTTCCGCTTGTTCCGCCGGGACCCAATTCCACAGCGCCGTGACCATGCCTGCTCCCACAACCGCGAACAGCACGTAAATCGCCTGCCAGCCGAGGGTGTCCGCCAGCCACGATCCTACCGGGACCAAGAGGATGGGAGCCGCAAAGTAAGCGGACGCCACCCAGCTCATGGCCCGGCCGCGCCGGTCATAGGAAACCCTATCGGCAATCGTCGCCACCACTAACGCCGATATGATCCCAGCCGAGGCACCGGTGACCGCTCGAGCGCAAGCAAACAGGGCAAAGGTGGGTGCAAAATATGCCGCGGTGCTCCCCACAGAAAAAGTGATGCCGCTCGCCATCAAGAAAGGGCGACGACCGGCAGTATCCGACAGGGGGCCCACCACCAGTGCCGCCGCGGCCGCGGCCAGAGCGTAGCCGCTCACGGTGGCACCCACCCGCCCTACCGAAACATCAAATGTGCCGGCAATCTCTCTGAGTACCGGAGAGAGCATTTGATTGTCGACCAGCCCGAGCAACAGGAGACCAATCAGCGAGGCAATGGCTCGGAGCTCGAGGGGCTCGTCGTGAGGCCGGGACAGGAGTGTAGCTTTCTGGGTCGAAGAGTCCAAGTTACTCTTACTCCGGAATTGAATCCATCGAAGCGATACATCCTCCGGAGAGGATATATATGGGGAACCGTGAGGGAATGCTATCCCCGCCCCGATCCTTCGTCAATTGACAATCACAAAAAGCGTCCAATATCGACACTCGGTGTGATAGGATGCCCCTCTTCGTCATCATGAACTACGCTTTCATTATCGATAACCGCAAGTGCATCGGCTGCCACGCCTGCACGGTGGCCTGCAAGGCGGAGCACGACACGCCCATCGGAGTCAACCGTACCTGGGTCAAGTACATCGAAAAGGGTACCTTCCCCGCGGCCCACCGTGCCTTCAGTGTGATGCGGTGCAACCACTGCGCCGACGCCCCTTGCGTGCCCATTTGCCCGGTCACCGCCTTGTTCACCCTCGACAACGGCATCGTTGATTTCGATCCCCAACGATGCATCGGTTGTAAGGCCTGTATGCAGGCCTGCCCCTACGATGCCATTCACATCGATCCGTACAGCAAGACCGCGGCGAAGTGCAACTACTGTGCGCACCGCGTGGAGGTAGGCCTCGAGCCTCCCTGCGTCAATGTCTGCCCGACCCACGCCATCATATCCGGCGATCGGGACGACCCGCAAAGCGAGATAGCGCAGCTGCAGGCTCTTCATCCGGTTCAAGTTCGCAAACCGGAGAAAGGTACCAATCCCAAGCTGTACTACATCCACGGTGATGAAGCGTCGCTATCGCCGGGAGCGACCAGCGGGGGCGAATACATGTGGAGCGATTTGCCTCCGATCGGTGTCGACCACGGTGCCTGGTGTGCGGCTCTGGACAGGCAGGCCAAGGAGCTGGATCAGCCGGCCTACCAAATGAAGCAAGAGGGCGCTCGAAAGGTTTACGCCACCGCCGAGCCGCATCGCGGAAGCTGGGCGAGGTCTGTGTCGAGCCATTTGATCACCAAATCCATTGCCGCCGGAGTGATGCTCGTTCTAGCTCCGTTGCTCCTACTGCAGCCGCGGTTGGGTTCGGAAAGCCTGGTTCCGGGAGCTTTCCTATCGCTTGGGTTTCTCGGTATCACCCTTTCACTGCTGCTTTACAAGCTCGAGCGACCCGATCGTTTCATGTGGGTACTTACTCGGCCCCAGTGGAAATCTTGGCTCACCCGCGGCGCCTATACGATGAACGTCTATTTGGTGTTGCTTGTCGCCGTGTTGTTGACACAGCTGGCAAGAGGTAGACCTCCGACGTGGCTGCTGAGTATGACCGCATTGGCCGGCGCTTTCTCGGCGCTCTACAGCGCCTTTCTTTTCAACCAGGCCAAGGGCCGTGACCTGTGGCAAACCCCGGTCTTGCCCTTGCACCGGCTGACCCATGCGATCGTGGCGGGAGCCGCCGCACTGGCGGTGGCCTCCCTCTTTGCGGGAAGCATTCGGGATTTGGAGCCGTGGCTTACCAGAATCTTGGCTGGCGGCTTGGCGCTCAATTTGCTTGCCCTGGGCGCCGAGTTCAACTCTCGCCACCCGACCGAGGACGGCGAGGCGGCTGCCCTGATCATCCTCACCGGGCGCTTTCGCTACCATTTCTGGTTCGGTGTGTTTGTTTTCGGCAATTTGCTGCCGGTTTCACTGTTGACCCAGGGGCTGCTCGTTCCAGCGGCGGTTCTGGCACTGATAGGATTGGCGATCTTCGATGAGGTTTTCGTCCGCGCCGGCCAGGCCATTCCCTTGGCTTAGGGTAATAAACCATGAAAATCGATCGTCTGGTACCTCCCGGCGAGCTGACCAGCTTCCCGCCCACTGATAAATGGGATGATTGGGTCGAGTACGATCCCAAGCGGTGGCCGGAGAAAGTACCCCGTCGCTACACCATCGTGCCCACTTCCTGCTTCAACTGCGAAGCCGCCTGTGGTCTGCTCGCCTACGTCGACAAAGACACGATGGAGATCCGCAAGTTTGAAGGCAATCCCCTCCACCCGGCAAGCCGGGGCAAAAACTGCGCTAAAGGGCCGGCAACCATCAACCAGATCAAAGACCCCGAACGGATTCTCTATCCTTTGAAGCGAGCCGGCCGGCGGGGCGAGGGCAAATGGGAGCAGGTTTGCTGGGATGATGTCTTAAATGACATCGCCTCGCGCCTCCGCCGGGCGCTTCAAGAAGGACGTCACAACGAAGTCATGTATCACGTGGGCCGCCCGGGGCACGAGCGTTACATGGAGCGGATTCTACGTGCTTGGGGTGTAGACGGACACAACTCTCACACCACCATCTGCTCTGCAGGTGCCCGGCTCGGCTATGCCTTGTGGTCGGGTTACGACCGGCCCAGTCCCGATCATACCCATGCTCGCTTCATCCTCCTGCTTTCGGCTCACCTCGAGTCCGGACACTACTTCAATCCTCACGCCCAGCGAATCATCGAGGGCAAGCTCAAAGGAGCGACCCTGGCCGTGATGGATCCGCGTCTTTCCAACACCGCCTCGATGGCGGATTATTGGCTTCCCACCTGGCCGGGAAGCGAGGCGGCGGTTCTGCTGGCGATGGCTCGTGTGCTTCTGGTGGAAAACCTCTACGATGCCGACTTCGTTCGGCGCTGGACCAATTGGGAAGCCTACATGAGGGCGGAACAGGGTGAGGAAAATCCGAGCTTCGAAACTTTCATCGAAACTTTGAAAGAACACTATGCCGACTTCACCCCGCGGTTTGCCGAGGAGGAGTCCGGAGTACCGGCCGATCGTATCCTCGAAATCGCGCGCGCCATTGGTGAAGCACGAGGCAAATTTGCCTCGCACCTTTGGCGGGGGCCTGCCTCGGGTAATCTGGGAGGTTGGCAGGTCGCCAGAGCCCTTCAGTTCCTCACCGTTCTAACCGGAAGTGTCGGAACCAAAGGCGGCACGCTTCCGCATGGGTGGAACAAGTTCAAACCGAAACTCCCCAGCGAGCCTCCTCCGCAAAAGCAATGGAACGAGCTTTTGTACCCTCCCGAGTATCCACTCGGCCACTATGAGATGAGCGTTCTTCTTCCTCACTTTCTCCAAGAAGGGCGTGGCAAGCTCGATCTCTATTTCACCCGGGTCTACAACCCGGTATGGACGAACCCGGACGGCCACGCTTGGATGGAAATGCTCGGCGACGAGTCCAAGATCGGGCTTCACGTTGCGCTGACACCCACCTGGAGCGAAACGGCCTACTTCGCCGACTACGTTCTTCCGATGGGGCTGGCCGGCGAGCGCCACGACATACAGAGTCAGGAGACTCATGCCGGTGTCTGGGTCTCCTTCCGCCAGCCGGTGTTACGGGTCGCTCTGGAGCGGATGGGCAAAAAAGTCGAATTCACCTATGAAGCCAATCCCGGCGAGGTCTGGGAAGAGGACGAGTTCTGGAACGAGCTTTCCTGGCGCGTCGATCCCGATGGTTCCATGGGCATTCGCAAGCACTTCGAGTCTCCTTACCGGCCCGGTGAAAAGATAACGGTGGACGAGTACTACCGCCACATTTTCGAGAATTCGGTTCCCGGACTCCCGGAAAAAGCCGAGCAGGAAGGACTCTCACCCCTCGATTACATGAAAAAGTATGGAGCTTTCGAGATCCAAAACTCGGTTTACGAGCTCCACGAGAGCGAGCTCTCCGCCGCCGAGCTCGAAGGTGCCCAAATCGATTCCGGCACCGGTCGCATTCTCAAGGACGGCAAAGCGGTGGCTGTCCAAGTAGACGACAAGCCCCGGCGGGGATTCAATACCCCTTCGAAAAAGTTGGAGATTTATTCTGAAACTTTGAAGGAATGGGGTTGGCCCGAGTATGTGCTGCCCGGCTACATTCGAAGCCAGGTCCATCGCGACGCCATTCATCGAGACCAGGGCGAGTTTGCTTTGATACCCACCTTCCGATTACCCACCTTGATTCACACCCGCTCCGCCAACGCCAAGTGGTTGAACGAGATCTCCCACCGGAATCCCATCTGGATGAACCCACAGGATGCAGCTCGAACCGGAGTTAAAAGTGGCGATCCGCTAAGGATCTCGACCGCTATCGGCTATATGGTGAACCGGGTATGGGTCACCGACGCCATCGCGCCGGGGGTCATTGCCTGTTCCCACCACCTCGGGCGCTGGCGGTTGAATGAAAACGAAGGCAGCCGATGGGGTGCGGTCCGTGTCGAGTTCGACCGCACTGAAGAAGGAATTCTCATGCGGTATGCCGAGCCACAAACTCCGTTCAAGAGCGCCGACCGGGATACATCCAGAATCTGGTGGTCGGATAGCGGAGTGCACCAGAACCTGGCGTTTCCCGTACAACCCGATCCGGTATCGGGTAACAACTGCTGGCACCAAAAGGTCAAAGTGGAAAAAGCCTGGGACGTCGACCGCTACGGCGATGTCTTCGTCAGCCCCGCCCGTGCCCAGGTTGTTTACCGGGAGTGGTTGGCCAAAACCCGCCCTCCTACCGGCAATCTAAGAAGACCTCTATGGCTGGACCGCCCGTTTCGTCCCGCTCCGGAAACTTTCTTTCGTGAGGATGGGTAAACAGCGTAGTCCCTGCCTGACCGGATGTTCATGGAATTTATGAGTAAGCAATTGCCGGTATAACTGTTTGTCATGAGACAGACTCCTGCTAAAATTGATGGATGCGAAGGTTGATAGAGTTGTGGCAACATCAAGAGGATAATTCCACCACGAGCCAGGCAGCCGGACAGCTGATGTTATCCACCTGTCAGGGGTAGCTGTCAAGACATAGACAGAACGGAGGTTAGACTGCGGCACATGCTTCAAGCTTGGAACACTGACAGCTATAAGCGACCAAGTTTAAAAGTAGAAACGTTTCTGTCGTCGCTTGCGCTATCATCATTGAATTGAAAATATTTCTAAATTACACGAGTTTTTTTTGCAAATAATAAATCAGATCGGCTCATTTTCCGGAGAAGGGTATTAGTAGAATGACCATAACCACGAACAGAAAAGAAAACAAGTTCTATCCTTCAGCGACCAGAGTCATTGCCCGTTTTTTTATGCCTGGTGGTGATAGGCGGGGACATATTATCGTTGAGAGAGTACTAGACCTGTCCGATCAAAAAGTAAACAATATCCTCACTCAGGTGCTTCGCAACTTTGCTCCGCGCCACAGGAATATCACCAAGATCTTTGAAAGGAATTTCGACAATATAGAATATATTGTTGATGAGCTCGACGGTGATCCAAATTCGTTATCTCAGGAAAGAAGACTACTAATTGGTTCTTACTTTACCCATGAATACTCTATTGAATCGGCCGCATTTTTTAACCCGTCGATAGTTGAGGACCCGAATCAGACCCATCTGGAGAAAGGTCAGAAGAGAATTATCGTAAGCTTCCGAGCTACCGGTGAAGGGCATATTTCTTCGATCGTTTTTAGGCAGGGAATTATCGATCGGGACAATAACTTAATTTTTCAGTCAATTAACGATCGAGTAGATGCACCAGAAATAATTAAGCGTCACATCTACGATAAACAGCAATTCATGGAAAAGCTAAAAGAGATGCATATTCAAAAAGATATCGTAGATCTAGTTATGAGCAAAATGGCCGATAATTTTGTCTATGGTGATCTCGACACCGCAATCCACGAATGTGTGAAAGATATTAAGTTAACCTATTCCAAGAAGAACGTGATCAAGGCCATTCTCTGGTTGGCTAGCGCTAACTACGAGATAACTTTCTCTTTAGATACGGCCATTTCCGAAAGAGTGATCTTTCCAGTCTCAGATGCTGAGAAAAACGGCATCGAAGATGCTCGTTTTGTTCGCTTTGTTGATAATGACGGCAGCGTAACCTATTACGCCACCTATACTGCTTTTAATGGATATACTATCCTTCCCAAGCTATTGAAAACAAAGGATTTTTATCAATTTGAAGTCAAACCCATTCATGGCAGATCGGCCCAGAATAAAGGGATGGCCCTTTTTCCGAAAAAGATTAACGATCAATATGCCATGATTTCAAGAATCGACGGAAGCAATATTTATATAATGTTTTCAGATGATATTCAGATATGGCATCAGGCTCAAAAACTTCAGGGACCCGAGCACCCCTGGGAATTTGTTCAAATTGGTGCCTGCGGTTCGCCTATTGAGACGGAAAAGGGCTGGCTGCTCATTACTCACGGAGTGGGTCCAATGAGAAAGTATTGCCTAGGGGCAACTCTTTTGGATTTGGAGGACCCGAGAAAAGTAATAAGCCATCTTAGCGAGCCTCTGTTAGTGCCGAACGAGGAAGAAAGGATTGGCTACGTGCCGAATGTTGTCTATTCGTGCGGCGCAATAATCCATAATAATGAACTGATTCTTCCTTATGCCATGTCAGATTCAGCTTCCGCTTTTGTTTCAGTTCCTATGGATGAACTTTTTTCTGAATTAAATTAGACTCATTACCTGCTTAAGATTCTTCTGTAAACATCTAGGTAATCGGAAACCATTTTTTCTTGACTGAAGTTCTTTTCCGCCCAGCTCCTACAAAGCTCCCGGTTGATGGCGCCAATATTTTTTAGTGCCTCCAGGGCTTCATCTATATTGTCGACTAGAAAACCGTTTTTTGCGGGTACGATTAGCTCAGGCATGGAACCTTTGTTGAAAGCGACAACTGGCGTACCACAGAGCATTGATTCAACTACGCTCAAACCAAAAGGCTCAGCGAAATTGATTGGGTGCAGTAAAGCGTAAGCTCCTCCCAGCAATTTGTCTCTCTTTTGTGGTCCAGAAGAACCTAGATAAACAATGTCATGCTTGTTGAGGAACGGCTCTACCCTTTCTCGGTAATATCTCTCATCCTGGATAATTCCGGAAATGATTAGCTTTCTACCAGACTTTCTAGCAATTTGTATTGCCTCATGGGTCCCTTTATCATGGTGTATCCGGCCAAAATAAAGCAGATAATCGCCTACTTCTTTTTTAAGCGTGAAGCTAGCTAGATCGACTCCATTGTATACCGTGGCAACATAGCCCAGCTCAGGGCATCGATCGGCATTGCTGATGGAAACATAGTAGTTTGTGCTGTCATATTTCTTAAAAACCGGAATGATCTTGGGTGAGGAAAACCCATGGATGGTGGTTACCATCGGTGTTTTTATTAAATGGGAGTAAGTAAGGGGTAAAAAATCGTAATTGTTATGGATGATGTCGAAATCATCAGCATGTTCCATCATATGACCGATGTGCAAACATTCCCAGCTCTTGGGATCAAGACTTTTATCTTCTTCATAGGGGTGCGGGCAGATCGATTCCAGCTTTCCCTTGGTAATCGAGTCGGAAGTGGCAAAAAGAGTAACATCCTGTCCCTTTTCAACCAGTCCTTCGGCAATATTGGAGGAAACTTGTTCCCAGGCACCGTAGTGCCGCGGCGGGGTTCGCCAACAGATTGGCGCCAGTACTGCGATCTTCATCTTAGAGAGCCGGTCTGGAATGATGCAGGCAAAGATCAACCAGATCGTTTATGCGAGCCGTACCAACGCACATGACCGTATCCGCCCCCCCCCAGTAGATCTTAACCGTACCATCATCTTCAGGTACGGCAGCGCAGCAGAACACCACATTATGAACGTAACCTGTTATCTCATAATCTTCTTCCGGTTGCAGTATCCAGTCGTCAGCCACAGCAATAATCCTGGAAGGATCTTCTAGATCCTGCAGTGCTATGCCTAGTCGATAAACGCTACCGTCCATGGTCTGAAACACCCCGTGATAAATACTCAACCAACCTTCGTCAGTCTTGATCGGCGGAGCTCCAGGACCTATTTTCATCTCATCCCAATGATACTGAACAGGTTTTATGATTAGTTTTGACTCTCCCCAGTATCTTAAATCAGGTGAATATGATATCCAGATTGACCATGGACTTATTTCCGAATGGGGCCTGTCCATTCGGGCATACAAACCATCAAACTTTTCTGGAAAAAGCACGACATTTCTATAATCCGCCTCAGTGATCAAGGAAAAGCGCTCGATATTCTTAAAATCTTTGGTTTTGGCCAAACCTATCCGAACTCCATGCCTAGAATAGGCGCTGTATGTGAGTAGATATTCTCCATCGAGATAAGTTAGGCGCGGGTCTTCCACTCCGTATTCCTCATACTCTTTGAAAATACCTTTATCAGCGGGAACCATGAATGGTCTTTTGGCAACTTCAAAGTTAAAACCGTCCTCACTCTCGGCTAGACCCAGAATACTGCGGCCGTTGTGTAAATGAGCACGGAAGATCATCATATATTTTCCATCGTGCTTAGCTAAGGCCGCATTATGAACGGTGGCCACTGAATAAGGCACCTCATCTTTGGTCAAAATTGGATTCTTGTCATACCTCTCTATCAGGGGCACCTTTTTGTCGGACATTTTTTCTGTTCCCTTAAACGTCGTGCTCATAGGCGGAAAGAACCACTAAATGAGCTATCAAATAAGCTAGGATACTCTCTGCTCCCTGGTTTCTATTTACGCCCTCGCTTTCTAAGCCATCGTTGCAGCCGAAGGTTTCGAAATCGTATAAAGGAATGCGTAAGTCATTTTCTCCCAAAAACCACATAAAAGCGCTGAACATCTTCTGAAGACATTCTTTGTCCTTTAAAACAACATAGCTCTGATAGAACATTAGTACTTTGGCCATCGCATTAATTGGCTGTTGAGCATATTGAGAATGGCTGCTACCATTTTTTTCATACCAGTGTTTATTGCCAACCAGAGAAACATGATTGTTCTTAAAGAAAAGATTTTTCAAGAACTCCATTGATTCCCTGGCTGCCTTCAGGGTTCTTTCGTCATTGGTAATTTCGTAGGCATGAAAAAGGGCAAGAGGTAGAATACCGTTATCATAGGTAAGTCTAGATTCGAACCAGTGCCAGTCTTTGTCTTTCTCAGCCTCATATTGGTCGACAAGTCTCTTGGTGAGGTTTCTTAAGGTCAGATTCATACCTTCATCAGTAGGAAAATGGTGCAGGTAATGAGAGATACCAATGATACTATTGGCCATTCCCCTGAGGTAAGTCAAATGCTGGTAATGAGGATATGCACTTGCCAGCATTTCTTTTCCTAATTGGAAATAAGTTTCTTGGGGTGAGTATCGAATGAGATAGCCCAGGGCCCAGATCGTCCTTCCAAAAGAATCCTCTGAACCTATTTGATCAAGAAAGTTCCTGTTGTAACTCAAAAAGTTCCGGAATGTACCGTCTTGATTCTGCATGTAATGAATGTAACTCAGGTAAACGGGTAACAACTCTAATGCATCGCGGTTCTTTTTTTGACGGTAGGCCATCACGCACATTAAAAGAGCTCTGGCGGAATCATCGAGGCAGTAGCCTTCTTTGAAATTCGGCACGTTGTATCTGGCATGTTGAATAATCCCGGTATTATCGGTCAGTCTCTTAATGTGCGTAAGATCGAAGCGCGGAAGAACCAAAGGATTGATTATCGATTCTTCTCTGGTTTTCTCTGCCGGATAAGTAATAACAGTATCAGCAGCCAATTTAAGATACTGTCTGCCTATGGAAGGCCAGAGCATTTTTTGTCCGAAATCATAGGCATGCTTTCTTAATTTGATCAGTTCCTCAGGTTTATCCAAAAGCTCATTTACAATTTCAGCCAGCTGCTTAGGATCATTGAAGTCGAAAAGCCTTCCCCGCTCATCAGCAAGAAGCTCCTGGGCATGCCAGTAGGGAGTAGAAACCACGGCGGTGCCAGCTCCCAATGCGTAGGACAGGGAGCCGCTGGTAATCTGGTTTTCATTTAGGTATGGGGTGATATAGATATCGATGGCGGTCAGATAACCGAGTAACTCTTCAGTATTGACAAAACGGTCGTCAAAATAGACAAAATTCCTAAGATTGTTTCTCCGCACCAAGAGCTTGAGATAGTTTCTATAGTCCTCTCCAGACACCTTTATTACATTGGGATGGGTTTTACCCAATATTATGTATATTACTTCAGGATGCCTCTCAACAATCTCGGGCAGGGCGTTAATCACGGTTTCAAGGCCTTTGTTTCTGCTCAACAAACCAAAGGTAAAAAGGACTTTCTTGTTTTCCAGATGGAAATGCCTTTTTTGTTTTTTGTGTTGCACAAAATCAAACGCCGGAACTCCGTGGGCTATTATCTCAATTTTATCTCGGGGTATATCGTAAATCTCGGTCAAAAAGGCGATGGCTCGCTCGCTCAT
>SDBT01014984.1_pt1 | contig 12337 bp, 23 predicted proteins | sample 2277101 | NCBI WGS metagenome assembly SDBT01 (sample SAMN10404973, study PRJNA504765) | marine sediment metagenome | isolation source: marine sediment core GS10_PC15, 103 cmbsf | place: Arctic Ocean: Southern Knipovich Ridge | collected 2010
AAATGATTCTCCCGTTTGGGTATCAACCAACATCTTCTGACTGCGGAAATCTCTATAGTAATACTCATCATAAGTGAGAAGATTTTTTTGATTGTATGCGTAGTTTTCAGGCATAAACTCAAACTTAGAATCTTTTTCATTCTCGTTGTAATTTCCCGTAAGAGACATAATAAGATCTCTTTCAGCGGGAACTAATGAAAGCGCTTCTTTCTTGGTGATATAGGATCGTTTCCAGATCGTATTACAATCGGAAAGATCAGGCTTTCTAAAGAAAGGATCTATAAGGAAAGAGTTATAAGGGCAGTTAGTAACTTTTACATTTCCGGACACGGGATCAGTTCGATAATCCACCCATACTTGCATAAGGTCCATACCAGATATTATAGATCCCTTGAAGGAGGTGGATATAGTTTCAAGGACCCCTTCTTGATTGTTTATCCAGTACATGATCTTGGTGAACTGGTCGGATGTCTCTTGGTCAGAGTTCTCTACCGGTATTACTATAGTAGATTTACGGTTACGCCGTTGATATCCCTCTACCATACTAATTATACGTCTAATTTTATTAAAGCTAAACTGTCGACGATTGGCTAGAGTCATGTTTCCATAGATCTCTTGCCATATCGTCTGGTCTCCCGAATAGAATCTCCAATCAATATCACCTTCAGCCCATTGAGACTGATTTATGGTAATAGATTGCTCATAGAATGATTCCATTCGTTTCAGAATCGTTTGATCTTTTTCTTCAAAATACTCGGGACCCGGGTTTGGAAAGAGCGACATCTTCACTCCCTTTTTTTCACATTCTTACTGGATAGCCCCATACTAAAACGGAGAGAAAGATATATCAAGCTGTAAGAATAGTAACAATCGCTCCAATTGATGCAACTAAAGTTCCTCCAAGACCGACTATAGCCCCATAGAATTTAAATCTTTCAGCACGAAGTTCTTTGTCAGCAAGCTTCAGCTTCATATTAATTTCAAAAATGTCTCCTTCTTTTTCCTGAACCATATGCTCTATCGAATGAGACACAATTTTTTTAAGCTCTCTCATTCTTTTATCTATTTCTTGGCTATCAGAAAGTTTCTCTTCAAGGTTAAGTTGCAACACAGTCTCCCAAAGCTCTTCATCATGCATTGCACTTTCTTTTACTTTTTCACAAAAGAGGGGACCCAAAAGGGCATTGATCTTGGGTGTATTCTTCCCTAAAAAATAATCCAATACTCGCTCTGCCAGTTGACTGTCCTCATAGGTGGAAGATGATTCTTGCATAATAGTAATCACAAGGGGGTGTTCAGGTGGCTCTTCCATTCCATGCGCAGTTAAAGAAAGTGCAAGAAATAAAAGAACTGTATACATCTTCCCTCCTTTAATTTCTCCCGTGAGGGTTATGACCAAAGAATCCACCATGATCATTACCATATACCGCTTCTTGGTATCTCTTGTCCAGTTCCTCAGGAGAAGAATTGCTCATCTGAATACGAGGAAGAACTAAACAAAGGTATCTCATACAATCTGCATAATGAGAAGACCAATCGTGGAGAGGAAAATGCTTATATACTTTCTTCTTAGGATCAAACTCTTGACGATAGTTTTCTAAGGCTCGAATAAGCTTGGCGCAGTTCTTTGAGTCAATCCATACCTTAGAGAAGGTGGAACGAACCGTCTCAATACCGTCCATGATAGAGACATTAGGAACAACGGATCGTGTCTTACCTGAACTGTTATCTCTGACAAGTTCAAACTTCAGTCCCAGTTCTCGAGCTTTCTCGGCACGGGAAACGCCGCTTCCCCATTCGGTTACCGCAATATCATGAGGAGCAAAATGTTTTCCGTAGACATAACCACGATCAATCTCAACACGCTGCAAGTACTGAATATAATGCTCAAGCCCCTCTTTAGTATTGTCATACGCTGAGATGATCTTTACGGTACGACCAATAACCTGAAAGAATATAATGACAGTGGAATCACGTACGCCGATATCCCATGCAGTATGGACTTTAAATCCAGTCTCAAATGGTATCATCCCAATACGGCCATCAATGCGCATACGATCCATGTATTTAGCGTAGTAAGCGCCTTCAACCCCCATATCGAAGGAAGTATAGTATTCTTGCTGAATCAGATCCTCTGACATCTCTCCTGAAGCTCTGTCTCGGTCAATATCTTCTAGATCAATATGACATGTATCTTCAACGGTCAGCTTCTCACAGAACCAATCAGGATGATTGAGGGCGATATTATAAAGCTCCCATAGATGGTTCTTACCCCGAGGTGTAGAAACGAAGATAGCGGTACCGTCATTAGCGGTGAGGATAGGTCTTATGAATTGATAGGCACGTGGATCTTGTAATGCATATTCAGAGAACACGCAAAGCTGTGGGTTCGTTCCCATGAGATTATCATAATTATCTGAACCCACGAGTTGAAAAAGAGAATCGTTCTTAAATCTTATCTTTAACTCTTGAGAGTTAGAAGATTCTATAAGTTCCCGCGGTATATAATCAAGTATACGCTCACCGGTATTAGTAAGAGAATCCCAGATAACCTTCTTGGCCTGAGAATAGGTGGGAAAGATATAGTAACATATAATTGGTTTGCGTATACAGGCTCTAATACAAAGATTGAGAACAGTAACATCCTTACCTGCTCGACGAGGCCAGATAACGAGGGCTCTTTTTTTGCCTTCATTCTCAATAGCTCGTAGAAGGGGAAGCTGATAAGAACGCGGCTTAAACTTATTTACATTGATTACTGTTGGCTGCTTCTCCATGCTCTCCTCTTGATTCCTTTTTTTATTTTCTTATTTTATGCTACAGCCAAGACAGTTAAATTTATTATTCTCCATAATAGTAGCAAACTCGCCACATTCACAAAAGACTCGTCCCCCATCTATAAAAATACCTGTTCCATTAAGTTTTAATTCATACATAAATTGCCGCCTTTCTTCCCCAGCTTTAAACGTAATCGTCCCCCCGTACAGCAGAGGAATCCACTGAAGTACCCAATACGCAAGAAGGCCACACACCAATCCGATAATAAATGTAATCATTCTTTACCCTCCTCATCATCCTTTGGTTCTTCAATACACATAGCTCGACCTAATCTAAATGACGATTCTGTAAATTCTTTCTTATCATGCACGTAACATTTAAATCCGATTGCATCGGGAAAAGTCACAGGAATATGGATCTCGTTTTTTGGTAGGATGCTTTCACATGAATCACATTTTTCTTTATTACTCATGGACTAATCCTCACACTTTATATGGCGCGGCCCCTTAGCCTCTACCGCGTAGGTTGAACCCGTAATCTTCTTGCCACAAAGGTAGCAGGGTTTATTCATTTATTATCCTTGCAACTACATTCACTGCCAAACTTTTCTATTCTTTCTTTTATATCCTTCGGTAAGTCTTTAAACGGCAACTCTTGGTCGTCGATAACAGGATCTAACGAGACGCAAGTTAAAAGATCTGGATACTGATAGGTGCGGATTCTATGCATACCATGCTTACGACACTTCATTCATCATCCTTTGGAGTTTGAATCTCCTCAAGGTTGCACCAGTATACAGGACCCTCAATGCCTATCATGCAGCAACCGTCATCCCTCCATTTTTCATGCCTATCATTAGGATCATATACACCGATAAATATCATATGAGGTATTCCATCAAAACAGAGGTACCTTCCCTTTTCAGAAGGAGAATGGTCTCTATACTTAATCCACTTCACTCATCATCCTTGCCCAAGTACCGTCTGTTTTGAACTAATACACTCACACAAGCCCATCCAGCAATTAATGCTAAGTAGTCGGTAAGTGACAATGTATAAAAATGATTGATCACAAAAAATAACCCTATTAAGGCCAAAAACTCTATGAGTATTAAGAAGATTATCATATCACTCATCCTTTAGGACTCTTTTTATCTCTTCTCTTATCTTCTTACGGTAATAATATAATTCTACCTCGTCTGTCATCTCATGAAAATCATCACTACAATAATCAAAAGCGTTATCACGCACTGAATAAAATCCGTCTTTATAAAAAACATGGAAAACTGTTACTTTATCTATTGAGCTAAAAAACCAGGGAAAATGTTGGTGTAGAAAAAATGTTTTCTCATAAACCCACTGCTCAATATATTCTTTCCACTTCATCCATCTTCCTGCATAATTTCACTAAGCTTACTGATCACTTCATCGGGATTTTCAATCGCATACTGTTGCTCTATAGTAATTGAGCGCGCAGAAGAGTTAATTCGTTCTATTCGTACGCAATTGTCAAGCACGGGATCTCCACATATTATATGGAACCCATTATCTTTATATTTATCGATTATCTTTTGAGATATCATCCATCATCCTTATACTTCTATATCAAACTTTAGACGGGAAGCAGATTCAGATTCTACTACCACTAAAATATCCCATTCTTTTGTTTCATAGTTAAAATGAGGCTTAATATATATATCGAGTGAAACCTGGATAGGTCCCTTACCCTCAAATTTAATAACTTTGCCTAATACTGCGGCGATATAATCTTTTAGTTTCATTCTTAATCCTTTATAGCAATCCATCAAGCTCCTATAAGTTGTTAATCTACGATGCCCGGTGATTCCAGCTGTCTTTTTATATAATCAAACTGTATAGAGATAGCTTGTTCTAATAACTGACCATACGATTTCTTATCACCTTTGCTCAGGTAATAAGCATAGACAGTGTCAAGCTTGTGGCGATGAGAAGGGCTAATATAAGAGGTGAGTTTAACTTTGTTCATAGTACCATTATAACATAATACCATACATGCGTCTAGTAAATCACTTTCTTAAGATGAGATGGCTTGCTTTGAGCTTCCCTCTAAAAGAAGTTAACGCACATTCAATAATCTCGGCACTATCGTATTTCTTACAAGAAAAGATATCTATGTAGGCTGCATTAGTAGCGTTAACAAAATGACCAGAAATGAGGCTCGTCTCAATTAATTGGACGAGAGAGTAACCAGCTACGCGTTCATCCTCCCCAAAATTAGATATAAGGGGATCACCATATCTTTTTGCATCTATTACTCGACACGCAACAATCGCAAATGCATGAATACGACTTTTGCAGCGTATGAGCTCCGGATCACAATCTTCCATATCAATCAAGGTGTGCCATCCCCACGTATCGTTCGATAAAGAATCCACAGGTTCTTGAGCCATAAGAGGAGAGATAAGAATAAGACACACCAGCAAGAGCTTCATTCTGATCCTTTCTTAATTAGTAAAATCTTATTTATAGTCCTTACATTATACTAACGAGGCAATCTTTAATCACCTTTAATATTAATGATTTGTCGAAGGGTATGTTTAATTTCGACTAAATTTGAAGAGTCATCCATTATGACATCAATATCTTTATATGCCTGAGGTATCTCATCAATAAAGGCGTCCGTTTTTCTATATTCAATGCCTTTCATGGCTTCTTCTAACTGTTCAAAATTAAATGTCTTTCGTGCTGCTGATCTTGAGTAAACTCTTCCTGCACCATGCGGAGATGAACAGAATGACATGTATTCTCCTTTACCCTCAACAACATAGCTTGCTGTTCCCATCGATCCAGGAATTAATCCCTTAACACCTTTATGGGCATCAATTGCGCCTTTACGAGACAACCAAACATCTTTGCCAAATACTTTCTGCTGTACGGTAAAATTGTGATGGCAATTGATTCGTTCTTGCTCTTGAACTGGCTCACCCATAAAATGTCCCATATCTTTTGCAACGCGATCCATCATCTCTTCACGATTAAGTAATGCAAACTCTTGTGCCCAATGCAGGTCAGCAATATAGTCTCCAAATTCAGGAGTTCCCTGAATCAAATAGGCGAGATCTGGATTCTCTAGTGTGATAAACCATTTATCACACATATTTTTTGCTTTTTTTATGTGATATGAGGCAATCTTATTACCAATTCCTCGACTACCAGAATGCAAGAAAAGCCAAACGTTATTACTTTCATCTAAAGTTACTTCAATAAAATGGTTTCCTGATCCTAGAGTGCCAAGTTGTAACTTCCAATTTTCAGCAAACGTTGAGTAATCCTTTTTTGCTTTTTGCTCTAAAGAATCAGTTCGAATAACAGAACTTTCAGTTAACGTTTTGTTATAGCCACCTGCGCTAACTGGGATTGAACGTTCAATGCTATGCCTCAAGTCACTCAAATTTCCCTTAATATCTGAAAATGCCCACTGCGTTTTTACCGCAATCATTCCACACCCAATATCAACTCCTACCGCAGCGGGCATTATGGCATTCAAAGTAGGAATCACTGAACCAACGGTTGCTCCTTTTCCAAGATGAGCATCTGGCATAAGAGCTAAATGAGGATAAACAAAAGGCATTCTACTTGTTATATGCGCTTGTTCAAGCGTGTTATCATCTATAATAGATGCCCAACTACATAATTTATCTGAAAGTTTTTTCATCTATCCCTCTATCATTTATTCATAAAAGCAAGATACGATATAAAATATACTCTGCTGCTTTCTTTGCCAACCAACATTATCATAGGAACATTGCTTCCCACCATTGGGGCTGATCCGAGATGATCAGACACCTGCGCATGCACAAACCCATCTATCAGAATAACTTCCTCATCAAACAAGTTAGCCGATTGTAATCTTTTTGCTACGAGAGGCTTAACTTCTTTCCACTTCATTCTCTCACCATCCTCACCATCACCCTCCGTTCAATCACCGGTACCTTACATAAACTAAAAGGGAGGAGTACCAATATAAAGGGAAATGTTACTGCTGATGCAACTAATAAATTACTGATTATAGGTAATCTAATCCGAACAGCCGCAGCCTCTATAAGATTTACCTCAATATAAATACCCAAGAAAATATAAATAAATAGCAGAATAATGCTCATTCCCTCACCATTACCTTATCCTTGATACTTTTTAGGATTTCTTCCTCGGTGTCTCTCATTGCTTCGCCCAGCATATCGAAAACAGGCTTGGCACAGTCTTTATGCATACACCAATGATGTCCGTATTTTTTATGTATAGTATGATCATGTTTTGAAGAGTAAAAAGAATCTTTCTTCACCCTCTCACCATTATATTCCGTTCAATGACTTCCATCTTATGGATTATCAAAAAAGTTATTTATGATAATCAAAAAAGCTATTCATACGATCAATAAGAAATAAAATACAAGCATTCTTGCAACCCTCACATAGTTCATTTATTACTTCTATTTTCTTCACTCCCTCACCATTACCCTTCGCTGTATTTTCTATACTATAGTAGTATGATCTTCTTCAATTAATTTAAACTCTTTTTTAGTTTTAAATTCTTCTAAAATAGTTAAATGCTCCAAAATACCATATCCCTTCTCATCAAAATCAATATACTCTAAGTCACCACCGTAATATCCGTTTGATTCATTTCTATAGATTATATCGCATCTGCCCTTGGCGGTCGTAATTGTCATACAGTAGCTCTGAATACACTCACAGTTGTCCCTATCATCAATATCACCAGGCAATTCTATGCCTTTGTTCTCTACCGCAGTTACCGCGCTTCCCCGTAAAGCATCTCTACCATTGATTTCATGTATCCATGTATGAGAACAGCAATCACCGTCTGAATAGAAAAAGAACGGTACATCTCCCACTAAGACTAAATAGCTTCCATCTTTTTTTATCCACACTTCATGTATGGTTTTACCAACGATAATTTGTTCATTTTTATAATTCATTCCCTCACCATTACCTTTCGTTCAATCAATGTTGGATTCAAATACTTTTCCATAACCTTCTCAAACTCCTGCCAGTCACAGTGCTCACCGCACGTAAACAGATCAACAAACACTGCGCTATGCTCAGGGTAAGAATGAATAGAAGCATGAGATTCCCCGAGTATAGCGATCCCCGTCATTGCAATCTCATCAAACCGATGCATGTGGTGTTGAAGGATAGTCGCACCAGACTTCTCTATGCCTACAAGAAAATAGGAGTATAAAAATAAAGGGTTTCTGAGTGCTTCCGTATCACATCCTTTATATGAAGCGGTATAATGCATCCCCCTAAAATCATAAGAATAAAGAGTATGACAAAGAAATATCCAGATCAATAGAAAAAAGAATATCTTACGAACTTTATTCTTCATCAATAATCCTTCGGCTTCTCTGGGCCATCTTAAGCGTAGTCTTACTATTAACTAATCCTACGCCCGGACTTGAGATTCTGACAGGGTCTTTTTTGTATGCTACCAAAATTATTAGCAGCCTGTTGTAAAGCAACCTCGATAAACTCATTAAGACTGGTGTGAGGATCCCAGTACACTATGTCTTTAATTTTATCGAGTATATGTATATCTATTCGTACAGTAATCTGTTTTTTCAGAGACTTTTCCATCTTCCACTTTCATCTTCAATAATTTTATCGTTTAATTGTAGGTCAAAAAGTTGGGTTTGGACATCCATGAAATCTTGTTTTAGTTCTTGGCAGATCTCATCCATTGTACGTGGTATTACACAAAGCTTAAGAATGGGATGGGTATAAGTAGTAATTTCTTTCTTGATAGCTTGCTTTATATTCTCACTATCACCAACATGATCATGATTAATATACCCGGCAATATCTAATTTATGTATATTGCTTTTCAGAGAAAATCCTATAGTTCCATCTTCATTTCCCCATATGTCATCAAAAATAAGCCGGGTTGCTAGGCGCATCTTCATAGGATTTTCAAATATTTTTGTTTCAATACCAATATCCTCAAAAACAGGAAGAAGCGATGCACTTATTGTCTCTTCCTTTATACCTTTAAAAGGATGTTTAATTCTGTATCTATGACATTTATAATAAATCCATCTCTTCTTCGCTCGTTCGGGAGTAAGAACACTATCACACAAAATACAGCGTAACAATCTGCGATAAAGGTACGGAATTAATTTACCTATTTCGCGCTTACAGGTAGTATTCCCCTTAAGAACATCTTGAACACGATCAAATAACTCTTTAGTTACAATTGTTTCATAGTTATGATCATAAAGCCTTCCTTGATATGACATCTTTCCATAATAAAAAGGATTCTGGAGTACGCGATAAAGCGTTGAACGAACAATAGGCAGATTATACTTCCATTCAAGCATTTCACTCAGACCTTTAACCCCATACTCACCTGTTCCATAGAGCTCGAAAGCCTCCTTAACCATGGGGGTTTTCTCATTAAAAGAAAGAGTGCGCTCACCTTTGATCAAGGTGTGACTATATCCTAAAGGTGCGTTTACTGAGATTCGCCCACCGGTAACCGCTTTGAGCATGCCTTGTTTTATCTTATAACTTATATTCATATCTTTATACTATCATATACTTGCATTGATTGCAATACTTGTTATACTTGTATTCATGATAGTAAAAGTATACGCAGCCACGGTTATCGGCATAGAAACACATTTAGTGACAGTTGAAGTTGTGCTTAAAAGAGGTAAACACTCTTTTTACATTGTAGGAATGGGAGATAAGGCGATTCAAGAAAGTAAGAAAAGAGTGGTAGCTACTCTGGAGAATTATTCAATCGATTTATCTGAAGTTCAAATATCAGTTAACTTAGCTCCTGCTAACTTGAGGAAGATTGGTTCTATCTTTGATTTCCCCATAGCAGTAGCTATATTGCAGTATCTGGGCAACTTAAAGATGTCACCAAAATTTCTAGAAGAAACTATTATGGTTGGAGAACTTTCCTTTGATGGGATGATCCGCCCTATTAATGGTATTATGACTATGGCGTTAGACGCACCACGACTTGGAGTAAAGCGTATAGTGATGCCGATTGGCAACTATGCACAAGGCGCTCAAATTAAAGAAATAAAGATGATTGGAGTTGAGAGCATTCAGGAATTTAAGCACTACATTAGGAAAGAAGGCTGGAAGCAGAAAAAGGTTAAAAAGATCGTAAAAGCAAAGACCCACTTTAATGATTTTGCTGCTATTAAAGGACAGCGCCATTCAAAACGTATGATGCAGATAGCAGCGGCAGGAAATCATAATTGTATTATGGTTGGACCACCTGGATCTGGTAAAACGATGATGGCGCAAGCCATCCCAAGTATTATGCCGCCACTTACTATTAATGAGATTTTGCAAACCACTAGGGTGCATTCTGCTACTCATGAATTCTCTACTCATTTTGTTGATCAGCGCCCCTTTCGTAATCCTCACCATGGTATATCACAAGCCGGTATGATTGGTGGAGGATCTCCGTTAATGCCAGGAGAGATATCATTAGCTCATAATGGTGTTCTTTTTCTTGATGAACTCACAGAGTTTAAACGTTCGGTTATTGAAGCATTGCGGCAACCTTTGGAGGATAGAGAGGTAACTATTTCTCGAGCAAATGCAACCGTTACGCTACCTTGTGCGTTTATGATGGTATCTGCCTTGAATCCATGCCCATGTGGCAATCTTGGGGATGAAAGAAGGTCATGTATTTGTAGTTCGCTCAGTATCTATTCATACCTCAAAAAGATCTCAGGGCCATTTTTAGATCGTATTGATCTGCAATTATTTCTTCACAGTGTCGATATATCTGAATTACAGGAAAATGAGCCCGGGTGGGACTCTAAATCATTGTATGAAGGAGTTAAAAGAGCCAGAAAAGCACAGAAAAAACGTTCGGATAAATATAATGGCCAACTCAATCCAACTGATTTAGATAATTATTGTAAGTTAAATGAGGTATCTAAGAAGCTCTTAGACTTCTGTTTTGAGAAATTCCAGATGAGCATGCGCAGCTATCATAAAATTATTAAAGTTTCGAGGACAATTGCAGACATAGATGGAGAAAAAGATATATTAGAGCGTCATTTAAAAGAGGCTCTAATGTATCGAGGTATAGAACAGAAATTAGCTATGCTCAAAACGAAAATATAAAAGTTCTAAAATAGTCCTGTTTGGGTGCTTGTTCACGACTCACCCGTCTCTATCTCTTCATGAGGATGAATGGCTTTAAGATCAGGTATCAAAGGGTCTGCCTTGCAACGCCGAACGAAGGGGAACGCTACACACGGAGAAACTATCTGGTCGGGAATTGCAGGACGTGTTGCATCAAATATTCTATAACACATTCTATCCCAAGACGGTTCCATTTCGTAATTAAAGCCTGTATAAATGGTCTTTAAGAGATTACGTATAGCTTTAGAAGTTACCTTACGCGCCAGATATTGAGCAAGCCGTTTCTGCTTTTTAAATTCCCGCTTATCAAATGGAGGGGAAAAGTCATACTTCTTTCCCTTATAGGTTATCTCTACATGCGCATTCTTCGTAGCCGGGCTTAATAAACGATTCACCAAAAGCGTATACAGCGAGCGAACATTCTCTTCTAATCCATCTGTGATAGATGTGAGTTCGTTATCGTTCCTAATCACGACTCTACCGCCTCAATCTCCTCGTCAGGGTATTTTTCTAGTACGGCGATGATAGTCTTATTAGCTTCAGCATCTTTCTTCTTGAGCTCAGCATCTTCATTAAACATCGCTCTCCAGTCATGATGGTAGTTACGCAATGTCATCCGTATAGTTGATGAATCTGCATCATACTTCTTAGGAAAGAACGCCATATTCTGTCTACGTTCGCCTAAAAAGTCCTTCACCTGTGCATGGATAAACTTCACTCGCTCATCGCTATTAATCAATCTCTCAAAAGTAGTACGAGCGATCCCTACTGCTCTATAGAACTGGTTAAGGTCGAGCGAGTCCTCACTTTGCACCCAGTCCCACTCAGCTTTCATCAATACTTCCTTGTCTCTTTCGGTGAATCCTTTTTCTCTCATTGAGAGCATATATTTGATTTCAAACGGTCCCCCGTACAATGACAGATTGGAAGATTTCCTGTTAGGGTGAAGGGTTTTTCGTTTCATTAGGTCTCCTTTTTGTCTTCTTTACTTTGCATTGCCTGTATTATCGGACTTATTTAATTCATCATTGAGAGTTTTGATAATAAACTTACGCATAGTGGTCTCCTTCTCATACGCAATATATTTAAGCTTCTTGTGTAGCTCTCTGTCTAAGTCTATAGAATATCTAATACTTTTATTCATATTGTCCTTCTTCCATCTCTGCAAGAAAACGCTCACGCATCTCATCGCACTTACCTGATACGCAAAGTATATGCTGCCCATGACATATGCCTTCACCTTCGACATCTTCTGTTTTGGCCATATACTCGTATGCTTGTTTAAGATAAGACTCGAATGGGAAATCCATCACTTTTAATGCAGCTTCTTGTTCGGCATCCAATTGGCCATCCTCATGAATAATCGCCAGCTCAAGGCACCAAAGC
>SDBT01014985.1_pt1 | contig 12336 bp, 18 predicted proteins | sample 2277101 | NCBI WGS metagenome assembly SDBT01 (sample SAMN10404973, study PRJNA504765) | marine sediment metagenome | isolation source: marine sediment core GS10_PC15, 103 cmbsf | place: Arctic Ocean: Southern Knipovich Ridge | collected 2010
TCTTATCGGTATTATCCGACGCCATTGCATAGGTAAGCCTGACCTCGTAACCAGTTCCATTGTACGGGTGAACCATACGGCCCTTAAATATTGCTATTTCGTCAGAAGCGCCATCGTCGTAGGCTACGACCAGCCTGTTATTTACTATTACCAGATCGGCGGGCTCAACGGCAGGTAATATCGCCGAATGGATATCAAATTCGATAAGAGAAAAACTCATACGCCCTCCCTTAGCTCTATGGTATGTAACTGGGCGATACCAGTGTGGTCGTCGCCCGCGTCGTCTGTGTCACGATAGAATTTCATTCTAAAAGCTGAATCGGCGACAATTCCGTCTATTTGCGCGTTCGTAAATGATATATTGCAAATTTGCAGATAGTCACTACCGCCTGCATTGCCAGTATCGGTAACGGTTTGGGCGGTAGCGAAACTATCGGCGGTTATTAACATGCCGTCTATAACATATTCAAAAGCCGCACCCCATATAACGTCGTTCGCTTCCGCCGTACTCGCAGTCCAGTATATGTAAACTTCAATGCCGTGATTGCTATAATAAGAAGACATTTTTGATGTAAAATAAACCCACAAATTACTACCCGGAGCAGCTATGAAATTTATCACCTCCGCTTGCCGGATCGTGCCAATGGCTACAAGTTTCGACGGATAGGGAGCTTCCCCTGCGTCGGGATACGACGCCTTGAAGGAAGTGAACGTCATTAAAGAATTACCCTTAGCCATATCTACCTACTTTTTAATATCCACAGTGCCAGGCCGACAGCTACCGGAATTGCGCCACCTATCATGCCCCAGATGCCAGCTTTAACCTTCAATGTCGCTATCTGGGCCTTTATTTCGCTTAATAGCGTATTGTGGCTTTCCTGACCGGTACCTAATCTTTTTAATTCCAATAAAACATGCTTGCTCCATTCATCCCAAGTTCCATTATCTGCCATGTTAGCACCTTACTAAAAAGGTATAAAGCGGCCCCGGCCTGGACCAAAGGCCGCTCTATACAGGGGAAAACTAATTATTAGCTAATAGACTGGTGGCGATACCTTCCTTGCATAACAAGAATGTAATCTACAATAGTAACCTCAGCGCCGACGGTATCGCCGCAAATAACAGCAATACTTGGTGTCAGGGTTACGGTATCGGGAACATAGTGGGCAGCGACATCGACCGTTCTTGTCGCAACGGGTTTAAGGACGCCATTGTCAACAGTATCTTGGTAAGCGGTTATCTTATTCCCGCCGTCGTAGAAGAATGCGACCCGATTCATGCCACCGAGCGTACCTACTGCCTTTTCTTCAAAATTTGGAAGTGTAGTCAGCAGTTCAGTGCCACCCTGCTCGGTCAGGAATGAGGCAACTCCCTCTGAGTTCCTAAAACCGATACAGTCATTGGTTGCATAGAGTGTGGTATCTGTAATGGCAAGCCCGAAGAAACAGTTGGTATCGGATTTATCCCCGATCCCAAAGCGACATTCAAAATAAAGAGGCATTCCAGCAATTATATTGAACGTCTCACAGTTGCCCTGTATCTGCTCGCCATCTGTTACCGTAGCACCAGTAGTAAGTTGCAGTAGCCCATGCCCTTCGTCAGCTATTGTGTCTGTTCCGTCTATAATAGTTATTGCGGAACCTGCCCCTAAGACAGTCTCAACCCACTTTATACCTGCGGTATCGAGGGTTGCATGAATGTCAAGGTAGTCGAAATCGTCCCAGAACACATAAACATCTTTAGGCATTAAGGCTTCTACGAAACCAGGAATCACGATAGGTATTCCACCTATATTTTGTGCACCCATTTTTTTAACCTTTCAAAAAATAATTCATCCAAAAAAACTCTTAGTTGTCACAACCAAGAATACAGCCAACGGCCGTCGGGCTGTGGACCATATAATTCAAATTGCATTTCAATACACCAATAGCACCGGAGATCAGCGGGTTCGTGGCATCGAACTCGTTCGTTACGATACCCTCGGCCTTGGTATGCGTGGTACAAATGTGAATCTGCTTGGAATCCAGACAGAATACACGCTCAAGACTCGCGCCCGATGCGTTATCGCCGTCATGCGGTACTGACGTATCCCTAATAAGTAACAGGGTATCGAACTGAATATTAGCCCAACCAGCGATAAGCAATTTTTCATTACCTACCGGTGTATTGTATTGCGTCGATTGGCCAGCGAGATATTGCTTGACCATCGTATAAGGATCGACGTTCATGCAACAAAGGTCGGGCTTAATCGGCGTTCCAGTCCCCGATACGTCCGAGGTGACGGACATATAGTCCACCATCCACGCCAAGGCGTCGAACCAGTTGGTTGACCACGCGGCAGCGCCAATACCCGGAACGGCATCGATCTCTACGACGGACGGAGCGAACTGTAGGTCGTCCCATCCCATCGTTATTCGATTGACGTTAAACCCAGTAATAGCACCGGTATTAAGTGTCCTTCCAGCGTAAGTCTGAGCCGCCGTAGCTACGGTAGCCCCACCAGATTCAGCGGCAGTCGCTATAGTCTTGACGATACCCGAAGGTGTGTCGGCCCCACCGGCTCCAGTCCAAATGGCGGGAGCGAGGGTGTTGTAAAGTGAAATCTTGGCTACCGTCAACTGCTCCTTGAGGACGTCATAAACCTTCTGACGCCCGGAAGCGTGGCGGTTACCTTCAATCGTTCTATCCGAAACACCATAAGTACGCTCAAGCCAGCAATAGGGCAACTTCGCCTGATTTGCAGGGTCGAGTTCCTCGAATGTACGAACAGACAGATTGCCACCTACGCCGAATGAAGGATTGTTACTATCGGCAGGTGCCTTGCGGATGTACCAGTCAAATTCCTTATGTGACCCGCCCCACTTTATCTGATTCCGCTGGTGCAGAATCGAAAGAAGAGCGTTATGGTCGAAAAAATTCTGTTGTATGGTAGGCAGCGCGGCACTTATGCGCTGAGCCATACCCCTTGCAGTAATTGCATCAGCTACAGACATCGTATATTCTCCTAAAAAATTATCAGTCTAAATCGTTAGGTACTGAATCAAATGCGTCATCGACTGTGGAGAACACTTCTGCCTTTCCTGTCTTGGTTTTAGTGGTTTTTTGAGGAGTAGCTTCTTTGATTTTCCCGACCTGGGCCATTACCTTTTCTTTTTCTGCCCCAGAACCCGACTTGTCCACTTTCTGAGCGGTCGCTATTGCATTTGCATCAGAAAATGGCATTTGCGGATACTTAGCCATAAGTTGATAGGTAGCTTCCCACATTGGGTCTTTGCCTTTCCATAACTTTGCGAGTAGGTACACTTCCTCGTAAGGTCTATGCTGTTCGCCCAGGGCCTTCGGTTCGTCGAGAATAGTCATTTCCGTAATATATTCATCTGCGTCGGTATGACGAGTATATAACTGTTGTCTCTCTATTACGTCAAGTTGTTCGGCCAATTTTCGACTAACAGGGCCGTCGGTCGATGTCATAGCATCTTCCAGCTTGCTCTGAACCATTTTTTCCACCGTAGGCCCGTAATACTTCTCTAAAGCACCCATCGGGTCCACGTCCAGCATGGCCTGAAAGTTACCGACATCTTCTTCCGACATACCCTCGACTTTTTCGGGGGCCGGAGACTTTTTCAGTTGACCTTCAAGTTCTTCTACTTGCTTACGTAACGTACCAACTTCATTCGCCTGTTGACCGTAGAGGACATCGCGGTACCCCGTCTCGACCTTTTTCTGATTGAGAACGGCTGCAATTTCCGCTTCGCTCTTTCCACTAAACTCAGGAAAGCCAAGTGCTTCCCAGTCCGTCTTTTCCCCTGTTTCCGATGGCTGTAAGTCCTCTACTTTTTCTTCGGTCGGGATTTCCTCTGTTGTCTTAGCCGGGATTTCCTCTTCGACCTTTACGGTTTCGGCAGCCTCGTCTGGCTTCGGCTTCTCCAGTTGCTCGTCGTTGACGCCTTGAAAAGCCGCATCCATACTTTTGAATGTTTCCTTTTTTTCTTCTGGCATTACTTTTTTCCTTTCCGCCGGACAGTTATCTGTTGCTCGGCGTTTATCTTATTTCCCCGTAAATTGTTTATATCACGCACCTTTGAAACTTTCAAATACTTTATCTAAATCTTTTTCGTGTTGCGGTGTGTTTCTTTCAGCGTTGTCCATATCGTTTTTCGTCATTGGCACAAGCCCCTTTTCTTTTAATCTGCCTTCCCAGTCGGCACGGCCCTTTATCGGTGGGCCACCGACTCTTTTATCAACTGTACCCGTCAGAGAAAAATCGCTATCCGTTCTTGCGTTGAACCGCGACGGGACCATTACTGTCTTTCCCTGACACCTGGGACACTTCATCTTGTGCGTTTTCATCCACGAAGTAATTTTCTCGAACGTGTGGAGACAGTAAGTGCATCTGTAAACGTAATTTGGCATCTTTGCTCCATTTTGCGTAATAGTTAAATTTGTTTAACAACCACCAAAAAGGCTTTTTAACATCTTGTCCTTTACCTAAAATCCATTCTTTGTATAATTTATTGGAAGCCTTTAGTCTCATATCGTTATCAATCTTAAATGGAGCCTTGGCGTTAGGTCTAAATAAGTGGGAAATAACCACATCTGTCCGCATAACTATCTTTCCATCAGTAAGCCAAGTCTTTAAGGCCCACTCCACACCCATATCTCCGTATGAACCCAGGTCTTCGTCGCAACCGCCCTTGGCACAATAGTAATCTTTTCGTATCATATACCCTTGACCCATAGTTGTCATCATAGGTTCTTCGAGATACCTCTTGCCCGGATTCTTCCAGTTATAGCACTTTTTCAAACCGATGTTGTCCATGAACGCCCACATCCCACCGTCCGAACCATCGCCCCGCCATTTCTCCATATCACGCAGGCAATCACCATCGGCGGCTATAATAGTATTAGGACCACACGAATCTTTCATTCTCGCATCCCAATCTTGGCTTATAGCACAATGGGCATCAATTCTTAAAATAAATTCTCCCTCTGCCATATCAACCATCTGGTTCATAGCTACCCGCTGACCCACCATAGGCACGAAGGAGACATGCCTTATATCAACTGGAGTCGTGTCGGGAACAAATCCATCAAAGGCAACTATAATCTCTATCGGCCCGGAAGCGTTAGACCACAAGCTGTCAATAGTCCTTTTGAGATATTGATAATCTTCTTGCACGCAGGGTATCATTACGGAGACTACCCTTTTGTCGTCCTTCTGCCGATCCGTTAATGGCCATCGCACTCGATAGCGAAACTCAGCTAATACCGTTCGTGGGTTGTAACATTTTTGCATATTCTACCTTTACTATTTCAAGTGTTCCGGGCTCAGTCCATTTAGCAGAGCCTCTTCTTCGTAGTTTGAAACGCTGAATACCAGGCAAATGCCTTACTGCAAAAGCAGGGTCCATCTGTAATTTTGATATTAAATATTTACATCCCCATCCCAAATCTTCACCACTATCTGTTTCGACGTAATCATCGAAATAAATTTTAGTGTCTTTGTGCATAACTTTTTTTATCAATGAGAAGTCATGCTCTATTGTTTCCGGCGAATGGCCTCCGTCTATGAAAACAAAGTCCGGTTCAATATCCATAGCTATAAAAGTCGGCAAAGTCTTAGTTGTATCGCCTTCAAAGAGTATTACATTAGCACCGAGTAAACCGAGTTTTTCCGTAGCCTCTGTAGCGGTCATTGGCATCGTAGATACTTCTGATAGTAACTTTTCGTCCGTGGCAGAACCGAAAAGATCGAAACCGTAAAAATCTATGTCGCTATGGTATTTTCTGGCGGTAGTTATTAGACGCGCGGAGGTCACTCCGCGAAATACACCTATTTCCAAAATAACCTTCGGCTTGTATTTATGTACTTCTCTTACGAGAAAGTCATATCTACTAACGGAAGTCGCCGGTTGCCAGGAGACCATATTTCAAATCTTTCCAATTATCAATAACTGCGTGTTCTAAAAAGCCATCGTAAATACAATATTTTGTTATATCCTTCAAGTGGAGAGAACAGACACTCTTTGTTTCGTAAGCTCTTTTTAGCATGTCCACAGCCACGCCGTACCCGTAATAACCGGCGGACGGGCAATAGTTCCAGTACCAGCCAACATCAACGGCATAACCCTCTATATGGAGCATATTCAAAAAACCTTGCCCTATATACCAATTTCTATGGTATGTATGATAATCACAATACTCAGGCCATAGTTTGGCTACTAAGTCCTTCGCCTTTTGAGTACCACGAAGATACCATACGCCGCCGTTTACGTCGCAATGGTGCGAATAAGTATGACACCTGGTCGTAACCCCTAAGTCGAACTCGTACTCTTTGAAAGCGTCAAAAGGGTCTTTAAGAAAGTAAAAGTCTTGATCGACCATCAAAATATTGTCGTCACCCTCTTTAAGCATGTCTATAACACAATTAAATCTTACAAACTCCATCTGGCCCGTTATATCTATCTCTAATATTCGCCAATCGAGGGAATATTTTTCAACCCATCCGTCCCTGGGTTCAATATCAGCGCAAACTCTTAAATATGTGTCAGGACAGACAGAACGGAAAGATTTAACGCACGTCTCGAAAACGTCGTCGTTCTGCCTTCCGAAATTGACCATGATGCACTTATTTTCTACCATAATTATCCTGCCTGTCCCTGTTGGATAGAAGCAGCTTTTTGAGCCTGTTCAAAGGCCTGCTCCTTCTCTGAAAATTCTTTAGCTTCTTCCTGCTTGGGCATTAAATCTTCGATGTTTTCTATCCCCGCCATGTGGCCTATACGTTCTGCGAACAGAGCATACAAGTCCCATCTTCCCATAGCTTGGTACATCGGCAAAAACACATCCATCAGGTATTGTTTGAGAGTGGCCGCTTTCTGTTCTTTGGTGACGTTACGGGTAGAGCCGGGTACAACCCTTAACCTTGTAGATAATTTGAAAACAATTAACGGAGTTTCATCTGTCGTCCGCCAGTATTGAGCCAGTTCTTCGCCGACAATAGCATCTACTCCGAGTTTTACGAGCTTGGCGTCACCCTTGGCAATGGCAACCTGGGCCTGTGGCCAGGAAAGGGTTACTAATTCTTTCGTAAACCCTTCGCCAAGTGCCATATTGCCTTCGTCACTTTCGACGTTCGGCATATCCATTTCGAGTAATGACTGCTTCGGAACTAACTGGTGCGCAACTTCGAGTATCTTAATCGCATCCTGTCCGATACTGTATTCGTACCCTTCGGGGCCACCGAGCCTCCTGTTGACTCTTTGATGGGTATTGGCGTCCTGTATCCGAGCGGCCAGGGCCGTAACATCTTTGTATTCGCGGGCCTCGGTAGTTAAAAGTTCTCCTAATCCGGACGCCACCTTGCGCTCTTTGTTCGCTAAATCGTATTTTTGGACCAGATCGTTATTACTCCTCGATACCTCAATTTCCACTATCTTCGGCTTGCCCGCCGAATCCAGCATATCGGGAATATAAGCCCGACGCTTCTTCATTAAAAATTCTTCGATTTGTGTCTTCGTAATATTACTCATCTCACTGCCCGTAAATTTGCGGACGCTCGACCAGTACGAATCGAGTTGAATATCGTGCATTATAGCCTCGCACATATTTTCAAGTCTCATCATCTGTTTGTAATCGGTATAGCCGTAAGTTCTCTCGCCGGGCGTATTGAAGCGAAGTATGGTAATCGGAAACTCGTCGTCGTCTAATTCATAAGGCCAGTCACCGACTACCAGAGGTTTTTCATAACCGGCGACGAATTTAAGAAACTTGCGCTGGGTCGTAATATTCATTTCTTCGAGAATATTCTTCGGTGGTATTCGCTCTTCCTCGTCGTCGTCACTATCTATCCGACGTACTGCTTCGTCATTCTTGGCATAAATATAATAGACGCGGACGACCGTATAAAGTCTCTTGTGTATAGGGTCGTCAATTTCTTCGATTTCTTTATCGTCTAAAGTTGACTTGGCTTTTCCGAGAATACTCTTTAGCTCGGCTTTGGTTATTTCGTTCTCGGACATTAGCTCTTCGATGGAAATATCGTCGTAATAACCCATCCAGTTCGCTTCTTCGATATTGCCATTGCAGTCAGGGTCGATAATAACCCGTTCGGCGGACAGATATTTCAGGGCGGGCATCCATTTTTTCACATCGAATACTATCGTTGACGCCCCGAAATTCTTTCTCAGAGTCGAATCGAGTTTCTTGGACTGAGAAATTTGACACTTTTGTTCGTCCCAAAGGAATTTGAGGTATGCGAAATCACACTCCGCCTGTTTCTGGACTACCTTATCGTCCGAAAAAGCGTCGGTAGGTGAAATCTTGAACGTCGGCTCGGTCTGATCGAGGAAACTCTTTAGCGATTCGTAATGCAATCTAAAGCCATTGACGTAAGGAAGTGCGTTTCCACCGCGACCGTCCTTCGTCGGGTCTTTCTCTTCGCAATTCAATCGGGCGTCCGCAGCCTGCCAGAGCTTGCGAGGTTGCTGCTTCTCGGCCCTTTTGATATTGCTCATCCAGTATTTATAAATGAGCCTGTCTTTTTCTTCACTCATAATATGCTCTCATTTCGTTTTCGCGGTGTATTGTTTCTATGTCACTGTTCGTATGCCTGCGAGATTCAAGTTTTCTGAAATCAAAGTCCTTAAACTGAATAGCCCCGCTCGGCATATCGAACGGAAGGGAAGTAATTACAGAATATCTGACGCAATCGGGACCGTCATCGTCTTTGTCCACCGGCTTTTCCATAGGCGCTTTTTGAGTCTCATCGCCTTTGCTGTCACGCCATCTGAGGTTTGCGCATTCGGTAAAAGCCCTGTCCGTAAATCGTAAATCGAAAGTAAGCGCCGGTTTTTCGGCTAAGGTCAGCAATTCGTCCTGATTAGGTTTTAATCCTTTGAGATAATTGGGAAATTCGCCTTTACGCAAAGCTATGCGAGAAAGGGTGGCCATAGCAGCCGTAGCGACCATATCATAGCCCGCGAAAGAATTGTCGGCAGGCTGGCAAAAGAGTCCATTCTGTTCGTAAATAGAAATTAGAGGTGTCAAGGACTCCGGCGAACGCTTTCGAGTCGATGGATCGATGATGTTCGCCTTTATCCGCTCGCTGGGAGGAGTCAACGAGAGGACCGCCCTGCAATTCATCGCGATTGACCGATCTGTAGCATAGTATTCACGGTATATGTGTCTGTCGCGCCGAGCGTTTACGGCCACCCATAAACATACGAAAGGATGTCTTATCCCCTGGTCTATTACCCTGTATAAGGTCATATTGCTAATATCCATCATGGCGTCATGGTGGGTCGCCGATAACATAGGCCAAATACGCTGTCCTGAATACGCCTTGTAGTCTATTTCCTGCTCACGACGCCATCGAGGAGATTCTTTCCCGAAATAACGGACGCTGTGCCGGTCGGACCAGTCGCCACGTTTAAGTGGATCGGCGAGATAATGTATTCTCAAGTGCGTAAAATCGGTACTTAGCTTACGCTCCTTGACGCCTTTCATAATGTCAATGAATGGTGTTGCCATTTATTCTACAATGTCTTTTGCCTGCCGTTCTATTGACTCCGTAACCGTCTCGATTAGACCCTCGTTAGGATTGCTCTCAGCTATGTCCCTAATCACCAACAGTGGCATAGCCACAATCTTTATAGGTGCGGTTATTAACTTACCCAATATTTCACCTAACATCTTCAATTCCTTCCATAATTTATTTGGGCGACAAAAAAAGGGCCGTATTGAAGGTATTGGCCCCAATACAGCCCTTTAATTGTCCTTACGCTAACCTAAACCTGCCAGTTTCAGTTAGACCCTATATTTAATTTTTACGCCACCTTCCTATCGCATACAAATTCTTCCCATGAACCGGCATTTGCACTCGAAACCAACTTAATATCCTTGCAACACGCAAGAGCGGCACTCAGACAGTCGTCAAATTCGCCTTCGAGAAAACCGCACTCGTCGCCGAAATGCTTGGACGGATTGTGAGAACGTATCTGATCGCCGCCGGAAGGTATTCCGAGAATAGTCGAATTAGTGCCTTCGAAGACCAGCCGGCAATATGTCTTTTTGCAATGACCGGTCCTTAGCCACGAAGGTAATCTGTCCCAAATAAAATAAGCCCGGCCTATGAGTTCGGTATCGGCGTCGAGTTCCTTCTTCGTCTGGGCGGTAATAAATTCATGTTCCCTGTATAAGCAAAACCACAGATAGTAGGCCATCATTACCCATGTCATACGCATCTGACGGCTCTTGTCGATAGCCAGAAACTTTTTCGTAAAACAATGATGAAAAATATATTGTAGATACGGGTCAGCCGGAAAACGCTCGATAGTAGTATCCTCGACGTTCTCGTCCCTGCGAATAGTATAGACGTAATTTACGAGCCAATACCACGGCTCGGCCCGGACACGGACAAGCTCATCGGCCTGGGCCTGCTCGGACAGGGAAATCATATCCCATACCCGCCCGGTTACTACTGGCTGTAAATCGCTGTCCAATGGTAATATCATTCTACTACCTCATAAGTCTGCTCAAATATTCTAATTAGTAAAGCCAAAATACCATGCTCCAACAAAAATCCCTATTGTTATAATAACAGCTATAATCCAACATATTACCAAACCCTCTTCTCCACCATGTTCATTACCCGAACTGTGTCCATGTCCATTCATTACTCTATCCTTTCGTAATCCTGCTCGAATATGTCGGGCTTGCAAGGATAATGGTGTATGCCATCTGGCTCCTCGATAATCCAATCACCATCGACTATTACTGTGTCCTGCTTGTGAATAGTGACAACGTAATAATCAGGGTTGCTGGTATATGTGGCTCCAACCTTAACACCCTTCGGCCAAGGCTTCTTATCCACAAAGAACTGCTCGGCATCCACTATAACTGGTTTCTTGCGGTACTTAGCCATTATAGTCCTTACAAATCGCCTAAATTAACTATTTCAGGTTCAAATTCAAAGGTAGGCCCAACTGGCCGTCTGGTAGGTGGACGTGCTTGCTGAGAGCGCCAATCGCGGCCTTCAACTGGTGAAGTTCAGTGTAAATACCCTTAATAACGTCGGTGCCCTTACCAAAATCTCTACTTTCGAGCGTTTCGATCTGTTTGACCACCGCGTTGATTCGCTCTTCGAGCCGATAGACCGTCTTGCACTTATCGAGACGAGTCAACCACTCATCGTAAGCCTGTAAAGCCGTCTCAAGGTCATCGAGGCGTTCGTCGTAAGTCAATACCTCAGTATCTAAGGATTTAGGGTCATTGCCCTCTGAAACACCATTTTTAGCCTCAATCTTGGCTGTACCTTCTTTATTTTCAATAGTTGCCATTATTTCCCCTTAAAGTGGTACCCTGCTGATATGTTCGTACCACGCAAGCTGAAGCGTAGCAGGAACGTTGCCGGTTTCCGTTAAAGAAACCTGATATAAAGTATTGGCCGCCAAAAGCCACTCCTGCTCCGAACGAGAAGTGCCGGCGGCGAAAGAATTACCTTGGCCATCCGCACCAATATACTCATCGACCAGCGAAGTACCACCGGTAAATACCGTAGCGTCATAACTCATAGAACCAGCGTTACCACCTGCAACGTCCAGAATAGTGCTGGTATTGGAACTGCCACGATGACTGTTATTAGATGCGATAACGCCAGTCGGACCGGTACCACCGCCAGTCTTGCCCTCGATAAACTGAAGCTGAGCCCCGCTGCTGCAAATAGCACTGATTATCAGGTGAAGCAACTTAGTAGTGTTCGGAGTAGTAAAACTCAACGAAATGACGTCCTCCGGTGTTGCCATCGCACCTATATCAGCAACCGAATAACTTAAATTGTAATGATCGCCCTCGTGTACCTTGTGATGAGAATCATCGATAGTTACCAAACCGCCAGTGTTGAAATCCTTCTTCAGACCCATTATATGCTCCTTAATCTGGACAAGTTAGGTCCAGTATTGGTAATGTGAAATATATTTGTCGGGAGGCTATCAAATCTCACCTCCCCCAGCCATAAAGCCCCCCCTGGGGGTGCCGTCGCTGGGTCTAACCTTAGCGATCCTCGCAATCATCTTAGGTCTAACAGTATCGATGGGTCTAACGTTAGACCTACGCCGTCTCATATACTCTCTTTGATACTCGGTCTTAGCCTTGCCCGTCAATGGCATCTGTCGTCCCCTTAGTTATAGACTCTATACGCTTCCTGCTGGCCTCAATAGCGTTCTGCTCACTTATAGCGTCCGGAGGCCGTAAGCCGCTTACCTTGTGTTCTAACGTCGTAGCAGGCTTGTAGTCGGGGTTATGCAGCTCATTGTATATCTTTGTGTCCTGGGGACT
>SDBT01014986.1_pt1 | contig 12336 bp, 8 predicted proteins | sample 2277101 | NCBI WGS metagenome assembly SDBT01 (sample SAMN10404973, study PRJNA504765) | marine sediment metagenome | isolation source: marine sediment core GS10_PC15, 103 cmbsf | place: Arctic Ocean: Southern Knipovich Ridge | collected 2010
CCCCCGACAACGTCGCTGATCAAGTTGAACAACACCGCGACCAATACGGTGAACGCGGTCGCGACCATGACCATGACGAGCCCTCCGAAGACCGCCGCCTGGAGGATCTCGTTCGGCGCGAACTGGAAGTCCTCGAACCCTAGGTCGACGACGAAACTCTCGATGTTCTCGATCGACCCCGTAGACGACGTAGCAGTCCACAGCAATACGCCGGCGATCAGCACGACCACATACATGCAGGCGTAGAAGAGTGTCGACACCTTCAGGACCGACCACACATCGACTCGCCGGATGATGCGGTTGACCTGCCGGGCCCGTGTGCGTGTCCCCGTCTTCCGCTGACGTCGTGTCTGCCGCTCGACGACCGGTTGGGGGATCGGCACGAACTCGCCTTGGGCCGGCAACGCCACCGCTGCGACCGCCTCGTCGTCGACGAGCAGCACGCCGACCTCGAACTCGCCGTCCCCGCTCGGAGTCCGATCTTCGCTCGGGGTCCGATCTTCGACGAACGCTTCCTCGACGAAGGCGCCTTCGACGAGGTCGATCTCATCGACCGGCTCGGCGGCGGCGCCGTTCCCACCGGCTACGTCGTCGGGGCTCGCCGCGGCCGTCTCTCCGAGATCCTCCTCGCCCGGCATACCCGTCACGGGGCTCCGGTCCACCGACATAGCTCGAAGTGTATGGGATCGGCGTCGGGTGCTGTCCGGCAGAGTCCCGCCGCCGCCGCGACGTCGCGCAGCCGCAGTGCGAGGTCGAGGGACACGTCCACCGCCACCCCACGCTCGTGTGCAGACGTTCCCGGTCGTGCCACCGGGTACCGGTTGGTGTCACGCCGAGCGTAGAGGGCCGCCTGCTCGGCTCTTGTGCGAAATCCCGAAACCACCGTCACCGGCTCGCCAAGCAGCTCGTCGGCTCGGTCGAGGGCGGCCAGCATCCCCGGTGCAAGACCTGATCGATCGGACCGGATGTCGTCGCCCGCACGCCACCGAGCGCGGGCCTCGGCTGACACGTCCCCGACCGACACCGCGACCTGGACGGCATCACCGTCCTCGCTCCACCGGTCGAGTCGGCCTCCGTTCGCCGTCGCTAGCTCGGCCGCAGCGAAAAGCCCCTCACCCGCCCCGGCGAGCGCTGCGGCGTCGGCCGCTGCCGACGCCCGCACCCTGTCCACGGCGCGGACCCCCATCGTGGCCAGCGCCAACGAGGCTCCCGCCGTCAACAGCACCACGAGCGCCAAGACAAGCATCGCCTGTCCGCTCTCCCGCGAGCAACCCACATGTCTCCGATCCTCGGTGGACAAGCGGGGAAGCTGGGAGGGTCATGGCCCGAGATCAGGCATCGTCCTCACCGAACACGGGTGCCACCGCCGCGACCTGCTGGTCGTCCTCGAGGTTCATCACCCGGACCCCTGTTGCATCCCGGCCCTGAGAGGAGACCACTCGTGCGGCGATGCGGATGAGGTTTCCACCGGAGGAGATCAGAACGACCTCGTCATCGAGGCGGACCATCAGCGCAGCGATCACACTGCCCTTCTTCTCGGTCAGCTTGAACCCCTTGACCCCCATGGTGCCCCGGCCTTTGCGCGGGAACTTGTCGAGCTTGGTGCGCTTCCCGTACCCGCCGTCGGTGACGAACAGCAGGTCGTGGCTCTTGCGTCCGACATCGCACGCCACGAGCTCGTCGCCTTCGCGGAGCTTGAGGCCGCGGACGCCGGCCGCCGACCGTCCCATGCTGCGAACCTCGCTCTCCTTGAACCGGATCGTCGCGCCGCGCGACGACACCATGAAGATGTCGTCCTTCCCCGATGTCTGGACCACCCGCACCAGCTCGTCGTCGTCCTTGAGACGGATAGCGATGAGGCCATCGCGGCGCGAAGAGTCGTACTCGGTGAACTTGGTCTTCTTGACCTGACCAAGCCTGGTTGCGAAGAACAGGTACCGGCTGGTCTCGTAGTCACGGGTGTCGATGATCGCCTGGATGGTCTCCCGAGGTTGGAGGGGCAGCAGGTTCACCACAGCGGTCCCCCTGGCCGTTCGATCCCTCATGGGGATCTCGTGCGCCTTCAGGCGGTAGACCTTGCCGCGGTTGGAGAAAAGCAGTAGGTAAGCGTGGGCCGTAGTGGCCACGATGCTCGAGACGTAGTCATCGTCGCGGAGTTTCGCTCCCGCCACTCCCCTGCCCCCACGACCCTGGGCGCGGAACGCCCCGCCCGCCACGGTCTTGATGTAGCCCTTGGCGCTCATCGTGACCACGAGCTCCTCGTCGTCGATGAGGTCCTCGATGTCGAACTCACCGGGGTCGAGGGTGATCTCGGTGCGCCGCTCCGACGCGTACTTGTCGCGGAGCTCGCCCAGCTCAGCCTTGACGACGGCCTTGAGCTTGCGGTCCGAGGACAGGATCGCCTCGAGCCCGGACACGGTTTGGAGCAGACCACCCAGCTCGCCGTCGAGCTCGTCGCGACCGAGGCGGGTGAGCCGCCCGAGAGGCATGTCGAGGATGTGGTTGGCCTGCACCTCGCTGAACTCGAAGCCGTCCCCCATCAGCCCCTCGCGCGCTTCGGCACGATCGGCCGACCCCCGAATGAGGGCGATGATCTCGTCGATCATGTCGATCGCACGGAGCAGGCCCTCGACGATGTGAGCCCTTGCCCTGGCCTTTGCGAGGCGATGCTCGCTACGGCGGCGGATGATCTCCTTCTGGTAGTCGATGTAGTGCCTCAGGGCGTCCCGCAGGTTGAGGGTGCGGGGCACGTCGTCGACGAGCGCGACCATGTTGATGGCGAAGTTGGTCTGCAGCGGTGTGTGTCTGAAGAGCTTGTTCAGGATGATGTTGGCCGGCGCGTCCCTCTTCAGCTCGAAGACGAGCCGGGTCTCGCCCTTCGCAGACTCGTTGCGGATCTCGCGGATGCCCTCGAGTTCACGCTTCTCCACGTGCTCGGCGGCCTTCTGCTCGATCTGCTCGACGCTCGTCTGATACGGGATCTCGGTGACGACGATGCGGTCGTTGCGCTCGCCTTCCTCGATCTCGGCGCGTGCGCGGATCCGTATCGAGCCCCGGCCACTCCGGTACGCATCGAGAATGCCGGACCGGCCCATGATCTGAGCACCGGTCGGGAAGTCGGGTCCCGTGATGAAACCCATCAGGTCGTCCGACGTGGCCTTGGGCTTGTCGAGGAGGTGGAGCGTGGCGTCGATCACCTCGGCGAGGTTGTGCGGCGGGATGTTCGTGGCCATGCCGACGGCAATGCCCTGGCTGCCGTTGACCAACAGATTCGGGAACCGCGCAGGGAGGATGTCCGGTTCCTGGTGCCGACCGTCGAAGTTCGCGACGAAATCGACCGTGTCCTCGTCGATACCATCCAGTAGCTCGATCGAGAGCGGCGAGAGCCGACATTCGGTGTACCGGTACGCGGCTGGTGGATCGCTCGGCGAACCGAAGTTGCCATGCGGGTCGATCAGCCTCTGACGCAGGCTGAAGCTCTGCCCCATCCGGACCAGCGCGTCGTATACCGCCTGGTCGCCGTGCGGGTGGTACTTTCCGATGACGTCCCCGACCACGGTGGCGCACTTGACGTGGCCCCGGTCGGGCCGCACACCGCCCTCGTACATGGCCCACAGGATCCGCCGGTGAACGGGCTTCAGGCCGTCGCGGACGTCGGGCAGCGCCCGAGCCACGATGACCGACATGGCGTAGTCGAGGAAGGACTGCTCCATCTCCTCCTGGATCTCGACGATCTCGAGCCCCGAGGAATCGCCGTTCGGCGATGTCTCGTCGGCGATGGTGTCCTCAGGTGGTGGCACGGAACCCCTCAGTCAGATGTCCAGGAAACGGACGTCTTTCGCGTTCGTCTGTATGAACTCCTTGCGGGACTCGACATCGTCACCCATCAGGATTGAAAAGATCTCGTCGGCTATCGCCGCCTGCTCCACAGACACACGGAGGAGGTGACGCCTCGCCGGGTCCATCGTCGTCTCCCAGAGCTCGATCGCGTCCATCTCCCCGAGGCCCTTCAGCCGCTGGAACTCGGCTCGATGCGTGGAGTTCTCGGCCAGGAACGCCTCCCGCGCGGCATCGTCACGCAGGTAGATCTTCGACTTGCCAACCTCGGTCGAGTACAGCGGCGGCTGAGCGATGTAGACGTGGCCCTGCTCGACAAGCTCCCTCATCTGGCGGAAGAGGAACGTGAGGAGCAGTGTCCGGATGTGGCTGCCGTCTACATCGGCGTCGGCCAGCAGGATCACCTTGTGGTAGCGGATCTTCTCGATGTCGAACTCCTCGCCCACGCCGGCCCCGATGCCGGCGATCAGCGCCTGGACCTCGAGGTTCTTGAGCATCCGGTCGATGCGCGCACGTTCGACATTCAGGATTTTCCCGCGGATCGGCAGGATCGCCATGATGCGGGGATCGCGTGCCTCCTTGGCGGATCCGCCGGCGGAGTTACCCTCGACGATGAACAGCTCGGACTCGCGGGGATCTCGGGACGAGCAGTCGGTGAGCTTCCCCGGGAGGCCTGCGCCGTCGAGCGCGGACTTCCGCCGCGTGGCGTCCCTCGCCTGCCGGGCCGCGATCCTCGCTCGCGCCGCATGGGTGGCCTTGAGGACGATGCGCTTCGCTTCGGATGGATGCTCTTCGAGCCACGCACCGAGCAGATCGTTGGTGCCCCGCTCCACTAGGGAGCGGGTCTCGGTATTGCCGAGCTTGCTCTTGGTCTGTCCCTCGAACTGCGGGTCGCGAAGGCGCACGCTGATGATGGCGGTCAGGCCCTCGCGGATGTCCTCGCCCTGAACCTTCTCGTCCTTGCTCTTGAACAGCGACTTGCCCTTGGCGTACTTGTTGACGGCATTGGTCAGCGCCTTCTTGAAGCCCTCCTCGTGCATCCCACCCTCGACGGTGTTGATGCCGTTGGCAAACGAATGGATGCCGTCGCTGTTGTAGGCCGTGTTCCACTGGAACGCGATCTCGACCTCCTGGTCGTCCTCGGCCTGCTCGAAGTACCCGACTCTCTTGAACAACGCCTCCTTCGAACCGTTCAGGTGGCGGACGAAGTCGACGATGCCGCCCTTGTAGCGGAACACGACCGGGTCGTGGCCGTCCTCGCGCTGGTCCGTGAGTCGGATCTCGAGGTCCTTGTTCAGGAACGCCATCATCTGGAACCGCTCAACGAGGGTCTGGACCCGGAATGAGAGGTCCTCGAAGATCAGCGGGTCCGGCCAGAACCGCACTGTGGTGCCGGTTCGCCCCCGAGGGGCCTTGCCGACGGCCGACAGCTTGGAGTTGACCTTCCCGCCCTTGGAGAAGTCCATGAAGTAGTGCTTGCCGTCGCGGTCGATCTCGAGCTCGAGTCGCTCGGAGAGGGCGTTGACCACTGACACGCCGACGCCGTGCAGTCCGCCGGAGACCTTGTAGCCCCTACCGCCGAACTTGCCGCCGGCGTGAAGGGTGGTGAGTACCACCTCAGCGGCACTCTTCGTGCGGTACTTGTGGTGCTTGTCCACGGGGATACCACGACCGTCGTCGATCACCTCGCACCCACCGTCGGCCAACAGGGTGACCTCGATCCGACTGCAGTGACCGGCCATCGCCTCGTCGACAGCGTTGTCCACAACCTCGTAGACGAGGTGGTGCAGGCCGCTCGGGCCAGTGGAACCCACGTACATGCCCGGGCGTTTGCGCACCGCCTGGAGGCCCTCGAGGACCTGGATGTCCTTCGCGGAGTAGCTGTCGACCCGCGCCGTCTTGCCATCGCCCGTGGCCGCAGCGCGCGTCTTCCCGGCGGGCTTGCCCTTGCTAGCCGGCTTCTTCGCGGTCTTCGGTGCCAAGGCGCGCGCCCTCCCGTGGCGTCGACACAGGGGAACTCCCCGTGGGTCCGGATCCGGATGACAGGCCCGGGTCAACCAGCCGGACCACGGTGGCTCCACTCTACCAGTGCGCCTGGGCAAATTGGCCGATCTCGGCGCCTCGCTGGTCACGGTCGCACCCGGACATCAAGGGTCGTCACCGAGTCCGTACCGAGCTCCGCGTTGAGACGTTCGATCACGTCGTTCTCGATCCAGGTGAGCTGGCTCGCCCATGCCGGATCGTCGACCGAGACCACGAGCCGGCCCCGTCGCAACGAAACGGGCTGCACGTGCGCAGCCATCCTCTCCCCCACCAGCGCGTCCCACCGCTGGAACACAGTTCCCATGACGTCCGACGTTGGGGCGCCGATCGATCGCAATATCTCGTCCAACGCGTCGCCGAGCGATCGCGGCTCCCTGCCTCCACTCGAGCGAAGCGGCTCCCATGGCACGGGTGGAGTCTCGCACTCAGGTCGCCACGAGCGTCGTTCCGTCCGCGCGGAGCACCAGCTCCGGGCCCCACCCGTCTGGTGGGCCGACCGTTGAGGTCAGGATCGCCTGGCCCGGAGGGAGCGCGCCAACGAGCGCAGCGGCGCGATCGTCGTCCAGTTCCGAGAAGACATCGTCCAACAGCAGCACGGGATCGGTGCCGATGGCGTCGCCAACAACCTGGTGCGACGCCAGTCGGAGAGCCAGCGCTAGGCAACGCTGCTCGCCTTGTGACGCCTGAGTCCGTGCCGGCATCCCGTCGAGGGTCACCTCCACATCGTCGCGGTGCGGGCCTGTCGTTGTGACTCCCCGCCGAACATCGTCTTCGCGCGTGTCGGCGAGCGCGTTCGCAAGCCCCAACTCCAGCCATGGAGCGCGGTATGTCAACCCCACCTCCGCCGACCCGCCGGCGAGCTCACCGTATATTGACGTCATCGATGGCGAGAGCTCCTCCAAGGTGTCGAGCCTCTGCTGAGCCAGCGTGTCCCCGGCAACGGCCAGCTTCGTGTCCCATACGTCGAGGGTCCTCCGCGCCTCGACATCGAGATGCCCCCGGGCCTGGCGTAGCAGCGAGTTTCGCTGCCGCAGCACTCGATCCAGTTCAACCCTCACGCTGTCTGCCGGCGGCCGCACAGATAGGACAACGGTGTCGAGGAACCTCCTCCGCTCCTCCGGTCCTCCCTTGACGATGGCCAGATCGTCCGGCGTGAAGACCGTGACCGCGCATCGCTCGCGGATCTGCTTGACACGGGTGACACGGTTCCCGTTGAGCCTGACCCGTCGGCGCCGGCCAAGCTCGACGTCGATCACGATCTCGTGGCCGGCCCGCTCGAACACACCGCGAACAACCGCCCTATCCGCGCCGTCACGGACGACGGTCTCGGTCGCACCACCCCGAAAGGACTCCAGCGACCCGAGGTAAGCGATCGCCTCCAACGTGCTGGTCTTGCCGCTCCCGTTCGGACCGAGCACCAATGTGCGACCGGACCCGAAGCGCGCTTCTAGCTCCCTGTAGCAGCGGTAGTTGGTCAGCGAGAGTTGGTCGACCCTCATTCGCGGCAGATTGCGCCTCGGTCGGCCACAAACAACGGGATGCCTCCGTGGCGACCGAATAACCTCAGGAGACCCGCACAGGCATCAGGAGGTATAGGAAATCCTCATTTTCGGTCCCTCGAATCAACGCCGGCTTCAGCGCGTCGACGGTCTCCAGGGAGACCTCGTCGCCGGACGTCACTTCGATTCCGTCGATCAGGTACTCGGGGTTGAACGCGACGGTGAGCTCGGAACCTTCGTATTTCGCCTCCAGGCTCTCGTGAGCCTGACCGACGTCCTGTGTCACGGCAATGAGATCGAGTCCGTCGGGCTTCATCGCGAGTCGGATCGGAGTTGCCTCCCGTGCCATCAGGCGGACTCGCCGGACCGCTTCGAGCAGTTGGTTTCGCCCGATGGTCAGCCGGTTTGGATAGCTCGAGGGGATCAGGCCCCGGTAGTTCGGAAACTCACCCTCGATGAGCCGTGTGGTCAAACGGACCTGCCCCACCTCGAAGGACGCATCCCGCTCCCCGAGCCGTAAGGTCAGCTCGGCGGTGTCCTCCAACACGCGATTCAGCTCACCCAGCGCCCGTGACGGCACAAGGACGGTCTGGTCGTCTCCGAGGACCGACGTCTTCGGGAGATCCCTCACGGCCAGTCGGTAGGAGTCGGTCGCGACCAGACGAAGCCCCTCGTCCTCGGCAGCAAGCAAAACGCCCGTCAAGATCGGACGCGAGTCGTCGGCGCTCGCGGCAGAGACGACCTGACGAAGCGCGTCCGCCAGGCTCTCCGCCGACAAGGTCACGCCCTCGTCGGACGGCGCACTCAGCTTCGGAAACTCATCGGCCGGGATCAACCGCACCGAAAACTCCGACCGACCGGATGTGATCTGCACCTCGTCACCATCAACATCCACCGACACCGCGCCCGGCTCGAGGGCCTTGATGATGTCGGAGGTAAGACGCGCCGGTAGCACAGCGACCCCGTCGTCTTCGCCAGCGACCTCGACATCAACCGAGATCGTCATGTCCAAGTCGCTCCCGGTGAGGGTAAGACGGTCTCCCTCCAGCTCGGCTCGCAACCCTGACAGGACCGGCAATGACCCACCACGTCCTGCGGTTGCGCGGCCGCTGATGCCGAGGCCTTCCATGAGGACATTGCGTTCACATCGGAACTTCACCTTTGAAGACTCCTGGTTGTTCGTTGCGGTTGTCTTGAGTGAAATACACTTGGATAAATATCTAATAGAGGTAATAAGAGCTGTGGATTGTGTACAACACCAGGTTTTAGCTGGTCAGCGGTAGTTTTACGCGTCCACAGTATCTTCAGGTTCATCACAGGCGTATCCCTGGTGGACAGGTTGGTGTGGTGAGAGCAACCGGTTGTCCCCATCTCAGGGCTCTTAGTCACAGCGTTGTGTACCGGTTCTCCACTGGCAATACGGGTGAGTGGCACGGGGCTCTCCTTTCAGCTCGCACCCTTGATGGATTGGATCAGTTCGGTGACCTGGTCGTAGATCTGACGACGTTCTTTCATCAGGGCCCGTACTTTCTCGACGGCATAGATCACCGTTGTATGGTCACGTCCACCGAATTCGCGGGCGATCGCGGGATACGACAGATCGGTGAGCTCGCGAAATACGTACATGCTGATTTGGCGGGAGGTGACGAGTGGCCGACGGCGGCTCTTGCCACGGATGTCATCGATGCTGAAGTTGAACATGCTCGACGTGGCCTCGAGGATCATGATCGGGGTGAGTGGTGTTGGCTTGCTGTTCGTGAGGATGTCGGCGAGCACGTGCTCCGCTGTGATGACCGAGAGGTCCTCGTGGGTCAGGGTTGCGAATGCCGCGACTCGGATGAGGGCGCCTTCTAGTTCGCGGATGTTGTTGGTGATATGGGTGGCGATGAGCTCCAGAACGTCGTCGGGGACGGGTGTAGGCTCCTGCTCTGCTTTCTTTCGGAGAATGGCCAATCGGGTCTCGACGTCGGGCGGTTGGATATCTGTGATGAGGCCCATCTTGAACCGGCTCCTGAGCCGGTCCTCAAGGGTAGAAATCGAGTCGGGCGGCCGGTCCGAAGACAAGACGACTTGGCGGTTGGCCTCGTAGAGGCTGTTGAAAGTGTGGAAGAACTCTTCCTGGAGTCCCTCTTTACCCTCCATGAACTGAATGTCGTCGATCAGAAGGATGTCGATCTCCCGGTAGCGGCGCTTGAAATTGATTGGTGTGTTGGTTCGGATCGCGTCCACGAACTGGTTCATGAACGTCTCGGTGGAGACGTATCGGACGCGATGGGTTGGGTAGTTCTCGTACGCGTAGTGGGCGATCGCTTGCAGGAGGTGGGTCTTGCCGAGACCGGCGTCACCGTAGATGAACAGTGGGTTGTACGAGCGTGCCGGCGTTTCGGCGACCGACAGTGCCGCCGCGTGGGCGAAGCGGTTGGAGGTGCCTGTGACGAAGGCGTCGAAAGTGTAACGGTGGTTGAGTGAGCCACCGGCGGTCTCGCTGACGCTGACGAACGCATCGGCCGGGGTCTCGGATGCCGTGTCGGTGGGGGTGTCGGTCGGGCTGTCCGGTATTGAGCGACCGGGGGCAGGGTCGAGGAGATCGCTCAGGGGGTCGACGGGGTCGGGAACCGACAACGTATCGACCTCGAGGACCATCTTGAGGTCCGGCGCACCGGCGACCGCGAGCGCCTCGCGCACCAGTGGCAGGTACCTGGCCTCGATGCGCTCCTTGACGACGGAGTTGGGGACAGTGACGACCAGTTGATCGTCAGCGAGCGCGACCGGTTTCGCGCTGCTGAACGACGATTGCCACACCGCGTCGGAGACTTGGCCCCGGAGAGATTCAGCACACTTGTCCCATAGCAGCTCTGCTTCTTTGATCAGGAGCCCGCCTCCTCGCTGGTCCTGGCGTCCACAGGGGTGTCCACAGCTGTGGAAAACGTTGGCTTGGTCCGGATCGTCGTTGATCCGACTCTTGTGCCCGTTCGGAGGCCCCTCCCAAGGCGACGACATTCGTAGTTGGCATCGCCCGAGCCCTGAAGGGTGAGTGGGGAACGTACCACACGAGCGGTGGGCCGCACGTGGCTCGGCGGAAGCCGGCCCGCGGCGGTGGGGACTCTGTCTGCGAACCTTGACGTGGGCGGCGGCCAGTCGTGTTGTCACCGGTTCGGTTCGGCCTCTAGGTTGACCGCGGCCGTTCCTGGAGGATCGAATGAAGCGCACGTACCAACCCAACCGACGGAGGCGGGCACGACGGCATGGGTTCCGACACCGGATGTCGAGCCGGGGGGGTCGCTCGGTCGTCAAGGCCCGGCGGCGCAGAGGGCGGCGACGGCTGAGCGCGTGACCTGGGCGTTGAGGGGACACGGGAGCTTCGACGCGCTCGGGCGGGAGGGGCGACGGGTACGACGAGGCCCGGTCACGGTAACCTACCTTTCGGATCGACCCGCCTTGCCGCCACGGGTTGCATATGCAGTCGGCCGAGCAGTTGGACCGGCTGTGATTCGCAACCGCGTGCGTCGTCGATTGCGGGCCATCGTGAAGGAGTTCTCCGCCGACCCGGGGGGGCTGCCTGGCGGCGCGTACCTCATCGCCAGTGACAGCGCCGGGGCCGAGACGGAGTACGAGGAACTGAGAGAGAACGTGGCAGAGGCCATAAGAGCAGTCGCGGGGTGCAGCGGGCGATGAGTCCCGCTGCCCGCGTCCTTCGTCGGCTGGTGATCTGGTACCAGAGGTCGCGCGGGGAGCGACCCTCGCCCTGCCGCTTCGTGCCGAGCTGCTCGACGTACGCGGTCGAGGCGTTCGAGAGCTACGGCGCGGTCCGAGGTGGGTGGCTAGCCACACGTCGCCTCACGCGGTGCCACCCGTGGGGCCGTCACGGCTACGACCCGGTGCCGGAGCGGAGGACCGCCTAGATGTTCGACCCCTTCTTCGACACGATCGCAGCGGTCCTGGCGTGGCTCTATGCGCTCTGGCCGTCCTACGGCATGGCGATCATTCTGCTCACGATGGCGGTGATGCTCGTTCTCACCCCGTTGACGCTCAAGTCGACGAGGTCGATGATCCGGATGCAGCAGGTGCAGCCGGAGCTGAAGCGGCTCCAGAAGGCGCACAAGGACGACCGACAGAAGCTGAACGAGGAGCTGCTGAAGTTCTACAAGGAGAACCAGATCAACCCCCTCGGGGGCTGCCTTCCGCTCCTTCTGCAGATGCCGGTTTTCATCATCTTGTTCCAAGTGCTGCGAGGCTTGACCCGGAAGAGCGACGACGGCACGTTCGACCCGAAGTACCTCGACCACAGCACGGATCTGTACCAGGACCTCTCGGAGTCCACCGAGATGGTCTCGTGGGGGGTCGACCTCGCCCTGAGCGCGTCCGACGCGATCGATGTCTCCTTCACGACTGCGATCCCCTACCTGCTGATGATCGTGTTCGTGGCCGGGTCGAGCTACATCCAGCAGAAGCAGATATCCGGTCGGAACCCGGGTGCGGAGGTCAGCAGCCAGCAGCGGATGCTCCTGCGGATCATGCCTGCGTTCCTCGCGTTCATCTCGTTCGGCTTCCAGGCTGCGCTGGTCGTGTACTTCATCGCGTCGAACGTGTACCGGATGGCCCAGCAGGCCTACATCACCCGCACGATGTACCGGAAGGAAAAGGACACGATCGACACGACGGCCACCGAGGTGGGGAACGGTCGCTGGAGCCTCAAAGGGCTGATCGGTGGCGGCGGGCGCGAGAGCTCGGCCGGTGAGCTCGAGTCGGGCGGGACAGAGAGCGCCGGCCCGAGGGGTGCCGCGCGGGGCAAGGGGAGCGCGCGCGGAGATGGCGCGGGCGGGGAGGGTGTGACGCCGGGCCCACGCGATCCCAAGCCTCGCGAGCCCGCAGGAGGCAAGGGACCGAAGGCGGGTGGGCGGTCCTCGAAGGCGCGAGGGAAGGGATCGCCGAACGGGCGTGGGGGCTCGTCCAAGGC
>SDBT01014987.1_pt1 | contig 12335 bp, 16 predicted proteins | sample 2277101 | NCBI WGS metagenome assembly SDBT01 (sample SAMN10404973, study PRJNA504765) | marine sediment metagenome | isolation source: marine sediment core GS10_PC15, 103 cmbsf | place: Arctic Ocean: Southern Knipovich Ridge | collected 2010
TCTTTTACGCCTCCCACCTATGTTAACTACTCCAAATTCAAAGAAGTCTCCTACCTCTTCTTCATATCCTTGCGAAGCTAGACACAATAAAAATTCTGCACAAATTCTCGTTCCTTTAATTCCCTTATATTTTTTCATTTTATCTATTGCGAAGGTTTTGTAGTAACCTTCTGTCCCCCTAATTTAAGATAAGGATTTGGAATTATTGGTATATCAGTGCAAACACAATGCTTTGGGCAAACATTATAATATCTAACTTTTCCAAACCATCTTTTTTTCTTTCTAACAGCTATTGCTAATTCTCCACAAAAATAACAGAGCATTTTTATTTCTTCATTTACCATTTATCTTTCCTGCACCTTTAGAGGTTCAGTATTCCACCCCCATTTCTGGATTACTAAATTTAAATGAATTAGGTTTAAGTCTTAATTGAGCAATCCTTCTCTCTAATAAATCCAAATCTGATTTTGAAAATTCTTTCCCATCTTCAGTGCGAGTTCCCTTATATCTAATCCACCAATAAATAACTCTATCAATCATTTCTTCCATAGTATGTCCATCCTTGTATTTTTTACTTTTTACCATTTTTATAAGTCATCCTCGTATGATGCTTTGCAAAATTGCTTTTGCTCTTTAGTTAATGTTTTCTCTCCAAGCAATCTCCAGATTATATCCTCGTAAGTTTGCTTTTTGTGAGTAGAATTCTCATCAAGAAACTTCTTCAATTTCTCACTTATTTGTATCTTTGGTTTCTGTATCATTTTATATAACTATTATATTAAATATAATTAATATATAAATGTATTGTTTTGGATGACCTTGCATAATTTACTAGAAAATGTTTTCTTCACAAGATTAAAAGTATTTCCAAATTTTGCATACCCAAGCCAACCATTTATTCTTGATTCAAATTGTTCTATAGGGAGAGGTAGGGGAAAAGTATATAAATGAGATGTTACTAATAGTAATATGGTAAAACAATGTAAACACAATTGGAAAAAGATTTATTATAGAAAATTAACTAAAGGAAAACAATACCAAGAATGGATAACAATCCCAAATAAATTTGTCTGTGATAAGTGCTTGAATATTAAGGAATTAAAATGAAAGTCTATAAAAGACCTGATATGGTTGGTGATAAAAATCCTGCAAAGAGACCAGAAGTTAGAAAAAAAATAGGTGCAAAATTACAAGGAGTAAAACATTCTAAACAACATAAAATAAATATTGGTAAGGCTGGAAAAGGTAAAAAAGTATGGAACAAGGGATTAACAGAGGAAACTGATGAAAGGGTAAGAAAGTATGCAAAAGTTCATAAATTGCCTGAAATGAGAGAGAAAGCAAGAGAAAGAATGAAAAAGATAAGGGCTAAAATAATATTTCCATTAAAAGATACTACAATAGAAGTCAAAATTCAGAACTTTTTATCTAAACTTCACATAGAGTTTTTTACCCACAAATATATGTCAGAAATTACTCATTCTTATCAATGCGATATTTTAATTCCTGTTCAAAATGGAATCACACAAAAAACAATAATTGAATGTGATGGTTGTTATTGGCATGGTTGTCCTATTTGTAAAAATAAAATCCATAAAAATATTGAAGAAATAAGAAAATTAGACAAATTAAGAACTAAAGAACTAATTGAAAAAGAATTTAGAGTTATTCGATTATGGGAGCATGAAATTAAAAAATTGGATTTAAACAAATTAAAACAAAAAATAAAATAGCCCATTGGTTGTTTAACTTTTATGTCCCAATTGGGAAAGATATAACCTTTGGGATTATGATTTTTTAGTTGATTCCTTCTTTGAAATTTTTCGCACGAAACGAACCCCGAGCATCGAGTAAGAGTAATCAGAATCCCTGTTACAACCCAGATTAGCAAAATCCGAATCCACATTGAACCTCGCAACATAGCCATTCTTTCTGCTCAAATCAAAAGGTTGCTGGATAAAAAAGTCATCCTTAGTTGAACTTCCATCCATTTTCAACTGCTCTGCATACTTTGAATTAGCCAACCAAATACATTGTTCTGCTGTCAATAATTCTTTTTCTCTTTCTGATAATTTTAAATCATCCCAAGATTTGTCTTTATCATGAACTTCTATTTCAACAGAAATTTTTAATTCTGGAATGTCTAACCATCCTTTGGAGTTCTCTTTGACAAACCTTTCTCCATCTATCTCAATGATATTTTCAGTTATTTTTTTTATTTTTTGTTTCATTTTTTCTTTATTTTTTTGACGAGAAAAACCCCGAGCAACGAGTCAGAGTCATCAGAATACCTGTAACAAATCAGATCAGCATAATCCGAACCCACATAGAACCTCGCAACATAGCCATTGGCTTTGCTTACTTCATCAGGATTAGGAACAAAAGCCCAAGTATCCTCTAAAAATTTATACTTCTTCCAATTTGATTTGAATCCTTCATTTCTTAATTCCTGTAACAAAGGATAATCTGCTATTTCGCTTTCATCAATTTCTTTAAGAATTTCAGAATAAGTTTTTCCTGTGAATTGCAATTTAGTTGTTATTTTTATTCCTCTTTCAGGAATTTCCAACCAAATGTCTTTTTCAGATTCTTCTCTAAATTTTGTTTTCAATTCTTTAAGTTCTTTCTCTTTCTTCTCAATTTGCTTTTGTAATTTAGTGTTCATTATTTAACCTCCTTACAATTATATTTATTATACTAAATATAATGACTATATAAACATATCGTTTTAGACGTAGTTGAATCCCCTAAAGCATCCGCTAAGTATTAAAAAATAGAAAGCGAAAAAGGAAATGTCCGTGCTTGATTTTGGACAAGATCACATATCCTTTTTCATTAAAAATGAATTAAATAAATTTTTAGAGATTATAGTAAGCCGTCGCCACCTGATCTGTTTGATCCTCCTATTCCAGAACCAGCTCCAGATCCAGCTCCTCTAGCACCTTTGACCTTCGCTATAACTAATGCTACAATTGAGATTATTATCACAACTGATAGCAGTGTCAACCAAGTACCAGCATTAGCAAAGAAACTTGCTGCACCTATAGTTAAATTCTGTGTAATATCTTTTGCACCTGAATCTTTATCAGTATAGCTATAACTCACATTCCAATCACTGTTATTAAATCCTTCTATATCTGCGCCGACTCCAGTTGCATGATGAAGAATACATCCACTATCACTGGTCGTATAATTTCCAGAAGCTATAACCGTATCACTTGTTCCATTAATTACCACACCAATTGTACAAACTGCTTGATAATTATCTGAAATACTCAAGCTTTCTCCTATTTCTTCAACTGATATTACAGATTCATTGACTATTGTATGACTTCTTGTAGGTAAAGCATCATCTGCCGTATCTGTAAGATTCCCAAAGATAATAACAAACACAAAGCCCAAGACACCTAGAACTAACAATGCCCCAAAGACTTTTGTAGCCATACCTAACACACTAGCGCCTCTCTTGTCTTTCACAGGAAGAATTTTAAGAAAATTTTTCATTTATCCCTTAACAAATAACCTTAAAGGATAATTATAAACCTCCTTCTCCTCTACCACCTTTGACCTTAGCTATAACTAATGCTACAATTGAGATTATTATCACAACTGATAATAGTGTCAACCAAGTACCTGCATTAGCAAAGAAACTTGCTGCACCTGCTGTCAAATTTTGTGTAATATCTTGAGTATCATTATATCCCTGACTTCCAGAAGTGAATCCAGAAGATCCTTGTAAATTACCAAAGATAATAACAAATACAAAGCCCATTACACCCAAAACTAACAATGCGCCAAAGACTTTTGTAGCCATATCTAACACACCAGCTCCTTTTTTGTTTTTAGGAACTATTTTAAGAAAATTTTTCATTTTTTAGGTTACCTTTTTACCTCCCTTATAAATTCTATTCAATAGATTGTCTATGACAACCAACTTACAACTAAAGTAATCAAGCAATGTAGTGTTAACTTAGTTTTTAAAAGGGGGTAAACGAGGTTAACCTTTATTTCTTCAAAAAGAATAATAATGTAAAGACAATTGAAAAAACTAAACACACAACTACTGTAAATGTATTTACTATTCCTGGAATTAGACTTAATATATAAGCTGTAATTGTTGTTATAAATCCAGCAACAGATAAAGATGCAAGGAAATTTCCTCTTCCAGTTAAGTTCTTTTGAGTGAAAAAAGAACCTAGACATGCAACTATAAATATTGCGAAAAGAACCAAAGGAAAGAAGATTGGCTCTACAGATGATACATACTGAAACAATACGTGCATCCCTTCTGACATATTTCTATTACTTAATTCTTCAAATGGCATTTTTATTGTTTAATTTTTTTATTGTTTAATTTTATTATTCCCTTTGGCATTTTTATCCTACGCCCCCGATTTATACGCCCTCCAAGCGAAAAGTACTAGACTTACAATTAATATTGTTGCCATAACTCCTATAACAGCTCTAGGGATTCCTAATATATCAAGAGGTAGGAAGATTAAATTCCATATTCCAACTATCATCCCTGAAAAGATTTTTCCAGCATTTAATATTGCTTCTAACATGAAAAAACCTGCTCCTAATGCTGTACTATCTTCTTCAAACTTGCCTTGTTGCTCTTCTGCTTGATCTTGAAATGGAGTTAATGAAGCATTTAATCCAACATTAAATGATCTATTTATTATTTCCTCATTTAATATTGATTCATTTGATTCATTATCTTGTGCTATTTGAACCCCAAAATTCACCATGCACAAAATAAAAACTCCAATCAATGCAAATGTAATAAATAATTCTCTAAATCCCATTTCACGTTTCACCTCTTTGAGCTATTTTCCAGATTATTATTCCCCCAGCAATTATTGCCCAAATTATTGTAGAACCTGTTCCAAGTAAACTTCCCCCTTCATAAAAGTTTAATAATGCAGCTATTATCAATCCAATAAATGTTCCAATAATCATTCCAATTGTTGAAGATATCATTAAGAATGGTATTGTCAAGATTAAAATAAAAACTAAAATTATTCCTGTATATCCAAAAATATCCATGGCATCTTCTTCAATTGAAAACCAATAAATTTTTACTAATCTATCAGGAGAACTTGAAGAATATAATCTTGCTACTACTGTAACATTTCCAAAACTTTCTGGAATGTCGCAGATTAGTGTTCCAGAGGATGATGTTAATAGATGACTGCATACTGTTGTATTTCCATAACCTGTAAATTGTGTTGCATTAAGCTGGACTGTTGTAACACTTCCATCTTGTGTGTTAAATATTGTTGTTATTCTTCTAGCATCTTCATCAAAAGTTGTAGCTACATTTAAATTATATAAGGTATCAAAATCTGTTGTAGGAACCCCTGTTGAGAAAGAATTTAAATTCATTTTACAATCTCCAATAGTTGCATCTGCGCAAATAGCAACCTTATCATTAAATGTTGCTAATATTTCTCCTTCTTTTGAAATAATAAGAGTATAGATAACATCATTCTGGACAAAATGTCCCATTGTTTGCCCGTCTGAATCTGTTTTTGGAATTTCTATAGTTTTGAATAATCCTTCATCAACATAATACCTTGTTATATCAATTAATGCCCCTTCAACCAAAGCAAAAGTTTCATCCTTGAAAGTTATTAAAAATTCTGTTGAATCTGCACTTGCTAAATCAAATAAATTTATATTTTGCGGAATTGTATTATTTGTTAATGTAAAACTTTGAATGTTATAATATTCAGTAGCATAACTAGTGGCTTCATATTTTGTTACTACATCCATTTTATATTGGGTGCTATTTAGTACCTCATCAATAATACAAATTTGTGGATTTGTGTCATTTATATATCTAGCAGAATAATTAATTATTAATGTTGAAGTATCAATGGTAAAAATATTAACATCAATATCGACAGTTGAATTTAAAGTTGGTGAAATACTTATTACTGATTGAGTTTCTTCATCTTTTAAACTATAATTTAAAACTAAAGTTCCCTGAACAGAACAATCATCTATACTAAATGCAGATACTGTTTGATTTGTTTCTGCTGATTGAAAAATAGTCCCATCATCTAAACTGATATTCCAATAAAAAGTTACATTCCCCTTTGTAACGATATTTGGAATTTCTATTGTTTTAATTATTGAATAATTATTTTCTGCAATATTCGTTAGTGTTCCTGCTCCATTATTTGTACTATTATAAAATAAATCTTTTATTGTAATTACTTTTGATGAAGGAATCGTTAAATTTATCTGGAATGTGCTAAGAGTTCCTTCTGTTGTTGTATTTAAATAAGATTGTGCTATCTCAATTGCATCAATAGAAATACTTTTTGATATGACATTCTCATTTCCAAAAGTATCGTTTGCATAAATAAATACCGTATGATCTATTCCATAAACTGGTAAGGTTATATTTGTTAAATTTTGATTGCAAGTTAGATAAGTTGTTGTTAAATTCCAAGTTGAATTATACCAGCATCTTTGAAGATGTGCGTCTATTACAGTATAATTTATAGAAATATTGTAAGGAATTAATTTTAATCCAGCAATTGTTGTTTGTGCAACATCTAGAGTTATTGAAGGAACTGTTGCATCTATATTTATCGTTCTTGTTGTTGTATTGATCTCGTCGTATGTATTTGAAACTCTTACACTATAATTATATATATCGTCGTAAGTTGCAGTATAATTAAAACTTCTTGTTGTATCTATGAAAGTACTTGAACTTATTAATTCATTTGTAGAATTATAAAGATCAAAAGATATATTTTGAAAATATGTTTCTGTTATACTTACATTCGCTAAAAAGTCATAAACAGTTGAATTATAAAGATCAATAAAAGTTGGAGTTTCAAATTGTATATGTGGTTCTGGATTATTAACTGTAATATACCAATGGTTTTCATTTGCAGAATAATTTTGATTGCCAATAGTTGAAATATTCACAAACCAAACACCTTTCTCAAGAGTATAATTCGCCCCAGAATCAAATATAGTTCCATTAACATCTATCGTCGCTGTTGTGGCATTATTAGATACTGTTACATTTACTTGTTGAGGAAGTATTACAGTTAGATTACTTTCTATTCCATTTAACAAGGTAGTAAAAGTATCTATTGCTTTTGTAACATTAACCCAAAACAATGTTGAGTTTTCATTGCCTGATGTATCATTGATTGAAACATTCAAATTGTAAAGAGAAACTCCTAAAAAAGTATTATTTTTCAAATAACCAGAACAGTTTATATTAAAGTTAGTTGTATCATTTATCTCAAAGCAACCAAACTCTATAGCATCTGTCGCATTTATAGTATAATTAAAAGCAAACCCATAAGCGATTGTTTGATCTTGAGGAGTATCATCTATGAAATATGGAGGAGCTATATCTACTAAAGGATAAGCAACACCAGCACCATCATTATATAATGCTGTTATATCATCTTGATCAAAACCTCTACTCCAAAAACCAATTTCATCTAATCTTCCTTCCCAAAAGTAATTATTATCTGTGCTTAATCCTATTTCTAATGGTTGATTCCTTACATACATGTCAGAAGTGTCTGTTATACCAGAACCTAATAAAGTTCCATTAATATAATGTTTAAAAGAAGATCCTATTCTTGTAATGACTACATGATACCATGTAGCTAAAGCTGGTGTCCAAGATTCGCTATAATCTACTGCTTCACCATTAATTCTATCTCTAAATCTAATGTTTGCACCAGATTCAACAGCCCAATACATCCCAGAAGTAGCACTATCGCTTCTTCCTATTATAGCTTTATTGGGTGCATCAAAAGTATCAAATAAAACCCAAGCACTCATTGTAAAATCACTAGGCATATCCCACGCATCATTATCTGGCACAGCAAAATATTCAGAACTTCCATCAAATTCTATAGAAGTCCCAATTAATCCTGCTTGAGAATAAACTGGTGTTCCTGCTGGAATTCCATCAAGATCGCCATGAGCATCTGTCATATTTCCAGAAGCATCATCCATAGTCCAATAAGCAACTAAATTATCTGCCAATGAATCTATCCAATAAAATGTTGTTGATTTTTCTTGTTGAGGATTAAAGTGTCCTGCATTAATCAAGAGAGCAACATAAGAACTTTCCTGACTTCCATCACTGTATAACTTAACAGTATAATCTAAATTTGCATTCCAATCAACTCTTAAAAAATTCTCCTTACCTGCTATACCTTCATCATAATCAAACAGTTTAAAGGAAGGTATTTCCACGATGGTTTCTGTTATATTATAAATAGGAATTGTGATTTGAGTTCCATTACTAGTTTCATTCTCATAGCCAATTATATCAAATCTTTTAATTATTTTTGTCATATTTTTAAAAGTTAAATCATAAGTTTCATCTAATTCATAATTAGTTCTGTTGATTAATATTCTATCTGTGGTTTCAATTGGAACATCTATATCTGTAACTTTCCAAGCAAATCCTAAATCAAAAGGAATATCTATTCCAATGTTTTTCCCAGAGATTGTTATTGATAAATTTTTATCGTCTAAACCAAGATAATATTGAACTCCCAATCTCATATTATAATCATTATAAGAAAAGTCCTTCCATAAAACAGCACTTACATAAGTTCCACCGTCTGTTTCTATACTCTTTTCAAAGTTAGTTAATTCATCTGCACACTTTATTTTATGCCATTCATCATTATTATAATAACCAATACAAAATATATTCCTCGTCCAATAATCTTCATAATGATTTGTTAATTGTATCCCAGAAGTAACATCAAAAAAGTAATCATCTTGAGTATTCCATATATGAACTTCTCCATTATCAAGAAATTCATAACCAATATCTCTATTATCTTCTGGGTTAAAACTTTTTGCAGAAAGAGTTATAGATTGTTGTTTAGATAAATTTATTTCAGTTGATGTTTGAATAAAAGGATTGTTAATTAAGAAATATAAACTTACTATTCCAACTAAGAAAATAGCACAAACTAAAATCTTCAATATTTTTTTATTCATATAAATTCGTCCCTCGTTCTTATTATTCTGATAGCCAAGATTATTGCACCAAATATTCCTATAACAGTTACCCAAGTCGGAAGATGAAGCATAATATAGGATACTGCTTTCATCGCTATAAGGTTGGAACTGAATGGCTGACCTGTAAGCAAAGTTTCATAAACATTTGATACATAAACACTGATTACAACAGCTAGGAGTGTAACAAGGATATGAATTACTAAAACTGCTGGATGCTCTCTGATAAAATAATTATTTATTAATATTGATAATGCTGTTGCAAACAAAATTACAAGTCCTAATATTGCAACCCCATTAGCCATTGCATCATTTATCTGCCCAAAAGTATTTTCTGCTGCCTCTGAAATATTAGTTCCGCTTTGAGTTCCAATGCTTGTTAAAGCATCTGTTAAAAGTCCGTGTCCATAAACCCACAATCCTAAAAATAAAGCAACAGCAAGAGCTATAGCTAACCAGGTAAGTATTTCTGTCTGGGCTTTTTTATTAATCATCTTTTAGTTCCTCATTAATTATTCTGTCTTTAATTTGATTCCATTGGGGTTTGCATCTTCTTATTGCGGCTGTTATTCTTTCAATACTTCTAGGTTTTTCATCAAATCCATGTTTTATTCTTTCAAGTATTATGTCTTTTTCAATTTCTTCCACAAAAACCTTGTCAGCTTTTATCATCCTGTATTTTTTTCTCTTATGAATTGCTTTTTTTTCTGCCATTTTTTAAATTGGAAATATCCCCCTCTTCAACATTTTTCTTATTTTTTTATCGTGGATTATATTTACAACAAATACAGCAAGAGTTAGCATTAAAATTGGGATAAAACAAAATAATAAAATTGAATATACCATCTTAAAGAAGGTAAATGCTACAGTAAAGGTTAAAAAATTATTTGTTATTAATATCATCAGATTAAAAATCCACAATAAGATAAGATAAGAGAAAAAAACCAACATAACTTTTACATATTTGAAATGGCTTATACTTATTACTTTATTTTCATCATTTCTTGCGTTTTGAAAAGGTATTTTCATTGCTCCATATCCACATAAAGCAAGAACTAGGCAGCTTATTACTAAAACAATTACATAAAGTATAGATTGGGCTGGTGTGGTTTCAAATCCGCTTGTAGTTGATATAAAGTTTGCATTCCATGAATCAAGTTCTCCGTCAAGGTTAGCATCTCCACTAATAATATATTCTCCCAAAGAAATTGTGTCGCAGAAAGAATGATTATATCTTGTTCCCAAAATATTCTGCATTTGAATTGATTCAGTTAATATTAATTCAGTTTTATTTGGATAAGTAACTCCAGTAATATTTATAAAAGTACAATTAGCACAAGTTTGAGTTAATGAAATGCAATCTCCTGATTTTGCATATCCCCAAGATTGTTCCTCTTGAGCAGAAGCTAAACTAATAAGTAGGAAGATTCCAACGATTAAAGTTAGTAATATTTTTTTCATTTGCTTTGAACTTTTATAACTCCTGTCTTTGGATTTTTAGTTATTGAAATGCCACTTTCACTTATATCTATTTCTTCTGGCGTGTCTTTATTGCAATTCTTTTTAATGATACTGCTTAACAATTCTGCTTCACATATTTTTGCTGTTGATATTGTTAAAACCTTTTCTGTGAAATCTACTTCAATAATTCCTAAACCAACTGCTCCTATAATTCCTAATAGAAAAACTCCCAAAATTAAGATTAATATTATTATTTTCATTTAAAACTCCAATCTTATTCCTATTTTAGTTATGCTATCGTGATTGATTATATAACTTCTTCCATTCTTTTTATCATACACCCAAAATTCTTTTTCTTTTATTGGGTGTGAGCAAATGTGTTCCAGATATAATTTTAAATTTTCGTATGTAATACTTCCATAGAAATCATATTCTTGTCTGTTTGGCTTGAACCAAATTTTATCATTATGAAAAGGAAACATAAAGGTTCTTTGTCTTCCACCAATTCTTACTTTCATATTTTTTAATATACCTTCAACTATTTTTGCTTCTAATCCAGCATCCAATTCTATCATTACTTCATTTTCTACCACATGGTCATCAACTCTCTGTGGAATGTAAGCAAGGTCAATTGAACCTTTTGGTGTTAATGTTATACAACCTACTAAAGTTAATCCTACTAACGCCCCGAGTAAATTTCTAATAATTTTCATTTTAATATTTTATTATAAATGTATCGTTATGTTTTGATTATAAAATTAACTTCTAAATATTCTGGTAGATTTTTATCAGTTCCACTTGCACCAGCAGATGTAATTGCATGAGTATGAGAAGCACTTTGATTTCCAGAACCTTTTGTTCCTAAATCTGTAGAACTTGTTTGTTTAAGTCCTACTTCTCCTTTAGCATTTCCAGCAGTAAATTCTCCAAATAATTCTGGGGGATCTACATATGAATTTGAAATATCATGGTTATGACTTCCCATAACTGTATCATGAGTATGATTTGCTGATTGATTGTCTGTTGCTCCCCCATGATCATGAGTTACAACAATAGCATCATCATCTCCACCAGTTGCTCCAATTGCTCCAATTCCTCTTGGAAACTTTTGAACTAAATTAGGAAGAAAGAAATTACCACCTGCATCTGTTCCAAAAGCATCAGCTCCTAAGACTGTATATAAATCTGAATAAGTTGCCTGGCTAACTTCTGCACCATTAGAAAGCAACCATCCAGCAGGGGCTGCCGCTGCTCCAAACATTATAATTGAGCCTGTTGGTGGTCCTCCATTTCCTCCAGCTTCAATTCCAGTTAATTGAGAACCATTTCCATAATATACACCAGAAACATTCAAGTCTCCAGAAATATTTAAATTTCCAGTTACATTTACATCTCCATCTACCTGCAAATTACCTGTAATTCTTATCCAGCCATCGACAATATTGTCGATTATTTCTCCTAAAGTGAAAGTTATTTTTTGCCCGAGAGTTAGGTTTCCTGTAACATTTAAATCTCCAATAACATTTAATGTATTTTGTGGAGTTGTTGTGCCGATGCCTACATTTCCACCGCTCAAACTTAAAACAGAATCACTTGTAGAATCTCCTAAATATAAATCACTTGCTTCTGCTCGTAGATAAATAGCTTTATTTCCACTTGAACCATCTCCTATATATCCTGTTCTATTCCAATCTCCCCCATCTGTTCCACCAAACTCTATATAAGCAGTAGTAGCGCCAGCAGTGGCGCCTGAATCTCTAATCCGCAATTGTGGAGAAGAATCATAAATCTCTAAATCCCGTCCAGGACTCTGAGTTCCAATACCGATGTTGCCTGTTTCATCTTGA
>SDBT01014988.1_pt1 | contig 12334 bp, 9 predicted proteins | sample 2277101 | NCBI WGS metagenome assembly SDBT01 (sample SAMN10404973, study PRJNA504765) | marine sediment metagenome | isolation source: marine sediment core GS10_PC15, 103 cmbsf | place: Arctic Ocean: Southern Knipovich Ridge | collected 2010
CGAAAAGTGAAATTAAGATTGTAACGATCGTTGGCGCCCGGCCGCAGTTTGTCAAAGCGGCCGCTGTCAGCAGGGCTATCGGAGCTTTCAATGTCTCTGGCGGCGACCAAAGCATTCGGGAGCTGATCGTCCATACCGGCCAGCACTACGATGCTAACATGTCGAAGATATTCTTCGATGAGCTCAATATCCCTCACCCTGCGGTCAACCTTGAAGTAGGTTCCGGCCCGCATGGCCGGCAGACCGGCATGATGCTCGATAAGATCGAACAGGTTCTCATCGAACACAAACCCGACTGGATTTTGATCTACGGCGATACGAATTCGACGCTGGCTGGTGCCCTTGCAGGGGTGAAGCTGCATATCCCGATAGTCCACGTCGAGGCAGGGCTGAGAAGCTTCAATCGCCGCATGCCCGAGGAGATCAACCGCATCGTATCCGATACGATAAGCAAGCTTCTGCTTTGCCCGACCGAGACGGCCGTTGCCAATCTCGCCGCCGAGGGTATCACCGATGGCGTGGTAAATGTCGGCGACGTGATGTACGACTCGGTGCTATACAACTCCTCGCTGGCGGAGACTCGCAGTAAGATAATGAGCGAACTCGGCCTCGAGCCAAAGAGTTACTATCTGGCGACGGTTCATCGCGCGGAAAATACCGATGACCCTGCCCGCCTGGCCGGCATCTGCGAAGCGTTCGGCAAGGTCGATTGCCCGATAGTTTTGCCGCTGCATCCCCGCACGAAAAAGACGCTGGGTGAATCACTTACATCTCTTGGCCGACGCGTTCGGCTGATCGATCCGGTAGCATATCTGGACATGCTGACGCTGGAAAATAATTCTAGAATGATCCTTACAGACTCGGGCGGCGTACAAAAAGAAGCCTATTGGTTTGGTGTGCCTTGCGTAACGTTACGCGATGAGACCGAATGGGTTGAACTTGTCACCGCCGGTTGCAATCGCATCGTGGGGGCCGATTCGAAGTCGATCCTAGCAGCGATTGGCGATTTCGAGGCCGCCGATGCTGCATTGCCCACAGGCCGAAAGACAGACCTGTACGGCGACGGCAAAAGTAGCCAAAGAATCGTTCGTATGCTGATTGAACAGAATTAATTCCAGAGTTACGTAGTGTTTTATTTGCCCTGGCGGCTTTTTGTGAGGCCGGACTGGGCCTATTGGCCTCAAGGGCCACCTTCTTCCTGACGATATGAGAGATAAGTCCACTGTGTTGGCAGGCGGGCTAAAGTTCGATTAAATCGTTATTATATGGGAGCTTAAGCTGATCTGGCGGCTTTGCCGGTCCGGATTGGCTCGCTCTGTATTTGCCTGGAGATATCTCCGGGCGTGGTTACTTGACGGACTTTTGGAGTGATTGATCATGGCGAAAAAAGCGTTGATTACCGGCATTACCGGTCAGGACGGCAGCTACCTCACCGAGTTGCTTTTGAGTAAGGGCTACGAGGTTCACGGCTTGGTGCGCCGGTCCAGCACGTTCGGTACGGAAAGGATCGACCACATTTATTGCGATCCGCATGAATCCGGCGCTCGGCTGTTTTTGCACTATGGCGACCTGACCGACGGGATCGGTTTGAGGCGTATTTTCAGCGAGTGCAAACCCGACGAGGTCTATAACCTCGGTGCCCAGTCGCACGTTCGGGTCAGCTTCGATCAGCCGGTGTATACCGCACAGGCCGGTGCGATTGGAACGCTTCGCCTGCTTGAATCTATTCGCGATCTCGGCCAGGAGGTCAAGTTCTACCAGGCATCCAGTTCCGAGATGTTCGGCGAAGTTGCAGAGACGCCCCAAACCGAAAACACGCGGTTCCATCCGCGCAGTCCATATGGTTGCGCGAAGGTATTTTCATATTGGCAGGTGGTTAATTACCGCGAGGCCTACGGAATGTTCGCCTGCAACGGGATTCTGTTTAACCACGAGAGCCCGCGTCGCGGCGAGACTTTTGTAACTCGCAAAATTACGCGTGCAGCTACCCGGATCAAGGAAGGTCTCCAGGATAAGCTGTTCCTCGGTAACTTAGAGTCTAAGCGCGACTGGGGCTTCGCCGGCGATTATGTCGAAGCGATGTGGAAGATGCTCCAGCAGGACACGCCGGAAGATTTCGTCATTGCTACGGGCAAGACCTACTCCGTTCGGGAGTTCCTCGACGAAGTTTTCGGTGCGTTGGATCTGGACTGGAACAAGTACGTCGAGATCGATCCTCGTTACTTCAGGCCAACCGAAGTTGATCTGCTGCTGGGCGATGCGACAAAGGCTCGCGAAAAGCTCGGCTGGGAGCCCAAGGTTGACCTTAAGGGCCTGGCAAAGATGATGGTCGATAATGACTGGAATCTGGCCAAGGAAGAGCGAGTCCTGGCCGACCATCGTGCCAAGTCATAATTCGATATAGCTAAAAACCAAGGGATACTTGATGTTAGACCTTACAAAACAGCGAATCGTTATTACCGGTGGAGATGGCTTTTTAGGCAGGCATTTGCAGGCCGAGCTTACGGGCCAGGTTGGCGTTGACGCAAAAAACATTCTCATTCCGCTGATCGATGATTTTGACCTGACCAAAGAAGCTGACGTTATCCGCATGTACGATGAGATGACCCCGACGGTCGTGATCCACCTTGCCGCTGAGGTCGGCGGAATCGGAGCCAATCGCGAGAACCCTGGCAGGTTCTTCTACGCGAACATGGCAATGGGCCTGCACCTGATCGAACATGCCCGAATCCGCGAGTTGGATAAATTCGTGCAGGTCGGCACGGTCTGTGCGTATCCCAAGTTCACCCCCGTTCCATTCAAGGAAGACGACCTTTGGGAGGGCTACCCCGAAGAGACGAACGCTCCTTACGGCATAGCGAAAAAGGCTTTGCTTGTAATGCTTCAGGCGTATCGGGACCAGTACGGCCTCGACGGCATTTACCTGCTGCCGGTGAATTTGTACGGGCCTGGCGATAACTTCGATTTGAAATCCAGCCACGTGATTCCGGCGTTGATTCGCAAGTTCGTCGAGGCCAAGCAGCGCGGAGATCGGCAAGTTTCCTGCTGGGGTACCGGCTCAGCTAGTAGAGAGTTTTTCTATGTCGAAGATGCTGCCCGCGGGATTGTAAAGGCTACACAGAGTTACGATTCGTCCGATCCGGTCAATCTAGGTGCGGGCTTTGAAATTACAATAAAGGATTTGGCTGAGAAAATCAGAGATATGGTCGGCTTTACCGGCGAAATTGTCTGGGATCCAACCCAACCTGACGGCCAGCCCAGGCGATGCCTGGATGTCTCGCGAGCTAAAGAGCGGTTCGGTTTCGCCGCACAAGTCAGCTTTGACCAGGGCTTGCGACAAACCATTGACTGGTACACAGAAAAAACGTCCGCCGACCAGTAGTAGGCGCGCTGAGGCTAGATTTTAGGAGTACCAGGCATTCGTCGCGATAGTGACACATCTCGGTTGGATGAGCTGCTGATCGTCAATCAGGTAGCAGGCCCGCTCAACAGAGAATTGCTGGAAGATCTCTCTAAAGCGGGTGTCCATTGCAAGCTTCTTACGGGCACGCTCGACGGCGACAGTGAGCAGGCCGACTACGACGTTCGCTTCGTTACAGCACTCCGCAAGTTCCCCACCTTCAAACGCTTGTTTACGTGGCTGGCGTTTACTTTTCAGGCTATCGTAGAGATTATCCGCCACCGCAGCGTTCCGGTCCTCGTGGTTACCAATCCGCCGTGGCCGATGCTGGTAATGCCGGCCTTGAAACGGCTTTTCGGCGTGCGATATGTTCTGCTGATCTATGATATCTACCCTGACGTTATGGAGCGAATGGGTAAGGCTGATCGCGACAGTATCATCTGCCGGATATGGCGCGGCCTTAGCCGCAGATCGCTTTGTGGGGCAGACGGCGTTATCACGCTCGGTAAGCACATGGCCGAGACACTCACCGGCCATCTCAAACCGGGCGATGAATGCGATATCGAAATAATACCCAACTGGGCTGATACGAATACGATTCGTCCGCTGGAGAAGGCTGATAATCCGTTCGCAAAACAACACGGCCTCACCGATAAGTTCGTTATCCTTTACAGCGGGGCGTTTGGCGCGACGCATGATATGGAATCCATAGTGACGGCTGCGGAAAAACTTGGCGATTTGCCTGAGGTGCATTTTCTGCTGATTGGCGGCGGCACGCGCGAGCAGGAAGTTGCCCAGCTGGTCGCTGATAAGAATCTGCCCAACTTGACGCTCCTGGGGTTTCAGCCTTTTGATCAGTTGCGGTTCTCGCTAACGGCAGCTGATTGCGCGATCGTCTCTCTCGACGAGGGATATGAAGGGCTGTCCGTGCCGTCAAAATCTTACTACGCGATGGCGGCGGGGCTTGCATTGCTGGCCTTCAGCAACCCAGGAACGGAACTCCAGGAGTTGGTCGCAGAACATAGTTGCGGCGTGCATATTCTGCCCGGGCGATCTGATCTACTGGCAGAGGCTATTCGCAGCTATCGCGATAATAAACAGCTGTTGGATGAACATAAACGTGCCGCTCGCAGAGCAGCGGAAACTGAGTTCTCGCGAGGGACGATTACCGCTAGATACATGCAGTTCCTTAAGGATAAATTTGGCTGGTAAGACATAATTGGAAGTGGTATTAGCCAATCGCCAGATGAGTAACTTCACGGTGGGTAGCAAAGTAGAGAAAGACAATCGATGCGACAGAGCTTCAAACTAATTCGTAATTCAAGCATCTCCATTGCGGGGCATCTGCTGGAGATGGGGGCGATGTTCTATCTCGTGCCGTTTGCCTTGTTTCGACTTGGCGAAGACGCCTTCTCGGTTGTTGTGCTTGGCCTGAGTTTGCAGAATATAGTAAGCCTGCTTCGCGGGGGTACCGCTACCGCTACGACAAAATACATCGCCGCCAACCGAGAGCAACACTCGTTTGGTCACGTGAATGAATTCATGAGCACCGCTATTATGAATGGTGCTTTCATGGGCATACTTGTCCTGGTGGGTTTCGGGGCCCTGGCCTTTTTCCCCAGTGCTGTCGCAGGCGAGCAGTCTGAGGAGTTTCTGACGGAATTTTCGAACGTTGCATTTGTGGTTGGTCTGGGGGCACTTTTTAGTTTAACTACCATGCCATTTGAAGGTTTTATTGCGGCCCATCAGCGATACGATATTACTCAGGGCTTCCGCACTTTCTTCAATCTCTTGCGGGTAGGTTTGATTTTCACTGCATTTTTGATGTTTCGTCCCTCGGCGATGCTCTTCATGTCAGTGACGGTCGGAGTCTTTGCCGCCACTAACTTGTCATACGCCGCTTTCTCCCGCCGCCTCATGCCAGAACTGCGCATCAGGCCGGGTTTGTTGCGCGTCTGGGCCATCAGGGTAGTGTTTGGTTTTGGCATTTTGATGTTACTTAGCCAGGTTGTGTCAATTGGATACCTCGAGGGGGTAAAGTGGCTGTCCTTGCATGTCTTTGACGCCAGCACAGTTACTGACCTGGCGATTCTCACGAAGATCCCGCTACAGTTAGTTCTCCTGATGTTCATGGCGATGCGTGTACTGGTTCCGCTGGTCAGTGAACAGAACGCCAATGGACAAAGTCACATTCTCCAGATGGTTATTCGTCGTGGTACTAGAGCGGGCACTATGCTGTCGGTAATCATGGCTGTGGGGTTGGTGCCTGTTGCCGGGCCGTTTCTCAGTCTTTGGCTGGATGAAAGTTACGCCTGGATTGGACCGCACATGATCTTGCTGCTACTTGCGCAGATTATAATGCTACCGTCGATATGCTCGAGGCAATCGTTGCTTGGTATGGGCAAAGTTGGCGTAACTTTGGCAATCGATATCACTGCGGTAGTTATCTCTCTGATTGCGTTTGGCGTGGGGTTGTGGCTGGACATGGGATTCAGTGCAATTACCCTGTCGCTGATCGTTAACTTCATTACGCAAGGCCTGGCCGCTCAGGCAGCGGGCATATGGGCAACGCGCCATCCCGCGGGGTCATTTATCTGGCAGGCCGTGCTGTATCCGATGCTGGTCGGTTTGCCGGTGTTGGCGTTGTGCTTTTACGCGACAACCCGATATTCCGTTGACACCTGGCCGAGGCTGGTGGGCACCTCCTTTGGGTCGGTTGGGCTCATGGCAGGTGTCTATCTTCTCACGCTGCCCGGAGAAGATCGTGAGCTGCTTGATTCCATAATCAAGGCTATGCGGGACAAAATCGGCGGTTCTAATAACGCTTGATCTGCACTGGATTGCGATTCATATCACAATGAAACCTGCGGACCTTCCCCCAGGCCGGCACGTTGGCCCCAAACAGATGCGGAAACTATGGGGTCTTTGGCTAATTGCCCCCCTATAGACAGCCGATAATAGTTATGTACCTGTCTACGTTTATGATCGGCCGGGCTAAAGCGAGCCTGGCTGGAGTTATGTGGATGGTAACTACAGGCCGGTGGCATAAATTTTGGGCGATCTTATCGGCTCTGGTCAACGTAGAAACGCTAGATCGCAACAAAAGCGATTGGAGCTTCCCTGCGCGTCAATTTCGGTGGATAAACAGCGGCCTCGCACTGTATCGGCCGGTAGTTAAAAAGCACAAGTTCAGGTTTGATCGAAGATGAATCAATACAATCAAACAGCTTCGAGCTACGGCGCCGCTGGTGCTCAAATGCAGGGATATCAACTGCCCCCTGAATCGGACCTTGCCAGCTACGGTGAGGGCCTGAATCTTGTTACGTACATAGCAGGCGCTCTGTATATTGTGTCGCTGACATTTACTTTTTCCAAAACCTTGTTCGTAATCCCCCGCCTTTTCACGGTGTTCTGGGCCGTTATGCTGACTTATCGCGTGCTGTCTGTTGGCCAGCATCGCTTGTGTTTTCCCAAGCCCTTGCTCGTGTTCAGCATTTGGGTGATATGGGCAAGCTTTGGTTTGATAGGGGCAGAATTATTCGACTATGGGCTGAAGAACTGGTTCAGGATCGTGCGAATGCTGGGCCTGGCCTTTCTTGCCGTAAACAGTTTCCGGTCGCTTCGCCAACTGCGGTTCCTGCTTTATGTCTTTATCGTCAGTGAGCTGCTCATGGTTATCATGGGCACCTGGCAGATGGGTAGCCTGACCGTAATGCGTACATGGGGATGGAAAGATGCAGTAGCTGGCGTCGAGTACGGTATTACCAACGCTAACGATCTGGGCCAGGTGGGCTTGTTTGGCCTTGTAAGTACGGTGTTCCTCTTTTTGACTACGCAAAAGGGAAAAATATTGGAACGCCTGATCCAGGCCGGGGGCGTTGTGCTGTCGCTATATGTAATCTATGCCAGTGGCTCGCGAAGGCAGCTGGTAAACGTCCTTATTCTGCTCGTCCTTTTGTATTTCTGTCACATGGTCCGTGGTAAGAGGGTAAGCAGTGGACAGAAGATCCTCGTTACTTTCCTTGCCATCGCAATATTCATTGGCGCACTGGTCTATATCGAGCTGTCGCCGTATAGCGATCGGCTTGACTCTTTCAAGGCGGCATTGACGGGCGATTTTTCGCTGATCAAACAGGAATCGAGGTATGTCCTGCTTTTCGAGGCGCTGGGGGCCGCGGTAGAGAACCCGATTTTTGGGCTCGGGCCAGGTCACTTCCGTCTATACTCTACTATCATGCCGGGCCAAAGCTCGCACTCTGACCTGGGGGCGGTCTCTTCTGAAACCGGGTTGGTTGGTTTGATGATCTATGTACTTTGGTATTGCTTCTGGCTTGCGATGATATTGCCTCTCCGCAAGCATTCGCTGCCCAAGCATCATGCAGCCATGCTCAACTGCATTCTGGTGTTTGCGCTCTTATTGATCATAAACGCTCCGACGTCTGAGTTTTTCCGGGATAAGTTTGTATGGATAGCAACCGGAGCTTTTATGGGTTATTGTATGAGTCTTCGAGAGCGAATCACCATTGCCGAGTATATGTATCTGCCAATGGATGCTGCCTGGCAAGAGCCATATAGGCCATTATCGCCGGCCTACACATAGCCTGTCATGTAAGAGGTCAGCTCGTCCAGTAGTAGAATAGATTAAGGTGTTTAAGGTATGCGGATAGCGATTGTTATGGACGGTTTAGGCGGCGGCGGGGCAGAGGCTCAAGCCGTTATCGCAGCCAACGAGTTGGCTCACCAGGGGCACCGCGTAAGTTTAATATCATATGGCCACGACGAGACGAATCTGGTTAACTTGAACCAGGCTGAGGTGGAGTTCATTCCGGTTCGCAGCAAGGGACCTCTCAGGCTGGGGCGCGTCTTTGCCATCGCCGGTCATCTTCGCCGCGGAAAGTTCGACGCAGTTCATTGCTTCCATCATCCACCTTGCATATGGGGCGGGATGGCGGCGATCCTGGCTGGGACGCGAGGCCTGTTTTTTGGATACCTCGGACACGGGAAAGTCTCCTGGTTACAGCGCATGCTCCTGCGATGGCTGTCTCATCGGGCGAGGGCGTGGATCGTTAATTCTGATGGCGTTGGTCGCCACATAGAAAACTATATCAACGTTCTGCCGGCCAAGGTCAGGGTCGTACATAACGGCCTGCCTGAAGAGAAACTCAATCCCAAGCCGGCCAAGACGCCTGCGGAGGTTCGGGCTGAGTATGGCCTGTCCGCCGAAGTTCCTCTGGTGGCGTTGGTGGGGAACCTTCGGCCGGTTAAGAATATCGAAATGTTATTACGTGTTGCGCGTCGGGTGGCCGATGCCGGCTGCGAGGTCCAGTTCGTAATCGCCGGAGATGGCACGGAGCGCGACCGACTGATGAAAATGTCTGAGGAAATGGGCCTGGACGACAGGGTCAAGTTCATTGGCTTTTGCAAAGATGTGGTTTCGCTGCTGGGGGCGGCTGCTATTTCCGTAGTTACCAGTATAACCGAAGGTTTCTCCTACGCCGTCCTGGAGGGATCCGTCATGGGCTTGCCGATGGTCTCGACGCGAAACGGCGGCGCTGAGATCACCATTGATGATGGCGAAACGGGTTATCTTGTCGATGTCGATGACGATGAGGCGATGGCTGAGCGTATTTTGACGCTTCTTCGTGATGAGGCATTGCGCGAGAAGATTGGCCAGCGGAGTGCCGAACATGTAAGGGCCAATTTCAGTGCCAAAGCGATGTGCGATGCGCTTCTGGAGGCCTACGGGGTAGAAAGTCTCTGTAGGGGCAGACATTCCAAACACAGATGATAGTGCTGAATTTGAGGGAGAGCAAAAGTTATGAGACTTGCCAGGCTATGGGAAATTTTTTGGTTCGTGGGTCCGAACTACATCAGGCGCCGGCTGTGCAGGTTGCTCTACAAGCCGATGTTCAAATCATGTGGCAGCCACCTCATGATCGACATAAGGGGGTCCTACTTTTCATTCAGCACCATTTCCATCGGTGACCATGTAATACTAGGACCCGGCGCTAATTTCACAGCCTCCGTCAGCAAAATCATCATCGGCAATAAAGTCATGTTCGGCCCGAATGTAACAATCCGCGGGGGCGACCATAATACATCTGTTCGCGGACAATATATGTACGACGTACATGAGAAACGCCCCGAAGACGATATGCCAGTCATAATTAACGATGACGTATGGGTAGGAACTGGCACGGTAATTCTCAAGGGAGTCACGATAGGGCGTGGCGCTATCGTAGCCGCCGGTGCCGTTGTAACCGAAGATGTGCCGGCCTATGGCATAGTCGGCGGTCTTCCGGCAAGGTTGCTGAAGTGGCGATGGAGCATTGAGGATATTCTCTACCACGAGCAGCAGTTGTACGAGCCGGATCAGCGATTCTCTAAAGAGCAACTGGAGCAGATACGCCAGCAGAATGAACCCAGGAGCAGTACATGACCGACAATTCCAAGCGTGCCTGGGACGTAGCAATTTGGGGTACGTATCCGCCGCCCTATGGCGGAATGGCCACTCACATTGTGCGGCTGATGCGGCGTATGGAGCAGGAGGATATCCGTGTCCGCGTGTTTAACCGTGTCTCCGACGCAGGCGACCCGCCCCGTGCTATTTGCATCCGCCATAACCAAAAGCGTTGGTTTATGCACTTTGCCCTGACCTCGCCCGATAAGCTGCTGTACGTTTTTACCGGCCGGCCTTTGGTGCGGTTCCTTGCGTACGCGCTGAAACTTTTCCGCGGCAAGCGATACATTCTCCGCATTGGAGAGGAGCGCATATTCGATACATTCCGTGACGGCGGCTGGCTTGAAAAATGGATGACGCGCAAGGCGCTCTGCAATGCCGACCATGTAGTGGCTGTCTCGCCGCACTTTTGCGAGTTGCTTTCCAGTGTCGGCGTCGCCCCGGAAAAGATACATGTGATTCCCGGCTTTATTGCGCCGGCTGACCTGGCCCTCGAACCTCCACAGGAAGTTATAGACTTCGCGGCGAGCCATTCGCCGGTACTCTCTGCCAACGGGCAGTTGCAGTACAGTTACGACAAAGACGTGTATGGCTTTGATATTCTGATCGATGCGCTCAAAAGGCTTAAGGAAATCCATCCGAATATTGGCTTGCTGATGAGCTTGTATAGCGCAGCCGGTACCATTGAAGGCCTCGACGAGTTTCGTCAAATGCTTAAAGATGAAGGCCTGGCCGACGCTGTCCACATTCGCCCGGAACCGCACGTATTCTGGCCTACGCTGAAGTACAGTGATATATTTGTTCGTCCGACGCGCAGTGAGGGCGATAGCGCCTCGATTCGCGAGTCGATTTCACTCGGCGTCCCGGTAGTTGCCAGCAACGCAACCCCCCGGCCTGAGCCTTCTGTCCTGTTCGAAAACGATAGCTCGCAGGATCTGTTCGACAAACTGAGTGAGGTACTGACAGATTTGCCTCAATACAGCGACATATTTGATAAGGCCCAGCTTGAAGATAACTCAAAGCCGATTATCGATCTGATCAAATCGTGCCTGAAGTGATGTCGCTGCCGGCAGCAGATGCCCGGGACAATGAGCCGGCTGTTACTGTCTTGCTGCAATCGCTTCTATAAGCGCATCTTTAACCCGGGATACCTGAGATTCGCTCAACCCACCGAAGAAAGGCAGGGCAATCGTTCTCGCAGCGATTCGCTCGGTTTCGGGAAAATCGCCGGCCGATGTACCGAGTGCGTCTTGAATGTAAGGCTTGGTGTGAACTGGTGCGAAGTAACTGCTGCAGCCGATGGATTTGTCTCCTAACTGCTGGACAATCGCGTCGCGGTCGGCTTGAGTGAATTCATCGGTCAGGAGGACTACATATACGAACCAACTCGGTTTGTCGATCTGGCTCATAGGCGGCAAGTGGATTTGGTGGATATCGGCAAGTGCTTCGTTGTATAGAGCGGCTGCAGCTGATCGCCTGGCGAGTAGCTGATCGAGCCTCTTAATCTGAGTGAGTCCGAGCGTTGCCTGCAGTTCAGTCAACCTGTAATTGTATCCGAGCCTGGCATGGCTGAACCATGCTTCGGTGGCCCGGCCCTGGTTTCGCAGCGATACGCACATGTCGCGGATATCCTCGCGGTCGGTTACGATCATACCGCCTTCGCCGGCGGTGATTTGTTTGTTCGGGTAGAAAGCGAACACGCCGCATTCGCCGAAGCTTCCCGCGGCCCGGCCGTTGAGAGAAGCTCCCAATGCCTCGCAGCTATCTTCGATCAGCATTAGGTTATGCTTCTTGGCGATCTGTTCGTATGCGTCGAAGTGAGTTGGATTGCCGAAAACTTCCACCGGCAGGATCGCCTTGGTCTTGTCGGTGATGGCCTTTTCGATCTCACGAGGCGATACGTTGTAGCTATCCGGGTCGATATCTACCATTACCGGCGTTGCGCCCTCGTAAAGCAGACAGTTGACCGTTGCGATGAATGTAAAGGGTGTGGTTATTACTTCGTCGCCTGGGCCTAGGCCCAGGCTCTTAACGCACAGGTGCAGGCCGCTGGTTCCGCTGTTTACGCCGATTCCGTATTTTCTGGAGGCCTGGGAGGCAAGGGCAGCCTCGAATTGTTCGAGGTGGGGCCCGAAGCTCAGTTGCCCGCTTTGTATGATATCGGCGAAGTTAGCCAGCAGTTCGGCTTGCTGGTCGGCATCGATATCGGGCCTGGCTAAAGGAATCGGTTTGTCGGTCACTAACTTGCCTTTCTGCGTGAAATGCAATCCCCATTACCCCACGGGGCAGTTATTTTAATTTTTCGGCTCGCCCGCCTTTGTCAGTTTTTTTGTCGGCGGGTTCAGTGGTTCGTATTCAGGCACCAGCCGCTGGATAGCCCCGATGATCTGATCGCGGTCGTTGGCTTCGTGGATTTCTTTCAGTTCGCTATAAACATCCAGCACTTCATCCCAATCGTTTGGCCTGGACTTCCA
>SDBT01014989.1_pt1 | contig 12334 bp, 16 predicted proteins | sample 2277101 | NCBI WGS metagenome assembly SDBT01 (sample SAMN10404973, study PRJNA504765) | marine sediment metagenome | isolation source: marine sediment core GS10_PC15, 103 cmbsf | place: Arctic Ocean: Southern Knipovich Ridge | collected 2010
TATTAGAACAATCCCTCAACAACAACATAATATAAGAGTAAGTTTTTCTTGTGTTCAATATGCTTGTCCTCAAACAATCACCCCTACGATCGAGGTAATTAAATTAGAGAAATAAAATGGTTTCCCAACAACAAAAGTTAGAAACACAAATAAGACAGCTTGAAATAGATCGAGCCATTAGTGAAGGAACAACTTTTGAAGCTGGAGAAATTACTGGATTCTCAGGTAGACAAGCGATAAGAGGCCTATCTGAAATCGGCATTACTTCTCCTTCTGAGAGAACAAAATTAATTCAAAGTTTTATTACAAGACAAGAACAATTTAAATTATCAGAATTATCCTCAGCTCAAAGAGAATTAGTTTTATTAAAGGAAAGAAGAATTGCAGAATTTAAAGGAGTTTCTCCACAAGATATTACAATACAACAAGAGAGAAGAGCAGGTATTGAAACTAGAGAGAGTATTTTAGAACAACTAACTGGAGAAGAAAAACAACAGGAGCTTACAAGAGGAAGAGAATTATTTGGCATATCAGATGATCCTTTTATAACTCAAAGACAAATAGATACTTTTGAACCAAGACCTGGACAAAGAATACCTGTAACTGAAACTATTTTTGTAGACCCTTCTTCAGGATTTATTGGTCGTGCAACTAGTAAAGAAGAAAGATTAATTCAGGAATCTAAATTAACAGTTGAACCAGTTCCAGAAAGAACAATAATTCAAAGAGGGTTAGGAGGAGTTGTATCTGGATTTACAGAAGCTAATATAAGAACTAGGGAAGTTTTTACTGAACCTATTTTTAAATTAGCAGAAAGTAAAGGATTAGATATAAAAAAATTTTCAACAATAGCTGGAGTAACAGCTCCTAGTTTTATTTCACCAATAGGGATAAGCCCTGGAGTTACTCAACAAAGAAAAGTCCAAGAATTTCAAGCAGGAATAACAGAAGGGATTTTAACAGATATTAGGGAGCAACCATTAAAACAAGTTTTATTAGTTGGTGCAGGATTTGCAGGAGGTTTTGCTTTAAGAGCTGTAGGAGCAGGGGTTAGCACAGTTAGTAAGGTTGGAGGTTTTGTTTTTGAAAAAGGAGTTGTTGCAGGAGGACTAACATTTGGAGGAATTTTTGCTTTTGAAAAAGGACAAGAGATATTTTCATTACCAACTGCAAGACAAAAGGGGGCTTCTTTAGGGGTTACATTAAAAGATGTTGGATTAGTTGGCTTTGGTTTTGCTAAGGGGGAAAAAGCATTTACACAAGCAAAAGGTTTTGTTAGAACTTTTGGAAGAAAAGAACTTCCTGAAGAATTAATAATAGCACCAGAATTTTTTGAAGGACAACAATTTCCTACTATAAAGAAAGGACAAACTGCAGGGCAGTTAAGAAAAGAGTTTTTTGATTTACAATTACCTGGAGAAACGAAAGGGGTTGGTAGAGGGTTTACTGCTTCCTCTGAAGCTTTTGCAAAGGATACAATAATTAGAGGAGAACTAACTTCTGAAGTTCCAGGATTGTTTCAAGCTCCAAGGGTATCTCCAAGATTTCTAAGAGTTGGGGGTGAAGAAGCTAAATTACTTGGTTTAGATTTTCTAACTGGTGGAAGTCCAACAATAATAAGATTAACCCCTGCAAGCATAGAATTAGCACCAGGAATAAGTTCTGGATTAAAAACTCCAACAGGGAGATTTCCTAAAGGTTTTTTTGAAAAGATTAAAGGAACAGGAAGAAGTATTATCCCTTTTGCTAAAACTGAGAAAGAATCAATCGTAGGAGCATTAACACCATTAACTAGAACAGGAAAAGAATTCTTTGTGAAGTTTCAAGGAGTTAGAATACCCATAGACCAGTTTAGTGTTAAGCCCATTGATTTAGGATTTTCTTCAACAACTTTAGGAGAAGTTGTTTCAGGAATTTCTTCTAGGAGATTAGTAACTTCTTCTATAATAACTCCTGCAAGGCTTGGGGTTTCTAGTCTTGTTAGTAGCTTAGGAAGAACCACAAGGGTTTCTAGTTCTATATTTCTTCCAAGTTCTTCTAGTCTTTCAAGTTTAAGTAGAGGCCTTTCTAAAGGGGCATCTAGCTTTATACAACAATTTAGACCTTCAAGATCTACAAGAGCAGAAAGAGATTTTTTCTCATTACCCTCAAGTATTAGTCGTCCTTCAAGAAGAGGGACAGTTCCTTTTTTACCACTAATACCTAGGAATATAATCGGGGAAGATGATTTATTCGAAGATCCTTTTACTCCTCTTGGAAGAAAATCCGACACTAAAAGAAAAAAGAAAAAGAAGAAGGGGAAGGGAAAGAAACCTAAATTCAAAATTGCCCCATCTTTGACAGGGATTGCTCAATTTGATTTCTCAGGAATTACAGGCCCACTACCAACAGGAACTGGACCTCTTGGAGTTCTACCAGGGCAAGTAAGGTTTGTTCCTAGAAGAAAGAAATCTAAAAAGAAAAGGAAGAAAAATTAACCCCAGTTTTACATTTATTTATAAATACTTTTTAATATAATTGATTCATGGGCTTAACAGAAGAACAATTTTACAGCAGACAACTCTCTCAAGAAGATAAGAAAATAGAGAATGATCCTAATGCTATTTATGCTGATACTTTAAGGGAAGAAAAAACAGCTAACTTATTAGATCAACTTAATCCTGATAATCTTTTAGTAGATATTGAACATAGGATAAGGGGAGAAAAGAAAAATCCTTATTCTCAAAAATGGGAACCAATATCTAAAAAATATAGTAGGGCAATTAATGAAGAGTTAATATCAAATTTTGTTTCTTTTCTTGGTGCCATATTAAATCAAAATACTTCTATGAGTAATTTTTCTGCAAATGAAATAAATAATGTGATGAGAATGATAATAACTTATGTTAAGAATGATTTAACAGTTAATGATGAAAAATATGAGATTGTTGGTAATTGGACAGAGATGGATAGGATTGCTAATATAATATGTATAACTTGCTTCTCAACATTTAAACAAGCATTGAATGGTACTTTCTCAAGAAGAGTATTTGGCACTTTAAAAGTAAGTGCAGACTTAACAAGAGAACCAAAGAAAGGTTGGAAAGACGCTGTTCAATTTTGGAGATAAAATAAAATGGCATCATTTGGAGAAATAATAGAAACTGTTGGTGCTGGAGGTAAAGGGGCTATATTTGTTATGTTCTGGGTGTTACTAATAGTTGTAGCAGTTTTCTTAGTTGTTGGAGGATTATGGTTCTGGTGGTGGAAGAAAAAGAAATGGAACTTAGATGTTGAAATTAAACTTACTCGTTCAGATGGAAAGATGACTATTGGGGAATGGGGAAGAGGATTTTATGATGCTAAAAAGGGAGTAGTATTTATTAAAAGGCCTGGTTCTTTTAAGAAATCTTATCCTATAAAGATTTTTGATGTTAGAAGATATATGCAAGGCCCAACATTAATAACAGTTATACAAGCAGGGCCTGAAGATTTTAGACCTGTTTTAAATAGTAGTTGGACTAGTATGGATGTTGATTATGAAGATACTGATAAGCCTTTAAAAGATGAAGAAGGAAATTCAATACTTGATGAAGAAGGAAATGTTAAGTATGAAACAGTAACCGTAAAAGAATCAATATTAAATATAAAAACAGAAACAGGTTTAAACAAAGCTTGGAAGGCTGCATGGGAAGAAGCAGCTAAAAACGCTTATACTATAAGCTCAATATTAAAACTATATTCTGCACCAATATCTATTGGAATAGTAGTTATCTGTTGCTTTGTAGGGTTTGCAGTATTGTGGACTAAACTATCAAGTGTTTGTGGTTAATTAGAAATTGTTTTTAAATATATAAGATTAGTATTTAATATGAAAAAATTATTATTATTTTTAATTGTAGGAATTATATTATCTGTAAGTTTTATTTCTGCTCAGCAAGAAGATATAAGATTTTATCATCAAATTGAAACTAATTTAACAATATATGAGAAGTGTAGAATTGATGGAGCAATCTGTGGTTCAGATTTTAATTGTAATGCAACTGTATTATCTCCAGCACAAGAACTAATAATTGATAATGAAAACATGACTAGGGGAAATGTTTATCATAATATTACATTAAATCCTTCACAAACAAATACTAATGGTATTTATGAAACAACTATAGATTGTACGAACTCTTCTTCTTCTGGAAGTAATACTTTTTTCTATCAAATAACTCCCAATGGTTCTAAACCAATGGAAACAAGTCAAGGGATTATTGCATTTGTTTCAATATTAATGATTACCCTTATTGCAGGAATATGTTTCTCTTTAAGTTATAAAATAAATAATGGTTGGGTATCTTTAAGCTTTTTATCTTTTGCAATTATATTATTAGTATTTGCTTTTGGTATGGTATTAAATATACTAGAATTATCATTTGGAACATTTAGCACAATAATAGGAAATTACTCTGCACTTTATATTACATTTATTGCTCTTGTTTCAGTAGGAGTTACTGGATTAATAATCTGGTTAATAGTATTTGTTTTAAATCAATACTGGATAAGTAGGGGAATGATTGATAAGGTGGGATTTAGAGATTAAAATGGAACAAAATAAATTAAATATAGTTTATCGTAACTATGGAATCGCAGATAGGTTTGATGATGGAACAATAGAACTTAATATAAATCTTAATGATTATCCTGAATTAAAAAGTTCTTTAATTCAACATGAGATAAAGCATACAAATAATCCTAAATTAAATAAAAAGGATTTTCTACATGATTTATCTACAAGAGATAAGATAAGAATTGTGGATTTAATAAAATTTATGGTTAGACATCCTTTAGCATTAGTACAGTTCCTCCCAATATATTACACAAAAAAAAGAGGATTAATAAAAGATAATAATCTAATCGTAGTTTATAGCTTCTTTTTAATTGTAGCACTTATTGCTATTTACTTTGGTATAATCATTTAGAGATTTAGAAATTGTTTTTAAACTTTTAAAAATATAATAAGGTATGGCATTAAATAATCAAGTTGCTATTAGAGTAGATAGAGATTTCTTTGACAAGATTTTTGAGCCAACAAGGAAACAAATGGAGAAAAAATTAGGTGTAAGGGTTAGTCAAACAAAACTTACCCGTATGATGTTTGTAAATAAGATGGACATAACTCCTAAATTAAATCTTAATTTTAAATCAGATTTGAAGTTAAGGAGTATGAAAATAAAAAATTTACCTAATATAAATGGAATTAAGAAAAATACTAAAAGGAAAAAGTAAAATGAATAAGAGAGGAGATGTTACAGATACTCTAACATTCTTACTTTTAATCTTCGTACTTGGTGTTGGATTATTTATCTTTGCTTTTATAATTCCACAAATAACTCAGGGTTTAGAAAATGCAGGAATGAATGCTTCTACAGAAGGAGGCAATGCAATAGATCAATTAGAAGATTTTGGAACAGTTACAATACAAAGAGGTTTCTTTTTATTATTTGTAGGAATTTCTATAGCCACATTTATCTCAGCATTTCTAGTTAGGGTTCACCCAATATTCCTATTCTTATATGTGTTATTTTTAATCTTAACAGTATTCATAGGAACTTACTTAGGTAATGCTTATGATCAAATGAGAAATATTCCTATATTTGCAGACACAATGGCTAGTCAAGTATTAATAAATTTAGTATTTGATAATCTTTTAACAATAATAATTGCTATTGGAGCAGTTAGTCTGGTTATTGTATTTGCAAAGTTTTCAAGTTTCGGAAGAAGTCCAAGGGGGCAATTGTAAAAAATGGTAAAAAATAGACAAAAATCAACACATAAAACAAACAGAAGCATACCTAGAATCGCATATCTTTTTGTTTTAATAATAATCACTATGCAGATTTCATTAGTTTCAGCAGCTTGGGAATTTGATAATGTAAAATCCTACAATCCTGAAACAAAAACTGCGACAATAACAAATGCTTTTGGTTTAGGAGAAACAATAGCAGAGGTAACTTTAAATTCTCCACAAGAAGTGAAGGTTCTTCCTGGAAGTGATATTAAGGTTGCAGAGTTTACAATTAATAATTTTGATGATTATGATGATGTGTTTGGAACGATGGAATTTTATAATTATAAAAACAATGAAGAAATCTCAAAAGAATTTGTTTACAAGTATAAAACAAATGAAGATATTATTGTTGATGATTATACTAAATCATGTAGCAATAGGATATTAGGTAATGGGACAAACCAAGAATATAATTGTAAGAGTATTAAAACTGGAAGTCATATTGAAAACCAAGTTGTTTGGAATATTCTTGATGAGAAAGCACAACTTAAATCAGGAATAATTACTATTGGAATATTTACAGATGTTAGTGAAGGCGAAGAAGTAGAATGGATTCCTAACTTGTTTGGAAAAAGAATAAAAGAATGGGCTGCGTTTGTCGGTTCAATAAAATTTGAATTTAGTGAGGATGTTCAACAAGGAGGGATTGTAAGAGTGAATAATTGGGAAGGAATTAGATTTATAGTTGGAGGTGTTGGTTTTAATGCAAATTTTAATTTAACTGGATTCTCATTCCATCTTGCAGAAGAAGGAACTCCTGCAAGATTTTCAGTAATGTTAGCAGGAGTTAATGCTTCTGGTGCTCCAGATTACACAAATTTATTATCTATAAATACAACTATTGATACAAGCCAACTTGGAACAAGCCCTACTAGGGTTTGGTATAATGTTTCAATGCCTTCTTTTATTTTATTAGCAGGAACAAACTATTCTATTATATTAAATTCATCTTCAGTAGCAGGAAGTAATGATGTTGAAATTGGGATAAATAATTCTGGAAGTGTTTATGGCACAGCATTACCTGCTTTTGAAACTTGGTTTTCAACAAATAATGGTTCTACTTGGGCTAAAAGTGGAACTCCAACTTTTGATGGTTTTCAAATTTGGGGAGAACCAGTTAATACTATAGTAATATTAAATTCTCCAGAAGATAATTTTATTTCTCCAATCAATGACATAGAATTTAATTGTTCTGCTATTACTGGGGTAGGATCAAATTTAGTTAATATCTCTTTATACCATAATGGAACTGGGACTTTTGAATTAAATCAAACTAGTTCTATTACAGGTATAACAAATACAACAATTTTCACAGCACCCTTTATTGATGGAGAAGCATTCTCATGGAATTGTCGAGCCTGTGATGATAATTCAGATTGTTCTTTTGCTTTAGCAAATAGGAGTGTTAGTGTAGATACTATCTCTCCAAGTGTTGTAATAGACTTTCCAGTTGGACAAATAGAATCTTTTGCTTTTGGAAATACTTTAGATTTAAATTGGACTATTTCAGATTTGAATCTAAACACTTGTTGGTTTTTGTATAATGGTGCAAATACGACTGTTACTTGTACAGATACTGGAACAACCTTCACTCCAGTTATAGGAAAACAATCTTTGATAATGTTTGCTAATGATACAGCCAACAATGTTGCCTCAAATACAACCACTTGGACTTATGGATTTTTAGAACAAAATGTAAGTTTTAATAATAAGGTATTTGAAACTTCTTCTCAAAAGTTTCAATTAAATTTATCAACAGATATAGATGTCTTAACAATAGATTCATTTTTAATTTATAATGGAGAAAGAGATAGAAGCATAGCTTCTTGTGATGCTGAGGGAAATTGTACATTAATAAATATTATAGATGTTCCTTTAGTAAGTCAAGCAAATGAAAGTGAAAACAAATCTTTCTTTTGGAGTTTATCTATTTTTAATGGAACTGATTCAATAAATCTAAATACTTCTACAAGACAACAAAATGTAAGTAAAATCCATTTAGAAGAATGTGGAGGAGATTTTAATGTTGTTACTTTAAATTTTACAGCATTTGACGAACAAAATTTAACAATAATAAATCCTTTTCTTTTTGATGGAGATTTTAATACTTGGTTAGGTGGAGGAAGTGTAAAAAGACAAAGTAATATTTCTGCAGGAAGTGTTAGTTCTGAAGCCTTATGTTTATTTCCAAATGCTACACACTCCATTGATGGGCAAGTTACTTATGATCATCCAACCTCTGGAAAATATGTTGAAAGAAATTATTGGTTTCAAAATGATACAATAAGTAATGTAACTCAAAATATTGAATTAGGTTTGCTTTTATCAGCACAATCAACAAGTTTTATATTAAAAGTTCAAGATACAAATATATTACCTGTATCAGAGGTTTTGATATTTACTGAAAGATTTTATCCTGGAGAAGGAGTATTTAAAATAGTTCAGGTTGCCAAGACAGATGATAATGGGGCTAGTGTTGGTTTCTTTGAAACAGAAACAGCAGATTATAGATTTATATTAAAACAACAAGCAACAACTGTTTTACAAACTAATGACCAAAAGATTGTTGGAGAAACAGCACCATTTACATTAACTTTTACTATTGGAGAACCAGAACCTCCTGCTTGGAAAGGATTTGAGGATGTAAGTCAATTAGAACAGAGTTTGACATTTAATTCAAGTTCAAGTATAATTACTTTTGTTTATTCAGATACTTCTGGTGAATTTTTTTCAGGAAGATTACAAGTATTAAGATTAATGAGTAATGGAACTGCTAATGTAGTTGTATGTAACAAAACTTCATTTCAATCTTCTGCAACCCTCTTTTGCGATTTATCATTAAATAAAACTGGAACTTATTCTGCACAAGGAATAATAACAAGAGATTCTGACTCTTTTATAGATCAACTATTAGTTCAAATAGTAATTGGAATAAATGATTTTACAGATATTGCAGGAGATTATGGTTTATTTTTAGGTTGGCTTGTGATTTTAGTAAGTTGTTTTGCTTTTAAATTTAACGAGATTGCAGGAATATTTATGATTAATGTTGCAGTTATTGGAGTAAATATGATTGGATTAATTCACTTTGGAGTTGTGTTCATAAGTGCAATGATTGCATTGTCCATATTTATTGCAGTAGTATTAGAAAGATGATTAATAAATTAAAACTAAAAAAGATGAATAAAAAAGGATTTCAAACAAGAGATTTCCTAATAGCTGGGCTTTTATTTACTGCAGTAATTATATTCTTTGTTATTGGAATTGCAGATATGCAAGGAAATTATCCTAATAATCAAAATATAGTTAGTGAAAGTTTTCAAGAGAATTATGATAAATTATCAGAACAAACACAAACTCTGGCCTTAATGAAAAATACTTCATTAAGTGGAGAAGGATTAACTTTTAGGGGAGCTTTTGATGTAACCTTTGGTTCTTTCTTTACAATCATGCAATTGACTTTTAGTACATTAAATTTGTTTTCAAATATGTATGTTAATATAACTACTGATTTTCCTTTTGTTGATTCATTAGTTTTAAATAATTTTATGATATTAGGATTAGCAATGATAACTATAATCTTAATATTCAAACTAATAAATGCTGTAGGGAGGAATCCTGTTTAAGATGGCCTTACCTTTCGCAATACCAAATGCAACAGATATGCAAGACCTTTGGAGTATAACTCGGTTTACAAATAATGCTTCTGGAGGATTTATGTTGCTTACAGTTATTGGAAGTATCTGGGCTATTGCTTTCATTGGAGCAATTGCAGAAGGAAGAAAGGCTTATCGAGGATGGATATTTGCTAATTTTATCTGCACAATATTAACCATTCCAATGGCATTACTGGGAATGATACAAGCAAGTTATATGTATTTCTTTATACTAATGTTAGGATTTGGATTAATCTGGGCTAAACTATCGGAGAGTAAAGGATGATGGAAAAAGAAAATAAAATTAAAAGAGAAGAATTTATAGTAAAGATAGGTCCACTTCTTAGAGAAACATTAGATAGGCAAAAAGAATTAATAAATGAACATACATATGGGTGTGTTAAAGGAAGTGATTTTGAAGCTGGAGAAATCATAGCTAAGAAGGTTAAGAAGAATCTTTAGGTATCTTTAGGTATCTTTTAGTATCTTTATGTAACTTTTTATTTACATTTGTTTAAACTAATTTTTAGAATTTAATTGTCATGGGAATTAATAGTTGTGTAAGGGGGTTATATTAATTAATATGAAAGTATCTAATAAAAAAGGTATTCAATTATCGAATGCCTTTGGTGCGGTTCTAGCTGTTGTTTTAATTGCAGTTTTAGTGATTATAGCAATCTTCTTGTTTGAAGCATTAGGTGATAGTTTTACTGCAAGTTCAGCTGCAGATAATGCAACAACTGAGATGATTACTCAATTCGCAACATATCCTGCCTTGGTTGGATTAGTTGGAACAATTGTGTTCTTAGGATTAGTAATTGGAGTTCTTGTAGCTTCATTCGTCTTCGGTGGAAGAGGAAGAGGAGTTTAATCTAGCCTTTAAGGATTATCTGAAGTCACCATACACTTTATCTCTCAGTATGGTCGCGTAGGGGGTGCGTTATCCCTGCATTTTATAATAAAGAAATTGTAAGGAGGATTAAATGAAAATAACAAACAAAAAAGGAATAGAAATATCGAATGCCTTTGGTGCGGTTCTAGCTGTTGTTTTAATTGCAGTTTTAGTGATTATAGCAATCTTCTTGTTTCAAACAATCGGTGATGGATTTTCGGTTACATCAACTACAGTTTTGAATGAAGAACCTGCTTTTATAAACGAAACAATTTATACTGTAACAAATTCTACTGCTTGTAATTTCCAAAATTTTGTAATAACAAGTGCTGTAAATGGTTCTAGTACAAAAGCGATTGTATCTGCTAACTGGACTATTGATGCTGTAAGAGGAACTGTGATTAATGCTACTGCAATTGGATGGGGTAATGTTACTCTTAATTATACATATAGTAGTGGTGGAGAAGCTTGTACAGCCTCTGAAACTATGATTGATCAATTCGCAACATATCCTGCCTTGGTTGGATTAGTTGGAACAATTGTATTCTTAGGATTAGTAATTGGAGTATTAGTTGCAAGTTTTGTATTCGGTGGAAAAAGAAGAGTTTAAATTTTCATTTAAGTAGTCCCTGGTTTTCCAGGGATTACATCTTGTTTTTAAACTCACAAAAAAATAAATAGATAATGGTAAATATGGTTACAATAAAACAACTTAAAGTACAGATAGCAAGAGAAAGAACTAGGAGAAAAGCTATTAAAACTAGATTAGATATTGAAGTAGAAAAAGCTAATTTACAATTGGAATTAAAAAAACTTCAAAGAAAACCTAGTACATTAAGAAATATTAAATTAGCAAAAAGAACTGGTAGAGGATTAAAGTTCATTGGAAAGAAAACCTTTAAAGTAGTAAAAAAACAAGCTATTTTAATTAGAGAACAACAATTAAGAGATCAAGCTTTGGCAAGAAGAGAAACTAAGAATCTTAAAAAAAGAAAGAAAAAAATAGCAAAATCTATTCAACAACCAAAAGATTTCTTTGGAGGCCTTCCAGAGTTGGGGATATAATGACTTTAACATTAAAAGAAAAAGAGAGATTTCTTAGAAATAGAAAAAAGGTTAATAAAATAATTCTTCAAGAAGTTAGAAAAGAAAAAGGAATTATATTTGGTGCAAGAGCAGTAAATAAACAAATTCCAAAGCATTAAAGGGTTCATACAGAAGATTATGATGTATTAGTAGATAAAGATCCAAAGAAATTAGCTAAAAGAATAGAAAGAAAATTAGATAAGAAGTTTGGAGGAAATTTTTATTCGGTTGAAAAAGCACAACATGAGGGAACTCAAAAAATAAAAAACAATTTATCTGGAAAAGGATTAGCAGATATTTCTAAAAGAGAAGGAAAAGTTCCAGTAATAAAAAGAAAAGGAGTTAAGTTTGCTAGATTAAAATTTCAAGAAAAGAAAATAAGAGAAAGTTTAGCTAATCCTGAAGCAAAATTTAGACACCAGAAAGATAGGTTTACAAGAGATAGAATTAAGTTAGCTAGGGCACATAAAGAAAGTCTTTCAAGAAAAAGGAAATTAGTAAAAAGAAAGAGTAAAAGATTCGGAACAAATTTCTCTGGTTTGTCATCAAGGGTAGGATTATCTAAAATGAGGTTAGGAATATAATGGGACTTAAAGGAAAAACTTATGCTGATTTAATTACAAAGAAAAATACTTCTATACCTGGTTTAAATAAACCTAGAAAAAAATCTAAGAAAAAAAAGAAAAGGAGGAAAAAATAAAATGGTAAGAAAGAAAATGAAAAAAAGAATTGTCCATCTTAAATTAGCTCATCCATCTGGAAGAATAACAATTAAAAAATTTAAAAGTAAATTTAAGAGTTTATCTGCAATTCAAAAGGAGTTTTTAGGAACTGCAGAACATTATAGGACAGAGGCATTTACAATAGTAATAATCAAAAAAA
>SDBT01014990.1_pt1 | contig 12334 bp, 20 predicted proteins | sample 2277101 | NCBI WGS metagenome assembly SDBT01 (sample SAMN10404973, study PRJNA504765) | marine sediment metagenome | isolation source: marine sediment core GS10_PC15, 103 cmbsf | place: Arctic Ocean: Southern Knipovich Ridge | collected 2010
CATATAAGTTACGCTCATTATTACGTGTTAGGGAGTATTTATTAAACTACAAAACTAATAACCCTTGTGTTGAGTGTGGAGAAACAAGGTTAGAGTGCTTACAGTTTCACCACTTAGATCCATCTAAGAAGGTTTTTGAGCTATCTAAATATAAGGGTTTGGCAACCACGATAAAAGAGATTGAGAAATGTATTGTATTATGTGCAAATTGCCACTTGCACCTACATCATATATTAAGGCAAGGTTATGAATAATAAAGAACATAAATTATTACTTGATAAGATGAGGAAGGTCGCTATGGACGTTAGTGGTAACTCTGCCTTGGCAAAGAAGGTGTTACGCCAAACTGGTGTTTACACGTCAAGCGGAGTAGTAAATGGATAATATACTAAACGAAGCGATTAGAGTATTTAACGAATACCCATCTGCTTCTACAAAGCCTAATACTATTTTTATTCCCGTTAAGGATTACCCTTATTTAATTAAGGAGTTAGCAAAGCCTATTTTTTATGGCGATACTGGGATTGAGGGTGGTGTTCTTTACTTACTTAGCCTCGTGTGTATTAAGGCTTGCGTGTCTGAGATCGTAGTTGGCTTTTGTCATGCAGGCCGCAAGGAACCTATTGCTGTAGGAGTAGGTAATGATTAAATCTTTAAAAATAAAAGAACGCTTAGTCTTCCCAGCCCTACTCCCAGATAGGGGTAATATAATTGACTTAACTTTATCTCGTGATATGCGTGATCGCATTGCTCTTACTCAGAAGGAGATGGCTGATACGAAGTTTGAGTGTGTGACGAAAGATGGCAAGGCTCAATACAAGTGGGACGATACTAAGGACACTGGCACTGAGATAGATTTCTCTGACGCTGAGATGGTTTTCCTCCGCAGCCAGATTGATATATTTGACAAGGCTGGTAGTATAACCCCTGAGATGCTTGAGTTGTGTTTATTACTGAGGGATTCTTAATGGAAAAGGAGAAGGGATGAGATGGATTTTATTGATTGGAGTAGTGTTTATGGCTGGATGCTTACCGGATAAACAAGAGGGCGAGGTGTCACAGTACCTTGAGAGTTGTTGGGTTGAGATAGCCACTGCTCCAGATATAACATTTGAAACTGGGGCAGATGATGAGGATCCACTTTTCGTTGTCGGCAGTAATTTTGACTCAGTCCTAGTATTGTCCGAAGAAAGTTTCCCCGCAAATATAGTATTTTCAATAGAAGGTAAGGAAGTTACTTTCACTTACACGGACGGTAAGTTTGATATTATGTACAATCTTGATGACGTAACTGAGTCAGCACACGTATTCCTTGAAGCCATGAAACCCTATTTAAATGTCTATATCAAAGACAAAGCTCGCTTACTTAATGATAGATATTAACGACCCACAACTGAATGAGAAGATGATGCAGGTTGACCCTTGCTATTGGTCGGTGCGCAACAAGATAGCCCTCTTGGGTGGCATTGAGTTTACTCTTGACGGCTGCGAGTATATGGGTGATATTATGCGTGACCCTGCCCGGCATATAGCTGTCATTAAGGGTACACAGGCCCGTATCACTACTTGTTTCATGCTGAGGGAGATTCATGCCCTTATTAACGGGTTACGTCCACAGGGGTCTTTGTATTACTTCCCTACCGAGAGAGATGTTGAGAAGTTCTCTAAGACCCGCCAAGGCCCGCTGATAGCTGATAATCCAGTTATTAAGAAGTATCTAAAGAGTACAAATAGTGTCTCTGTCAAGAAGGTAGGTAAGTCGTTCTTATGTCTTTTGGGTGGCAAGGCTACCTCTGTTATTCAGGGGAAGAAGGATAGTGGTAATGTCAGAACAACCCCCGGTGATTGTGTGATTCGGGACGAGCGGGACTTGTTTGATGATTATATGGCAGAGATGACTAATGACAGACTCTTGAACTCAAAACTTAAGCTAGAGGTCGATTTAGGATCGCCAACCATACCAGATATAGGAATTGATACCATATTCGGTAAAAGCGACCAGAAGTTTAGGATGATAAAATGTCAATCGTGCAATACCTATACATGTATTGCAGAGGACTTTCCTCATTCCGTTAAATACAGGAAGAGTGAAAGCGGCAGGCATGTGCCTTATTTTGCGTGTATTAAGTGCAGTAAGGAGTTGCAGATTATAAATGGTGAGTTTATTGCCAAGTACCCCGACAACTATAACCCAAAGTACCCGATGGAGGGCATAAGTGGGTATCATGTATCTCATTTCATCACTCCCAACTGTGATTTAGGTTTAGTGATGGCTGACTGGGAAGAGGCCCAGATCGACAAAACTAAACTTGGTAGATTCTACAATACTTATCTAGGACGTGCGTATATCCCTGTCGAGGACAGATTGGTTCAACAGGACATATTCAACTGCTGTGGTGACGATGTTATGAGAACCATGTCAACTGCTGAAACCGCTATGGGTGCTGATATAATGAAGACCAATCGAGTCATTATAGCTGAGAAGCAACGTAACGGCGGCGCAAAGGTCATCTATATGGCGAGAGTTTCTGGTTTCGATGCCTTATTTGAGATAGCTACAAAGTTCAATGTTAAGAGTGCTGTTATATGCTTAAGACCCTATGAGGAGTCTTTCAGGAAGTTCCAAGAGAGATGTAGTCATAAAAATATAAGAGTATTTGGCTCTGAGTACAAAGATAAACAGAAGAACTTCTTAAAGACAGATGAGAAGAGTGGTATTTATTCCGTAGCGAGAACAGAGGCAATGGATAAGTCCCAGGCATTCATTCGGAGCGGCAAGTTTGAGATACCCGGTAAATGCACAGAGGTTAACATATTCGCTAAGGAGATGTGCAATACTGCTAAGGTTCTCGAAACCAATGAGGATACTGGCGACAGGGTTTACAGATACCGACCTGTGGGTGATAAGCAGGAGCATTACAGGCACGCTTTGAATTACTTAATGCTGGCCCTTGAGGATTTAAATTACTATCAGGGTATGTCCTCGCCTGATTACGTTAGTGCCAGTTCGGAATATGATCCTCTGAGTTATGGCCTTTAGGAGAAGGATATGGAAGAAATAGTGACGTGCCGAGATTGTTCTCGTAAAGACGCATGCTTTCTCGCAAATGAGGTTAAGACAGTTGCTTGTTTGTTTGGATGTCTTGCTTGGCCTAAGACGTTTAGCGAGATGCCATTCGACCCAAGAGAACTATGTGAAACATTGCTACGAAATATTGCATGTAGATGCAAGAGCTTTGTACGCGCATGATAACAATTGACCCAAATTACGATTTAGCAACACTAGCAGACAAGTTTGTAACGAGTAAGGATTATACGAAAGAAGTTATCCTTGAAGAGCTTTTGTATTACCAGAAGCAACCGGATTTCTTATGTTTGGTACATGGAGATGCTTTCATATGGCCTTTAGGAGAAGGATATGATAGATGGAATATTTAATGCTCGTGGTCATATAGTAAACGACGGGCTTGATGATTATGGTACACCACTTATCCATATACAAGAAGAGGCTTACAGGAAAAGATTAATGGAAGAGAAACGCATGAAAGATTGCGTTTCTATGTATGGTGGTCATTTTTTAAAAGAGACAACCTCTACTTATCCTAGATGCTTTTCTGACGGTACTCCGACAACAGATGGATGGTTTCATCATTTTGAATGCCCATGCGGATATAAAAAAACTATACAAGACATACACCTGAGCCAAACTAGTCATGGTCTATAAAGATAAGAATTTCGATTTAACATTGCTTTCAGATAGGTTTACTACCTGCGGAGATTATACGGTAGATATAGTCCTCGAAGAACTTGAGTATTACCAAGACAACGGTAGCATCTTAATACTTCTATCTGGCGATATAGATAACATAGACGGCTTCTTGATTGCCTATCCAGACAGGAGTTCGCTATGGATAGCTCAGATGTGGAGAAAGACTGGAAGTGATCTAGCCACCAGTAGAGAGGCGATTGAGGTCGCTAAGGATTGGGCAAGAGAAAAAGGTCTATCTAGCCTTTCTGGTGAAACAAAACGTAGGGAGATGTCGGCCCTGAAACGATACGGTTTTGAAGAGTTTTCGGTGAATATGATATGTCAATTATAAATGTAAATTACAATGGTTACGATTTCCAAATAGACCCATCACGGCCACATTTAAGATTCAAGGGTAAGCGGCCAAGAGCGCCTAAAGCATTATCTCCTGTGGCAACACCAAGGGAAGTTGATGATGAGGTCAAGTTGAAGGACATCGAAAGAAGAAGGCAGAGGGTTCAAACTGGCGGGATTGCAGGTACGCTTCTAAGCCGGAACCAGGCATCCTCTGGCGGTGGTGCGACCCTCTTAGGGAGGAGTTCAAATGCCTGATACATTAGGTTCAAAGATTAGATTAAGAATGAAACAATTAGAAGAAGTGAAAGAATTGTATACCGACAGGGATTACGATATAGCAAGATACGTCAATCCCCGCAGAGAACTCCTTAGAGACTCTCAGCGGTTCGACGATAAGGGCGAGGCTCGTGGCAGAGCGGCGTATAGCGGCGTACCTACTTCAGCCCTAAGCGTCTGGGTTGACGGTATGCAGGGTCATATGGTATCTCAATCTATGCGATGGTTTAAGAATATCGTAAGCGACAAGAGGCTCAACCAGAACGATGAGGTGCAGAGTTATCTACAGGAATACGATGAGGCTATGTACGCCGAGTACAACAACTCAAACTTCTACGCCGTCTTAGGTGAGTGGTTCAGGGATGCCGGTTCTATTGGTACTGCTACGTTATTCACAGAAGAGGATATTGGCCGAGAGGTGGCTATACATATACCTATCCATCCGAGAGAGATTTTTATATCGGAGGACAGATACGGCGAGGTTGATACAGTATACCGTAAGTTCTTCTTAACTGCCCGACAAGCTGTCCAGAAGTTCGGAACAGATAATCTAAGCAAGGCGATAATTGATAACGCAAAAACTAGCCCCGAGAAGAGGCATGAATTCATCCACGCCGTCTTCCCCAATGAGGATACGATGTTTGGCAGTATCTTATCCAAGCATAAACCATTTGCATCTATCTACCTTGAGTCGGTTCACGACCACGTGTCTGATGGTGTAGTTAGGGAGTCTGGGTTTGATATTAACCCATATGCGGTCTGGCGACTAAGGAAGAACTCTGACGAGATTTACGGTTACTCACCTGCCGCTGACGCTATGGTAGCCATTAAGAAAGTTCACCAGATGAGCAAGACCATGCTCAAGGCCGCTCACATGTCCGTAGAAGGGCCAATGAACGTACCGGAGCATATGAGGGGTCATACAAGAATAGAACCCAAGGGACACAACTACTATGCCAAGGGCGGCGATAAAATAACACCAATAAATACCGCCATGAACTACCCTATAGCAATTGATAGAGAGGATAAAGTACAAGTCATAATCGAAGATGCTTACAAGGTAGACTTCTTCTTGGTATTGCAGAGAGCAGAGCGGGAGATGACTGCCACTGAGATAATGGAACGACAGGCAGAAAAAGCTGTACTGCTGGGCCCACAGGTAGGTCGTCTTGAGAGAGAGGGCTTATCTAAGGCTAATGATAATATCCACGAGATAGCTGACCGCGCAGGTAGATTGCCTGAGCCGCCCCAGATACTTATAGATGCAGTTGACGAGGCAAAGAGGCGTGGCCAGAGACCAATCAGGCTGACTCAACGATTCATCGGCCCACTAGCTCAGGCACAGCGAAGACTCTTTCAGATGCAACCTATTGAGAACGGATTGAATAAACTTAGCATGGCGGCGGCACTATATCCCAAGGTACTCGACAAGATCGACCCCGATAAGTTAGCTGAACGAATACTTGACTCTACAGACTTCCCGCAGGATATACTTCGCAGCGATACCGAACTTGCTGAAATACGAGAAAAACAAGAGCAGGAATTAGCTCAGGCCCAAGCACAACAGCAGGCTGCGGCAATGGCTGACGCTGTTCCTAAGCTACAAAAGAAAACAGAAGAAGGTGCGCCGCTTGAAGCGGTAGCTGAACAGTTAGGAGTTGCATAATTTTGTTTAGTGAAAATCTATTTGATTTAAATATAGCGAAGCCAGTAACGTACCCATTAGAGTTGAAATGGGGAAACAAGATATTTGTAATTGATATAAAGGAGTTTCGCGATGGCACTACATCATCACACACCAGCACAGAGAAAGAAAATTAAGGCTAAGAGAAAAACTACAGCAAAGAAAAAGATTAAGGGGAAGAAATAATGGGCGAAGGAATAAAAGAGATAATAGATGGATAATACAGTAACTTCATACAGAACGTGCTTTAGCACTGACTCAGGCAAGCGGGTACTTGGCCATATACTTCTTGAGGCTGGGTACTTCGACACTGACCTAAAGACGCCAGAGGAGCAAGCTGTATTAAACTTCGTGAAGAAGATATTGCACAATACAGGCGTATGTAACTGCCCAGAAGGTATGGATGGGTTTATACAGAAACTATTTGAACTGAAAGTAGAGGACTAAGGAATGGAACAAATATTTTTAGCAATGCCACGATGGTATTTCTTTATGGCACTGGCAGCGTCTTTTGGCGGTGGGATATTTTTTAGTATCCTGTATTTTGTATTTTATTGTGGAAAAACAGTAACGAAAGGGTAAGAAATGACTAACAGGAAACCTGTTCACTGTGGCAAAGAAACTGGGGAAGTCTTTATGATTGGGCCTCCCGGTGAAAACTTATGGGTGTATGAGTGCGAGGTGTGTAAGAAGAAGTGGAATAAGGATGTCTATGACATGGGCAATGGCATGTTCGAGGCGTTTTAAATTATAAATAAAGGGATTTAGAAATGGCAAAGAAGAAAAAAGAAAAGGAAGTATGTAATAGCGAAACAGAAGTCGCAAGATTAGAAACTGAAATAGGGAAATTAAACGAACGCATCAACAAACTAATCAGCAACCATGAGCGTTGCAAGAGCTTAAAAGGCTTGTGAAATAATACAGGATAGGGTCGCTCCCGAAAAGCGAGACTACTCGCCTCGCCTTCCTGTTGTAATTGTGAGTGAACAGGAGTGTCTTATGAAGTATAAAATATGCAGTAAGTGTAAGAAGAGTTTATCGGTAGATAGGTTCTATGGTGACAAAAGCCGAAAAGATGGTCTTAGGCATATGTGCATTAAGTGCCTACTACTTGAACAACGGAAAAAAAGGGAGGATACGGAATACAGTAGAGGCAGGAATGCAAAGGAATGCGACCGTGTGTTTAGGGCTAAATTGCAAGAAACATCAGACATGGCAATTGCGAGAAGAATGCACAAACGAAACATGTGTCTGAAGGTTAAGTATGGCATTGATGTGACGAGATACAACGAGATATTAGACAGTCAGGGTGGAGTATGTGCGATATGTGGTTTGGAAGAAACAGTAATTGATACAAGATATAATACGACAAGGCATTTAGCGGTAGACCACTGCCATAAGACTGGCGTCGTAAGGGGTTTATTGTGTAACAGTTGCAACCCTTTAATTGGGAATGCAAGAGATAGCGTTAAAATATTAACTAACGCAATAACTTATTTAAGGAAGAATATCAATGAGTGAAACTGAAGCCGTGGGCGGTGAAGAAACACTACTGTCACCAGAACCGACGACAACTTCGATTGAGGGCTATGTAGGCGCTGACAATATGGAGTGGGCACAGTCGAAGGGTGTTAAGAATGTAGATGACTTACCAAAATTAATAGGTAGTCATAGGGAATTGGAAAAGACAATGAGTGGGCGTGTAAAAATGCCGACACCGGAATCTAGCGCAGAAGAGATACGGGCGTTTTATCAACGCACAGGTTGTCCTGAGAACCCAGAAGGTTACGAGGTTAAAACATCCGAGGCAGCAGAGAAGTTCCGTGATGAGGGCGTAGAGAACGCTATGAAAGTCATTGCGCATGAACAGGGCGTGAGTAAGCAGGCGTTTGAAGCTATCATGGGTAAGTATTACGACAAGATGGAAACCGACCTTGCCGCAGGATATGCCGCTGGAGAGAAGACCTTGAGAGAGGAACTTGGCGCAAATTACGATACTGAAATGAAGATTGCTCAGAGGTTCTGTGATACATGCAGTCCTGAGTTCATAGATTTATTGGAGCAAACAGGACTCGGCAATAACCCAGTCTTTATAAAGGAATTTATCAACAAAGGAAAACAGACTATGAACGACACACTCATCAAAGGTTCGTCTGATGGCGATAAAACTGATGATGGTTATACGCCTCAATATAAAGATTCGCCTGAGATGTATGCGACCGGAGAAAGTCCTGAGTCCGACAAAGCTCGTGCGTACTTTACAGCAAGAGGGCATGTCTATTAAACTTCCTAGCGGATAAAGGTTTAGTATGAAAGCAGGGTAACCCGAAAGGGCCTGAAAACTGGGATAGCACCCCACTGACTAAGTGTTTTATAGAGTAGTAGCCTAGCGTATGATTAGGACAACTCCTACGATTAAATTTTAACTTTAATTAAGGAGTTGTCTAATGGCAACAAATAAAATTACAGATCGAGAAAATCTACTTCTCGCAGCTAAGATGACCCACAACAACGAGATAATCAATGTTGCTGAGGTCTTGAACGAAACAAATGATATTGTAGCCGACGCTATTGTTCAGCGTGGTAACGATATTACATCACATGTAATCTCAAGACGTACCGCACTGCCGGCAGTGAACTGGGTCAAGGCTGGTAATGGTTGGAATGCAACCACTGGTCTATTGAATCAGGTACGTGAGCAGATGGGTATGCTTAAGGCAAGATACCTCTGCCCAGAGGATATTATGCGACTACAGCCAGACCCTGCAAAGTATCGTATGCAGCAGGAACGTGCTTACATTGAGTCTATGGGTCAGGAACTTGCCAATACATTGGTGGGTAACTTCTCCGCTGGTGCTGTTTCACCTATTACTGCACCGCCAGAGGAATTTGCTGGTTTCCAGTACAGGTACAAAACACTAAGTACTGCTGATTCTAATTATGTTATCAGTAATGGTAATGATTCTGGCAATGACAATACCTCCATCTGGTTTGTCCAGTGGGGAGCGGGTAAGACTTATCTAATCCATCCTCGTAACACCGATGGTGGTGGTCTGAAAAAGATGGACAAGGGCTTGCAGTACACTCTCGGCGACAATGCTTCTGGCACTGCTGCTCAGCGCAATAACCAGTTGTGGGCATACATTACAGAATTTGCATGGGACGTAGGTCTTTGCGTTGAAGATACTCGCACCGTCAAACGGCTTGCGAACATTGATAGTGTTGCCACAGAAACCAATACACTGAACGAAGATTTCATCATACAGATCAGAAACAACTTCAAGAGTAACGACACGATCTATATGTATGTGAATGAGACTGTCTTTACGCAGTTACAGATTCTCGCCAAGGACAAGACTAACGTCCATTGGACTGAGAACAACCCGTTCGGCAAACCTCAACTCTACTTCCTCGATATGCCTGTAAGACGCTGTGATGCGATTACAAATGTCGAAGGGATAATCTCTTAAAGGAGTAAATTATGTCAATTTTTGATGTACTATTTGAATTCAGTGACGATCAGGCTATCACAGGTGATGCAGCTTCGACCGATATACTGGATTGGACGCTATCTGGTTTGGAAATGGGTTCTGGCGAACCTTTGTGGTTGAATATCAGGGTTGGTACTGCGTTCTCTGGTGGAACAAGTCTCGTTGTCTCATTGAGGCATGATACTGTGGCCCCGATTGATGCTTCATCTACCGTCATTTATCAGACCCCTGCAATTTTGCAGGCTGATTTAACTGCCGGTGCTTGGATTCTCAGAATGCCGCTACCGGCTAATGTTGACCAAGAGAGAATACTTGGTTTGTATTATGACGATACCGGTGCTTTTTCTGGTGGAACGATTAATGCGTGGATTGACCACGGCTCGCAGTCGAGTTATGACACTCAGGTAACAACGTCGAATATCTAATGAATATACTTATAGGGATACCGGTAAAGCCTGACAATCTCGTAGATAACAGATTGCCAAGCGTAGTAGAGAATTTAGCTGGCGTAGAGGTAATTTACGCAGCTACACATTCTCCTGCGCTTGGCAGAGATAAGATAGTTCAACATGCTTTCTACATGATACCAAGGCCGAGCCATATCTTGTTCATAGACTCTGATGTAATTGTTAGACCAAATACACTAAGGACGCTACTTGCCCACGACAAGGATATAGTCTGTGGGGTAGCACCGCTTGAGCTTAGAGGTAAGTTATCTTGGAATGTTAGCCGTGAACCATGTAAAAAGAGATTCACACCTGTAGAAATAGGCGAACTTCCAAGTAACACCTTCAAGGCAACTCAAATTGGGTTTGGTGTAGTACTGGTCAAAACAGATGTTTTCGATAACCTTGAATGGCCGTATTGGAAGTTTGAATACAAACCGGGCCATGTAACAAAAGGCGAAGATATATATTTCAGCGATAAAGTCCTTGAAGCCGGTTACGACCTTTGGGTTGACCCTAAAGTAAAGTGTGAGCATAGCCGTTGTGCTGGCTTACTAAGTATTATAAAAAATATGAAAGGATAATACAATGAAAAAGTTTTTGTTTATATTACTTCTTATTGTCTTTGCGGCCCAGCCTTGCTTTGCGGCTTATACAGAGTCCCTTGACAATAAGAGAACATATAAGAATGCGTACCGGTGGACTAATAAGCCGAGAGATAAGATCTTGGCTTGGGCGAAAGAGACCGAAGACAGGTTAACAGGTGTCACTGCGGTTGAGTTTAGCACCTACGCCCCAACAGACACTGAGCCTGGCACAACCGCAGGTATGTTTTATTACGACCTGTCAGAGAATAAGTTTAAGTATTACAATGGCGGTTCGTGGATAGCTATAGAGGCCGGTTCGAGCGGTAACAGTCTTGACGGTGCTTATGATGTAGGCAGTTCTATTACTGTCGATGCTGGAGCAGTTACACTGACCGCTACCAATGCGGCAGATAACGTAGTACTGGCGTTAGTACAGTCAGATACCGGGACAAGCAAAGGTCTTACACTGACCAATGCCGGTACCGGCAATACCATCGACATCCAAGGGCAAGCAAGTTCTAACGATATTGAGGGTACTGACGATAGCTGGGTTATCAGTAGTATTGGTACATTTACCGGCGTAATTGGCACATGGACAGGCGACCAGACATGGACAGGTTCTACGGCTAATGTTATCTTTGACGCAACTGACGATGAGTTGCTTATTGAGGATGCCGCTGTTTTGTCTTTTGGTGACGTTGCCGATGTCACAGCTACATGGAACGGCACTAACTTATTGATTGAAGCTGCGACCGATAATGTCGGACAGATACAGTTAGGCGCAACTAATTCGATGGACTTGAAGATTCTGGGAAGTACGAACACTGACATTGCTTTATTTGATGCAAGCGCCGGTGCTTTACTTCTTGATTCGTACCCGATAGCCCTTGGCGATGGTGACGCTATCCTATTTGGTGACGTCCTTGGTACTGGTGACTTTACCATGTCTGACCAAGGCGACGTGCTTACTATCGACAATGTTGTTGATGGTACTGGCACGGTATCCTTGGGTACTTCGGGCGCTGGTATTGACGTGCTATTCTATGGTGACGCGGGCTCTGGCCTGATGACATGGGATGAAAACCAGAACACTAACGGTGCTTTGGTATTCAATAACGCCGATGTTGAACTTGGCGACGCTGACCTCGTCAACTTTGGTGATTCCGATGATTTCTTTATGACAGCCACTAATCAGGCTATGACGATGGGAACACTTACATCCGATGAGACAAGTGCGTGGAACTTCGGTGTTGATACTGATGGTGACGATTTAAAGTTCTTTGGTGCTACTACAGGTGAGTATTGGCTGTGGGATGCTTCCGCTGATTCGATTCTGCCGGTTTGTGGTAATGCTTTATACACCATGACAGATGCCGAAGCCAATCAGTTCAAGGTCGATGCCACTGGCACAGTTGCCGGTGACGCTATTGTCTTTGAAACCACTGATGGCGGCTTTCTTGTTAATGCTGACGGTGGTACTAATGGTGACATTGAGTTGAACTCCGCTGACGACATCATCTTGACGACTGCTGGAAAACTTACTATTACCAATACTGAGGCGGTAACTATTTCTGGCGCACAGACAACTGAGGGCATAGCCACATTTAACGGTACAATAGTTGGTGACGGTGCAACTACTACTGTTGGCTTACGACCTTTACTTGAGGCTTATACCGCCGCAGATAATGTTCTTGTTATAGCTGAGAGCGGCACTACGTTCACTAACACAGGTGACGCTGATGGTT
>SDBT01014992.1_pt1 | contig 12333 bp, 10 predicted proteins | sample 2277101 | NCBI WGS metagenome assembly SDBT01 (sample SAMN10404973, study PRJNA504765) | marine sediment metagenome | isolation source: marine sediment core GS10_PC15, 103 cmbsf | place: Arctic Ocean: Southern Knipovich Ridge | collected 2010
ATGATGAGGCCATTCAGGATTAGACCAAAAATTTATGATTAAATCGGCTGAGGGAATATCTTCTTCTAAAAAAGCGACATGATCATCAAAAACAGAACTCGAAATGGAAAGTAGTGGAAATTCCCTATAAAAACCCAATTGTCTCCCAACTTCAAAAATTTCATCTAACAGTGATGATGTTGAGTGTTCTTCTTTTATAAACTGGAGCCCATTACCTCCCACCATATCTAATAATATCATACAATCAAAATCTTCTTCTTCTGAATCATAAAAGCTGTCAAGATCATCTACGAATTCCGTTGAGCCTTCGCACCAACCCCAACCATCAATTCCATAACCTCCTTCATCTCTACCCTGATCCTCTGCATCAAAAAACAGAAACCAAATTTGACAATCCAAATCCTCTTTTCTATCATAAAGAATTTTAGCGAGTTCTATCAACACTGCACAACTACTTGCTCCGTCATTAGCCCCTGGCACGGGATCATTAGGATTTGAGTCATCTTTAGTAGCTTTAGCACGCGAGTCGTAATGGGATGCAAGAATAACAATATTTTCTTCTTGTTCATTTAACTTGAACAATAAGTTCTGACAATTTACACCCTCAACAGAAAAATTATGGATTTCATAAGAAAAATCAGCTCCAATATCTCTAAACTTAGAAATGAAATACTCTATACACTCTTCACTTTCTTTCTCTCCTGGAATTCTAAAACCAATGTCCAATTGATCATCAATAATATCATAAGCATCGTTTGCACTTTTTTCATCAAATTTTAATTTTACATCAATATTTTGAATTTTATATGGACGTAATAAAAAAAAGACTGACGAAATAAAAAACATAGAGACTATTGTACATGCTAAAAGAATCAAATATAATCTCCTGATAAAATCACACCCATTAAAGGAATTAATAATTAAACTCTTGAATAAAGTATTGAAAGTTAATAAATAAAAGATAACCGAATATACACTATCATAATAAATTAAAAAAAAAGAAAATTAAATTTTATGCAGGTTCAAACCCTAAATCGACTCGAGTCTCTCCTTTTAATTCTGTTTCAATAAATTTAATTTTTACAGGAGTCTCAATTTTAATAGTATCTGGTTTTGTTTCATCCACACCAAGTAATTGACCGGAAACCATTGGACCTTCATTAAGTTTTATAACAGAGAAACAATAGGGTTTTTTCATTGAATATCCTTTGTCTACCATAAATGTAGTTCCTACACTGATGCAAGAATATGCGGCAATCTTGCCATTACCAGACATTTCAATCCAATCTACATCAGTTGAGTTGCATTTAATACATAGTTTCCTTGGAGGAACATCAACAGCACCACATTTTTTACATTTAGAACCCATTAGTTTCTTACTATTAATATACTCTAAATAACTCTGAATTGTTATATCCTTTTTTTCAGACATGATTTTCACCTATTATTGTTATTTTTGAAAAATCGTGACCACACATGTAGCCCCGGATCCTCCTAGATTATGATTTAAAGCTCTTTCAACATCAAATTTTACTTGTCTGTTTCTTTCAGCTATACCACGCATTTGTTTAAAAGTTTCAACTGCCATCGCAACACCTGTTGCTCCAACTGGATGACCCTTTGATTTTAAACCTCCGGAGGTATTTATTGGTTTCGCTCCATCCCTCTTTGTTTCTCCGTTTTTAATGGCTTCAGAAGCTTTTCCTTTTTCATAAAATCCTAAATCTTCTAAAGCAATAAGTTCAGCAATCGTAAAACAATCATGAACTTCAGCAATCTGAATATCTTTAGGTCCTAAACCGGACATTTCATAAGCTTGCTTAGCTGCTTCCCTTGCGGCTATAAACCCCGTAATTTCATTTCTATCATGTAAAGAAAGTGCCGCACTTCCTTGACCCGTACCTGTTATCCAAATTGGTGTATCTGTATAATTTTTTGCAACTTCTTCTGAGGCTAAGAATACACAAGCAGCACCATCTGTAACTAATGAACAATCAAATAGTCTTAACGGTGAAGCAATCATAGGATTTGATGAGCTATTTAAGAAATCCATTTCATCTTTCCACTCAGGTATATCTCTTCCTTGATCTCCCATTTTTTTGATTTTTTTATTCATTATCTCTTTTAGAGATTGCTGCATTTGAGCAAAAGGATTTTCACTTCCGTTTTCATGGTTTTTTATCGCAATTCGCTTTAAATCATCATGAGTGGTACCAAATTTATGAAAGTGAGCAGACCCAATGGCAGCGTATAATCCAGGGAAGGTGGCGCCTACCGGATATTCAAATAAATTATCTGAAGCTGTTGCTAAAGCATCGGTAACACCAGTCGTTGGAAGCTCATTCATACACTCAACACCACCTACTGCTATTACATCATGAATCCCCGAAGCAATTGCTAATATACCTTGTCGAAGTGCAACACCACTACTGGCACATGCTCCCTCAAACCTTGAAGCAGGCTTAGGTACTAAGCCAACTAGGTCCGCCATTTGAGGGGCAAGGTGTCCTTGGTGATTAAACAAATCAGAAGAGTAATTTCCGATATAACATGCATCCACATCCTTAGGTTCAATTCCATTATCTACTCTATTTACAGCATCAAGCCATGCATCAACCCACATATCGGGATTTCTTTTAAGCGGAAAATTTCGTCCAAATTTACTCATTCCAGCCCCAACTATGGCGACTTTCCTTGCTAATTTTCCCATTTTCTTTCACAACTTTTTTTCTTTTTATTTTTATGCATTTTAGATTTAAACAATTGAATCATCTAATAATTATAATTTTTACCCTTATCAAATAAATTTTTATCTGCATCTTCATTAAATTATTACTATGACAGATTCAAATTTAGAACCCGTTAAATGGGAGGATTACGAGATCGGTCAATCGGCGTCCTTTACAAAAACAATTACCGAAGAAGATGTAATGAAATTTGCTGAAGTGACTGGTGATTTTAACCCCATTCATGTCAATCCCGAATATGCTAAAACTCAGATGTTCGGTAAACAAGTTGCTCATGGTGCATTAAGTTCTGGATTAATATCGGCAGTTTTAGGTATGAAGTTATTTGGCCCTGGCATTTTATATGGTGGGCAAACCGTAACTTTTAAAAAACCCGTATTTTTCGGCGATACCTTAAAAGCTGTTGGTACAGTTAAAGATAAATTTACCAAAAAAGATGGCAAGTTAAAATTCATTATATGTGACACCAAGGTTTATAACCAGAATGATGAAGTAGTCACAGAAGGAGAAGGTACGATACTCATCATGTAAATTTCTTTTTTTATTCTTATTTTTTTTTAATTTAATGAAAGAATTTAATATTCTATTCCATACCGTGCATTAATTCCAGTTGAATAATAATGTTTAATCATTCTCATTTCAGTAATTAAATCTGCTCGCATTTTTATTTTAGGATGGATTTTTTGCCCACCTGTAATGACTAATTCTACTTTCCCAGGTTTTAAATCAATAAGCTTTAAAACATCTTCCACATCGACAATTCCCATTTGAACCGCAACTCCAATCTCGTCTAATATTACAATGTCATACTCATCACTTCTGAGTATGTCTCTGGCAAACTCCATTGCTTTCCGCCCCTCTTCATAATCAATGTCTCCAGGTACTTCTATTAGCTGTTTCGTTCCAAATTGTTTTATTTCAAAATTTGGATTATTTTTAATGGCTTCTATCTCCCCGTATCTGGTATCCCCTTTTAGAAATTGGATCATCATTACTTTAAACCCATGTCCAGAAGCACGAAATCCCTGACCAATTGCTGCTGTAGTCTTTCCTTTGCCTCTTCCGTAATAACATTGAACAAGTCCTTGTTTCAATCTTTTTCGCATAAAATAAACCAACTTATAAAATTTAAGAATAACATTATATTTAGAACAGTATAATAAATCAATTTAATTTTTCGATATCTAATATATAATCTTTAATTTGATAAATAACTATTTCCCAATATTATTGATAAAATGATATTCAGAGTACATGGAAATGTTAAAAGGGTGAATGAATGAGGTCAAGTAAATTAATGTCTTTAGAGGATGCAATATCTACTTACGTTCAAGATGGAGACCTCGTTGGATTTGGGGGACTATCTTTTTGGAGAAAATCCATAAGTGGGTGCCGAGAAATAATAAGACAAAATAAAAAAAACTTAACTATTTGTACATTCGTCGGTGGAATGGAAATAGATATGCTTGTGGGGGGAGGATGTGTTTCAGAAGTAAGATCGTGCTTCGTTGGTATGGAAATGTTTGGTATGGCACCCCATTACAGAAACGCAGTCGAATCAGGTTCAATTAAAATCTCTGAAGAAACTGAGGCATCTATTGCTTTAGGATTGAAAGCCTCATATTTGAAAGTGCCTTTTATGCCGCTAAAAGGAATAATTGGAACGGATATTCCTAAAGTGAGAAAGGATATTAAACAATTCGAGGATCCATTAGGATCTGGAACTCAGTTGATGGCTCTTCCGAAAATTGACTTAGACGTTGCTATCTTGCATGTACCTTATGCTGATGAATATGGTAATGGAAATATAGCGGGAGCTGTATGGATGGATGATGATATGGCCAAAACTGCAAAAAAAACAATCATAACCTGCGAGAAATTAGTTGAGTTGGAAGACATTATTCACTCTCCGGGGAAGGCGCAACTACCTATGCAAACAACATCCGCAGTGGTAAAAGTCCCTTTTGGTGCGCATCCTACTTCATGCTACGACCGATATACATTCGATGCGCTTCATATACAAGAATATCTCACAATGAATTTCGAAGAATATAAGCAAAAATTTATAGATGTAAATTCCCAAGCTGAATATTTAGAGAAAGCAGGAGGAGCACAGACTATATTAAATATTTTATTATAAATGATCACAAATAATTTTGAAATTCATAAAAGACTTTTTATATATATTGGAATAAAACAAGAGTAGAATCTTAAAAAAAAATAGTATTTTACTTATTAAATTTTTACGTTTTCTGTTCTTGTGTTTTATATGCTCTTTTATTTCATCTTTAAAAATTTAAAATATACTACAAGTTATTAAATAATTTTTAATTACACAGAAATCGGTTCTTTTATAAATCATAAAATGCATAAATAATATCCATTCCGTACCGAACAAGAATTAATAATAGGTACTTATTTTCAAAATTAGATTTCCTCTGTAAGCATCCATTTTCCATCAATATTCTTAATTGGATTGGAGAAACCATTTATCTTTCTAAAGTCTATTTTAGATTTTATGTTGGTTCTTATTAGAAACTTAGAAAAATGGTATTTCCAATAATCCCTTAAGCATTTTAAATATTTATTAATGAGTTCGAGTAAATCCTGTGTGATAGATGTTCCATCATTGTACATCGTATTATAAAAAATGAAACCGAATGAGGTCATTGAAATCATATTAAGACATACATATCGTTTATCTCTTGAAATAATCAATCCCAAATAGTTACCGTAATTCTGGAAATTCATATTTACCTTTTCTTTATAGTAGAGCATTTTATTTAAATAACTCTGGAAAGTATCCTTAGTTTTCTCATCAAGGTTTTTAAAATATTTACTGTAATAATCATGCTGGTAAAAATTAAATAAGAGGTTCTCAATGTCGTTGTAAAATTCCTGTACTTGTCTTTTTAAATTAACCTTATCCTTAATATGATCGTATATAAGAATTAGTAACATTCCGAATGAAACAATTAAGTAAGTAAATTGTAGAATAATTCCTAAATCGTCAATCATTTTTGAAATTTCCTCATTAAAATCGGTTGTTTATAATATTTATTTAAAAACTGAATAATCTATATATAATAATCCTCTTTCTTCTCTTCCTTTTCTTCTAAGAAGTGTTTTAATTCTTCATTTGCTTTTTCTAAAACTTTTTTCCAATTTTCTAAGAACTCTTTAAACTTTATGCCAAGCTCCGTTTTAGATTCATTATTGTCGGCTTCAGTAATTTATAACTTACCTTATCATTTATTAGGGATTACAAAACAGTGTCTTTTTCATATATAAATTATTTAAGCGACGCCGGTTTTCTGATTTATCATATTTCACGGATAAAAAATTTTGTTGTAAAAGATTATTCCGATATGGAATCAGCTGAGGAATAACTATTTTTGATATAATACGCCTCTAAAAAATACGAAATCATTCATTTATAAATTCTAAGCTTTTTAAGATATAAATTTTTTTTCTTTACTTTTTAAAGTAAAAATAATTTATAAAATTCCGACCATAATTCCTAAAATGCCATCTGCAAGTAATAAAACAAGGTTTTTTTGGGATACAAAAAATAAGAGGGCAAAGACGATGTCCATTATTCCAATACCAATACTTTCTATCATTGGCCAATTGCGCCAAGTGAAAGTGGTGTCTTCCTTGAAAGCTTGGTAAGCACACTTAGTAAAAAATAAAATGTTAACTAAATAGAAAAAAATTGAATGACTATAAAAATAGAACATTTTACATATCTTGATAATTATTATGCTACTACTTAATAATCGGTTAAATCTCTATAGAAATTATTTGATTCGTTTTTATAAAAACCTTGAGTAATATGATTGAACTTATGTAAATTATATTGAGTAAAGTCGATATCTAATTTATTTTTTAATTCACTAACAATAAAACCTTGTATTTTCTTTGGTGAGTTCATATCCGGACAAATCCAAAAGGGGACTTCGATTAAAATAATCCCACTTTCTTGGGCAATCTTCTTTTTTAATAAATCATAAGTTATTCTATATAAGAATTGCCTAAAACTACTGTGGTAATAATTGGGATATATATAATGATGTAATCCGTTGTACTCAAATGCTACTTCAAGCATAATTTTTTCATTAGGTTTAATATTGCTCGGTTTCAATTCACTTCTGATTATCTTGAGTTCTTCATTTAAAAATTTAAGTTCAATATAACCGTAAGGAAATTCAATTACGATTAAATCGTTTTCTTCAAATGTATCATTTGAAAGATAATCTAAAGTAATTACAGTAAACAAATCATGCAAATTTTCGTTATTAAGCATAAATAGCTTATAATACTTTTTGTAATAGCCGTTTAAAGTACATTCAGTTGAATATTTAACTTCACTTTTCTTAAAGTTCACAATTTCTGAATAACCATCAAAATGACTATGAGATATAAAACTATTGATTAAATCGTTTTCATAAACATGATTAATCACTTCTATCAGTTTCGTATTAGGAAAAATAATTTCCGGATTTAAAATATAGGAGATTATTTTTTCAAAATACCATCGAATTATTCGTTCATACTTTCCTTGAGCGCAATCAGGGCACCAGCTTCCATGCCATTTAAGAAAATTATAAGTAGTTGTCCAAGAGTGTTCTTTTTGACATCTAATTCTTATTTTTGTATGGACTGGGGACGTATTATCTCTTTCTTTATTTTCATAAAATTCCCTTTCAGAGGTTTTTAGTTCAGCTCCAAGAATTTTCTCAATAAATATCTTAATTCTTTCATAAGTTAATTCAAAATACCTTGCATATTTGTCAAAAGCAGTCTTATAATCATTGGGTAAAAAATCATAAAACTTACTTGGAGCCGTATGAAATTGAGTTTCACTTATTATCCCTAAATATTTAATATTATCTTCTAAAGAATGATAAATAGCCTTGGATGAAATTGGTCGATTTCCAATCTGATGAATCCCCATATAAAGTAATACAAAATAGACAATACTAAATGACAAAGAATTTGGATTTTTATCAACACCCATATCATCAGGTTCTAGACCATTTTCAAGCAATTTATTCCATAAAATTAAAGACTCCTGCTCAATATAATCTCTTAATTCAACTGAAGCCCCTTCTAATGGAAGATTAAAAACTATTGTTTTAATTTTGGATTTTAAGCCTTCTTCGAAATCATCATCCCATATGATTAAATGAGGATGTAAAAAACAGTGTGGACATGGACACGCTGCTCTTTTAACATTTGCCGTATTGGAGTCAAAAATGTAAATGCATTTCAAACATTGCCATTTAAGTATAGTAAGTAAATCTTTATATTCATCGAGGTCAGATATTAGCTTTAAAGATTTTTCTTTTGCTATCTGATATAAAACTTCTTTTTTTAATCTTTTTTCTACCCTGGCGCAATTAGGACACCAATACCCTCTTGAAAGAGAATGAGCATCAGTTGACCATTCATATCCACAAGTTATGCATCTTACAATTAATGGAACGAAACTAGGGGAATAATTCTTAGCTAATTCAATAAATTTTTCTTCATTCTCAGGTTCTAATAATTCCCCATTGTTCTCGGTTTCAACTAACTTTTTTATTTTATCATAAGTATAAGGATCTTTCTTTCCTCTTGGTAACCATTTACTAATATCATATTTAGGATTTATTTTTTTTAATAGAGGAACATACTTTTTAATTGTTTTTCGAATTTGCTTATCTTTTAATTTCGTTATATCCTTTAAACAAATCCTCAAACATTTATAATCTGAACACTTAAGTAGGATTAGTGCTATGATCTGTATGCATCTTTTGGCTTTTAATTTATATTTAAGAATATATTCGAATTTTATCGTCTCTATTAGCTCTATTATTGTATTTTTTAATAATACATGATTAAGAACATTTTCATAGTCAATATTAACATTTTTCATATAGTTCTGATACGTATCAAAGTCATAATTGTTAATACCAATTCTTTTCTTTATGTAATCAACAACGATGCGAGAGAATTCAATAAAAATATCTTCTTGAGAATGATCTTCCTCTGACTTTAAAATGCTAAAATTTTGTTTAACTGAATTGAATTCAGTATTATCATATTCATTGTAATAGTTAATATTTTTATTTAAAGTATTAAAATGATATGATTGTAAATCCCAAATAGGAGGACCACACCTATCTCGCTTATCAACATCGCAATATTTTTTATAATTCATATTTTTCATCAAAACCAAAATTCTTTTTTTTAATTATCATTTTAAAATAAAACTACTAGGTATTGCATTAACTTCTTTAGAACTCAAATTAACCTTATCTATTTTATTATTTATTTTGATATTTAAACCTTTTTTAGAAATTATATATATGGACATGGTTGTTATAAAAACTTACTTATTAATTCTTAAATTAAAAGAGAGTTATGATAGATATGATTTAATCCTCAAGAGTTAAAGAATTTCAAAAAATCAATTCATTTTAGCTATTAGCTTAAGTTTTTATTTTGATTTTCATTAAATCCAAATTATAGGGATATAAAAGTGAAAAGATTTAACTCATATAAAAAATAAAACTTTCTGTGGAAAAGAAGATGACGGAATATTCAAATAACTATACAACTGATGAGCTCCTTACAGTCTTAATGGCAAGAGAGGTAAGAAATGACGATGTTATGATTGTTGGAGTAGCAACCCCAATGGTGTGGGCTGCTTTTACATTAGCTAAAGTAACTCATGCTCCTGATGCTATTTATCATTATATAATGGGTAATACCTTCGTTAATGAAGCTCGCCAAGTTTCTCTTTTATATTTAGAAATGAATACAGCAAGAGCATATCGATTTCAAAATTCAGGAGAGTGTACCTTAGAATCACTCCCATCTGACAAACTTACTACAATTGAGTGGTTTAGACCTGGTCAAGTTGACCAATATGGAAATACTAATAACATATGTATTGGTGATTGGAATCGACCTAAAGTAAGGTTACCCGGATGTGCTGGTATAGCAGATTTTTCTATGTTTTATTCTCGAGGCAGTTTTTTATATGTTCCACGACATGATACTCGAACATTTGTTCCTAAGACTGATTTTATCTCAGGTGTTGGATTTCCACAGGGTAAACAAAGTATATGTGGGGGTTCTGGACCTCAATGTGTTATTACAAATCTTGCTTATCTTACGTTTGACGAGGATTCAAAAAGAATGAAAATTGGTACAATTCATCCTGGAATAACCGTCGAAGAGATAAGAAAATCTACTGGTTTCGAATTAATTGTTCCTGAGGGTATTAAGAAAACTATTCCACCTACAGAAGAAGAAATAAATGTCCTTAGAAATAAGGTAGATCCTTTAGGAATTAGAAAACTCGAAGTTCTTACTGGTAAGGAACGTGAAGGATTATTAAATGAAATTATTGAAAATGAGTTAAAAATGGAAAATCGGTTTCCAAAATTAATATCTTGAGTTATCTAATATTATTTCCAAATATAATATTTTAAAAAAAGGAAAATAGAATGATTTCTATTTAAATAGGGGGTCGGCTTCTTGGAGGGCTCTTCTTTGGACCTTCCCTACAGCATTCTTTGGAATTTCTTCAATAAATTCAATCAAGGCAGGCACCTTCCAATATGTAATATTCTCTTTCATCCACGCCTTTAACTCATCTTCTGTAATTTTTCCTTTATATCCAGGTTTTAATTCTACCCAAGCTTTTGCAATTTCACCGACTTTTCCCTCTGGATCAGGAAAGCCTGCTACTGCAGCTTCAGACACAGCTTCATGCATCATGAGCATAGTTTCTACTTCTGTGGGAAAAACTGAATGACCTGCCATCTTGATTAGTAGTTTTTTCCTATCTTTGAGGGTAACGGTACCATCTTCTGACATGAATCCAATATCACCAGTTCGAAGCCAGATACGACCATCCCATTCTTTGAGAGTATCTGCTGTTGCTTCAGGTTTATTCAAATATTCTTTCATCATTTGAGGGCCACTCGCACATAATTCTCCTGGATAGTCTGGTCCATATTTAGATCCTGGTAATCCATCCGCTATTGGTCCTTTTTCGAAATCATCTGGGTCGAAAATGCCCCAATCTGTTCCTGTAAAAGGGATTCCAATCGTACCTACAGGATATTCACTAAAAAAAGGTCCTGCACTCACACCCCCAGAAGATTCTGTAAGACCGTAGGCGTCAACAAGCTTCCCCCCAGTAACTTTTTCAAAAGCATTCCTCACAGGATCATGCAATGGTCCTGCGCCACATAGGTTTAACTGAAATTTTTTTAAAGTGTCCTTGTATTTATCAATATCTGGAAATTCTGCCATCCGTTTATAATAAAGCTCAGCCATCGCAAAATATATACCTTCTATAGGGAGCTTATTAATTGTTTTGAGTAAGTCTTCCACAGAAGGAGGAGAGGAAAGTAGAAGACACCATCCGCCTTGCGATATCCTTGACAGTATAACGTGATTCACTCCACTAATGTGAAACGCGGGAAACATGCCAATGGATGTTAGATTTGGATGCTTATCTCCAAATCTTGCTGATGCCTGTTGTATTAATGCTAATAAACTATAATGTGTCAGAACACACGCTTTTGGGACTCCTGTAGTTCCCCCCGTCATAAGATAGCAAGAAGGGTGTTCAACAGGATCAATTTGTACGTCTGGGAGATTTGGTTCAATGGTTAAAAGTTCATAGAAATTGTAAGAAGGATCGAAATCAATTTTAGATTTTTCTATATTACCAGTTTTTTGTGTTAGAAAATCTTCAAAACTTAGATTTCCCTTTACTAAATCTGTTAATCCTGTAGTTATTACGAACTCTATATTAGTTTTATCTATAATTGATTTAATTAGCATGTCAAAAAGTGGTTCAAGGCTCACCAAGGCTTTAACATTACATGTCTCAATTTGATGTAAGATTTCAAGCGATTTATAAGTAGGATTGAGACCAGCAATAATAACACCTAGCTTTTGGCACGCATAATAGCAGACAAAATATTGAATACAATTTGGCATTAGAAGACCGAGAACATCCCCTTTTCTTAATCCATATTTATGAAGACTGGTAGCAACCTTGTCTATTAATTGTCCTACCTCATCGTAAGTCATCCAAGAATCCATAAACCAGAATAAATTATTAGTTGGAGTTTTTTTCCGTTGCCGTTCGAAAAACTCACCCATAGTAAATTCTTCAATCTCAACGTTTTTTGGCATATCCTTAGGCCACCATGTTTTAAACCAGGCCTTTTCTTCATTTACATACCATTTATTTGCTATATTTGACACTTCTGTTTAAAATTAAACTATATATATTCTAAAATCATTAGTGTCATCTATCTATTAAATTTTTTTAAAATTATAATAGAAGAATTTATTTAAATAAAAAAATAAGATGATGTTAAAATGAGTAATGAACAACTAGAAGGGGATTCTGCAAGTACTGGGAAAATGGTTTCGTACGGATTTACAGCTTTTATTGACAGCATAGTAATGGCATCATTTGGATTTACTGTTTTCTACTATTACGAGGTCGAAATAGGATTGTCAATTTCTTTAGTTGGAATTGCGTTTGTTATATTTGCGATATGGAATA
>SDBT01014993.1_pt1 | contig 12333 bp, 3 predicted proteins | sample 2277101 | NCBI WGS metagenome assembly SDBT01 (sample SAMN10404973, study PRJNA504765) | marine sediment metagenome | isolation source: marine sediment core GS10_PC15, 103 cmbsf | place: Arctic Ocean: Southern Knipovich Ridge | collected 2010
CAATCATCAACAAATCTTCGTGTTTTTTTGAATCACTTTCTTTTTGAGCCAACATTTCAGCAAGGGTAGCAATACCAAGGCAGGGTGTTCTTAAATCGTGTTCCATATTTTCAATGAATTGCGCTTTTATTAGGTTGGCTTCTTGTGCTTTTTTCATTGCAACTTTGAGCTGTTCCTCCATTTTTTTTCGGTCGGTGATGTCAAATGAAAAACCAACAAGACCCAGTATTCTGCCCGCTTTGTCTTTGATGGGCGTTTTACTTGCAATATAAGTATGAACATTACCATTGGCAAGTTTTCCAGTTTCTTCTAAGTGATATGTTTCGCCTGTTTCAATAACCTTTTTGTCAACACGAGAAACTTTTTTTGCATTGCGTTTCCAAGGTAATTCATCGTCGGTTTTGTTGAGTAAATCTTTTTTTTCGTTGAGACCGGCCATTTTTAATACGTAATTATTAAAGCCTAAATATCGTCCTTTCTTGTTTTTCCAATAAATGCTGACCGGTGCATTGTCAACGACGCTTTTTAATGTGGCGTCGAGTTCAGCTATTTTTCGATGATAGGAAATATCTTGCCCTCGAAGCAAGAGAATAGGGTTTGAGCTAAAAGGGTTTTGTTGAACACAAGCAACTGACCAACGAATATCGGTTGTTGTTTCCTCTTCTTCAATATGTTGGCAATAATCAAAGTCAGACAGTAATTTATATGAGTTTTGGAATTGAGATTGTGTGTAAGGAAAATTAATTTTCTTTGCGTAATTAGGAAAAAATTTTGTAGCTAGTTTTTGATTGATGTTATAGAATTCGCTAGCTTTGCTGTTGATATATTTTATTTTCCAACTAGATTTTTCAAGTATGATGATCATATCATCAAACATATCAAGAAAAGCAAAAAAGTTGTTATTAAGAATTTGTTTCATGGCGGTAGACAATTTTTCAATTTACAAAAAAATACACGATGATGATAACATCTTGTTAGGATTGAGGTAACCATACAGGGCGATTGTGAGTAAAATCATTTTAAGCGCTTTATGCACAGAATGAGATTATGCATTTTTTCTGTTCTACAAAATACCCACATTATTTGTACAATCTTTGCGAAATATTTTGTATTTTTCTATAAAAAGTGGTATAGATAAATCGGGGAATGTGTAGATGGGCGATGTTCGTTATGCCCACATTAACGTCGATACATAAATGTAACATCGCGATTTCATTGAGTTTGTAGAAATAATCATCCATAGGTATCGATATGAGAGAAACATACACAACACGACCAGCGAGTCCTTCTGTAGGCTCTCCTAAACGTACTGATCGAACAGTCAGAGTTTTTTTCTTGCCTGATATTTCAGGGCGAAGTGATATTTATAATAAGTTAATTGATGGGCTAGTCGAACAATTACAGTCGCCTCCAGAAGCAGAAAAGTCAAATCTTAATATGATATTTTATAAGTTACATGATAATAGATGGACTGAGAATGTATCTCAAGCATTTCCTGATAGTATAGAAAAGCTTGCTCAGTCATATATTCCTGATATTCCAGAAAATTTCTATCAAGACATGTTACTGTTCGTTGGCTATTCTAGTGCTGGTACAGTTGCTTTAGAGCTGCTTAATTTGCTGCTTAAAACACATGACGGCCTTAGTGCCCAAGCATTGTTGCTCGATACGCCTCATCCCTCTGTTCGTGCAGTAATGGATCTATCTAGTCAGCAACGATCAATAGCTTTGCACTTACGCACTCTTCTTGATGGGTTTTCTAAATTATCAGTTCTCCATAAAACAGCGCTGAATACATGTTTTAAAAGTTGGGAAGATGATACTTTTGAAAATATAGAAGTTGGAATAAAAGCATTGCGCAATTCATTAGAGCTACAAAAGAAAAGCAGCACCTTGCCTGCAGATGTTGCTTATAATGCCCTCATTAAAGCACTGCAGACGATTGTCTTGGGGAGCATTTCGAATGTTTTCAACTATCGTACTGACGATATTTCTGACGAAGTTTGGAAGCGTGTTTCACTTATTGCTTCGCCTATAACTGCTTCTCAAGAATGTCAAAACGAAGCAGCATTAGGTTGGGATAAAATTCCAGCATCACATGTGCGTTTGTTACCCGAGACGGTTTCTCACGATTCGCTTGTTAGAGCTGATGTGAGGAGCACTGTTGATGTATTAAGTGATTTATTGTGCACAACAATTTTGGATGAGCTACAAAGAAAGAAAATATTCACAGGCGTTACCTCTCAATTGCTAGAGCTAATAAACCTTGGTATGGAAGAAAATGAATTGAGAAGTTTTTTTAATTTGTTTGTTAAACAAGTAAGGTACGATCTTGCTGATGGCGCGAACGATGCAGAAAGTCTTCCTACCGTTCCACCTTTACCAGCAAGGCCTTCTTCTACGCCAGTTCCTGCATCACTATTTCACCACGCTTCTAACTCAGTTAGCGGGTCTGGAAAAATTGCTGTTAAAGTGCCTGGGCCATAAAAAGTCAGTTTTTTCACTCTAAAGTAAAGATAATGCTGCATGTAACTCACCAGTTACAGATTGTTGTGCTGAGTTATCTATATCATCTATTTTTGTACATTTATTCAAGGATAATTTTTCTTCGATCTTTTCGGACAATAATGAAACGGTTGAGTGATCAATAAATTCTTTTGTTTCTAGCTCAATATGAAATGCTTCATTGATTTGTCTAATCACTCTAAAAACCAACATTGAGTTTCCGCCCAAATTCCTAAAAAAATCATGGTTAGTGCTGATCTGTGTAGCAGGATCTAATACTAGGATATCTCGCCAGATTGATGCAATTCTTTTTTCAGTTTCCGTTGTGGGCGGAACAAATACTTCAAAAGATGAAATGTGATAAAAGGGCGGAGGTAGTAATTTCGTATCAACCTTTCCACGTACTGTTGTGGGTAGTTCAGGAAGCGCTAAAATCGCCGATGGAATTAAGTAGGGTGGCAGCGTTTCTTGCAATCGTTTCCTGGCTTCATCAGGAAAAACTAAGATTTGCAATGCAAACAGAGGATTATTTGCATATTGGTTCAGATTTTTAGTCGTTGAGTCGGCCGTAGGCCTAATACAGCAAGGAGCATTGTCTCTAGAGCGCATTCCAATGACATCAAAAGTTTGTGGGTTGTCAAGTGACATTCTGGTTTGAATTTTGCAGTAATGAGTTCTGGCTAGCTCATAAAGACTTCTAATTAGGTTTCCGCGCTGTGCATGAGGAAAAACGTCATACTGTCTTTTCATTTCAGCAACAGTTTCTGTATTTGCGTCAATGCGATCAATAGGAGGTAAATGATCATTTGGAATGCCAGAAATACAAAATTGTTCGATCGATTCATTCGCAAAACAATTTGTTTCAAGTGATTCAGCATCAATCTCAACATCCCAAGTCAGTCTTGTTGGCGCATTCATAATTTTGACAGCAGGATTTCTAACATGAAAAACCACATCATAACGATAATAAGTGAGTTCATTGTTTGGGCCAGTTTTAAGGTGAAATTCCAAGCCTGTTATGTCTGGATGTTCTTGAGCAAAGCGTTCAAAAAATCTCATTGAAAGAACTAATTCTTTGTCAATATCCTTATTATATTTCACTAAAGCAAATAATTGTTCTTTAGTTAGAGCATCAATAAACTTTTTATGTAATGCGCTTTCGCAATGTAAAATATCTTGTAGCTCTAAACACCGAACATCACCAATAAAAATTCGGCCACCATCATTAGTGACGCGAAGGGAATTCTCAAGCACTTGACACAAAGTTTGAACGTTAGAATAGTATTGGATGACTGAATTAAGAATAACAACATCAGCTTTTGTGGTTGGATAAGATTCATAATTAGATGCGCTTCCATGAGAGAACTGAGTCTTGCCTCTTGAGCTTGTGGCGTGATCTTCAGAACCCAAGTGACGATTATGAGAATGAATGAGCTCTTCTGAAAGATCAAGACCAAAGTAGCTAAAAGTGCGTTGCAACCGTTGGTTACATAAATTATAAAAGGCGCCTGTACCACAGCCATTATCAAATACGCTCAATTCTTCTGTATCAAATACACCTTGAAAAGCTCGATCAAAAGCTAAACTAGCCCATTGTGACATTTCTTCATCAGGGATATTTTCGCCAGTAAAACTATTAATCCAGCCAGCAGTGTTAAATGCTGTATTTAACGGAATTGATTTATATAAAGCATCAAATGATTTTGTCCAATATCCCGAACTACTTAAGTCATCAGATTGTGATTCTTGATGGGGTTTTGTTAGGCTAACATACACGACTAATTGAGTCAGTCCTTGTCTGTCAACGGTTGATATAACAAATGCATCAGCAACACCTTCGATTTTTTTAATTTGGCTGGCAATTTCATTAGGATCAACTCGATAACCACCCGCAATTTTTAAATATCCACCTTGTCTGCCAACATATTTCAGACCTAGGATTTCCCCATCATCACTGAGAAGATGTTTAACGGTATCGCCAGTGCGATAAAAAGTTTTGCCAGCATGTTGAAAAAGTGCTTGCGCAGTAAGTACGGGATCATCAAAATAACCTAACATTGTGCCTAAACCAGAGAGACAAAGCTCACCAGGAGTGCCAGGCGCAACATGTTGCTGATGATCATCAAGGACTGCTATTTCAGTATTTGCATTGGGTGTTCCAATAGAGATATCACTTAATGATTCAACTTCACTTGGTTTAATAACAGCAATCGTGTCACAAACAGAATATTCAGTCGGTCCGTGAGCATTTGCGAAGAATTTCTTTAAAGTTGGCATCCATTTTTTCATAATGTCTATCGTGCAAGCGCTTCCCGCAGAAACTAACACTTCTAAAAAAGGAAGCTTAGTAAAAGGAGTGGCGCTTAATAATGGAGGAGGTAGTGTGACATGAGTGACTTGATAGCTACTCAATGTTTTGAGAATAGGATCACCTGGTAAAAGGTTTTCATTAGATTCAACACAAAGTAGCGCGCCAGCAAAAAAAGTTTGCCACATTTCCCAGTCACGTGCGTCAAAACCAGGATCGGAAAATTGTAAGACCCGGCTAGATGAAGAAATTTCAAGTTTTTGGATCACATAGTAACCCAAGTTAATAATGCCGCGTTGTGGAATCATCACGAGTTTCGGTTCGCCTGTTGAGCCGGAAGTAGAAATAATGTGTGACAACTCGCTGGGGGTTGTGTCGAGATTATGTTGATCATATTCTTTAAAAGGTCGAGTGGGCCGGTCAAGGCTAATTGTTCGATCAGCAATTTCATTAAAAATTGCTCTATAGGCTGTAGTTGTTAAAACACCCTGTATTTTTCCTTTTTTTAATACACTCGCTAATTTATCTTTTGGCGATCTTGTATCGACTGGTAGAAAAACTAAACCGGCTTTAACGCAAGCGAGGATTACAATCATTAATTTAAATCCCCGGTCAAGAAAAATTAAAACTCTATCGCCGGTTTTAAATTTGCCACCATTTGGATCAATTAAATAGCGTGCTTGTTGATTTGCTATTTCATTTAATTGCCGATAAGTCATTTGCCCTTCGATATGATTGATGAGTGCGAGATTGCCTGAAAATTTTTCTGCTGACTGTTCAAAGGCCGCTTTAATTGATCTGGGTTTTTTTGAAAGGTCCATGTGAGTTTGATTAAATTTTGCTAGAGCGCGTTGTTCTGAGAGTAGCGCTAGATCAAGCGAATGTATTGGTTTGTTAAGCATTCCGGGTTCTAGCACTCGTTCGGCTAATCGCTTAAATTTATTAAAAAGTCTCTCAATCGTGTCTGCATTGAATAATTCAGTACCATATTGTACATCAATTTTAATTCCATCTTCTTTAGTCACTCGACAATGCATTTCGAAATCGAGACGAACATGAACGGCGCCAATATTAACTTCATCAACGTTTAATCCAGGTAGTGAAAGGGTTTCATATTCTGGATCTTCCCAAACAAAAACAATATTAACAAGCGGCATGCGACCATATCGAGAGGGATTAATCATCTTGACCAATTCTTCATAGGCGATTTCAAACCCCGTGCTTTCTTTTAAGACTTCCATTAAGTTTTGAATTGCAGAAACCATTGTTTCATTCTCAACCAGCTTTATTCGAAGCATCAAAACATTTACAAAAAAACCAATGATATTTTCTAGGCCTGGTCGTTTGTCTCGTCCAGAGGTTGCCGTTCCTATTGCAACATCATTTTGGCCAGTATAGCGATAAACTAATATTGAAAATAATGTCAACACAAGAGCATATAAACTCACACCTTGAGCTTTTGCCAATTCTTGTAGTCGCTTTGTTAGTGGTTGATCAAAGTAGAATGTTTTGACATCACCCAAATAAGTTCTTTGAGCAACAGGAGGTTCAGAAAAATCATAAGGGAATGTTGTTTTAGAATAGTTGGCTAAAGAACTTTTCCAATATTCCATTGAGCGTGCAAAATCTTCCGTTGTTGTGTCTCGTTGTTGCCAAACGGCAAACTCATGATATTGAAGAGCAAGCATGAGATTTTCTTTTGGTTTGTCTTCAGGTTTTGCAAGTTTGGCATGTTGTTTGTAGTTCCATTCAATAAAGTTTACTAAAATACGCTCGGAAAAACCATCGATAGCCATATGATGAATAACAAAGTAAAGATAAAAAACATTTTCATTTGGTCTAATCAGGTAAGCCCTTATGGGGATATCGCTTAATAAATCAAAAGGTTTTTCTAATAATGCTTTGGCTTTTTGCATACATTCAGCATCTGAATCCAGATTAAGCATTGTTAATTTGAATTGAGATTCGTCAAAAGGTAAAATCCTCTGTCTTGGTGTGTCTTTTTCAATGCAAATGACAGTTCTAAAAACAGCATACGTCTTTATTAGATCAATTAAAGTATTTGTTAGGGCCTCAACATTCAATTCGCCACGTAATTTAAAACAGAAAGGAAGGTTAAGTGCGACATTCTGACTTTCTACTAACGACAACAAATAAAGACGTTGTTGCTCTATAGATAGTGGAAAGGTTCTTGATGGTGAAGATTGTTCAGGTAGCGCACTAAAGAATCTAGGAATAGCGCCGCTTGCAATGTTACGAGCAAGCTCTTTAACTGTTGGCTTTGTATAGATATTAGCTAATCTTAAATATATGCCATAATGCTGATTAATGAGTGTCGCTAAATGTAGGGCGAGCATTGAATGTCCGCCGAGGGAAAAGAAATTATCTGTTATAGATAATGAACCAGGCTCATACCCTAAAGAATCAGCAAAGAGTCGATGTAGATGTACTTCTTCATCGGTTTCTGGCATTAATACGACACGAGAATTTTTCGATAAGCCTAATTTATAATCTTTTAAGAGGTTGCGATTGACCTTTCCATTCATATTAAGAGAGAGTTTGTCCAAGGGTACTAGGTGAGGAATAGCAAAGCTTGGTAATTCTTGCGCCAAGTGAGATTTCAGCTCTTCCATGATAAAAGGCGTGATTCTACCACCAGCGATAGGCGCTAGAAATGCAACTATCGTTGCGCCAAAACTGCCCTCTTTTTTCAATATGACAGCACACTTTATGTTGGCAGAAAATCCAATAATTTTTCGTTCAATAGCCAATAAATTAATTCGAGCACCTCGAATTTTAACTTCAAAATCTGTTCTGCCGTCATAATAAAACTGATGTCCGTCAAAGTGAGCCAAATCGCCTGAGCGATAAATTCGTCCGTTTGGTCCTTCAATAAACTTTTCTTCTGTTAATGCTTCATCGCCAGCATAGCCTGGTCCTAAAGGTGTGCCACCGAAACATAATTCACCCGTTACATGTTTTGGTGTGAACCAACCAAGTGGATGACGCGTAAAGGCAGTTGTATTTTCTATGAGTTGTCCAAGAGGTGCTTCTTGTAAATTAGATGGATGACAAGGGTGCACCATGATATCAATAGCAGCTTCAGCAGGACCATAGTAACTTACCAAGGAAGCATTGCTTGGAAAAACATGATAAAACCTTTCTTGTAATGCTTTGCTTAATGCTTCTCCGCTGACAATAACTAAGCGTAAACTATGACAAGTTTGTGCATTTGAATGGGCTAAAAATATTTCAAGCATCGACGGAACAAAATGAAGGACAGTCACATTATGTCTATTGATTAACTCGATAAGCTGAAGAGGTTCTTTGTGGCTATCTCGTGGAGCAATCACCAACTTTGGTCCAAAAATGAACGCAAAGATTTCCCAAAACCAAACATCAAAGGTAATGGGGGTTTTATGTAGAATCACATCTTTTTCATCAATATTAAATTGATTGAACATTGAGTACACACGATTTAGAAAACCAGCTTCTGTATTTAAGCAGCCTTTTGGCCGTCCAGTAGTGCCAGAAGTGAATATTTGATATAAAATTGGAGATATGGGCTTATTAGCATACTCTAAAGAAGATGACTTGTTATCGATTTTCAGATCAAGTACTTGATCTGCTGCAATGATTTTTATTGACTCAGAGAATAAACCAGATAATTTTTTGGTAAATTTATTCTGAGTGATGACAATTCTAATATTGGCGTTTTTTAGTTTATATTCAATAACATTGTCAGGCTCGTTTGGATCAATTGGACAGATCACCGCACGACATTGCATGATTGCTAATAATGAAATGGGCAATTCAAATGAGCGCTCTAAACACACCGCAACAGTTTCTCCATCTTTTATAGACAAATTTAATAATTGTGATGCTAGAAAGCTAGTTCTCTGTTTTATTTCAGCATTCGTTAAGCTGTCATTATTAAAAAAGAGGGCTGGTTCATCAGGTTTTGTCACAGCTCTTTCATAAAAAAGGCGTAATAATGATTTATCGGGCCATTTCTTTTTGAGGCCTTCTTGTATGGCGCTTGCATCGACAAAACTTATTTCTTTTAAGGCTAATGCGGAAAGTTTGTTGATACGATTAATCGTTGTGACAAAATTTGCTAATAACGCCCGGATTAGTGCAGGCTCATATTGAGCAGAACAAGAGGTCTTTAAACTTGTTTCCCCCTCTTCATTAACTAACGCCAACTGTAAAGCGGCCCCTGAAAAAGAAGGAATTGGTTTGTCCAATGAATCCAAAAAATGAAATGACGTTTGAATTTCATGAAGAGGGGATTCATGCAGAGCATGGGCTTGCTCTAATAGTGATTTGTGATCTGATAGATTGTTAAGTTCTGCCTTTAAAGTTTTCAGATAATCTATAAAGGTCATCTCGGGCGATAACTTTACAATGACGGGAACGAGTTCATTCTTCATTTCATAGTAACCAATCACTTCAGAATGGTTAGCATATAAAGCCAATATCAAAAACCATACAGCTAATATGGCAGTGTCTCTGTCTACCGAATGTTTCAGTGCGAATTCATTGCATGAGGTTGAAAAGCTTGGATCAAGTGTTTGAGTTATAACATATGGTTTGTCATCATCTTCTGGAACAGGCGAGGAACGAAAGGCTAGGCTACCTGTGCCCTCAAAAGCACATAAGTATTTTTCCCAGAAATCATCACGTGAAGGTGTTTGTGTAAACATGATTGATCCTTTTGATTGTTATAAACAGGAAAGCCTGTGATTTTTTTGTTGGAACGTCTTTAGAATAAAATATAGCAAGATTATATATAATTTTAATCTATTGTAGCAAGGCAAATAGAGCAATTTTGTTAAAATATTATTTTAACTTGTTGATTTTTCGTGCTCTATTGTTGTGGGGTTAAGCGTTCTCTTTCTGCATCTGGAGCTGTATCTCGACATGGACATAACCAGTTGTAAGCTCGTTGAAAAAAGCCAGGACTTTTTTGAACTTTTTTTGCATTATTAAGATCAGTCATAATATCCGATTTGGATTTGCCAAAAAAAGTTTGGCTTTTCGCCTTGGAAAAAGAATCCCTTTTGAGAGCTTCTTCTGCTTTTTCAGGAATAATCAATGTGTGCGCTGTTGTAAGTTGAGCGAATTGTTCTCGAAGTTGAACTAATTCTTTTGCATCATGTGATCCAAAATGCAAAGCAAATTTTTTCAGTAGTGTTTGAAACATGCCATGCGTTGCGTTCAAACCTAAGAAAATTAAGCCGGAGATAGCGGAGCCTATAAAAAAAGGCAGCGCAGAAGACCAATAATCTTGGGTAAAATTATCTTCAATCATTTGAGCGCTAGCAGCATAAGAGAAAAATGCAAAATAAATATTTGCAAGTTCAAGTAGCGCAAAAGTTTTTGGATAAAGTTTTACTTCAAGCGATAGATTTTGGTTGCCTTGTATAGCATTAAGTCCCCAGTTAAAATTATCACGCATCATATTACCTGCAAGAAATACAATTAATACGGCAAGTGCATAAATGGGTAATGCAGTTATGCCAACAGATTGTGGGATGTTATGCAGTCTGTCATCTACTAAAGTAAAAGGATTCGCTAAATAACCAATCGTGCCAAAAATCAGCCAGGCAGCGCCTAAGAAAAAAGCAGTATAATCACAAACTTGATGAAAACTTCCTTTTGAGGGAAGAACATTTGGCGCTCTTGATAAAATATTTTCTTGAGTTAGGTCATCAGTCTTTAATAAATCAGTGCGGCAATAAGCTAATCGCTGCCAATTAAAGCGCAAGGAGGAATGGATAATGTTTTCTATTCCCGCAGCGAGTCTGCTATTTAAGATGGCGATTAAACCATTGATGACATTGGCAAGTTGATTGTTTTGTGCCTCTTTATCAAGTTCTGTTTGCGAAGTACGACAGTGTTTCAGTGCATGATACAAATATTCAAATGGTAAAATCGGCCATCGATATAATGGTTGAGATAACATTAATTGAATGGGTAAAAAGTGAAGTACCGTGTTATCAAGCTGAATGATGACCGTGAGAGGAATGGCCAGATATAAAGAATTTTCTTCATAAGTCAAATAAGTTGTTGCCAAGGGTATTGCAGATACAAAAGCACCCATAAAAATACAGATATTATTAAAAATACGTTTTTTTAATGATTCATGTAACGCGAGTTCTTCGGAAAAACATTTTGGAATTTTTTCGCGAAAATGAAAATCCAAAAACATGTCAGTTGCGACATATAAAACAGCTATGGCAGGGACACAGGTGCCAATGACGCTATGGATGGGGTTGTGGGATATCAATATGGCATCATCAGATTGGGCATATTTTATTGCGGGTAAAGCATAATTATATGAGCCAGAAACAGAGACAATTAACATGAGAAATTGTTTAATGAGCTCATGCGTTTTTGATGGTAAATGATTTTCTTCGACATAATGCTCAAACAATCGATCAAAAATAATTTTTTTTTCAGTGCCTTCTAACATCTTGAGTCCTCGCAGATAATTTTAATGCAAATAAAGTAAGAATACACGCCAAACATATTAATATATGAGTTTTTAAGTATTCTGTTCTAATTGTGTGGCAATTGTTTTTATCATGTATACAAATTTTGATTCTGGGTTGTTGATATGAAAATCAACAATCGCAGGTTCCGTTTCCAATACACCCGGATCCTTCGGAAATGAAAAAATCGTCTCAACGTCGCCTTTGGTTTTGCCAAATTGGTTGTCGCCCTGACTTCATGGCTGGAGTATACACTCGATTAATTAACAAATAAATGCTTTTTATCTTTTGCTGGCTTATTTTGAGCAGAAAATTTGTTATAATCACCCGAATTTTTCAAGGGTAAATCATGAGCAGACCATCTAAGTTTGAAAAAAAATTATTACATTACGTCGGCAAGGCCATTGCTGATTATCATCTGATTGAAACAGGTGACAAAGTGATGGTTTGCCTTTCAGGTGGTAAAGATTCGTATGTGCTTTTGAAAATACTTCATTTATTGCAATTAAAAACGCGCAATAAATTTCAGATTTTATCTTTTACGCTTGATCAAATGCAGCCGGGCTGGAATGATGATCCGATGCGCGCGTGGCTTGATGATTCGGGCATTTCTTTTGAAATATTAAGTCGCGATACCTATTCGATTGTTAAAGAAAAAGTGCCCGAAGATAAGACGTATTGTTCTATGTGTTCGCGTTTACGTCGCGGGATTATTTATCGATATGCGCGAGAAAATGGTTTTAATAAAATTGCGCTTGGCCATCACCGCGAAGATTTAATCACAACATTGTTAATGTCGATTTTATATAATGGTGCAATTTGTTCGATGCCGCCAAAGTTGTTAACAAATACGAAAGACAATATTGTGATTCGGCCGTTAGCTTATTGCCAAGAAAAAGATATTATAGAATACGCAAAAGAACAAGCTTTTCCAATCATGCCCTGTGGTCTTTGCAGCTCGCAAGAAAATTTAATGCGTGAAAAAGTCGCAAAATTAATTCAAGATTTAGCTTCTGAAAATCC
>SDBT01014994.1_pt1 | contig 12333 bp, 19 predicted proteins | sample 2277101 | NCBI WGS metagenome assembly SDBT01 (sample SAMN10404973, study PRJNA504765) | marine sediment metagenome | isolation source: marine sediment core GS10_PC15, 103 cmbsf | place: Arctic Ocean: Southern Knipovich Ridge | collected 2010
TGATATATCAAGAGAAGATGATATATCAGGATTAAGCCTAATTACATCTAATGCTGTACAAAACAATCTTGGTTTTAATGATTTTATTGTAGCCAATTAATATTCCAACTCCCTCATGTATGATAAAATACCAAGTCCTAAACACTTAGAAATTAATTCATGGTCTAAATATTCTAAATCAAATTTATTACTCATAAATAATGGTTCTGGTATTACTGCAGGACATTTTGTTGCTCTTAAAAAGTATAACAATCTCTTTTTATTATTACCTTCAAAATATCCTTTCTTTATTCCTCTATCTACTAATTCAAAACAAGCAACTAATTCATCTTGTATTTTTTCAGCAAGTAACATTGAATTATTTGACCCTGAATGTAATGTTTCAGTTCCACTAACATGAGCTGCTTGGACTGAATTTAAATGTATATCTACTGCTAAATCAAAATCTTTAGTATTAATATCTTTAACCTTGGCTCTTAAACTACCTGCCACAAAATAAGCACTACAAAAATCATAATCATTTAAATAAGTATATAACTTATCAGCTATAACAACTGTCTCATCATACTCAATAAGACCGTTTACTCTTGCTCCTTTTTGAAATTTATAATGTCCGGGACATATAGCTATTTTGTATTTTTTCATTATCTTGTGATACCCAATCCTGTAGTATTTGATAAAGTGTGTCTAAATTTTAATATTTTAATATCACTTTCAATATCTTTTATTTTTAATTCAAGTACATGTATTTCTTTCAAACCCACTATATTATTTATATCCTTTTCCAACTGATCTATTCTATAACCATTAACATACCATTGTCCTATTAAAACTATAATAGCTACAACAAGAGCATAAGTCCAACTTGGTATGCTTGATAATTTTTCTTTGGCTTTTTCTTTAGTTACCATTATCTATTCACTTTTTTATCCCTATCTTTTTTATCTCTATTTTTTTTATCTCTATCTTTTCTTTCTCTTTTTCCTTAGATAAATAAGTTGCTTTAGAACAAGAACTTCTTATAGTATCATCTGAAGGAAATCTCTTTACAGCTTGAGCTTTAACTTTCTCTTTAGATGGAAATTTTACTTGAATATACTCAACAATATCCGGTGTAAGTATTTCACCTGTTTCTCTATCATACACATAAGGCCAAACCCCATTGTTAATCATATCATCATCATCTGTTAAATATACTATATCATCTCCTATTGTAGAAGTATCCACTAACCATATAAACTGTTTAGGAGCATTAAAAATATACTCATTACCTTGTTTAGTTATCCAACCTTTATCATAATAACCTTTAAATACACCTTCCAAATAATAATCAGACTTAGTAGAAAAATCAGACTTGTATAATTTAAATTTATTTTTATCACTTGGGTCATATTTTATGATATCCTCAAATAATTGCCATTCAAAGTTAGCAGTTATTGGGGTAATATTTTGTGCTTGAAGTGTATAGGCAAAACACAACAATAATAAAATAAGAAAAAATTTCTTCATCTATTTCTTCCCTCCATTTAATTTAAATGGTTTCTTTAACTCAATCAATAATTCTTCAAAACTAAAATCCTTAAATTTTTTTCCCTCATCAATTCTTTCTGCAGTATATGTACCATCTCTATTTTTAGTGTGTTTATATTTTATCATTTACTTCTTCTCCTTTGTAGTATCAGACCATACTTCTTTCGTTGGAGGAACATACTCACCTATGTTTAAATTTAGTTTATTAAAAAAATCTATCTGTTCTTTTGTAAAAGCAGATTTAGACCTAATAAGTGAATTTCTAATGTTCATAATAAACTCATCCAATTCAGCTATTTGTTTGTCTTTAATAACAAGCTGATTATCTTTTTGTACATTATCCTTTATTAAATTATCAGCTTTTTCATCTGCATATTTAAACGCCTTTGAGCTTGCACAGCTAATTAATAGTGGTAGTAACAATAAAACAATTAATATTCTTTTCATCTTTAAATCTCCTACATTTAATTCAATCAAATTTAATTACTATAATATAATCATATATCTTTTAAAAGTCAACTAAAACATACTAACTTACTTTTTACCAAACAACCAATCAACTTTTTTATTCAACCATCTAATAAACTTTAATCGTGCATATATAAACCCATATGCAATATGTAATGGTGAATGATATTCAGAATCTTTTCGTTGTTTAAAATGTTGCATAGTATCATCAACGATACAAACTATTCCAGCAATCATAATTGAAAAACCAATTCGATACCAACCAAAACCCATTAAAAAAAATCCAACAATAAGTAATATAATACCTAAATATAAATGATGCCAACCTTTAAACCATTTTTCCATAACTATATCCTTATTTTATTATGTTTTGTTAATATGCATATTTGCCTTCTACAGTAAGATCTCCCGACTCTGCAATCCAATCTCTATCGCCTCCTGTTACAATCTGCACTCTAAGCGAAATCCAAGCATTAGCTGCTAAATTTAAAATAGTTGATGCTGCTTGAACATCTGTTGATGCTGCCGACTCTTGATGTGCTTGACCAAATACCGCCTCCTCAACGTTGTTTATAAATATCCCAATATGTATTTCATCTGACGCATTTGCATTTGCTCCACTAAGACTCCAGCTGATTTTATAATCACCTGCTATGGGAACTTGAATACTGTCACCTTGAAATACTAATCCACGATTAATTCCAGTAGAAAACAATGAGTCCGATTCTTGAGTAATTTTTTTCCAAACTCCAGTTATCAAATCAATGGTTTGAGAACTGTCAGCAAATCCCATTGTTCCGTAGAGATGCGCTAAACTTCGCACCCCACCTACAAAAAAATCGCCATGAACAGTTAAATCTCCACCATTCACCTCTTTCAAGCTCACGTCCTCAATAGTGAAATTACCGCTCGAAGCGCCCGTTATGTCAAGCACGAAGTTGGCAGGAGTGACTGCAGACTTAAAATAGATAGTAAACGCGCCATTCGTTCCCACGGCTACAGTCTCAGCAGCCAGCGCAAAAGCTGTCGTGATCGTCACCGTTTCACCGGCTACCGTTGAGCTTGATACCGTATAATCAAACCGATACCAGCGTGATCCCACTCCGTCTATAGCCATGTCACCGCCGGACGTTTGGGTTATGGTTCCTACTCCGGAAGCTGAAAACGTATAAACTGCATTAGTTGCCGCTGCTGCCGCTTCACCAGTGAATGACCAGGTTGCTTGACCGAAATCAGATATGTCGGCAAGGGATTCTGAGGCAAGGTCGCCCTTATCTAAAATATCCGTATTACCATAAAGATTCATGGCTATATCATCCGCTGTTTCAACCACCCTCATCGCCTCCACACCTCCAGCAATAAGAGAAAATTCATCTGGTTCAAGATAATTTGACCCAATTCCTGTATCGTTATCGCTAAAAGAGGGAAGCACATTTGGAATTGTTCTTGCACCAAGCGCAACAGCAATGCCAGCACCAACAGTTCCTGTGCTCATAAAAAAACCATTTGAGGTAAAAGCTGCCCTCCTCGATCCTGCAACAGAGACGGCCATAGTATTATCTGAAACCTCATAAAAACCAGTATTTCCATCACCAAAAGCAATCGTTGGAGTTGCGGCATCGTTTTCTAACGGCAGTGTTATTCTTACTCCAATGACAGGATTTAAACCAAGGCCAATACTACCAGTCTTATTAATCACCACCGAACTATCACCAACCGCACCATCAGCGTCATTGATGAACCGAGCAAGATCCTGTGCTTGCTTCTGACCATCAACTATGAAAGTAGACTCTGTTGTAAGTGTAGTTATAGTTACAGTAGTAAAACTAACACTTCCAGTAAAAGACCAATCACCTGTAATAGTCTCATTAACAGCAGCACTTAAACCCCCACCGCCAGAAGCAGTTTTAAATGTAGTTGTTTTTTCCTGACTATATAAAATACTAACATTAATAATTGCAATTAAATATATTGAAAATAATATACTAATAAATTTTTTCATTACCATCATCACCTACCTATACCTGTAAAGTACGAATGTTGGGGTGATTATACCATCCTCATCATCCATAAAAATTCCCACAATGACTCCAGCAAAAGGCCAAATCTCACCAGCTAAAGTACATGAATACCAATGGTTAACACCACCTGCTCTATTACTCATCACCGGAGTAAACCTTTGTGCTGATGTTGCTGTATAATCGCTGGGATTAGTAGCAGCCATTTTTAAAAAAGTAGAATCATTTGCACTTGGCCTACCATCATGCATCATTGGTTTTATCCAAACATAAATACTATCATAAGCATCATCACCAGCAGGAACAGCATTAGAGTCAATCTTAACCGATAAACCCCATGTTCCAGCCTCTAACTTACTCTTAGGGGGGTTTAAAGAAGATGTATCAGGGTCTACTATCCCACCAGCAAAAGACCTAAACGGAATATACCAATACCTAACTGCTGTGTCAGGCATAGTAGTAAATGTTACAGTAATTTCATCTCCTTGACTTGACAGTGGTATTACTTCCTGCTGCCCAAAAGATACTGTTGAAAATAAAAACATGAATAAAAATACAATTAAAATTTTTCTCATTTATTACACCTCATTTAAATTAATTAAATTCGACAATACACTAAATTACGTGTACGCCACAACAACTTTGTTTTATTATATGAAACAAGAAAGTTATCACTAAAACTTGTTCTTATAGCAATATTTTTAGCTTTTAAACTTCTTATAGAACCAACAATAACTCCTTTTATTTTATGCTTTACCTTCACAACATCATAATGTTTGAACCCATTTTTTTCACTACAAGTTTTTGTTGGATTATTTTCCCATACTTTAGTTCTTTTTGGTTTTATTAAAAAAGGGCTACATTTATAAATATTTGCTCCAATCATTGCCGAAGCATCATTATAATGTTCTTTTTCCAAATCTAATTTTATTCTTGCTTTTGCTGTCATCCAACCAAAACAAACGTTTACTTTTTTAAATCTTTCTTTTAGTTTATTAAATAAATACCATTTACCTTGTTGTACATGTGTAGGATACCTAAAATTATTAACTTTTTTATCCAATACCCAAATACCATCATGAAGTTCATTATGACATTTTTTACACAAAGTAATTCCATTTTTACTATGTTTGTTCCACCTTTTGATTTTTCTTTAATATGATGAGCTTGTAACATATTTTTATCATTACAATGTTGACAAACATATCTATCTCTCCATAAAACTTTTTGTCTCCAATTATTGCCTTCATACTCTGATAATTGATATTCTTTACTTGTTAATTTGTACCCTGCACCCATAGAAGAGGTATCAAATTGAGCTTGTTCTATTACACATTCAGTAATATTTAATCTCTTCATTAAATCATCAATGACCCTCAAAATAGATTCTTTCTTTTGTCCTATAGTTGGAGATAACCAACCCTTTTTTCCTCGATTTAAAAACCTTGATTCTCTATGACGAACTTTTCTACTTCTTCTTGCACTTCTATAATTTGCTCTTTGAACCATTTTCCTATGAACATCCTGTCTTAATTGAATATTACCAGCAAAAACAACCTTATCTTTATAAGCAACAGATATCCCAACCATTTTTGCTCCATCATCAATACCTATCTTAAACTCACCTATAGGTCTATTGATTGCATATTTCAACTTAATTGTAAATGGTTCTACTGAATACACTTCTGCCCTTCCTTTTTTTAATAAAATTCTTGCCCTTGCTCCATTTGTTGGAAGTAAAGGTTTATTTTTTGAATCAATAACAAAAATTAACATTTAAGTCACCTTTCTAAAAAGTAATTATTATCCTCGACAATGATCGTCTGTTCTTTGTTTAAGTTTCTTTGAACATTCTCAGAAACCATCAGAGCTTGGAACTGGATACATCCCAAGGTGACTGTCTTTTCAGACAAACAGAAATCGTAGGAGTTCACCTCACAATTAATAAAATACTGCTTAACACACTCCTTAATCTCTAAGCTCTGATTACAACTCAATTTATCAAAGCTCATTCTTTAATTTTGTTTAACTTTCTCTCTAACTTTCTTTTCTTCATCGTAAAATTGTTTATTATATGATCCAAAAGATTTTTCTATAGTTCGTATGTGTCTTACTAAAGTTTCTAAACCTCTTGGTTCTAAACTAACAGCATGATCAGTTCCTTTCATTGCTCTATCAAGAGTAAAATGCTTTTCAATCATCTTAGCACCCATCGCTACTGCAGCAATGCAGATAGGAACTACTGAATCATGACTACTATACCCCGTTGGCAAACCATACTTCTTATGTAAACTCCTCATATAGTTTAAGTTTACTTTTTCTGGAGGAGTAGGATATATACTCGTAGTATGAAGCAAGCATAAATTACTATTGATCTTCAAGAAACTATTTATAGATTTCTCCAACTCTTCTTCAGTACACATTCCTGTTGACATAATTGTTTGTCTATTTAACTTAGCCACTTCTTTTACAAAATCTAAGTCTGTCACTTTAGGGCTTGATATCTTGTGATATATTGGTTTATACTGCTCTATAAATAACAAACTGTCTACATCAAATGTTGATGCAAACCAAGGCATTTCTAAATTTTTGCACAACTTATCTATTATATCATACTGCTCTTTACTAAACTCAAGTCTCTTTTTATGTTCTCTGTAAGAAATCTTACCAAACAATGGGCTGTCATATAACTCAGTTGAATAAGTCTTGTAATTTCGTTTTTGAAATTTAACGAAATTTACCCCACACTTTTTAGCTGTACGTATCATTTGTTTTGCCAAAGAAATATCAGAATTATGGTTGATGCACATGTCAGCAATAACTACAACATTATTCATTCATTAAGTCCTCATAAAATTTTAGTTTTTTCATAATTACTTCTGCTTTTACCATATCACTATTATAATCTATATCAACATACCCACCTTCAAAAACGTATGGTCTTGCATAAACACCTCTATCACCAAAGTTTAAATTATCTTCTAAAAACTCTTTACTAAAAACATAACAAGCTCCGTTCTCTACTAATATTCTTTTTTCAAACTCTTGTCCAATCATCCATTCATTATACCAAGGACTTATATATTCACCTTCAAATGGATCTCTTTTCCAGTATAACTTCCTATCTTTTGTTGGACTAACACACACAACAAGATTACAAACATCATCAATAGCATTAATACAACCATCTATAATTTCAGATGAAATAGGAACAAATGTTGCCTGAATTAAAACATAATAATCAGCTTCTACTTTCTCAGCAAAGTGCCTTAAAACTTCTATTCCTGTTGTATTATCTTGAGCTAAATAATCTGGTCTATCTATTATCTTAGCCCCATACTTTTCAGATTCTCTTTTTAACTCATTATCATTACTTGATACATAAACCTCTTTCAAAGAACTATTTTTTGCTGCTTTTATCGGGTAAGCTAATAATGGTAGCCCGTTTAGTTTTCTCAGGTTTTTGTTCTTTAACCTCTTGCTTCTTTTCAATGGTATCATTGCTACTATTTTCATTTTTTTTATCTCCAGATAAAGATTTTTTCTGTTTTTGTTTTTCCTGTTCTTTATCACCTTCAAGTAAAAGTTCTCTAAAGTTATACTCAGTTTTATAATATCTATTAACCACAACTCTTAAAGGCATTACTACCCATCCCCTACTAATTATACCACCTTCAGTTGCATTAATAAAAATACCATTTGTTTGATTCATCATTGCTGTATCTTCCATCCAAATAGCGTACGTTTTTAGTGTCCCATTTGTAATTATTGGATTTCCATAAATATCTTCCATCAGTTCCTCTTTAAACTGAAACGCTTCAGTATTTTCTAAAATAGTAGATGAATGATGATTAGCAGGGTTATAATATCCTGAATCCATACCGATTATTGTTATTGAATCACATTTTAATCCACCAGATGCAAAAGAAAATGCAATAGATGTTACACATCCACCACTACCAAGATAACCAATCTCCCCGGTGAATTCTTTTGGGACTGCTTGACAAAAAATACTCTGGTCATTTGGAAAAACATTATACCAACGAATGTCAGCTTCTAATTCTTCCAACCTTTCAATAACTTTTGGGTGAACAAAACTATCAACACAAACAAATATGTCTTTTAAAGAATTAATGTTTTCAAAGAACTTAGTCACTCTCTCTTTTGAATCTGCAATAAATATCATGTCTGGAATAATTCCTAAATCTAACACAGGTTTTGTTGCTGAATCTACCGTAATAATAAGAGCCTTATTTTTTATTTCTTTTAAAATATTGATATTCTTATCTAAACTTGGCCCTGTTGCTACAATTATTGCAGGTAAATCTTTTAACCTACTAAAAAATGGAACAATATTTTTTCCACTTCTTATTTTTTCTTCATTATGTACAATATTTCTTGCCCATTCCCCTATTCTTCCTTTAATTGTATTTTTACTAACCTCTTTAGCTAACTCAAATCTTTCTGCTTTATTCATCATAATTTATACCTTTATTTTTATCGAATTTAAACGATTATAAAGAACAACTATAATTTCAATTAAGTAACTATAGTTGCTCTATTACCCAGTTAACATTTGTTATTACCTAATTACCATATTATTAATTTAGCTGTAACTGTAGTTGTATCACATTTAACTTTCAAATGTGTAGCAGTGTGTGTTGCACCATCATAAACATTAGCAGCCTTATCTGACCCAACTAATGCATAAGCTATCGGTGTTCTGGATAACCCATGAGCAACAGATAATGTTACATCTAATGTAACAAAATTTACAGATGCATAAATAGCATCGAATTTACCCATAGCTGCACCTGTAGTACCACTACCTAAACTAATAGTAGCAGCAGCTATTTTTGCAGCCGTGACTGCATCAGAAGCTATATCAGCAGCCTCTACTGCTGCAGCAGGCATGTTTAGGGTAGTTAACACTGACATAACCCCAACTTGTATTCCTGATCTTAAAAACTTAGTTGTTGCCACTTATCTTCACCTCTCTAACATATTATATTACCATATCATTAAATTATACACAACTGATGCTACATCACATTTAATTTTCAAATGTGTTGCGGTAAAAGTTGTACTATCATAAATATTACAAGCCAAATCACTCCCAATAAGTATATAGCCTACGGGAATTCTACCTAAACCATGAGTGACTGTTACTTCAGTATTTGAAGAATTAGTAGACCCTATTGCTATAATAGCATCTAATTTTCCCATAGCTACACCAGTAGTACCACTACCTAAACTAATAGTAGCAGCAGCTATTTTTGCAGCCGTGACTGCATCAGAAGCTATATCAGCAGCCTCTACTGCTGCAGCAGGCATGTTTAGGGTAGTTAAAACAGAAAGGACTCCGACCTGTATTCCAGATCGTAAAAACTTAGTTGTTGCCATATATATTTCACCTCCGTGATATAAAACTAAGACTGCTAAATCAAACTTTTTGATCGCACTACAATAGAATGGAGTACTTCTATGCACTCTTAACCTTACTTTATTCTTAAAAATTTTGGGGAGTAAATAAATACTCCCCAAGTTATTACTTTATAAACTATCTACTAACTTTCAGATTTAACAACAAATTTATAATCAACAGTGTTACATCCACCAAAATAAGACACTTTAAAACGACTAACTATATCATTCTCAAAAGCCTTTTCCGAATTAGATGTTTGTTCACTTGTTTCAATAGGCCAGACGGTTCCCCAATAAGTCTGTCTGGCAAAATTGCCAATATACCAATCTTCTACATCTGTTAAAAATGAAGAGATTATAATGTTAAATTTATTCTTATAAGGATTCTTTGCATTTTCTGCAGTATCAAACTGATGCTCAGAATTAACCAGCATCCATGCAGTTTCCTCTAAATCAGGCGGAATTAAAAGATCAATAGGCAGAGAAACATTAACAAATTGTCCTACTCTATTTTTCACTTTACGCCTTAAAATCATTGCAGCTTTAAGACCAGCGGTACTTAATGCTGTAGTTATTAAGTTATCATTAGTTTGAATATCCCAAGAGCTATGATCATTCGCATACATAGTTCTGGAAGTACCATTGTAAAACAAAGATTTATTAGCAGCTTCACCAGTTATAGTGGTTGTAGTTAAACTACAAGCTTTCTTTATAATAAACTCAGCCTTATGATAACCAGCCATTTCACCAATTCTTCGTGCTCTTTCCACAATCTGACCTGTCTGATCAAAAAGAATCATTTCACGGGATAAAGATATAATACGTCCAAACTTAAAAGATTTAAGTAAGACGTAACTCTCATCCAGTACACTCTCTTCATAAGGCATTAATTGTCCGACTCGTTCTAACCCTTGAGGATCAGTAAAACCGGCTAATTTTTCCTCATCTCTTGCTACAGGAACTTCAGTCACTAACTGTCCCATATCACCATAAGCTAATTCATAAGCAGAAATAACTGTTGGGTGTAACAATTGTTTGGTAATAACAGGGAAACTTGAAGAAGCCATTGCTTCAGCAATTCTCTCCGCACTATCCATACGTAAACTAATTTTGTTGTCATGATTAACTAAAACTTCAAACAATTCATTAAATGAAACATTTGATGTGTTAATTTTCTTTTTCTTTATTAAACTTGAAATTTGTGTTACTGTTCTTTGAAGTCCCTCTTGAACACTACCAGCATCCTTTTTATGGGCCTCAAACAAATTTTGTACTGAAATCATTTACATTCACCTCTCTATATTATTGTTAAGCATTCATCTCATATTTTTTAGCCAGTAAAGGAACATCTACTAAAACTTTAATTCGTGCAGCAGTTGACCCTACAATATTCTCATGTGCCCATGCTAAAGCTTGACTACCAGCAGCTACAAGAGCATTATCAGAAGTATATCTTAATTCTGCTCCTACATAATAAGAAGCTGCTGTAACATCAATATCTATAATACATTTGATATATACAGTAATATCATTAGATTCCGTAGCCAGAGAGCTTTCTCCAGCGATACCGGCAAACAGAATGTCATGAGTCGCTTTCGTTATCGCATATGCCTTACCCTTAGATCCATAAAGCAGATCACCTGCCTCAAGGACAGTTGCGGTTGCTACTAACATTCTTACTCTATCAACTCCAGTTATTTCTCCCGGATGTATAATTGTTGGTTGCTTTGCCATTTGTATTTCACCTCTCTATCTTATTTTTAACCGTCTACAGTATATAATTTTCTTACTCTTGGAACATCAATTAAAACTCTAAGTCTTGTAGTAACCGTCCCTACAAAATTTTCGTGTGCCCATGCTAATGTATTAGCACCACCATCATCATTAAGAGTATCAGTAGAAACCCATCTCAGACCTGCACCTACGTAATACGAAGCTGATGTAACATCAACATCCACAACACACTTAGTATGGACTGTGATACTATTAGACTGCGAAGCAGCAGAACTTTCTCCAGCAATGCCCTGAAACTTAGCATCGGCTGTTGAAGCTGCAACCGCATATACCTTACCAACTGATGCATAAACCAAATCACCAACCTTAATAACAGTAGCAGTCGCCACTAACATAAGTACTCTATCAGTTCTTCCGTCACCTTCACTTACAATTACTGGTTGTGGCATTTATATTCACCTCTCTCAAACATTATTATTAAAAAAATCCTAAGTAAGCCCATAAAGACCTGCTATCATAGGAGCATCTACTAAAACTTTAAGCCTTGTAGTGGTTGATCCCACAACATTTTCATGCGCCCACGCCATTGTGTTACTACCAGCATCCTTTTTCATGGCATTATCAGATTTCCATTTTACACCTGCTCCTACATAATAAGAAGCTGCTGTAACATCAATAGTTATGATACATCTTAAATGAACTGTAATAGCTTTAAACTCTAAGGCTGAAGAACTTTCCCCAGCGATACCCACAAACTTAGTAGCTATTGTTGAAGCTGCTGCAGCATAAGCCTTACCTACTGATGCATAAAGTAAATCACCTGCCTCAATAACAGTAGCAGTAGCTACAAACATCTGAACTCTATCAGTTCTCCTATTACCTTCAAGTATAATTGTTGGTTGCATCTATTTTCACCTCTCCCAAATCTAAAATATTAAACTATAATCCTATAATTTCCTCAGCCTTATCATCAGAAATACCTTCATCTTTCGCATCAGGATCTTTAATTTCTTTTGTATCTTTCTTTTTAGTTTCCCCAACATCTTTAATTTTACCAGACAGTTTCAAAACTAAATCTTCACGATCTTTAATGTTTTTATCAATATCATCAGTCTCAGTCAAACCCATTAAAGTAGCACGAAATTCATCAGTGATATAA
>SDBT01014995.1_pt1 | contig 12333 bp, 19 predicted proteins | sample 2277101 | NCBI WGS metagenome assembly SDBT01 (sample SAMN10404973, study PRJNA504765) | marine sediment metagenome | isolation source: marine sediment core GS10_PC15, 103 cmbsf | place: Arctic Ocean: Southern Knipovich Ridge | collected 2010
CAGGAGAAGGTCAATTTGATGTTGATCCTTCCATATTAGGACAGTTTAACACGGGTGGTCAGGTAGCGGAAGGGGGAGGGGGGCCATTTATGCAACGTCCAGGAGAAGATGAGTCACCACCACCTGGGGATGTACAAGAACCACTCTGGTCAAAAGCAGTATCAGGAACAGCTAGACTCTTAACAATGGGTGCCAAACCTGGAGTAAGGGATTTTGTAGAACGGTATCTTCCATCTACAAAATACGAACAAGAACAGAAAAAAGTGGAGGAAGCTCGTGACCTTATATGGAAACATATCATTCCAAAGGTAGATACTCGTCAAGAAATTAAAGAGTTTACTGCAAATCCTACGTTTGTTGATGCATTGGTAGCTAGAATACCCGAGATCAGTAATAAAAAAGATGCAGAGAATTTCTTTAATTTTTCTCTAAGGGAAGGAATTACACCAATAGAACTCCTTGGAAAAAGTAATTGGGATGCAGGGCCTCCCGATCCAGATGCAATACAGGCAACAGTTGGTAATCAGCAGATCAATATTAGACCTAAACAATCACCAAAATACGCTACGGTCTCCGATACACAGAGTCTATATAACACGGATACAGGTAAAATTGAAACTAAATCAGTTATAAGACAACGTTGGAGTGATTTTAAAGATCAGTATGTATCGGATAAAGTAGGACGTAATGAATTAGATGCTCATTTTGCTTTTGCTGGATTAAATTCTGGAAGATTTGAAACTAGTGTTGTGAGAGATTCAATGGTTAGGACAGATATATATACAGGTGATCAAATAACTATTACACCTGCTAAACTAAAAAAATCAAACATACAGTCCAAACTCATCCGTAATAGGTTTGGTAGTGCGATCGGTATAATGTTTTACGATCTAGATGAAATTGACAATGAAACAGGCGGGCCAAAAACCTATGCCCCAACAATGTTTGCAGATTTAATTGCAGAGAACAGGGGAATAAAATCCGCAGGGGCAGGGCCAGATGGAGAAGCGGGTGATCCAGATTTAATGCCAGTGGGTTGGGATGAATTGACACAAGGGATAAAAGATTTCGTATTATCAGTTGTTGGATTAGATGAACCAGAACAGGCTGAGCGAAGAACCCCTATAAAGAAAACCAAGAAATCAAAAGCCGTGAATGGTTGGCTGGAAGGCTCATAATAATGCCAGTAGCAACACCAAAGTGGAAAGACATTACCGCATCTGGTAAGTGGTCTGCTTACACCCCTGATAAACAAAATGAGGTCAGGGAGAGGTGGCTCACCGAAGTTAATACTCAAGAACCTAATTGGACAGAGGAACAGCGGCAGGAATTGAGAGCAGGTGTCTTTAAAGATATCCAGAAGCTGATTGCAGCCCCTACCACTCAGGAACAAATTGCCCCCACCATCCAGGAACAGATTCTCCAAGAGGAGCAGGGGAATATACAACGTGATTTGATGAAGGCTCCTACTAGGGAAACTCCAGGAGAACTCATTAGTCCAGAAACTATTGAGTTTCTAAAGGGATTACCATTAGGTGTAATTACTGGCCCAGGTTCTAAAGAATTCATGGAAACAATCCCAGGCGGTAAATTTGCATATGGGGAAGCAAGGGAGGAATTCGTAAAAGCACCACTCATCTCAGAACCCAGGATGCCATCTAAGGAAGATTTATTGCAAATAGCACAGGGTAAGGGGATGCGTCTAATAGCGGAAAGACTCAAGAGTAAGGAAGTGGCTCAGACAAAAGTTGTAATGGTAATGCAGGAATTGTATAAAGGTCTTGAGTTGTACACTGTTGGAAAGGGATTTCAGGCAGGTGCAGAACTTTTAAAGGTAGTTCCACGAATAGAAAAGATAATGAGATATCCATTGGAGACACTATTCAAACAAAAGAAAACTGTAATCAAAGAAATTGATACAATCACGAAAACTATATCTAGGGAAACTTTAAGTGGTGGAGAGAAAAAGATAGTAGATGATCTAGGTAGAGTTAAAAAAACACTTCAGGAATCCACAGGGAAAGATGTAACCCCTACAGAGCTGGATGCCGTTGAGAAGATTTTAGGAGATGTTCAAGCGGGTAAGGTATCACTGGCATCTGCTGAGAGAGAAATAAATAAAGCTGTGGGGGTAGTGGGAAAACCTCCTCCGGTAAGTCCGCTTGATGTTAAAATTATAACTAAACCGAAACCAAAAGAAAAAATACCTGGTGTAATTCCAGCCAAACCAAGGGAAGTTACTACTATCAGGAAAGACATAACGGGAAAACTAAAGCCTAAACCCGAAAAAGAATTCAAGGTAGTCGGAAAAGAATTGTCCAAGGGTAAGGCCAAGAAGGAACTTCCTCTTAGTAAAGAACCTCTAGCACTTAAGGCGGGAAAAGAGCCAATTGCTTTAAAAGAAGCACCTAAACTTCCATTAAAAGAAAAAACTATTAAGGGTGAGGTAGGTAGGAAGGAAGTTCTTAAGTCATTTGAAACCTATCTTGAGGAGTTCAGAACAAAGGGTGGAAAGGTCAAGGAACTTCCAACTATTAAATCTGATACAGCAGAAGTTATTGGTAAGTTATCGGCTAAAAAGGCAAGGGATCAGTCTATAGCAGATTTAGGGGTTGATGTCAGTGTTAGGAAAGGATTGAAAGCCCCAGGTGAGAAGGGTGTTGAGGACTTAGGGAAAGAACTGGAAATTGAAAGTGAATTCTTGGGTTCCATACTTGGTGGTGTTCAGAAATTCTTTAAACGAAAAGTCTCAAAGGCTGAGCGAGGGGAACCAACTCAACTAGAGATGAAACGCAAGACTAGCTGGTGGGATGAAGAAAAGCCCTGGAAAGATTTAGGCAAGCCTGAGTTAGGACGAGCAATAAAAAATATATATTCCAAAATGGAGGCCGTGGAAGTATGGGGTCATGGTCAATTAAAAACATTAGCAAAGATCGGACAAACAGGTAAGATGGGTGTTTTGAAAAGACCGTTTAAAAAGGGGAAAGGATACACCAAAGATGATATGTCGAATATCCCCCTTTATGCCGAAGACATACCACGTTTTAAAAAACTCCTAAAAGAAGAACAGGACAAACTGCGTCAGGGTGTCGCATTTCTTAGAAAATTCCTAAAAGAAGGGCAGAGAAGATATAGGGAGGAATACGGGGTTAATCCCGATTTTAAGGGAAACATGATGGATTCCTTCAATAAGAATTCCGTAGCCATGCTAGATACCATAGGTCAGATAACTGCCGGAGAAGTAAAGAGATTCACTAAGGCTGATCTTGCTAAGTTGGGAATCACCCTTCCTAGGGGCATGAAATTCAAACCTAAAAATATGAAGCAGGTTACATCGATCTTAAAGAAGGCTATGGGGGAAAACAAGGAGATAGTTAAACGTCTTGAGAAATTAGATTATGTTCATATTCCTTATGGGATGTGGTTTGAACAAGGGTTGATGACAAACAGGGGGGCATCGATAAAGGCATTAGCCCTAGACAATTTAAAGAAAAGAACAACCCTTTCGATTCAGAGTTTAGTTGATGCTGGTGCGATAGTCAAGTCTGATATTAACGTCTTTGATATTATCATGAGTTATTCTAGAAAAATGGCAAAGGACTTTGCATTATTAGATGTACGTAAATCAGCTATGGCTGAGGGGATGATTTCCAAGAAAAAACTTCCTGGGTTTGAGAGAATCGATCCTAGACGAGCACCCTTATTTGGTAAAGATTGGCTACATCCAGCTTTCAAGGATTGGTTATATGATTTCAGAGTTTCAACGGTCAATCAGACTAGAGTGGATAAGATGTTCTCACTGGTTAAAATGTGGAGATTTGCCAAACCAGGATTTCTTGCATATTATGATTTGCAGCAACATGCAGTAGCTAGAAATATAGGGTGGCTAAATCCAATAGGTATCGGTAAGGATTTCAGTAAGGCACTTTATCTAATATTAAAAAAACCTCCTGAATATTATGAAATTTTGGAACGGGGGATATCTTCCAAGCCTTTTGATCTACCCTGGAAGACAACTATGGAACTTGTAGATAAATTAAAGGGAACTACGGCGGGAGATGTATTAAGGTCTATTGCCAGACAAGGTGTGCATCCATTAAAAACCAGCTACGAAGCTTTATGGGAGACAGCCTGGTGGGGAGATCAGTTTATACGATTAGTTACTAATAATATGTTTCTCAGGAGAGGGGCGAGTCCGTGGGAAGCTGCTCAAACTGCTGCTTTCATACACTCTGATTATGCTGGAGTTCCTATGGCAACCAGAAGGTCAATGCAGAAAATCCTTTTTACTGGTACATTTAAAATAACAATGGGTAAATTATATGCTTCGATGATAAAACAAATGGCAAGAGTTCCATATAAACTTGTGACAGGTGGACGTAAAGACCTAACCTTTGCGGAAAAGGAAGTTGCCAAGGCTGGGTATGCCACAGTATTCGGAGCAATGGTAGGATATGACACTCTCATGACTAAAATTTTCGGATGGAAACGTGATCAATTTGCTATAAGATATTATAAGGAAATACAGACCCCCGAAGGGGCAAAAGAGGTAGTTCACGTTCTTGCCAGTCCTCTAACGATGATTCCAAAGTATTGGTCAAAGTTCAACAGACTAATGCTTACTGACTATTATTCAAACGATAAATTAAAAGGGGGTATAGAAACATTCAAATGGGACTTACATCCAGTATATAATATTAGTTATAGCATTATAAACAATAAAAACCCTGCTGGTAATATGATATATGATCCCATTGGGGATAGTTGGGGCACTATAATAGGAAAATCCACAAGATACGCTGTTAGGCAATCCCTTGCTGTATTAGATTATGTTGCCAAACAGGATGATCAGGAAAAAGCGTGGAAACACTATCAAAAAGATGTCGGTAAGCTATTTAGTTGGTTGGCTAAACCTGCGTCCTTTACTTATTTAAGAAATACTGGAATAGATAGACTCAGGGCTAAGAAAGATCACCTAGATAGAGATTTTAGTAAACTTAAATATAGAATGCAGTATGGTAAAAGGGCAAATGGGAAACCATATACTGAGGCTGACTTTAGAAAACTACAGATTGGAATGATGAATAAAACAGATCAAATTTTAAAACAGATAATTGCAATAGAAAAAGAAGAATACAGAGAAGCATTAAGAAGAGACAAAAAAGAAATAGCCCAGGAGACAGGGGCTAGGATAAAAAAGAGTAAGCCTCTTACGGCACCTAGTGGTAGATAAATACAGTATCATAATTAACGTAGACTATTTTCTGCCATTCCCTTACCACCACAATAGGCTAAAAATACCATCCAAGGAATTACTATAAATGGTGTTGTAATTGGAGAAACCCCAATCACAATAAATGACAAAAAAAGTAATAGAACCATACTAACTAGACCTAGTATTATCTTTAGACCTGTCCAAGGATTATCTACTACTGCCTCCCATGTTTCAGTTTGCCAAACAAATCTTCTCCTACACCTTCTTTTAATGGCCTTTGTACCACATATACAACAGATATGTGTATCCTCTTTGCGCCAGCCATGTAAACATCTTGGACATTGCCATCCATATCTATTATTAGATATCCCCATCCTCATCCCTTTTAGCATCTTCGTAAGGAGCAGCAGTAGTCCTATAAAATTCAGCCTGGACACAAGATAATACTCCCATTGCATTATTTATAAAATTGTAACTTAATCCCCAATTTGCGTATAATTTCTTTAACATTTTTGAAACAACATAATTAAAATCCTCCCAACCACTAATCATATCAACCAAACGTATAATATGATAATCAAATTCTGGTCTATGGGCATTCTTAATGTATGGCATGGTATTCACTCCCCTTTTAGTATGATCCTCATTTGCTTACCTGGTTTTAATTTTATTTGAAATACTTCCTCAATGAGTTCATGGTCAACACAATATGTTATTTCACCATCCCAAGAATAGAAACAATCAAGTATTTCACCACCACCTATTTTAATTGGATGACCTTTGACTAACTTTAATTTCCTATGACTTATATGATAACTCCCTTCATTTTCTTCTGTTGAATCTATGTCTCTTGATAACCAAACTTTTATTATTTCCCTCATTTGCTACCCCCTATTCAAAACTCTGATCGACAAATGTTTGTAGATATTTTTTGGCTTCATCCAATGTTTCAAATATGATATCTGCACATTCCATAAATGCATGTTCGTGAACATTTCCCTTTTCCATACAAAGGATTGTATGTTTACCAAGTAAATTTCCCCAAGCCAATTCTGCTACACAGCCTATGGAAACCTTTGTTGTGTCTAATAAGTTAATTAATACGATATCACAGTATTTAACCATAAATTGATCACGATTTTTTATTGCATGATCAGAACTAACAGGACTTTTGTTTTTATAGTTTCCAGCAGTAAAGATAGTATCATTTCTAAAGTCTCCCTTTCCAACTAAGGGATGGAGTACCATCAAACCAATCTCAGACAACTCCTCCTTCATTTTGTTGTAGTAATTAAAAACCTCACTTGGTGTTCTTCCTGTAATCGGTTTACCCAAATAAATTTTAAATTTTTCCCTCACAAGCTACCCCCTAACGTCTTTTCTATCATCGAATTTTTTATATAACTCGTAATTATGTAAATAATGATACAAAAAATGAACACAACATTGAGCATGATCGATGGCTAGTTTCCTACTCTCCTTATCTATATCTTCTCCCTCAAAAAAAAGAAATAAGTGTCTCAGTGTAGAGGCATACAATTTACTAAAGTTGATTCCTTTTTGCCAATTCCTCTCATCATATTTCTCACAACCAAAAGTCAACACTTCAGCTAAACCCCTCAAGGCATCAACCGACACAAGATCAACCCTCAATTTCCCTTCATCAAAATGATCTCCTCCCATTATTTATCCTCCTTTAATGCCTCCATTCCCATGTCTAACATAGGCTGGTAAGTTACGTTTTCCCTTTTCTGATAGACTATGACCCTCTTACCCCTTACTTCTGCAACAAAAGAAAGATACCCCTTTATATAGAAATGGAGGTATTCTTTACCCTTGTCTTTCTTATAATGACAAGTTACCGTTCCTAATAATGTACTTACTTCTTTAGCTCCCATCCTAACCTCCTCCTACGACATATTTATTTCCAGGATATACTCTTATAGAATAACCAAAGATATGAGGAAGTATTTCTACTTCAACAGCACCGCTATCCAATAAATCTTGAGCTACCCTTAATACATCTTTTTGATCTTCTGTCATTTCTATTTCCCCCATATATTTTGTATGCCACTAACGTACATTATATGACCTGTTTTGTCTTACATAATGTAATTGCTTCTTTTTTACCCCTCCGAGTAACCAGTGTTTCAAGTGTACTAAAATGATCCTCCGAGTAACCAGTGTTTCAAGTGTACTAAAAACAATACTACTAATGGAGCTAGAAAAAAAACCAAAGGGTAAATATCACAAGTTTTCAATTCATAGGGTTTGTCTGTCATTAGTAAGGGGTCTGTATTAAAATATATATCTTTTACAATGGAGTTGGAACATTTTTTACATATATTGTTATTGTTGCGTTTTTCTTGTTCATAATCGGTTTTTCTTTTACAGTAATAACATGTATCCATAATTCTATTACCTCCTATCGATACTGTTTTCTCCTCATTTATATGACCTGTTTTGTCTCACGTAATATACTATTTCCCCCACTTAATAAAGTTTCCTAAGTTCAGAAAGAGTGCTGGAACCACCACCAACAACAAACCGTAAGTACTACCAGATACTAAGACATAAGTAATCCAACACAATCCGCAACATATAAATACCAGAAATCCCCTCCTGTCTTTATTCCCCACAACCCATATTCCGAGTAATTCTAATAGACTAGCTAACCAATCTAAGTACATCCATCTCCCTCACTATTCCGCAGTTTATTCTCCTCTAATAGTTTTAACTCCTGCTCGGCTTTTTCTCTCCGTTTTCTTGCCCTTCTTCGGTCTTCGATAATACTATAACTCCTATTCCGTCTTATAAAACCTGTAACACCTGCCGCATTCCGTTTCATAATATTCCCTCCCCTTTCTGTAGTTTACTTTCTTCTAATAACTTCTCTTTCATGGTGTCTCCTTTTTCTTAACAGTTTTGGTTTTACGTTCACTTGGTTTATCATTCTCCCCAAATTCACCACGGTTGTGTTGTTTGTAAAACCCATCCCCATATAATCTAAACGAGGAACTGGACATAAGCTTATTTCCATAGGCTCCGCATGTAGGACATTTCTTTATTCCAATATCATCCTCTCCCTGTAACAATAACTCCTCAAAAACTCTATGACAATTCCAACATCGGTATTCATAAATTGGCATGGCTTACCCTCCTGTAAATCCATAATATTCTACATTATCAGTTTTGCACCCATCGGTTCCACAACAATCCAAACGTTTCTCTATGAGGAGTTCATGCTGGTCGTCAGGAATACAATCCCATTTTACAGTTACGGGTCCAGGCTCGCATTTTGTAATCGACCCTAATATATAAAATTTATCCCTTTCTTTTTTACATAATCTCTCCGCCTCTTTCCTAGCTTCTAAGAATGTATCATGTTTCTTTTCTGTATAACTCACCCCATCCTTTATTACCATATAAAATTTCTTCATTATCTCCTCCCCATGACAATAACATTTGCATTTTTGGCGACAATTAAGTCCTCTTTGAGATTATTAATTACTTTAGTTTTTAGTGCATAAAATTTCCCATCTATTTTTAAATCAGCAAATCCCTCTAAGCTAAATACTTCATATAAATATAACAGAATTACCCACTCACCCTTAATCTCAAAGGGTTTACCGTACTCATAGGAAACATCATATACAAAAAACGGAGCGTCAGGATCAAAGACTTCTCTACCTACTAGAAAAATCTGTCCTTTAATAACTTTCCCGTCGATAACTTCTGGTTTCGGAGGCTCATCTTTCTTATAGTGACCGCTTAATAATTTAGTTTTGACCGTTCTATAGTTCGGGTATCCCTCGACATATTTCACAGACTGGAGAATTTTAGTCGGTGTGTAGTAATTTAACGTCTCACTTCTAATGTTTTCCGAAATACTTTTAAATAATTGTCTATTAAATCTATGTGGGGAATTTAGGGGTAATATTTCTATTCTTTTCTCTGGTAAAGAGAATATACATTTGTGGTCTTTGTGTAAATCACATTTACGACACTCAGTAAGTAAGATGAGCGTAGCATCCTTTAGGCATCTAATGCACTTCAATGTCTTTAGTTGGTTTAATGTCTCCAATTTATTCCCCCTCATCATCTGCCATATCGGCCTTTATGGCTGTCTCCATTTGTTTTGCATATAGGAGTGCTTTTTCCAGAGATTGATAAATTTTTCTAAATGCTGAATCGTTGCCAGAATCACAGACACCTTTTCTTCTGAGACCACAAGAAAAACACCCTGCCAAGCTGCAATATCCACAGTATCCATTTACATAGTCTCTTATTTCTATAATCTTAGCAGGTATTTTTTCACCCCACTTTATCCTTGCGGATTCTTTGTACCCTCTTATTGTATCTTTATCCAATGCCACTATGATCCCCTCCTTCAGCCATTAGATTCTAGTAGTTGAAATTACATCCCCTACCCAAATATCTCCTTGTAAATTTTAGGAGTTATGATTTTATCTCCAATACCATAACTAAGTGACTCCGCAGCATTTAACCAATGCTCACGGTCAATGTCTTTTAATAGCTGCTTTTTACTTCTTTTTATACCCTGTTGAATTAACAAGTCAATAATTTCATTTTTAATTATTGTCATTTGTTTACTGGCAATAGCCATGTCTTTTTCATCTCCACGCATCATCCCATAGGGGAGATGTAGCATTACACGAGCGTGGGGAAATAAAAAACGCTTACCAGGACTACCCATCATAAATACCGTTGTTGCCATCGATTGTAAACCTATGCCCACCGTAATAATCGGGGACTTCATCATTCCCATTACGTCACACATAGCAAATCCAGCATCAACACTTCCACCAGGACTATATATCAAAATCTTTATCGGATCATGATTAATAGAATCAAGCATTAACATTTTTGGTATAAAACCAAGGTCGGGGCGGTCAATTATGTGATCCATTATGTATACTCTTTTATATAACAAATATTCGTGACTGCCAACAATCCTATCAACGTCAATATTACCTGGTCTGAGAAGCGGATTTATCACCTTACTTTTTTTCATAATTGACCTCCTCTATGTATTTTTAGGCATCATCCTTTACATTTATGGTATAATCCGGACTGGTATCATAGCTTTTTTGGTCATTTTTAAAAATAAAAATAACACTCTCCGCCGTTATGGTTCTATCCACTCTTGCACTCAGATATGTATTACCATTCTTGTCCTTCTTCTTCCAACATTTACCAACTTTTACTAAGCCCATTTTAAATACCTCCTTTTATGTTTTTACTTTGTCTTTTTTTCGATTATACCGATGGTGACATATATCCAATCAAAAATGATATAATCCCAAAACCAGTATATACACTACTGTACATACATGACATATAGATAAAAAAAGCCGACACCAACATACATGATAGACTAAAAATCTTATTTTTCCTACCCCATAACGACATCCCATAAAAAAATATTAAAATTGAAGCAAGTATAGACAAAACTATAATAACATGTATATCCATGACATTTCCCCCTAAAATCCAAATTCTGGATCACTTTTTTCTTTAGGTGGTTCTTCTGCGGGAGGAGTATAACCGCTCTCACGATAATTCTTGTTATCTTTAGATGGCTCTTCCGTGAGAGGAGGTAACACCCCATCTTCTTTGTCCCCCCGATGCTCTACTGGTAATTTCCCATCATTTTGATTAGCGATTGCCTTCAAGAACAACTCGAAGTAATTATTTGCGTATTCATCTGATAAATCCTCGGTAATCTTTTTGGGTAAGGAGTCTATATCCTTGACAAAATATGTTAGAGTCATTAGGATTTTCACCTTAGTTCCCTTGGCCAGGAAATTAAATACCCGTTTCATTTCTTCGTGATATTCTCCCAGCGTAAAGAAACTCACTAGATGTCCATCAATATCACTTAATAATTCCGAGGCAGCGTTCTTGGTCATAGACTTTATTGTATCAACATTTTTCAGGAGATCAACTCGTTTTAAATATTTTTTGAAATTCATATAAAAAGCATCTATACCTTTACTTGAAAGTATAGTTCTGATAGCCTTAATCTGCGGATCGGTGATCATATCCTCTTTATTTGAGGCAGGATCATCTGAAGCCGTCGTATATGCCTCCCCACCCTCGATACCAGACTCTTTAAACGTATCTTTAACATCTTGTTCTGAGACCCCTTTATCCTCCTGTCCTATAACCTCTTGTCCTGTAAGCCCATCTTTATTTGAAGCACCCGTATACCCATAATTCTTCCCCACTAAAAGCTTATCCCCACCAGATGGCTCCGCAACCTCTTGTCCTGTAATCACCTCATCTTCAGTAGACGGTTCTACCTTAGATTCTGGTGTAGATACAACCTTAACTTCTTCCTTAAGACTAGATAGCTCCTCAGGACTATACAAACCCAGGACAGCCTCAGGACATATTCTCCGAAGCCCTCTTGTAACTGCTCGACAGAATAACAAATCTTTTGGATATTTTTCCCACGCACTCTCTTCTTTAATTAAACCAGCTTGCTTGGCCTCCTGAATAGTAAATGAGGACATATACACCTTATCGTCTTTGGCAAATTTTATTTCACATTTTGTTTCATCCTCCTTCAATATATCGTAAGTTACTCCTTTACTCTGAGCTAGAGTAAGCATTGCTGCTGCTGACATACAAACCTTCCCCTTAACAATGCTCATTGTTTGCAATGAAGCCATCGGTGGAACCCCAAGCTCATATCCATAGTGAATTATAGCAAATGCCCCTGCTGCATTTTTCACATTTGGAAAAATCCCCGACTTAAAAAATTCCTCAGAAATTCTCATCAAAGACAGACTTTGATCCACATTGTATTTTACGATACTGGTCATAGTTTTTACCTCCCTATCTTTTTATTCAATTCATATAATTCTCTACAAACAATGAAGCGTTCAATATGTAATTTCCTCATCTTCGGATTGATACCCGCACACTCAAAGGTTTCGTTTTCCCCCCTACCAATTCTTAAAATTCTGACATCATCCACAGGAAAGCTATTTTCCTCCAATGTAATTTCATATCCACCTGCTTGAGTGAAGTGATCAGAATATACGGCTTTTGCGGTCTTAACTTCAAGTAGGGTCCTCTTACCATGAATC
>SDBT01014996.1_pt1 | contig 12330 bp, 9 predicted proteins | sample 2277101 | NCBI WGS metagenome assembly SDBT01 (sample SAMN10404973, study PRJNA504765) | marine sediment metagenome | isolation source: marine sediment core GS10_PC15, 103 cmbsf | place: Arctic Ocean: Southern Knipovich Ridge | collected 2010
ATATTAAACCGGATGTGCAACTGTCATCTATTTCGGGGGGCACTGACATCAACGGCCTGTTTCTGACGGGAAACCCCATTGGCCCGGTCTATGCTGGGGAACTCCAGGCTCTAAGCCTGGGAGTAGCTGCAAAATGCTTTGACCCCGAAGGAAAACCGGTGCTAAACCAAAAGGGCCAGCTTGTGGTCACTACCCCCTACCCCTCCATGCCCCTCTACTTCTGGAATGACCCGGATAAAGAGAAATACCAAAGCGCCTACTTCGATGTCTATCCTGATGTGTGGACTCACGGAGACCATATTGAAATTACTGATACCGGGATTATTATCTACGGACGCTCGGATACTGTCCTCAAGCCCGGAGGGGTAAGGATTGGCACCGCCGAGATTTACCGTCAGGTGGAGGCCCTGGACGAGGTTATCGATAGCATTGTAATCGGACAGGATTGGGAGGGCGACATGCGGGTTATCCTGTTTGTAAAGCTAGCTGAGGGGGTAGAGCTAACTAGCGACCTGGTTAACAAGATAAAAACCACTATCAGGAAGAATACCACCCCCCGTCATGTTCCCGCCAAGATTATAGCTACTACCGACATTCCCTATACCATCAGCGGGAAAAAGGTAGAAATGGCAGTAAGAAATGTGATTCACCACGAGGCGGTTCCCAATATAGATGCCCTAGCCAATCCAGAATCGCTTAAACTCTACCAAAACCTTAAAGAGCTTGAATAATAATACCTAAATTGTGAGGAGTATGACAGCTTACACTATTGACTTTGAGCCCGTCGGTCGCCGCGGTCAGTGTCAGGATGGTAAATCCCTTCTAGACTGTGCCCGCCAGCTCGGGGTGGATATTGTGAGTCTATGCGCCGCTAGAGGGACGTGTCACGCCTGCAAGGTTAAAGTCTTAGCCGGAGCTGTCTCCGAAACAACGGCTAGTGAGCGAGAGGTCTTTTCATCCCAAGAACTCGCTGGTGGCTGGCGCCTTGCCTGTCAAACCTATCCCACCAGTGATGTCAGAGTCAATGTGCCCGCCGAATCGATGACCACCCCCCAGCGTACCCAGGTGGAGGGGCTGGAGATAACGGTTCGCCCGGAGCCACCCGTTCGTGCCTACCAGGTGAAGCTACCGGCTCCGTCACTATCGGACCTGCGAGCCGATAGCGAGCGCCTGCTGGAGACGCTAAATCAGCAGCACCAGCTAAACTGCCGCATGATTGACATTGATGTCCTGCGACAGCTCTCACCACAGCTACGCTCCTGGGAATGGCAGTGTCAGGTCACAGTTCGTGATGACGAGGTGGTAGCCCTTAACCCCTGGCCAAGCCGCCAGCTGGGGCTGGCTATAGACCTGGGCACCACCAAGATTGCCGGCTATCTCGCTAGCCTGAGCGATGGGCGAACCTTAGCCGCCCAAGGGATTATGAATCCCCAGATAAGCTACGGTGAAGACATCATCAGCCGCATTACTCACGCTATAGACTCACCGGCTGAAGGCAAGCGCCTGCAAAGGCTGGCAATAGAGGCTATTAACCAGCTGGCCACCGATTTGTGCGCCCGGGTTGATGCCAGAGCGGATGAAATCACCGAGGCGGTAGTGGTCGGGAATACTGCCATGCACCACCTGCTGGTCGGTCTACCGGTAGCACAACTAGCCCATTCTCCCTTTGTGCCCGCAGTCAGTCAGGCGGTGGACATAAAGGCTCGCGACCTGGGCCTTCATATTGCTCCGGGAGCCTACACGCACCTGCTGCCCAACATCGCCGGGTTTGTTGGTGCTGACCATGTCGCCATGTTGCTTGCCACCGGGGTGTGGCCGGCTGAGGGGATAGCTGAGGGAGTGGTGGTGGCAATAGACATCGGGACTAATACTGAGGTTTCCCTAATAGATGGCGGTAAGATAACCAGCGTCTCCTGTGCCTCTGGTCCCGCCTTTGAAGGTGGTCACATCAAGGATGGGATGCGGGCTGCCCGCGGTGCCATCGAGCGGTTGCAAATCGCAGGTGCCGACATCCAGTACCAGACCATTGAGGGAGCACCGCCGGTTGGTCTTTGTGGCTCCGGTATCCTGGATGCTATTGCCCAACTCTATCTGGCGGGAATCATCGACGATGGTGGCCGGATGAAGGATAACCACCCCCGCATCCGCACCCGTAAAAAGCAACGCGAGTTTGTCCTTGTCAGCGAGGATGAACGAGATGGGCAGCCAGCCATTACTATCACCCAGCCGGACATACGAGAGTTGCAGCTGGCCAAGGCCGCCATTCGCACCGGCATCCAGGTGCTACTGGAGGCTAACCAGCGTACCGAGGAGGAAATTGAGCAGGTGGTTATTGCTGGAGCCTTCGGCAGCTACATCGACGTGGACAGTGCCATAACTATCGGCATGCTACCATCACTGCCTCTAGACCGCTTCCGACAGGTAGGCAATGCGGCGGGTATGGGAGCCAAGCTGGCCCTTATTTCTTGCCGCAAGCGAGCTGAAGCTCAGGCTGTGGCCTCCCGGGTCAACTATATTGAACTAGCCAGTGCCCCTGATTTTATGCATACCTTCGTCCAGGCAAGCTCCCTGGGAAGATACCGGATAGTTCACGGGAAAAGAAAGGAGATTAGCTAATGGAAACCAGGTTGTCAGGCGCCACCAAGGAAGTAATCATCGGCCACGACCGACCAACCGTGCTTATCGGGGAACGCATTAATCCCACGGGGAAGAAGAAGATGTCAGAAGCCCTAAAGGCTGGCGAACTAGAGATTGTCCGCCAGGAGGCTCTAACTCAGGTGCAGGCAGGGGCAGATATTATTGATGTCAATGTTGCCGCCACCGGGGTTAACGAGGTAACCCGGCTCCCCCAGGCGGTGCGGGTAGTAAACGATACCGTCGATGTGCCGCTATGTCTTGATAGTCCCAACCCTGAGGCTTTAGAAGCCGCCCTCAAGGTCTACAGAGGTAAGCCACTCCTAAACTCAGTCACCGGTGAAAAGCATTCCCTGGAGAGGGTTTTACCCCTGGTCAAGGAATACGGGGCCGCCGTTATTGGTTTAGTCCAGGATGAAGAAGGTGTCCCGGGCGATGCCGAGCAGCGGCTAGCCATCGCCCATAAGATTGTGGAGCGTGCTGAGGCAATCGGTATCCCCCGCCAGGACATTATTATTGACTGCCTTGCTTTTGCCGTGGGAGCTGACCCCAGGTCGGGTCTGGTCATCCTGGAAACAATTCGTCGGATTAAAGCCGAGCTGGGAGTGAACCTGACGCTGGGAGCCAGCAACGTCTCCTTCGGCATGCCTGACCGCAATCTGCTCAACAGCGCCTTCGTGGCTATGGTTATTGCCGCCGGCGTAACCTGCCTCATCGTGGACGCCGCCAAGGTGCGCCCGATGGCCCTGGCAGCTGACCTTGTTTTGGGTCAAGATGCTTATGCGAGGCGCTATATTAGAGCCTACCGTGAGCGCCAGAAGCCGGTAGAAGACTAATTCTATATGGCTTCACAAAAGCGGGCTTATTAACTTATACTTAGGTGATGAATCCATACAGTTACAAGGCTGATAATCTAAACTCTAACGTTAAGCTAACGCAAACAAGCCACAGATGGCTGCGTTACACGGTTGACTTTCCCACGGCCCACCCTACCCGCTATAAGGAAAATAATACCGTTCGGGGCGAGTATTTCAGACCCCACACCGGTAGTAACCTACCCCTAGTCATTCTAATTCACGGGCTGGGTGACCGGAGTGTAATTCCCTTAAAACTCCTCGCCCGGTCTCTAGTTAAGAGGGGAATAGCCTGCTTTATTTTATATCTGGTTTTACACTCCAGCCGTATGCCACCGAGTGGACTTCGTACCCTTAGCCCGGAGGACTGGTTTGAGAATTACCGAATCTCGGTAATTGATGTGCGTCAGGTGATTGACTGGGCAGACACTAGAGCCGAGATAAACAAGGAACAGATTGGAGTAATTGGAATAAGCTTTGGCGGGTTCGTCTCAGCCATAGCCATGGGGATAGATAGACGTATTAGCGCCGGTGTATTGGTAGTCAGCGCCGGAAATCTGGAAAAGATTGCCGCAATGAGTAAGACTCTGCCCAAAAAGTGGGGGGTTAGCCATACTGAAGCGGAATTCAATTCTAGGCAGCGGAGTTATACCCAATATCTTGGTGAAGTAGCTGAGAAGGGATTTGAGAACGTCAACCCTACGGAGAGCAGTTTTCTAAACGACCCCATGACCTTTGCCCACTATCTCCGTAAGCGTCCCGTACTGATGATAAATGCGCTTTGGGATGAGGTCATTCCCAAGCAGACTACGCTCGATTTATGGAAGGCAAGCGGTAAACCAGCGATTACATGGTTTCCTGGTGGCCATGCCACCATCTGGCTATGGTATCCCCTTATTAGCCGAAAAATCATCCGCTTTTTTAAGTCAACCTTCGGGCTGTAAGGTAAACACCCCGCATAAGCCATCGTGAACACATCCCGTGGTTTGCGAGCGGGGTAGTTGGTCGGCTTGAACCCTTGACTAGCGGTAGGGCTAAAGGGTGAAGTTGACCGTAATCCCTAAAGCTACTTGCCGTATTTACCAACTATCATTATAATATGGGGGAATAAATCAAGGGGAACAGGTGATTAGATGAAGCAATACGGGCTGGATAATATTCGCAACGTTAGCTTACTATCTCATTGCGGCGCCGGTAAGACATCACTCTCAGAGGCAATTATGTTCACGACTGACGCCACCACCCGATTGGGCAGGGTTGATGATGGGACAACTATCTCGGATTATGACCCCGATGAGATAAAGCGCCAGATTAGCCTTAACCTGACTATGCTCCCCGGCGAGTGGCAGGATACCAAGATTAACCTCATTGACACCCCAGGTTATGCTGACTTTGTTGGTGAGGTCAACGCCGCCATTCGAGTCAGTGAGGGAGCCATAATTGTAATCTGCGCCGCTTCTGGCGTTGAGGTTGGCACAGAGCAGGTCTGGGGATACAGTGAGGAAGCCGGTCTAGCCCGCCTTGTCTTTATTAATAAAATGGACCGCGAGAACGCCGACTTTTACCGAATTGTGCAGCAGGTTCAGTCCAAATTTGGCGCTAAGTGCGTCCCCGTGCAGTTACCCATCGGTGCCCAGAGTGATTTTCAAGGGATGGTTGACCTCCTGACCCAGAAAAGCTACGCCGGCTCTCCCGCCAAAGAAGGTGAGATACCCTCATCACTGGAGACCCAGGTTAGCTCCTTTCGGGAGAAATTAATCGAAGCGATAGCCGAATTGGACGACCGCCTCATCGAGAAGTACCTCGGTGGTGAAGAACTCAGTCTGGAGGAGCTAACCGATGGCTTACGCCAGGCCGTAGTGAGTGGCCGAATTGTGCCCATTTTAGTTGGTTCGGCAACACAGAGTATCGGCATTACCCCCCTGCTGGATGCCATATATAACTACCTGCCGTCACCTAAAGAACAAGAGATAGCTACTGTCGACGAGAAGGCTGAGCCGAAGATTAAACCAAGCGAGACTGCCCCCTTAGCCGCCCTGGTGTTTAAAACCACGGCTGACCCCTATGTTGGTAAGCTTACCTACTTCCGGGTTTATAACGGCACTATTGAGAGCAATTCCCAGGTGTGGAATACCACGCAAGGGGAACAGGAGCGCATCGGTCAGCTATTTATGCTGCGGGGTAAGACCCAGGAGCCAGTCTCTAAAATCGGGGCTGGAGACATCGGCGGGGTAGCCAAATTAAGCCTAACCAGTACCGGGCATACATTGGGCAGTCGGGATAAGCCACTTAAAATTGCCCCTATCCTGTTCCCCAAGCCAGTCTTTAGCGAGGCAGTGCACCCCAAGACTAAGGCTGACATAGACAAGCTGGGAACAGCCCTCTCCCGGCTAGTTGAGGAAGACCTGACTCTCAAGGTGCATAGAGAGGCTGATACCAACGAGACCATCCTGTCTGGACTTGGTGAGACTCAACTTGCCGTAGCCGCTGACAAGATACAACGTAAATTCGGTGTCAATATCGAGCTAGATACCCCTAAGGTTCCTTATAAAGAGACCATCACCATATCAGCTAAGGCAGAGTATAAGCATAAGAAACAAACCGGAGGGCACGGTCAATACGGGCACGTCCGCTTGGAGCTGGAACCGTTACCGCGCGGCAGCGGTCACGAGTTTGTTGTCCGGATAGTAGGTGGTACCATCCCCAAGAATTACATTCCCGCGGTAGAGAAGGGAGCCAACGAAGCCATGAGTGAAGGAGGGCTAGCCCGCTACCCGGTAGTGGACATAAGAGCGACCCTGTATGACGGTAGCTTTCACCCGGTTGATTCCTCAGACATATGCTTCAAGATTGCCGGGTCCGGGGCACTGAAGAAAGGGTTAACCCAGGGGCAACCTATCCTCCTCGAACCGATAATGAATATCCGGGTGATAGTTCCAGAGGATTTCACCGGGGATATTATTGGCGACCTTAATGCCAAACGAGCCAGGGTGCTGGGCATGAACCCCGAGAATGGAATGAACGTCATCGACGCCCAGGTGCCGCAGGCTGAGATTTTGCGCTACGCGATAGACCTAAAGTCAATAACCCAGGGACGGGGTAGCTATACTACCGAATTCAGCCACTATGAGGAGACCCCACCTCAGGTTAGTCAACGGATTATTACCAAAAGGCAGGCCGAAAAGGGCTAAAAACCATCCCCTACTCGGTTAGGCTCACTGGCAGCACCTAATAGGAACGACCACCTTCAGTCAGCCATAAGTTCCTTGACCTTACTGATGAAGGCGGGCAGCAGTGCTTTCCAGTCCCCGACGACACCAAAACTGGCTTCCCGGAAGATATTTGCCTCCGAGTCTTTATTTATGGCCACAATAGTCTTGGCACCAGAGCAACCAGTCATATGTTGACTGGCACCGGAGACAGCTACCGCCAGGTAAAGGTCGGGGGCAATAATTTTACCGGTAAGACCTATCTGGTAGCCAGTTGGCACCCAGCCATTATCACAGGGAGGTCGGCTGGCCCCCACCGCTCCCTTCAATATCCTAGCCAGTTCCTCTAGCTGTTTAAAACCTTCAGCACCGCCAATGCCTCTACCCCCACAAACTACAACCGCAGCATCCTCCAGCTTTATCCCTTCTACCTCCTCCACCACCCGCTCCAGGACCTTGGTTCTTATGGATGACGGGTCCAAGCCCGCCTCAATAGTAACAACCTCTCCCTGCCTTAAGTCATCGCGCTCCAGGGGTGACATTGCCTTGGCTCTAACCGTAGCCATCTGGGGGTAGGACTCACCGGTGAAGATAGCCTGGGCGTTACCACCATAAACCGGCTTGGTCTGCCAGAGCGATTTTGAGTCCGGGTCAATAGCCAGTTCCACACAGTCGGTAGTCACCGCTGTGCCCAGTCTGAAAGCGAGCCTGGGAGCGAGGTCACGACCAGTAGAGGTCTGCCCCAGAAGGAGAATCTGAGGCATTACCTGCCTGACTACCTTTTCGGCAACGGATACATAGGGATCCGCCTGGTAGTCCTCAAGTAGTGGATCGCTAACTACATATACCTTATCCGCACCAGAGGTAATTGCTTCCTGGGCTAAACTTCTTACCTCACCGCCGACTAGCAAGCAGTATAGCTCCTGCCCCAGGTCGCTAGCCAGCTGGCGACCGCAACCCAAAAGCTCGGTGGTAATCACCGCTAGCTTTCCCTCCTTAGCTTCACCGAAAACCATAACCCCATTGTATTCAGCCATTAAAACCTGCCTCCCTAACGATACCGAAAACCCTTTAAACCTACTACCCATCCCGAACTATTTCGAAAACCCTTTAAACCTACTACCCACCCCGAACGATACCGAAAACCTCTTAAACCCCAGGCGAAGGCAATAGGTCTCTCTGCAGTTTATAGCATTTTAGCTTCCCTGAGTTTCAGGGCCAGATTAGCCGCCGCCTCTTGGGGGGTCTCTCCGTCTACAATTTCACACTTGCCTTCACGAACTGGTTGAAATAGCTTTACAAGTCGGGCGCGCCGACCCGCGGCCCCAACCTGAGAAGGTTCAACCCCGATATCGGCTGGTTTCCAGATAATCGGCTCTTTCTTCTTTGCCTTCATGATTCCCTTTATGGTGGGGTAGCGAGGCTCACCAAGCTCATTGCTTACCGTAATCAGAGCTGGCAAGGACACCTCAACCACCTCATAGCCGTCATCGGCTACCTTCTCCACCCTTACCTTACCATCGGTAACCTCTATTTTTCGGGCCAGGGTTACACTGGGCAGGTCCAATATCTCAGCGATGCCCAAACCTACCTGCCCGGCATCCCAGTCAGAAGCCTGCCGCCCGCAAAGAATAAGGTCGTAGTCACCCACCTTCTTGATCGCCATCGCCAGGGCATAGGCCGTTGACCAGCTATCACCCTCGCTAAAGGCCTCATCCTCCAGCAGGATAAGCTCATCAGCCCCCATAGACAACGGTTTCTTTACCACATCTCGCAAGAGGTCTGTGCCCAGGCTTAGCGCTGTGATTTTGCCACCCTGGGCATCTTTGATTCTTAGCGCCGCTTCTACTGCATACTCAGCATAAGGGTCGATTACCGGAGATATACTCGGTGGTAGCGTTACCGTATTCTTGGTAGCGTCAATCTTAAAGCTGGCCGGTGGTGCCTCAGGGTCAATTACCTGCTTACAGCAGACAATTGTGTTCATGGCATCCGTTACTCCTTTCTATATTTATATTCCTGTATTTTACTCCCTAAGCTAAAAACCCAATTGAATAGTCTAGCATCAGAGTGGATTGGTGTCAAACTAGACCGAGGAGACCTTTGAGCAATCCCGAGAAACTCTCCGGGCAAAAAGAGGCTTCGCCCCCAATGGCAGAGAATCTAGGAACTAAACCTCTCAAAAAGTTATTGATGACTAAACCCATTCCTACCAAGTAACTTCAACTGCGGCAGTGGTAATAGCCAGGGTTAGACTTACCGCACGGTCGATACCACTCAAATCGGGGATGATTTCTATATTAGCTGATGGGAAGAGGCGACGCAGGAGACTAGCCACGACTCGACTCTGCCCCAGTCCTGTCTCCAGAAGCAGTGAGCCCCCGGGGTGAAGCCTATCACCTACCTTACGGCATAACTCTCGTATCTTTTCCAGCCCATCCCAACCCCCGTTTAGTGCTAGCTCGGGCTCAAAATTAGCTAGGCACATCCGAGAGACCTCTGTTTCGGTGACGTAAGGGAGATTGGCTATTACCAGGTCAACCGGCTCCGGTAACGGGTCAAGCAAATCACCCCGCAAGAGACAGACTCTATCTACTACGCCGTGTTTGTGGCAGTTAAATCGGGCAACCTTAAGGGCAAGTGCCGATATATCGGTGGCATAGATTTTAGTCCGGGGCAGGTTTATTGCCAGACTGATGGCAATGGCACCACAACCAGTGCCAATATCAGCTATGGTAGATAGCGGGCAACCTTGAGCATGCTTAAGAGCCTCTTCTACCAGTAACTCGCTCTCCGGCCGGGGGATTAAGACACTCGGGTCAACATAGAAATCAAGCCCGTAGAACTCACGGTGCCCGGTGATATAGGCTGTCGGCTCACCCCTCAGGCGGCGTTTAACTAGCCGCCCAAAATCTGCTTCTGCCTCAGAACCTAGTTCACGATGAAGGTCCTGATACAGCTGAACCTGGCTTATTCCGAGTGCGTGCCTCAGCAGCAGCTCAGACTCCAAGCGGGACTCTTCAATGTTTTGGCGGGCAAAGATTTCTCTAGTCTGACGGAGAGCCTGCTTTAGAATCATACCAGTTGCTTCTCCAGCTGCCTTGCCTGGTCTTCGGTAGCCAGGGCATCAATAAGTTTGTCCAAGTCCCCCTCCAGAATCTGAGACAGGTTACGGAGGGTCAGACCAATACGGTGGTCAGATACCCGGTCTTGAGGAAAGTTGTAGGTCCGTATCTTTTCCGCCCGGTCTCCGGTACCTATTTGGGAGCGGCGCTGCTGGGTTATGGCTTCGTCCTGCCGGCGCTGTTCTATCTCCAGCAGTCGAGCCCGAAGCACCGCCATCGCCTTCTGTTTATTTCTTAGCTGGGAACGCTCATCCTGACAGACAGCCACGATACCGGTCGGCAGATGGGTAATGCGGACGGCGGTGGCTACCTTGTTTACATTCTGTCCCCCCGCCCCACCACTATGGAAGATATCAGTCCGCAGGTCATCCGAGTTAATAGATACCTCTACCTCACTTGCCTCAGGGAGAACAGCTACGGTCGCCGTTGAGGTGTGAATCCTGCCTGAAGATTCGGTAACCGGCACCCGCTGCACCCGATGGACGCCCCGCTCATACTTGAGTCGGCTGAAAGCACCCTTGCCCTTCACCTCAAATATGATTTCCTTAAAGCCGCCGATGGTGCTCTCATTGCTATCAACAATGTCTACCGCCCAGCCCTGAGACTGAGCATACCGGCTGTACATCCGGAAGAGGTCAGCCGCAAACAGTGCCGCTTCATCACCCCCCGCCCCCGCCCGAACCTCCATGATAACGTCTCTCTCGTCGTTGGCATCCTTAGGTAGAAGGCCCAGCCTCAGCTCAGAAAGCAGTTGGCCTTGTTTTGCTTCCAGGCTCACTACTTCCTGCTTAACCAAAGCCTTCATATCTTCATCCAGCGCATCATTCAGCATGGCCCTGGTGTCTTCCAGTGACTTGGCAACAGCCCTATACCCCCGGTATTTGGCAACCAGGTCTTGGACACTGGCTCTCTCCTGAGCCAGCTGCTGCAAGCGCTTTATATCCAAGGCTACCTCAGGCAGAGCCATCTCTTCACCCAGCTCCTGATAACGCTTCTCTATTCTGGCTAATCTATCCAGCATAATCTAAACTACCTCACCCTTGATATTATAGCACAGGCTGAGATAGTGCTTGAAATTAGGGGAAGCAGCCCAAATAAGGCTTTTAGTTTGAAGGGGAAATGCTTACGGCCTCTCCAGCTCAATTCCCTTGAGCCGGATATGGTCATACATGGTGCCGCGGGCTCCCTTAAGCTCCAGACAGTCAACAATACCCTTATATCTGCCACCCAACAACCCCTCCCCAATGATATAGGCCCCTTCCGCCGCCTCCTTGGCAACACTAGCTCTCCTCTCCAGCCTTCGCACCTTACCGAACCGATCTAACCTAACCTCTAGCGCCTGGGCAATCTCAGGAATTCGGGCGAGCCGGCCCGAAAGCAGAACCTCCCTTGGCTTTTCCACACTCACCATCATCGCCGCCACTCCCTTAGCGATACTCTCTAGAAGCATATTCCAGGCCTCTGGATATTTATAGTGCTCCCGGGCCAGCTCTTCAGGGGTCAAATCATCCCGACCACTCATATCCCTGGCACCACCGCTAAAGAGCACCACCCCGGGAAACTTCCCCAGCCGCACCGCCAGCTCGGAATCCATATTTCCCAACGTTATGAAACCGGGACCACCTGATGTCCCCCCCAAACCATCAACTATCCTACCCCCGTCAACACCGATGACGGCATTAAAGGCATAGCCCACCTCCACCAGGATAAAAGAGGTCTCGTTATAGCCTATACCGCAGCGTTCTACCTGGTCTCTTATCGCCAGGGCGGTACAGCACACCTTGTCGGCGGTGCCCATATCCATCCTGTTCGCCTTCCGGTAGTCGGGCACGGTGGGGAGGTGAATGACCCCCGGGGTGAAATAGAGCGGGAAGCCCTCTTTCTGCATCAGCCGGATAACCATTCTAATGCCACCACATAGCGGAATACCCCTAGCATCAGGTACCATCAGAGTTAGTTCCCTCTCAGTTATGTCCCTGATAGGGGTTACCGGCAGGCCATAACCAGAGGGACCGACTATCATATCCAGCGGGAAGACACTGCGCACGGTATCCAGCAGCACATCCGGGTTTTGGGTAACCTCAGGCACCGACACAGAAGTATCCAGGATAACCTTTTCCCCTTCCATACCGAAGAAATCAAAGCTCCCCGTCCCGGGGTCAATACCGATGACTCTCGTCTCAGCCTCCTTTATCTAGGTTGTAGCGGGCAAACAGGGTCGGAGGCAAACCAGTCGCCGGTGAGGGCAAAGGTTCGGGAGCGACACCCCATACAATCGGCTAGATACTGGCAGCTCCGACAATATCCAGTTCTACTCTCTGGGTCTTTAAGCTGGCGGAGAAAGGGGGAGACAAACATCTCGCTCCAGATTTCGCCCAGGGGTTTCTCATTAACATTACCCAAAACAAGAGGGGCAAAGCTACAGGGTTTTACTTCACCGGTGGACTCAATGAAAAGATACTCGCCAAAAGCGCAGGCTGAGGTCGAGGAGATAACAATGCCAGCGGT
>SDBT01014997.1_pt1 | contig 12330 bp, 6 predicted proteins | sample 2277101 | NCBI WGS metagenome assembly SDBT01 (sample SAMN10404973, study PRJNA504765) | marine sediment metagenome | isolation source: marine sediment core GS10_PC15, 103 cmbsf | place: Arctic Ocean: Southern Knipovich Ridge | collected 2010
TTCTATCAGTAGTTATCTAAAAATAAACGACATCAATTTACATAATGACATTGACCCACAAGGGATAGCAAAACAGTTAGTCACTCTCAGCAGCAATATTGGATTAGCCAAAGATGCTTTAAATGAACGATTAAGCCTTTACTTATTAAATGTTAAAGACAGTAAAGAGTTTCTTGCCGGCAACCTAGGAAGTCCAAACTATATTCCCGATCCAGCATTGCGCTCAGCAAAACAGTTACCTATTCAATTGCTCGATACAGAGAAAAACTATGCAACCGTACATGGAGCTGTTATCAATGTGCCACCGAATCGAGTCTTATATGTTGTGATCCGTAAGGGCTTACCGGCTAATGGCGGTTTTGTCTTGGGAGAATCTACCGAGAAGATATTAATAACAAAGCCACTACCGACCGAGTTACGGTTCGTTCATAAAGGCTCAATTGTGGCATTAAACACTATGCAAAAAGTTGCCGTTAATACACTCGGTGTGCATGCCGTTAAAATCACTGTAAATCGGATTGTACCTGGGCAACTTAATCAATTGCTCAGTCAAACTGTCGGGAACTTGAAAAATCCAACTTTTAACAGTTATAGCATTAGTCAAGCCAATATTAGCCAGACTCACTCGCTAATAAAAGCGTTCCCAAATGCAAGTCCGAATAAACCCAACGCATTTGATATTGATTTGAATACTATTGCAAAACAATTTCCAGGGGGAATGGGCTTATACTGGATAAGCATTCAAAATTGGGATCAACACAATAAACGTGTTTTTGGAAAACATATCCAACGTTTGTTTTTAGTCACAAACTTTGGGATCTACTTAAAGAAAAATGCCGATCAGAGTCAAGATATTTTTGTGCATTCAATTGTAACGGGTAAACCGATCGCAAACGCCATAGTGAAATTATTGGGGCTTAATGGATTGGTCATTGATACTGGAGTAACTGATCTGCAAGGTCACTGGCATAGTGCTAAACATAAACTCGCAAATTTGCCCCACTCACAGCAGCCATTAGTCTTTGTAATTACCAAAGGACACGACAGTAGTTTTATTCCCTATGCACGTTACGACCGTAAGTTAAATTACAGTCGTTTCAATATCGGGGGGCGGCAGCTTGATCCCTCACAAGCGAATAAGCTAGATGGATTTTTATATACTGATCGAGGTTTATATCGACCGGGCGGCAAAATACACATAGCTACTATTATTAAAAATCAAGGTTGGTGGCATGATAGCCATTCTATGCAAGCACTTGATGGGCTACCCGTTAAGCTTGTTATTACCGATCCAACAGCCAAAATAGTCTATCAAGATCAAATAAAGCTTAATCAAGCCGGTTATATTAGTGCCGATTGGCAACTTCCAGATGATGCTACCAGTGGTGAATACACGATAAAATTGTTAACAGCAGATAGTCAATATCAAATTGCTTTTCAACAATTTCGAGTTGCTGATTTTGTACCGGCAAGTTTGAAATTAGCAGTCAGTTTTAATAAGCCAGACTCTAAAGGGTGGATATCCACAAAAAATCTTCAAGCAATCATTCAACTTGATAATCTGTATGGTACACCTGCAGCTGGCAATTCTGTGAAGGCAGAAGTCACGTTAACGCCTGGGCAAATCACTTTACCAGGCTATAAAGACTTTAACTTTTATGATCCCTTATCATCAAATAAGCAGTACCAACACACAATTGATGATAAGCGTGTTGTCCATGTTACTGATCTGCGAGGGCATACAACTTATGATTTAGATAAATCGAATTATTCGAATGCATCATACTCTTTAAACTTATACGTTGAAGCCTTCAATAAAGGCAGCGGTCATGCTGTTGAAATGCAAAAACATTTGCTTGTATCGCCTCTAGAATATTTGGTGGGAGTCAATACACACGGTGCAACGAGTGGTTTACGAAAAGACACTGCTCGCACTGTCGACTTCATTGCTGTTAACCCACAAGGCAATCAAATTAGCCTACAGAATTTGCAGGCCAGACTCTATCGCATCAAAACTATTTCAGTATTAGAACGTCAACCCAATGGCACCTATCGCTATATCAGCAAACCCAAAATGGAACTATTAACTCAACACGCATTTCAACTGAGCGAACAAGGGAGTCATTACAACTTGCCGACGCATCAATCAGGCAGATATAAACTAGAACTTTCAACCGTAGATAATCACATTGTCAGTAAAGTGAATTTTACCATTGCCGGCATCAATGATATCTCACTAGATAAACAAGCCAGCATGAAAATCAAGCTAGATAAAAACACCTATGCTCCTGGTGACAGCATACACTTAGCCATCAACACCCCGTATCCTGGCACAGGTTTGATAACGCTAGAAGGTCACAAGGTTAGCGCGTTCAAATGGTTTCACAGTGCTGGAACCTTTAGCGAGCAAACCTTGCAGATCCCAAAAGATTATCGCGGAAATGGCTATGTTGAGGTTGATTTTTCCCGTGCCTACTCGGCTAAAGAAACGTTCATGAATCCACTCAGTTATGCCGTGGTGCCTTTTGAAATTGACCATAGTAAGCGACAATTACAGATCAGCTTAGAAGTCCCTAAAAAACATTTGCCCGGCATACCATTGATTGTTAACTACCATGCCAAACAAAAAGGAAAAGTCATTATCTATGCGATCAACAAAGGGATTTTGCAAATCGCACACTATCATCTGCCAAAACCAGGGCAGCATTATTTTTCAAAGCAAGCATTACAGGTAGCGACCTTACAAAATATCGATTTGATTTTACCAAAGTATCAAGATTCAATTTTGTCGACCACCGGTGGTGGGCAAACCGTTCTATCGCCTCAACATACGATTAACCCGTTTAAAAAGTTGCATCAAAAACCGCTGGCATTTTGGTCTAAGCTGTTAACGATATCACCCGAGACAAAGCAGATAGCCATTCCCATCCCTGAAGCATTCAACGGTGATTTACAAGTGATGGCAGTTGGCGTAAATAATAATGCTGTCGGCGCTGCAAAGACACAGAGTTTTATTCAAGCTCATTTCATCTTGACGCCTAATGCACCTCAATTTGTAGCGCCAGGAGATCAGTTTCAATTAACTGTGGCTGTTCACAATACCTTGGAAGAACAAGACGCCAACACCCCTATTACCCTCTCTGTTGTGGGCGATCAACATATCAAAATTATCGGTAACCCACGCGCCACATTTCAATTAAGTAAAGGCGCTGATACACTTATCACTTTTACCGCGCAAGCGACTCAGAAACTTGGTGATGCTAAACTTAAACTAAAGGCTAGCAATGCTCAATTAGCTAGCACAGATCAAGTTAATTTATCTGTTCGACCTGAAAGTATTTATCGACGTTTTATTACCAGCGGTTACAGTAATAAGGCGATCACTTTGCCTATACAGCATGTCTTATATCCGAATTTTCGCCACTTAACCGTTTCTGCGTCTAACGACCCGCGTATTTTAATTCCAGGATTGTTTGCAAAATTAAAAATGCTTAACGCTGAGTTAACGCCAGTGTATCGCTCACTGATGTTACCAAGCTCCTCTGCCCTTTCAGCAACAGAGCATCAGGGAACAGCGTTTAACAACCTACGTAAATGGCAATTGCCAACTGGCCAATTTAGGGTTCCACAATTTACTGCTGTTGATGGTCAAACCAACACAGCATCCTTACAGATCATGGATATATTGACAACAGCCAAAGCGCAACAGCAGATCATTCCACCGCGACTGTTCCAAAAAGGCCTGCACTACATTAAACATATTGCCTACCAAACTGATATCCAACGATATGGCGCAAAGGCCCAAGCTCGAGCCATATTCATTCTTACCCGGAACGGTATAATCACTAGTAATGCTATCGATCACTTGCAGGCCTATTTAACTCAATTAAAAAAACAAAATTGGCAACAGAGCCTTACAGGTTTGTACTTGGCTGCCGCCTATAAAATGATGTACAACGATAAAGTCGCTGACGCTATCGTAACTCACTATCTACAAAGTCCACCGACATTAAATGGGGAAAACTTGCGCTTACTATCGGCCTATTTTCCGCAAAAAATTCGCAACAGAATTAAACCTAAAATCGTTGCCAATCTTGTGGATCGTCTCGCCATGCCCAACCCTTCAATCTATCCTAATATGGATATTATTATCGGCTTGCAGGCCTATGGAAAACTACTCAGTGATAATGACAAGCAAACGATTACCGTCACCGAAAATAACAACAGCAACGCATCTTCACAAATTGCCAATGCTGCCTCGATAACTCAATTAAAATTTAATCCACAAGCAAAATCACTTACACTTGCCAATCTTCATGGTAAGGGTTTTTATTACCAACTCAATATTTCAGGGTATCCAAAAACCATCTCAACAAAACCGATAAAGCTAGGTCTGGAAACGTATTCGAAACTGACTAATGATCAGCATACAATCATTCAGCAGGTTAAGCTGGGTGAAACCGTAAACGTTGATTTGCTAGTCCGCAAACTTAATAATAAAACCAACTTACCTGTTGCTGTCACTTACCTATTACCGTCTGGCTTTTCACTCATTAAAAATTCCATACCACATTATGGGTTCCAGCAAGTGATTGAACGCGATGACAGAGTCATTTTTTATCTCTCTTTATTTGACCGACGCGTGCACAAACTACAGTTTAAGTTGCGGGCAAATGTGCAAGGAACATTTACAGTTCCGCCTAGTTACGCACGTTCTCCAGTCATGCCCAATAAGATCTTTGCTGAAGGTGTGGCAACACAGATCAAGGTATCGTGAAAAAGTTTTGGATATCATTTATTAGTTTAGGCGTTCTAGTGAGTGGCTTCTGGCTCATTCCCAAGCCTCCTTTATTAGAAGGGGTAGATTTTTCGCAAGCGGTGTTCTCTGAAAGTGGTACACTGCTTCGCTTAACTCTCTCGCACGATCAACAATATCGTAACTTTACACCGCTGGCTCAGATCAGCCAGCACGTTCAAGAAGCCACTCTGTTACAGGAAGACCAGTATTTTTATTCGCATTTTGGTATAAACCCCATCGCATTAATCAAAGGTTTTTGGGTGAGTTTTATCTTAAAACACCGTAGACAAGGTGGATCTACCATTAGCATGCAAGTTGCCCGCATGCGATATCATTTAAAAACCAACACGGTCATGGGCAAATTAATCCAAATGTATTATGCCCTGTTGCTAGAACGCAGTTATTCAAAACGGCAAATTTTACAAGCCTATTTAAACTTGGCACCCTATGGAAATAACGTTGAAGGCATTGGTGCAGCAAGTCTTATTTATTTTCACACAAAACCAAGCCAATTAACCTTGGCGCAAGCCCTAAGCTTAGTGGTGATACCTCAAAACCCGTTAAAACGCGCACCCAGTTTACGGCTCCATAACAAGGTGTTACTTAAAGCACGCCAGCGCCTAGCGTCTCGCTGGAAATCAAAATACGGTTTAAGTCAATTTCAAAAAATCAGTTTAAGATTACCTTTGCAACTTTATTCACGACACGAGCTACCTTTTAAAGCTCCACATTTTGTAGATTATGTATTAAGTCACGCAAGGCATACTCAACACATTACTACAACATTAGACTTACCGTTGCAGGACTTTATTGCTCATTTAAGCCATCAAACTATACAACATTGGAAACAACGCGGCATCAAGAATCTAGCCGTTGTGTTAATTGATACAAATACGATGTCGACTAAAGCCATGTTAGGCTCGGCAAATTATTTTGATAATAGCATCGATGGCCAAGTCAATGGGACAAACGCCAAACGATCTCCGGGCTCAACCTTAAAACCCTTTATTTATGCTTTAGCCATTGACAAAGGATTAATAACACCAAAATCACTCGTCTTTGATATCCCCACTCGATTCAACCACTACTCACCAATTGATATGGATGGCCGTTACTTCGGCCCTTTAACGGCCACCCAAGCATTAGTCTTAAGCCGCAATATCCCTGCCGTATCTCTTGAACAACAACTTGGCGAGCATGATCTTTATCATTTATTAAAGCAAGCTAACATTAGCGATTTACAATCACGAAAACATTATGGTTTAAGTTTAGCGTTAGGCAGCGGTGAAGTTACCATGCTGGAGTTAACGAAACTCTATGCGATGTTAGTCAACGGTGGTGATTTACGAGCAATACGGTTCCAACGCCTGCAAGCAGAGCCAAAAGGCAAATCACTGCTGAGTCCTGAAGCCAGCTATATCACACTTGATATGCTAACCCACCACTCAGATGCAAAAACATTAACGACTGGAGCCTGGCTCAACCCTAAGTTAAGCATTGCCTGGAAAACCGGTACTTCATCAGGCAATCGCGATGCATGGTCTGTCGGTGTTTTTAGTCACTACGTGATCGCCGTCTGGGTTGGTGATTTTAAGGCGCACTCAAATCCTTATTTAATTGGCGGACAAGCCGCCGCACCGTTAATGTTTTCGTTGATCTCAGGTATTGCTAAGTTACACCCAAATTTGAAAAACCGACCTATACCTACAAACCTGAATATAAAAAAACTCAAGGTATGTAGCACATCAGGCATGATACCCAGCAATGGCTGCCCGCGTTTAGTCCAAACTTGGTTTATACCCGGAGTCTCCCCGATTAAAAAATCCAACATCTTACAAAACAGTCAAAATTCCCACCTAAAGATAAAAACCCTGCAAAATCACGGCATATACTATTTAACAGATCATACTAAACAATTTCCATTACGCGCGACTTCGAGTCCGCAAGCCAAACAATTTTACTGGTTTATCGATCACGCATATTTAGGTAAAACAGACGCCAGCGATACGCTAACCTGGACAGCCACACTAGGCCAACATACCCTTAGTGTTGTAGATTCATTAGGTGAAACATGCGTTCTTCATTTCGGTGTCAAGACTTGACGCCCTTTATGGCTTCGCTGTTGTTCCCAGAGTCGGTGTTGGAGCTTCCCCAGGTTCCACCACGGCCTTGAGTCGTTTAGCGAGTGTTGTCAAAGTGTCATCTGCCGCAGTATTAGCTTTTTGTGCCTTTGTTGCAGTGGCAGTGAAATCATTGATTAACCCATCAACTGTTTTGGCCCGCGCTTTCGTTTGGGTAAATGTTAACTGCATCATAGTGTTAAAGTTAGGATCGGTTTGTAAGCCAGCTGTGAGTAGTTCTGCACATAAAGGAGCGAGAGATGCTTCGTATGAATCACCGCTATAAGTATTAGTAATGTGTGCTGCGATACCTCTTGTTGCAAGCAGTTCGCTACGCACACCTAATATAAGAGCGTAATGTGTTGTGCGATGGAGATGCGCTATGGCAGAATCAAGATCCGGGTCTTCTGATCCCGTATCGGGTGCTGCCTTCGGTTTGAGGACTTTGTCCATCACTTTCATCGAGGGAGCGCTTTCGATATCATCAGCTACAGTACGGGTAAATTCAGGCAAGACGGTCGTCAATAATGCCTCAGCAGCTTCAAACTGTTTAACCTTCGCCGGTAAATCCCCACCCGTGCTAATACGGCGTTTACCCATCAGAATATACTGTTGTTGTGGCTTACCTTTAGCAGGCGGCGCAAGCGGAGCAACAATTGTAAACTGTCCGCCTCCTATAGCAACTTGCTCAACTGGCTTAAACGCTTTCGTTGCGGCTGGAGGCCCCGCTGCTTTTGCTGCGGCAGCAATCCCAGCTAGCGTAACAGTTTTCGGCGCAAACTGGTTACGGAAAAAATTAGCGATCGCTTTAACTGGAATAGTTCGCAGTTCAATGACGTTGACAGCAATTTCTTCGTTTAGACTATTAAGGCGCTGCTCAAAAGATTGCATTTTCTCTAATTCAGCATCCAGGCGCTTCATTTCTTCTTTAGAACGTTCGACTTTCTCACTGACTTCACTTTTACTCCCAGAAGAAGACATTTTCCTTACAGCTTTAGCAAGCTTTTCCTGCATAGCCTGTTTAGCGGCTACTTGGCTGGCAATGACCTCGATGATGTAATACAGAAAATTCCTCGCAATCGACATGAAGAGACCTTGTCTTTCATGGATATCCAGTGGCGACGCTGCGGCTAGCGTTGCTTTAGCATATGTGCTGTTCTCGCGTTTTTTTGCTCCTGCCATGTCAACTCCTTAAATGGTTATTCTCTTTACACTTACAGTATAGTTATATGATGACAAAATTGCTTAATGACTACGTATACAACTTGATCCTATATGCTTTGGCTTAAGGGAATATTAAGGGTCCGGTATTAAGTCTTGATCCCTTCCGGGCGGGTGATTTCATACTTACGCATTTTCTCAACTAAAGTGGTACGGCGCATGTTGAGGTAATTAGCGGCGCGGGCGACGACCCAGTTGGATTCTTCTAGCGCTTGAGTGATTAAGGCGAGTTCGGTTTTGACGAGATGTTCTTTGAGATCGATGCCTTGGGCAGGCAGGCTTGGGGTTAGGGTTGTTAAATCATTGATGACGGCAGCGTGTTCGGGAAGCGCGTTTTCGGGTGTAGCTTCACCGGAGCGAAAACGTCGGGGTAAGTCGTTGACTTCGACAATGCCGTTGGGAAATAAAATCGCCAGACGTTCAATTAAATTGGCTAGCTCACGCACGTTGCCCGGCCAGTGATACTGACAGAGTGTACGCACAGTTTCAGGCATCAAGCGTACGGTGCCCCGCCCTTCCCCTTCAATGCGGGCAATCAATTCATTTAATAATAGGGGAATGTCTTCGACTCGGTTACGCATCGATGCCATGCGGATGGGAAATACATTGAGTCGATAATATAAATCTTCGCGAAACGTTCCCTGCTTAATTTCATGTTCTAAATCTCGGTGTGTCGCCGAGATAATGCGAACGTCCACTTCAACAGTTTTATTACTGCCGACACGTTCGAAACAGCGCTCTTGTAATACCCGTAATAATTTAACTTGCATCGGCAGTGGCATGTCACCAATTTCATCGAGAAAAATCGTGCCGCCATGCGCCAATTCAAATCGACCTTTACGGCTGCTAATCGCGCCAGTGAAAGCGCCTTTTTCATGGCCAAACAATTCACTTTCTAACAACTCAGCGGGGATGGCGCCGCAATTGATTGGCACGAAGGATTTATCATTTCGCGATGACTGCGCGTGGATATTACGCGCCGCAACTTCTTTGCCGGTACCGGATTCACCTAAGATGAGCACGTTGGCGCCGGTATCTGCCACTTGTTGGATCAGGTGACGAATTTTGCGGACAGCGGCACTGGTTCCAACCATACTTCGAAATAAAGGCACCGGGCGATTTTTACCTGCATTGTTCACATGCTGGCAATTTTCTTGATACATTTGACATCGATGCAGCATTTCTAATGCATGTGAATAGGTTAACGGCAGAGTTACGCACCCTACAGTGCGGCGGCGGGCGGCGGTACTTAAGCCTTTTTGATCAGGCACATCTTGCAAAAACAGTAATGGGGTGACGGTCGACCAGGCATCTAACGCAGCGATTAAATCGGTAAACGGCGTATCGCACTGGCCTATCATAACGGTCAATAACGCTTCTGGTTCAAGGGTGTTGTTTTGCCAATCCTGGGTGCCTGTGCAAATGCACTCTTCCCCGACAAAATCCATGATGATTTTAAGCTGCTCGCGACGTGCGCCGTCATCATCAATGATAAGAATTTTGTAATCCCTGCGCATACATGTTGCTCCTGCAAATGGTTTAACCACGTACTCCGTACGTCATTGGATACTAGCAGATTTTTTGGGGTAGGCCCAGATCAAAATGAGTTACGTGGGGCTTGTTGCACTGTCTCTGGAATTGCATCCCAACCGATTTGAATTTCTTTTAATAAGCCCACGACTTCATCTAATAAGCTTATATCTTGCTGTAGATTGGCTTGTACCAATTGGGCATTCATATACTCATATAACGCATCAAGGTTATTAACAATGTCGCCACCTAAGTCTTTATCCAGACTCATACGCAACCCATCGATGCTGGACATGGCCCAGCTGATATGGCTGCCGCATTCTGCTGTTTGCTTGCGTTCCATAAAGCCTTTGGCTAAAGCCACTTTATCCAAAGCACTTTCTAGTAACATTTGGATAATGCGATGTGGTGATGCATTTGTGTAACTGATGATAACTTCACCCCATTACCAATTGCTGTTGAGCTGGTACCTAATGCACTGGACGCATACACGTCTGTGAATTCTGCTCGTGAACTTTTAAACCCAGTGGTACTCGAGTTTGCAACATTATTCTCGGTGTAGTCAGTGACTCCTCGTTGTAATTGCACATTGTTTCCATCTAAACGTGCTGCGGTTTGGCGATATTGTAAATCGAAATTAGGCGTGACACTTTGCAGAGTCATATGTCCTTTTTGTGTTTGACTCAGTGCCACACCTTGAGAGCCTCCTGGCAATTGGTGTTCCATCACCGCGCGGAAATCCATATCACGCGCTTTAAAAACCGTGGTGTCGGCGTTGGCAATATCGTTAGCTAGCACTTGTGCACGCTTAGCACGTAATGTCAGTGCTTGTGCGTGTACTCCAAATGCTGTGTCTAAGTTAATTGCCATTGCTTTGTTCCTCGTTAGCAGTTCGCTTGCAATGTTGCAAAGCGTATGCCAACGCAGCTATAGCGCATAGTTAAGGGGTTTTTAAGTGGGAAATTAATTAAGTGGAGTTGTTAGCGGCAAACTTTTTCCGTTTACCTCGCTGTGAATGTGAAATGGAATATCACATGTAAAAATCGTTCCACCTTCTTGTTTAGTATCGACCTTAATTGAACCGTCGAGTTCATCAATAAACTTTTTGACGTTAATCAGGCCGAGGCCAAAGACTTTATTATTAACTTCAGCTTGATAGCTTTTTGCGACAAACAGGGCCATGATCTGATCCTGCTTGCGCTTTGAAAGACCGATCCCCGTATCTTCAATTCGAAATTGCAACTGCAGTTGATCCGCGTCCTGGGCAAGCAGCTTAACCTGCAGCACAACTGAACCACTCTCGGTGAATTTGACTGCATTGCTCATCAAGTTAACTAAGATGCGAAATACGCGGTGCTGATCACCTACAATCCAACGTGGGACGTCCTGCTCGCAGCAAAGCGATAACTTAATATTCTTTAAATAAGCGGGGGGCATCTCAATATCCATAACGCGCTGCAGCAAATACGTTAAATCAAATACCCGCTGTGCCACTTTTATCCCACAATCGCCATTACGAGAGAATTCTAAAATCGAAATGCAGATATCGAGCAATTGCTTAGCGCTGTGAGTCGCTAATCCCAATAGTTCCTTTTTTTCTGGGTCGCTTTCCCGCTTCCATAACAATTGGGTTAAACCATATAAACCCGTAAACGGTGTGCGTAGATCATGTTCCATATTTTTTAGGAAGGCTGCTTTGGTTTGATTTGCGTGTTCTGCTTCTGCCTTGGCCAAGGCTAGTTCATGCTCAGATCGTTTTCGATCGCTAATATCTACAGAATTACCAATCACGCCAATAATGGCACCACTCGGGCTCTTTAAAGGCATTTTGACTGTAGAAAACCACATTTCAGTGCCATCAGGAATTTGTATGACTTCTTCATTGCTGATGACTTCACCCGTCATTAAAACCCGCATATCATTGGCGCGCAATTGCGTCGCGTTTAAAGGCCACAGTTCTTGATCCGCTTTACCCACAATGTCTTCTATTGCCCATAAGCCAGAGGTTTCTACCATGAACTGATTACACCCTAAATACACGCCGTCCTTATCCTTCCAATACACACTGCCGGGGATGCAATTGATTAATTCTTTCAAGTGCTCCGCTATCACATCGTTGCTTGCAATGGGTTTAGCCACCAGTATCAAACAAGCCCCTTCTCGCTGGCTAGGTGTTATGGGGATCACATGCCAATGCAAACACAATTCGCTGCCCGTATCATAGATTTCACGTTGCGATTCGGTAACTTGCGAAATGTTGTCAAAACAAGAAGAATTTATGGGTAACAAGGTGCTAAAATTTTGAAACAAATCAAATATCGAAATGTTCGATGCTTGTGGCCAATCCAATTTAAACAATTCACAGGCAGCTAGATTGCAGAATTCAACACTAGCGTCGGCGCGTATACCGATCACGGCATCAGATAAAACGTTGCTGATAACATCCCAATAATTTGATTGAGTGCTTGAAGCGGGTTGAACAGGGTCAACGATGTGTTTATTCATCACTAGACAGAGAATCGTCTATGAGTACAGGAGGTTAAAAGCGAACGCGCACCTATCCTGCCAACTGTATAAAGCGTATCATATCTACCCATAACTAATACCTTTCATTAGAGGTCGTTTACTAAAGCGATTCGATACACCATCCGTGTGACACAA
>SDBT01014998.1_pt1 | contig 12330 bp, 10 predicted proteins | sample 2277101 | NCBI WGS metagenome assembly SDBT01 (sample SAMN10404973, study PRJNA504765) | marine sediment metagenome | isolation source: marine sediment core GS10_PC15, 103 cmbsf | place: Arctic Ocean: Southern Knipovich Ridge | collected 2010
GGAAGTCTCAAGAGCACCCTATCCAGCGGCTTTTGAGGCGATTTCAAGTCGCTTTTGCCTTCAAAGCCCTCAACTGAAGACTTCCGAAGTCTATCCTCAACCGAAATGAAACGCACCCAAATGAAATGGCCCTCTCAGACTTGCCAGTTCTCAAGAATGGAGTATAATCGTGAAGACTGGCATGCGCATTTGCCTATTAGAGAATCTGGTAGTATAATTATCGCTCGACGCTAAGGGAGATTGGCCTGGCCAGAGCGTTGTTCTAATACAACTGAACTATGCGATTGCCAGAGTCTACACAAAGAGGTGAATAGTTTAGTAATGGCAGATTCAGTCCGTTGGGAGCCCTTCCAGGATTTGATCGCTCTTAGACAAGCGATGGATCGATTCTTTGAGAAGGGCTTTATGCGTCCTGACGCTGGTCGGCTAGCTCTCTGGAGTGATGAGGTCTTGGCGGTGGACACTCATGTATGAAAACGAGCAGGATGTCGCAATCGAGGCGGAACGGGACAATGGCTCTCCAGCAGCTCTGGTGATAGGGGGTGGGATAGCTGGCATGCAGGCCGCGCTGGACATCGCCGATGCCGGCTTCAAGGTGTATCTGGTGGAAAGGGAGCCCAGCATCGGCGGGCGCATGGCCCAACTGGACAAAACTTTCCCTACTCTGGATTGCTCAGCCTGCATCATGACTCCCAAAATGGTGGACGTGTCCCGCAATGCGAACATCGAGTTGATGACCTATTCCGAGGTCGTGGGTGTGCAAGGCCAACAGGGTTGTTTCAGGGCCACAGTGAGGAACAAGCCGCGATACGTTGACATCGTCAAGTGCACCGGCTGCGCGGACTGCGTCAAGAACTGCCCGGTCGAGGTGGACAGCGAATTCGACCAGGGGCTGGTCAAGCGCAAGGCTGTCTATCGCCCGTTTCCCCAGGCGGTGCCTAATGCCTTCGTGATTGATAAGAAGGAGACGCCACCCTGCAAGATGGCCTGCCCGGTGTACATGGACGTCCAGGGCTACATCGCCCTGATCCGAGAAGGCAAGCTCGGCGAGGCCTACAGGCTGATCCGCAGGACCAACCCCCTGCCCGCCGTCTGCGGACTGGTGTGCTATCACCCTTGCGAGGAGGAATGCAAGCGCAATCACCTGGATGACGCCCTGGCCATCCGCGCTCTGAAGCGCTTCGCCTGTGAGCAGTTCGACATAAACGAGCTCGAAATCCCTGAGATCGAAAAGAACGGGCGTCAGGTGGCTGTCGTCGGCTCTGGGCCGGCCGGCCTGACCGCCGCCCACGACCTGGCCGTGATGGGCTACGAGGCGACCATCTTCGAGGCCCTACCCGAGCCGGGCGGGATGCTGCGGGTCGGCATTCCTGAGTACCGTCTGCCCGCGGCCATCCTCCAGGACGAGATAGGCTACATCGAGCGGCTAGGGGTGGACATAAAGACCAACACCCGCATCGGGAAGGAGATCACCCTTGACGACCTGCGGCGGGACTACGAGGCGGTGTTCATCGCCACCGGAGCCCATGAGAGCCGCAAGCTGGGTGTTCCGGGCGAGGACGCCGAGGGCGTGATCCACGGGGTGGACTTCCTGCGTCGCGTCAATCTCGGGCTCGGTCAGAGACCTTCGCCCAACGTGGAGATCGGCAATAGGGTGGCCGTCATCGGTGGTGGCAACACCGCTGTTGATGCTGCCAGGGTGGCCCGTCGGCTGGGTGCGAGGGACGTATCCATCCTCTATCGCCGCTCCCGCGCTGAGATGCCCGCTCTGGCCGAAGAGGTGGAGGGCGCCGAGGCGGAGGGCATCGGCCTCACCTTTCTGGTGACCCCCACCAGGGTGTTGACAGAAGATGGCATGGTCTCCGGGCTGGAGTTGATTCGCATGGAGCTGGGCGAGCCGGATGCCAGTGGTCGGCCGCGGCCTATCCCCATCAAGGGCTCAGAGTTCACCATCGCTGTTGACAGCGTCATCCCGGCCCTCGGTCAGGCGTCCAATTTGGGCTTCGCCGAGGAGTTGGGCCTGGAGACATCCCGCCGGGGACGCCTGGTGGTTGACGAGGACACCATGGCCACCAACGTCCAGGGCGTGTTCGCCGGTGGCGACGTGGTGACCGGTCCCTGGATCGCTATCCAGGCCATGGCCAACGGACGGCGGGCGGCGCGGGCTATGGATCAGTACCTGCGCGGCCAGCCGATGCACGTCGGCGAGTTCGAGGTGCTGCTTCCTCCCGACGAGCTGACCGAGGAGGAGATCGAGTTGCTCCGCGAGGAGAGAGGGATCAAGCATCGGTTGCCAGTCAGCGAGCTGGAGCCTGGGGAGCGGATTCGGGACTTTCGCGAGGTAGAGTTGCCCTTCACGCTGGAGGCGGCGATAGAAGAGGCAGCCCGCTGTCTGGAGTGTGGCATCTGCTCTGAGTGTCGGGAATGTGTCAAGCTTTGCGAGCGAGGGGCCATAGATCACGACCAAAAAGAGGAGATAGTGGAGTTGGAAGTAGGGGCCATTGTGGTGGCCACCGGCTACGACCAGTTCGATGCCCGCATCAAGCCTGAGCTGGGCTATGGCCAGTACCCCAACGTCATCACTGGCCTCGAATTCGAGCGCTTGTCCTCGGCCTCCGGACCCACCACGGGGAACATCTCCCTCAACGGCAAGGAGCCGAAGGAAGTGGTGTTCATCCAGTGCGTTGGTTCGCGGGATCAAACCGTGGGTAACGAGTACTGCTCGCGGGTGTGCTGCATGTACACCGCCAAGCAGGCCCACCTGGTCAGGGATAAGATGCCCAAGGCTAACGTGACGATCTTCTACATAGACGTGCGGGCCTTTGGCAAGGGCTTCGAGGAGTTTTACGACCGGGTGAAGCGCGAGGGGGTGATGTACCGTCGGGGCAGCGTGTCGGAGATCTACAAGCGTGGGAACAGGGTGGTGGTGCGGGCCGAGGACACGATTTTGGGCGAGCCGTTGGAGATGGAGGCGGACCTGGTGGTGCTGGCCACGGGCGTCGTGCCTCGGGCGGACGTGGGAGACGTGGCGGGGCTGTTGAATCTGGAGCGCTCGCCCGATGGCTTCTTTGCTGAGGCTCATCCCAAGATGCGCCCGGTGGACACCACCAGAGATGGCATCTATCTGGCGGGCTGCTGCCAGGGCCCCAAGGACATCCCCGACACCGTGGCCCAGGCCAAGGCTGCGGCCTCGTCAGTGATTGTGGTGTTGCGGCAAGAGAAAGCGAAGCTCGAACAGGAATCATAGACGGGGACTGAATCTGGTGTTTCAGACAAGAATGTGCCCCGGATTATCAACCGAGGCTGGGAGGGGAAAAGAGATGTCAGTACGTCAAGCAATTCATGCCGGCGTAATGTCCACCGTGGAAGAGCCCGCTATGGCGATACCCCTGCGGATTCTGAAAATAGTGTTAATTCACGGGGATATAGAGGAGTTAGAAGATTGGCTTCTGGCACACAACCCTGAGTTTATCGCCAGAATGCAGCGGGCCAGGGAGAATGACTTGGCGGGGAGAAGCATTGCATGGGAGCAGGTGAAACAGGAACTGGATATCGAATAATCTTCGATCCAGAGGCTGTAGATGACCTGCGCGACCTGGACCCACCTGTGCGGAAGCGTATTGCGGAGAAGATAGAGTGGCTGCAGGAGCAAGCGGGGCAGATACGCCACCAGCCATTGAAGGACCTACCTAAAGATCTTCGGGGTTTGTGCCGATATCGGGTAGGGGATTATCGAGTGCTGTATTGGATATACTCTGAACGGCGTGAGATAAGAGTATACGCCGTGATCCATCGGCGTACGGCGTATGGAATTCTTCGATAAAGGGATTGAGCAGCAAATCTCCGGGAAGCACGAAGATAGAATGGTTCGGGCAGTCATACACGGACGGGAAATCGAGGTTGAGAAGGCTGCTGCCTCCTCCTCAGCCATCGTGATATTGCGACAACTCAGCATTCAGTCTCAGGAGTCCTAGATGGTAGCTTCAGATAAAGCTGGATCCGCCTTAGTTGTAGGAGCCGGCATCAGCGGCATGGGCTCGGCCCAGCTTCTGGCCCAGATGGGGTACCAGGTCTATCTGCTGGACAGCGCGCCGGGGATCGGTGGCTCGATGCATCTGCTGGACCGCACTTTCCCCACCGACTCGTGCGGCATCTGCCTCATGCTGCCCGACCAGCCTGCTTATTGCCCCACCCTGGAGTGCGCGATGCATCCCAACATTGCGATCCTGTCCTACGCCGAGGTGGAATCCCTGGAGGGCGAGGCGGGCGATTTCAAGGCCTCTATTCTGCATCAGCCGCGCTACGTTGACATCGAAAAGTGCAACAACTGCGGCCTGTGCGTCGAGGTCTGCCCTGAGGAGAGGCCCAGCGACTACGAAGGCCATCTGCACAAAGTGAAAGCCATCTATCGCCCGCCCACCCGCGCCGTGCCCGACGCCTACGTGATAGACATGGACTACTGCACGCGGTGCGGCAAGTGCGTCGAGGTCTGTCCCACCGATGCCATTGATCTGGAGATGGCCGAGCGGCGCTCCGAGATTGAGGTCGGCGCGGTCATCCTCAGCCCTGGCTATCAGGCTTTCGATGCCCGGCTCAAAGGCGAGTTCGGCTACGGCTACTACGACAACGTGCTGACCAGCATCGAGTTCGAGCGCATGGTCAGTCTGGCTGGCTCGACCCAGGCTCATTTGGTGCGGCCCTCCGACGGCGCGGCTCCCGGCCGCGTGGTCTTCATCCAATGCGTTGGCTCGCGGGACGAATCAAGCAGCTATCCCTATTGCTCGTCGGTTTGCTGCATGTATACTGCCAAGCAACTGGCGGCGGCCAAGGAGATAGAGCCCGATCTGGAAGCCACGGTGTTCTTCATGGACATCCGCACCGTCGGCAAGGGCTACGAGCGCTATTTCAACCGCGTGGAGAGCCTGCCTGGGGTCAACTATCGCCGCTGCATGGTCTCCGCGATCAAAGAGGTGCCCCAGACCCGCGACCTGCGGGTGGCCTTCGTGACTGAGGATGGCATCCTCCGTGAAGAAGACTTTGGCATGGTGGTCCTCGCGGTGGGACTGGCCCCGCCCGAGGGATTTCAGGCCCTGGCCAGCAGGCTGGGCGTTGATCTGAACGAGTCCGGCTTCTGCCTGACCGACCGCTTCGCTCCCCACGAGACGACGCGCCCCGGCGTGTTCGTGGGCGGGGCTTTCAGAGAGCCCAAGGATATCCCTGAGACGGTGGCCGAGGCGGCGGGGGTGGTGGGGGAAGCGGCTAAGCTGGTCGCAGGACGCAAGGTGGCAGGGGCGCAGGTCGCAGGGAAGTTGCCGGCTGAGAGGGATGTCAGCGACGAGGAGCCCCGCGTGGGGGTGTTTGTCTGCACCTGCCAGGGCCAGGTTTCGGAGGTGGTGGACGTTGAGGCCGTGGCGGAATATGTGGGCCAATTGCGGGATGTGGCCCTAGCCCAGGTGGTGGGGGACGCCTGCGGCGCGGATTTGGCCGCTATCAAACAGGCCATTGAGGAGCAGGGTCTCAATCGGGTGGTGGTGGCGGGTTGCTCGCATCGCTTCTACCAGCCCGAGTTCGCTGCCCTTATGCAGGAGGTAGGATTGAACTCGCACCTGCTGGAGCGGGCCGACATCCGCGAGGGCATCGCCTGGGTGCACAGGGATTTACCAGCGCGGGCTACGGCCAAAGCCCAGGCTGTGGTGGAAATGGCCGTGACCAAGTCCACCTTCCAATATCCAATCCCCAATATCCAATCCCCAATATCCAGAAGAGGGCTGGTCATCGGAGGAGGATTGGCTGGCCTGACCGCGGCATTGGAGCTGGCGGAGCTGGGCTTTGGGGTGGACTTGGTGGAGAAGGGCGAAGAGTTAGGCGGCAATCTGCGGACCGCGCATTACACCCTGGAGGGCAGGAAACCCCAGGAGTTGCTGGGCTCGCTCATCAAGCAGGTAGAAGCGAACGAGCTGGTCAAGGTGTACCTCAACACAGAGGTGAGGGAGCTCAGGGGAAGCAAGGGAAACTTCCTGACCACGCTGGCTCTGCCCGACGACAGCGACGAAGTGCTGGAGCACGGCGCCATCATCGTCGCCACTGGCGCTCAGCCCGCCACCACGGCGGAAGACCTCGCTACCGAGTACCTCTACGGCCAGCACGAGAGGGTCCTCACACAGAAGGAGCTGGAGGCCCAAATCTCCAACTTCCAACTTCCAACTTCCAACCTCCAATCAGTGGTCATGATCCAATGCGTGGGTTCCCGCGACGAAAACCGCCCCTATTGCAGTCGCGTCTGCTGCTCCCACGCCATCAAGAACGCCCTCAAGCTCAAGGAGCTGAATCCTGAGACCAGCGTGTTCGTCCTCTATCGCGAGATCAGGACCTACGGCTTCCACGAGTTGTACTACCGGGAGGCGCGGGACAGGGGCGTGGTCTTCATCCGTTACGAGCTATGTCCTGAGCCTGTCGAAGGGCTGCCCGACAAGCCCCGCGTCGAGGCGGCGGGCGACGGCCTGCGAGTTAGCCTGCGTGAGCCCATCCTGGGTCAAGAGATCACCCTCGACGCCGATTTGTTGGTCCTCAGCACGGGCATAGCTCCCCACGACAACAGGGCTCTGAGCGAGGTGTTGGGTGTGCCTTTGGACGAAGATGGCTTCTTCCAGGAGGCGCACCCCAAGATGCGCCCCCTGGACTTCCTCAGAGAGGGCGTTTTCCTGTGCGGCCTGGCCTATTCGCCGCGCCTGATTGGTGAGGCCATCTGCCAGGCCAAAGGCGCGGCCGTGCGTGCTGCTGCGCTGCTGGGCTTGCCGCATCTGGAGAGCAAGGATACTTTGGTACAGGTGAACGCCAGGCTGTGCAGCTTCTGTGGGCTGTGCGTGGAGGCCTGTCCCTATGAGGCCCGTTATCTGGACTACGACGAGCGCGTGGCCAAGGTGATAGAGGTGCTCTGTAAAGGCTGCGGCGTCTGCGCCATGGTTTGTCCCAACAAGGCGACGGTGCAGGTGGCTTTTGAGCCCAGGCAGATGCTGATGGCCGTGGACGCGCTGGTGGGTGATTAGTACTTTATCGACCAAATTCTTGCACAACGAGCAAGAATTTCAGAACTCATTTTTTATCTGCCACGGATTTCACGAATTAACACGAAAAAGAAAAATTAGTGAAAATTCGTGTAATTCGTGGCAGAAAGCCTTTTGGTTCTGGCTTGTCCAGGTTAGGTAACGAGAAACAAGTAATGAGGGACTGGGAGGAAGGTTTACATGGACGATTTCGAACCGCGTATCATCGCTTTTCTGTGTAACTGGTGCACCTATGCGGGGGCGGATCTGGCGGGCACCTCGCGAATTCAGTACCCGCCCAATATCCGCGTCATCCGCCTGATGTGTTCCGGCGGGCTGGATGTGACCTACGTCCTCAAAGCTCTGCTGGGTGGAGCCGACGGGGTGCTGATCGGCGGGTGTCACCCCGGCGACTGCCACTATCAGAGCGGCAACTACAAGGCCCGGCGGCGGGTGGCCATCATGAAGAGCATCCTGGAGCAGATGGGCTTCGACGACGACCGGGTGTGGCTGCGCTGGATCAGCGCCAGCGAGGGTCAGTACTTCGCCGACACGGTCAAACAGATGGTGGCCTCGCTCAAGGAGAAGGGGCCGAATCCGTTGCGGGAGCTGTGGGGGACGTAGCAAATTGCAAGTAACGAGTGTTTCGCGTCACACGCATTGATCCGTCGGCTTTGACTTTCAGGGAGACTGTAGATAGTAAAGGAGTCTGCTATGACTATTTCAGTTGCTCAGATGAGCAGGGACGAACTTAGGGAAATGATCGAAGTAACTCTCGAACAGAAGTTACTCGAACTGTTGGGTGATCCTGATGAAGGGTTGGAGATTAGAGAATCTGTGCGCGAGAGACTTTTGCGTCAGCAGAAAGCAGTAGCGGCGGGCGAACGCGGCGAACCATTTGAAGACGTTGTCTGCCGACTTGGGTTGGAGTAACCGCTGTGTATCGTATCCGCATGTTGGAAGGGGCTGCCCGTGAGCTGGTGGGATTAGACAAACCTGTTGGCCGTCGAATCGTTCAGCGCATCAATTGGTTAGCTGCGAATCTTGATAACATCAGACCAAAGCACTTCACGGGCGACCTCGCAGGATTCTACAAGCTGCGTGTGAGCGATTACCGTGTCATCTACGAGATTCTTCACGATGAACAGGTTATCGTGATTCACGAAATTGGCCATCGCAGAGAAATCTATCGGAAGCGATAGAACATCCATATCAGATGGGTGCCTCACTCACTTGATGAGGCAAGGGAGATAGGAAACAAGAGATGAACAACACTTACAGACTCGAAGTAAAAGATGGCGCTCTGGAGGCGATGGCCGCTTTCTTGCGGGGGCTGCTGGAAAAGGGGATTGTTGATGCCTTGCTGGTGCCCCAGCGTGCACCGGCTGGCGATAACGTTGTCCAGACTCTGATCACCGATCCGGTTAAGCTGGAGGACGTTGATCCCGTTGCGCCGGTGCTGCCGGTGAACTCCGCCAAGCTGGTGTCGGACCTGACGGAGACGGGAGCGGTGGGTCGGCTGGGGGCGGTGCTGCGTTCCTGCGAGGTCAGGGCTCTGATCGAGCTGGTCAAGCTCAAGCAGGCCAGCCTGGATAACGTGCTCCTCATCGGGGTGGACTGCCTGGGTACCTACGAGATGAACGAATATGCTGAGCTGGCAGCAGGCAGCAACGGCGATTTGTCTACAGCTCTGCTGGCGCAGGCTAAAGAGGGCCGCCTCGCACCGCACGCGGGCCATCAGTTCCGGGTGGCCTGCCAGATGTGCGAGTATCCTGTTCCCCAGGGCGTTGACCTGGCTCTGGGCCTGATCGGGCTGGACACGGCCAACGAGATATTGATCACTGCCAGCGACGAACTGGCCGAGAAGTTGGAGCTAAACGGAGAGGGAGCAGCGGCTGACCTCCCCCCCAACTTTGGGGGGGACCGAGGGGGGGCGGTGGATAGGCTGGTGGCTGAACGGACGGCGGAGCGAGACCGCCGTTTCGCCGAGTTTCGCCAGCGCGTGGCGGACATGCCCAGCCTGTTGGCCGAGTTCTCGCGCTGCATCCGCTGCCACAACTGTATGGTGGCCTGTCCCTTATGCTACTGCAAGGAGTGCATCTTCCGCACGGCCACCTTCGACCACGCCTCCGCCCAGTACTTCCGATGGGCCAACCGCAAAGGCTCCATCCGCATGCCGACTGATACCCTGATCTTCCAGTTGACGCGGCTCAATCACATGGCCACGTCTTGCGTGGGATGCGGCCTGTGCGAGAGCGCCTGTCCCAACGATTTACCAGTGGCCACCATCTTCCGCGCCGTGGGAGAGAAGGTGCAGGCCCTGTTCGATTATGTGCCTGGCAGAAGCCTGGAAGAAGAGCTGCCGGTGGCTACCTTCCGCGAGGATGAGTTGACCAGTTTGGGAGAAAGAGAATGAAAGCTCAAAAGTCAAAGCTCAAAGCTCAAAGCTCAAAAGTCCAACCTCCAACCTCCAACCTCCAACCTCCAATCTCCAACTTTGCCCTGGAGGTGCAGCGGCGGAGCGGCGAGAACGTCTTCCGCTGCTACTATTGCCAGAAGTGCACGATCGGCTGCCCCACCGCCTATGCCATGGATTACCAGCCGGCTCAGGTGTTGAAGATGATCCAACTGGGCATGAGAGAGCCTCTGCTCAAAAGCTCGGCTCCCTGGCTGTGCGTGGGCTGCGATGCCTGCGGCACCCGCTGTCCTAACGAGATTCGCCTGGCGCCAGTGATGGACACCCTCAAGTACATGGCCCTGGAGGCGGGCTATTCCCTGCCGGAGGCCAAGGTCTATGCTTTGCATCGCTCTTTCGTAAACAGTATCAAGATCTTCGGGCGGCTGCACGAGGCCACCATGCTGGCCGAATACAAGCTGAGGAGCAGGGACCTCTTCTCCGATCTCGATCTGGGAGCGCTCCTGTTTCTCAAGGGCAAGATACCGATTCTGCCAGAACGAGTCAAAGATATGGGCCAGGTGAAGGAGCTCTATAGAATGGCTGGCCAATAGCCAATATCCAGTATCCAATAACCAATGACCAACTGACCACCAGACCAGGGACTACCAGACCAAAGGAGACTACCTTGAAGTACTCATACTATCCCGGCTGTACGTTGAGCAGCACGGCCGTGGAATACGGCCTTTCGACCGAGGCGGTGTGCGAGGCGCTGGATGTGGAACTCGTTGAGCTGGAGGATTGGAACTGCTGTGGGGCGACCTCGGGCCACGCTCTGAGCCACGAACTGGCCACCGCACTGCCGGGGCGCAACGTGGCGATTGCTCAGGCCGCTGGCCTGGACATGGCTATTCCTTGCCCAGCTTGCTACCAGCGCTGTCTGGCCGCTGATAAGCGATTCCAAGAGGACGAGACCTGGCGGGCAGAGATGGAAGAACTGCTGGGCTTCGAGTACACGGGCCAGGCGCGGCCCCGCAATCTGCTGGACATCATCGGCCATGATCTCGATCTGGAAGACATTGCCGCCCAGGTCAAGAAACCCCTGGAGGGCCTGAAGCCGGTCAGCTACTACGGGTGCATGCTCATCCGCCCGCCGGAGTTGACGGGCTGGGACGATCCTGAGCATCCGGTGATCATGGACCGTCTGCTGAGGGCGATAGGGGCCGAGCCAGTGCCTTGGTCGTACATAGTGGACTGCTGCGGAGCGAGCCTGACCCTGAACCGCAGTGACGTGGTGGTACTGCTGGTCAACAAGCTGGTGCAGGCGGCTGAGGAGGCGGGGGCCAATTGCATCGTTTCCGCCTGTGGGATGTGTCAGATCAACCTGGACACCCGCCAGAAAGGCCACAAGATGCCGATTCTCTATTTTACAGAACTGTTGGGACTGGCTCTCAATTTGCCGGCTACCAATAGCTGGTTCAAGCGACACGCCATAGATCCCCGGCCTCTCCTTCGTTCGTTGGGGTTGGCTTAGCTGAAAGTTGGAGGTTGGGTTTCCAATCTCCAATCTCTAATCCCCAAAAGGATCGCCATGCTGAGAACACGAAAGTTCGTAAAACAATACGACCTGCTGGGATGCATCCAGTGTGGGCGATGTTCGGCAGGTTGTCCCATTGCGTTGAGCTCACCCCTCAACGTCAGGCGCATCATCTACGAATTCCTGGTGCGCGACAAGCTGGACATCAAGCAGGTGCCTGAGATCTGGGACTGCACTACCTGCACCACCTGCACCTTGCGCTGTCCCAAGGGGCTGGACCCCGCTATGATCCTGGTCGGCATGCGGCGGGTGTTGACCGAGGGGGGGCGCGTCAAGCCTACCGTCCGCGATGCGCTGGAGAGCACTTTCAAGTTCGGCAACCCCTGGGGACGAGGCAAGGCCAAACGGTCGGACTGGGCCCAGGATTTGAACGTGAAGGATCTGGCTGAGGGTGATGAGGCGGAGATTCTCTATTATGTGGGCTGCACTCCGGCCTACGACGACCGGGTTCAGGCTGTGGCCCAGGCGATGGTCAAGGTGTTCGACAAGGCGGGGGTTGACTTCGGCACACTGGGCAACGGGGAGCTCTGTTGTGGAAGTGAGATGCGTAGGCTAGGGGAGGAGGGGCTGTTCGAGTTTCTGGTGGAGGACAACCTGGAGCTATTCAAGCAGCACGACATAAAACAGATGGTGACTACCTCGCCCCACTGCTACAACAGTTTCAAGACTGAGTATGAGGGCCTTGATTTCGAGGTTCAGCACTACACCCAGCTCTTGGCCGATTTGATCGAACGCGGAGAGCTTGCTTTGTCGGGTGAAGTTGCGAAAGTCGTAACCTATCACGACCCGTGCTACCTGGGGAAGCAGAACGGGGTGTACGACGAGCCGCGGGCGATACTGCGGAGCATCCCTGGCCTGCAATTCGTGGATTTCGATCGGTCGAGGGAGCGGAGCGTGTGCTGTGAGGGAGGAGGGGGTAGGATGTGGGTGGAGGCCGCTTCGCTAACGGGGGCCAGCGGCGATGGAGAGCGGCTGGCGGAAACCCGCGTCAAGGACGCCCTCGATCTTGGCGCGGAAGTGATCGCCACGGCCTGTCCCTTCTGCATGTTGACCCTGGAAGACGCGGTCAAGACCACGGGGGCCGAGGGCTCGATTGAAATATGGGACATAATAGAGCTGGTTGCTCAGGCGATATGACGAAGCTCAAAGCTCAAAGTCCAAGAGGAAGAATTACTCGAGTTTAGATAAATGATCGGGGCGGTTCGCAACTTGCGCAAAACCGCCTTTCGGTAGAAACTATTGGTACATCACGAACCAAGGAGTTTCTACCGTGAAGCAGTTTAACAAGTTGGTCG
>SDBT01014999.1_pt1 | contig 12329 bp, 8 predicted proteins | sample 2277101 | NCBI WGS metagenome assembly SDBT01 (sample SAMN10404973, study PRJNA504765) | marine sediment metagenome | isolation source: marine sediment core GS10_PC15, 103 cmbsf | place: Arctic Ocean: Southern Knipovich Ridge | collected 2010
GCACAAATGATTATTATTCTTGGGTGGTTTTCTCGTCGAGAAGAGGAATGTGCCGAGGGACCGACAATCCCATTCTGCACATTTCTTCTTTCTTCCCACCAATAACCATCACCCAGGACCTAAGGGCTTAGTGATGGCATCCCGACAAGCTGCCATCCGGGAGAAATGCGCTGACTGTTGTGCAGGTGATGGCACTGCGATCAGATGTTGTCCAGTCACATCCTGCCCGCTCTGGGATTTCCGGATGGGATACGGGTCTGAGCGAAATCGGGTCTACTACGACCGTGATCTCTACGGTGAGCATGTGGATGAGACTCAGGAGGCGTTCACCCGGATGCTAAAAGAGGCCCAGTAGCTGGCACTGGAGACGGCGTAATGTCCCATTCTTGCTCGCCCTGTCAGGAAATAGCGTGTTCCTAGCGAATAAATGGCTCGAAAGGTTCCAAGGTATGGATCCGGGGTTGAATAGCCGCAAGGAACAAAATAGCCCGCTCTTGCTGCAGGATATACAGAACCACGTGCGCTGGAGGAGCAGCAGATTCGTAATCGGCAGGTCGGCGGTTCGATTCCGCCAGGTGGCTCAACTCCTGCCCCGTCGAGAAATGCTAATGCTCGGCGGGGTTTCTACATCCAGCCAAACCACCAAATTCCCGCAAAGAAGCGCAAAGAACCGCACCGTTTACCGGATACGGAACCGAAGACGCAACGAGCGGCAGGTCGCTGGTAGGGCTCAAGACCGACATGAATCTTAGCCCGAAGATCAGCAGCAGACTCAACTAGTAATCCGGAGAAGAAAGGAGTTAAACCATGGAAGACCCAATCCCTCAACCTGAGGAACAGACATCAGAGGAAACTGCTAGAGAAGTTGGATCCTCAAAGATCATAGTTCCCTCAGTTCGAGATGCATTCAGGAAGAGTCCTGAACAGCTTAACAGGTGGTTCATAAATCAGATCAATGCCTTTGCCGAGGACGCGAACCGGAGGCGCACATTCATCCTTGATCTGGGAACTTTCGAGTGGTTAATGGAGCGGTATGGAAGTTTTGGTGCACCGAGCCTCCCAGAAGTCGTCAGGGTTTGCCGCGCGATGGTGTATGAGGGCAAAGGTCCGGAAGCCTCGGGGTGTAGGGTTAGTATGGCCATGCTCCAAAAATGGACTAGGTATATGGGGATGGAGTTTGACAAGTATGAAGGGATGGATGATTATAGAAGAATGAATCTCAATACTATTTGGCACACGGGCATAGTCCATCAATTTGCTAGTCAGGCAGGTGTCGACTTAAGGGACTTTCCGATCAAGATTTTATAAGAGAGATGCAATCAAAGCCTGCGAATAGTGGATTCTGGCAAAATGATCCTGCCCATAGATAGAGAAAAACAATGATACAGATAAATGAAAAACCTGAAGTCCAAAATGCGGGCCAAACTGGCCTCCAAGATGATACAGAACCTGAAGTACCGTTAGATGAGGTTGAACTCAAGGCGCCGGATGCAGGAATGAAGGAAATGTTCCTGATGATCGAGTTCCAGATCTGGAGAGCCAAGCGATTGGCTGTTCGTCAGGATAAGAGATATCAGGCGAGAGAGCGCCTCAGGCAGGCTCGAGAGAATGAGGATCGCCCAGGTAGGGGCAAGTCCACCTTTGTCATTTCAGTGCCAACCATGGCGAAGATCGTCAAACACATCAAAAGTCTTCACACCCGCTCAAGCCGTGAGGTTTGCCGTATTCTGATCCTGATGTACAAGTATGGGAAGGACTTTTCAAAGACCCGGCCGAAAGTGAACCGCAGGACGGCCAAGCGTTACCTCCTGGCGGCATTCAGGGATCTTGAGATATCAACAGGTGTTCGGAAGGAGCCAAGTCTCTGGACCCTGGGGACCTCTCACAATCTCCTCCGGGACGCGAAGATCGCTGGAGTGGATCTTGAAGCGGAGCAGTTCCTGATAGTGTGAAGGATAGAAATGACCAAACCAACGCTACAGCGTCGGAAGGGACATTTAGAGTAATATAAAAGGAGCACTCGACGCATGGACACCCTGAGAGAAGAAAAAGCAGGATCTCATGATAAGCTGTTGTCCTGGGGGGGCGGAATCTCCGGAGAGGAAACCATCCTTGCCCGCTTGGGTGGAACAGTCAAGAAAATCAAACTGGCTCAGCTTGAGGGCTCATGGGGAACGGCTCAGATACTTGGCCTCGACGCTTTTTCTTGGCGGATTGACTGGGCCGACGTGTGGGCCTTCCGGTGTATCAGCAATAACACACCCTCAGTTCGAATAACAACCCGGAGGCCTCGAGACTGACATTGGGCCAGGACTACAGCCGGGTGACGCCCGAGGCGTTGCTGGCTGCCACCGGCAGGATCCTGCAGCTGCACCGGGGGGCCGAAAACCTCATTTTGCACACCCCTATTCTCTTCCCACCACAGACTGCCCTTCAGACTCTGAGAGCTGTGTGATTAGATACTATCATCCCAGTGTTTCAAAGCTTGTTTGCCTTGGCGGTACTATAGCCGTTAGCAACAGGCTTCAACTGAAGCAGAGTACTTTTAATCCGTTGGTCGGGGGTTCGATTCCCCCCCGGGTCACTGGCCTTTTCCCGTCGAGAGCCATCAAATCAGCTCCCTCAGGCCTCGCTAGGCATTCCTGCAAACTCCCGCAAAGAACCGCACCGATTGCCGGATACGGGTAGGACTAGGGACACGCAGATTATGATTAAGCACTCACATCGGAAAAAGGGGAACCGGTGACATAAAGTGATGACAAGGCTTAGATACTACGCTTGTCTCAAATGGAGCCGGCCGAGAAGCATATAAATTGACGACATAACACTTGACCTCGAGGTAGTTGATCATGCCATCACACATTAGAACACGGAAAGAAGGGACTCAACCAAAAGCATGGTATATGGACGCGCCACCACCTATCGCCTTCCCGTTTTTCGAAGGGGAAACTGAAAATTTCCCCCTCCCCCCGAAGGGCAATGAAAAAATCAGGAAATTGTACAAGACAAAGATGAGGACGCGGAGATGGATGACTCGTGACCTGCTTTCCCAGACCGTGAAGAATGCTCGACGACCTGGTCACGGGAAATATGTCTTTGTCATCATTCCGGACTCCTTCGAAAAACTCATGACACACATTGAATTAAGACCGGGCTACCGCCAAAGGGAAGCTGTGTTCGCTCTACGCGAGCAGTACTATCTTGGGAAAAAATTGCAGGAGATCGATACCGATATCAACGCCAAGACACTCACAAGGTACCTGCAGGCAGCAGAGAGGGCGGTGGACATCCTTGGAGAAAACCGTGATCGGCCTTTTAGGATAGGCCTGGCAACTATCCGGATCAGCCACAGGGCGCTGAGGTTCGGCAGGGACGCCAGGATTGATATTCAGAAATATTTCACTGGGAGAATATTCTAGTTGTATCTGGAGCACTGAATCCATTGTGAAGAATCCGCTCGAAACACGATCAAGATCACAGATTGAGAGGGCGGCTAGCACAAGACCTAAAATAGAATGTCCGGTTGTGCACTATTGTCACAAGAGTGCACAATCAGACATAAATATCTACGCCATACCTATATGAATACTGACCTACCCCACCAACCTGAATCGCCCTGTCGGGGGGCTGATTTTAGAGATAGCCCGAGCACCTTGATGATCAGAACGTACTGTAGAGCTGACAACAACGAACTCAGAATGGAGGACAACTTGAATGGAAACGATACCTCAAGAGATAGCGGGAAATATTGAAAGGGAGCCACTTCTGGGGACCGGGATCTCCAGCGAGGAGACCATCCTTGTCCGCTGGGGTGGAGCAGTAAGAATACTCAGCATTGAGCAGCTCAAGTTCGTCTGGCAAGATGCCCAGGTGCTGGGGCTGTCACCTTCAAACTGGCAGGTCTCCTGGAAGATGGTAACCGGATTTCTGAGTATCAATAATGTCTCACATTCAATTCGACTGCGAACCCGATGCCGTAGGCAAGTTGTGGTATCTCCAGTGCATGGTTGCCTCACGGTAAATGATGATGGGGATCTGGTGACGATCAAGGCCGAGCATCTCCAACCCGGCCGTTCCCTGATTCCCCTAGCCAGGAAGATTCCCGGGCCGTATCCCATCAAGCTGCCGATCCAGCAGAACCTGCTACTGAATCCTCACGGTCGTCCACTTAAATACATGATCAAGGAGCTTCCCCTGACCAGGGATTTCGGTTTTTTCCTCGGGCGGTACCTGGCGAACGGTTCAACAGAAAATAATGCCGCGGTAGCCATCACCAATATCCATCCGGCCCTGACCGGCAAAATTGTCGCGGCAGCTACAAGGCTAGGTATTAAGCCCCATGTATCGGACTCAAGAATCAGGATTTCCTCTGCTCAACTTGCCAGGATTCTGAAAAGGGAATTCGGTGCAGGTGCCACCCAGAAGCGCATTCCCGGATGGGTGTTTGGAGCCTCACCCGCCTTCCGCCAGGGTCTCGTGGATGGCTACTGGAGCCACTCCTGGATTTCAGACGATGGGATGCAGATGAAGTTCTACACCGATTCAAGGGCTCTGGCAGTCGATATGCAGGCACTTCTTCTCTCCCTGGGCGTCCAGTCCTCATGCCGGGAATGGTATTACCGGAAAAAACACACCCCGACTGAGCTGCATTACATTGTCGAGCTGGCGGCCTCCAGCATTGGCAGGATGCCCTTGCTCACCCATCCGGATAGGCGAGCCTGCCAATCAAGATGGCATCCGCCTCAGAAGGACATGCTCTGTGTGGCACCCATCCCTCGACAGCTAGTCAAGGGCCGGCTCAAAGATAAAGGTTCGAAAGGATTTGGAGGTTTCAGTTTCGTCCACCGAGAGGCCTCGCACCCTCAGCATCTTAAACTGCTTGAGAGGGATCTCATGTGGGACGTGGTCGAGACCGTGGAGGAGGATTTGACCAGCAGGACCCTCTGCCAGATTCAGCTGCAGGGAACCGCGACACCAGTTCTGTTTTCCGGGATAGGTCTGATGGGGCATCTGTGTCTTGATCTGTAGAGGATACCTGGTTGTTTTAGATGCAGGAGTCTCAACTCGATGAACAGACTTACACCAAGTACCGGCGGAGGAACCTGAAGGCTCGCCGCAGGCAACCTGTCCATAGCGCGGCGACGAGGCCTGAGGCGGGCCGAACCCCGCCAATGGCGGGGGATGGGACGCCAAGGGCGCGAAGGAAACTTTAGCCACGAATTAGCACGAAACCGGATACGGATCCTTCCCTTGTTCGGTAACTGTGATCCCCGTCACACTTTCGGGCACGGCAGTTGTTTACAGGACGGGTATGTCTTACATTCCCCCCAAAATATCCCCTTCGGCGGGAAGTAGCCAAATTAAATGATAGGGGCCGGTGTTTATTGTGATGACGCACCTGAGTAACCGATGAACAGGGCAGCCAGGCTGCTGTTGCTGATGCTTATGCCGGGCTTTCTGCTGTCCCAGCAGAAGCCAACCTTGGCAGTCCTGGAGTTCGATGGTTTCGGAATAGCGGGTCCTGAGATCCAGACTCTCACCAACCGGCTGCGCACGAACCTTACGCAGCTTGGTGTCTATCGCATCATCGAGCGGGGGCTGATGCTCCAGATCCTCCAGGAGCAGGACTTCCAGATGACGGGCTGCACCTCTGATGAGTGCGCCGTGGAGGTGGGCCAGCTGCTGGGCGCCCGATTGATGCTGGCGGGTTCCATCGGCAGGGTGGGCAACACCTGGACTGTGGAGATGCGGATCATTGACGTGGAGACGGGCGCGGTGATGAAGTCGGCCTCCTACGATACCCGAGGGGAGATTGACCTGGTGCTCACCGAGGGCATGGGTGCCGCCGCGAGAAAGATTGCCGGGGTGACGGCTCCAGTTGAAACAGTGACAGCGGTCCGCCCTGCGCTGCGACCAGCCTTTTTGGATGTCATCACCTCGCCTGGCGGGGCGGTCATCTTTGTTAATGATATCGATAGAGGCACTGCCCCTGTTTCGCGCCTGGAACTACCACCGGGTATCTCGTATGATATTTCGGCCCGCCTGGACAGGTACCATCCAGTTGATACTACCCTGGCCCTGGAGACTGGAGAGCAGGCACGGTTGAACCTGACTCTACAACCGATGATAGGCTGGCTGGTCCTGGCGGGTGACGGCGGGGCGAAGGTGCGGCTGGATGGCCGGACGCTGGGCCGGACACCACTGGAGAGGCTGCAGCTACAGATGGGCCTCTACCCGCTGAGCCTGTCCAAGCCGGAGCATTATCGCTACAGCGCCGAGGTGGCCGTTGAGTATGACCATATCACGACTGTCAATTACACCCTGAAGAGAAAGCCCAAGGGGCCGGCGGTGGCTTTGTCGCTGATACTGCCGGGCAGCGGGCAGCTCTATCATGGGCACGTTATAAAAGGATTACTCTTCTTGGTTGCGGCTGCTGCTCTGGGCGGCCTGGGATACGACAGCCATTTGGCCTTTGCCGAAGAGCGGGATAACTACCAGACCCTGCTGGATGGCTATAACCATGAAACCGATCCCACTCTGGCAAAGCAGAAAATGGACGCCGTGCAGGCCAGTTTCGATAAAGCCAAGGAGCTGGAGCTTAGCCGGAACATCGTGCTTGGTGCCCTGGGTGCGGTCTGGGCCGTTAACCTGGTTGACATTGCCTTCTGATATGGCCCGGATCATCCACAGGATCATCCTCCTGACAACCTTAGCCTTCATGTTGGGGGGCTTCGGCTGCTCCACCCTGCCTAATGAACCCGAGTTCGACAACCCCATCATCCCTGATGATCCTTCCTTTGAACCTCCGAGGGTGATCCTGGTCTCTGGCCCTGCCGAGGGCGCAGTTCTCATTACATGTCATGTGGAATTCGTGTGGCAAGGTAATCAACCCGATATGGAGTTCACCTACCAGTTGGATAGCGGCGAGTGGAGCGCATGGGCGGATGATACAACGTTGACCTGCCCCTGGCTGGACGAAGGGTCCCATGACTTCCAGGTGAAAGGGCGGTATGCAAGTGGAATTAAAAGTGATTCGGCTGCAGCTGTCTCTTTCGTGGTTAATGACATCCACGGCCCGGCATTGCGGCTGTCCCCACGCTATCAGGAGGTGGCCTCCAGTGACACCTTTACGGTAGAGGTCATGCTGGAGGAGGTGGAGAACGTCTTTGCGGTGAAGGCGGTGCTGGAGTTTAATCCGGCCAGACTGCAGGTGAGCCAGATCGAGGTCTACGAGGATGCCCGCTCGTTGCTCGAGGCCAACGGCGGCACGGTGATCCCCTTCAGCAAGTACGACAACACCTCCGGCAGCGCCACCATCGAGGTGGCCACGGCCAAGGGAAACCCGCCGGGGGTAGACAGTACGGGGGCTATTGCGCGGGTGGACTTTACGGCGGTGGGAACCGGCAGCAGCCTGATCTCGTTTGCCACGGCCAGCACCCTGCGGGACCCGGATAATATAGACATCACTATTGTGGAAACAGTTCCAGCCGTGGTGGAGGTGCGGTGATGAGGTACACGTCTGCTCTTCACTTTGCTCTTGCAGTTATCGTGACCTCGACACCTGTCCAGGCAAAGATAATCAACGTCCCAGCTGACTCAACCACTATCCAGGCTGCTATCAATGGCGCTTCAAACGGCGACACCGTCTTAGTCCAACCAGGTACCTATGTTGAGAATATCAATTTCAATGGGAAGGATATTATTGTTGGTTCACTTTTAATTACTACTGACGACACATCGTATATCCGTCAGACAGTCATCGATGGTGGCCAAAGTGACAGAGTAGTGACTATGAATATGGGTGAAACAAGCTCAGCGTCGCTCGTCGGGCTGACAATTCAGAATGGAAGTAAATGGTGGGGAGCAGGAATTTTATGTGATAATTCGAGTAGCCCTTCACTTGATCACTTGAGTGTAATAAACAATAGTGTTGAGGGTGGCGTCAACGGAACTGGAGGCGGTGGCATCTGCTGTCTGAATAATTCAAATCCAAGTATTTCAAACTCAGTGATCAGTCATAATACTGTTACCCCATGGGATGGAGGTGGCATTTTTACACACAATTCGAGCCCTACAATATCAAATACGATAATCTACGGCAATGTGGCGGAGCGAGAGGGTGGGGCCATCTTCGTCGGTGGCAGTTCAAATCCAATATTATCAGATGTATTAGTCTATAGTAATTCTGGCCTTACAGGAGGTGGACTATACTTTGGTGGTGCAAACGGAACCCTAATGAATATGACAATACACGACAATTACTCGCAAAATGGCGGTGGGATTGTTATAAATGACGGGGGTGATCCAGTAATTGTTAACACAATCCTCTGGGATAACGAACCATACCAAATATTCTTCCATATAGGATGGCCGAGTTCTTTTTCTATTGCGTACTCCAATGTTGCAGGAGGACTAGACAACATCGGTAATCCTGGCAACGGAACAGTGAATTGGCTAGAAGGGAATATTGATAGTACACCATTTTTCAATAGTCATGAAACAGAAGATTATTCTCTCCTAGATCACAGTCCCTGCATAGGTAGTGGTATTGATTCCATTCAAATCGACGGATCTTGGTATTATGCTCCTTCTACAGATATAGAAGGCAATACCCGCCCCAATCCTCCAGGCTCGAATCCTGATATGGGCGCCTATGAAAACAGTAGAGCAATCGCGTTACCTCGTATAGAAATTGTCCCCAGTAGTATCGCGTTTGGAAGTATAAAAATAGGTACCAATTCAAGTGATACTCTCCTTGTAATGAGTGTCTCGACTGGCGAAACCCTAGACGTAAGTTCTATTAGTTCTTCCAATCCCGCTTTTACTGCCAGTCCCAGCAGCTTCTCCGTGCTGCCCGGCGACAGCGCCACGGTAGTCGTCACTTTCTCCCCCACCGACATGGTGACCTACAGCGACAGCCTCACTATTGCCAGTAACGATCCACAGCAGCCGGAGGTTAAGGTGTATCTGAGCGGCACGGGCCTTCCCATATCAGCAACGATTCCCGCTGCCAATTCAGCCAGCGCGTCAACGACGACGGATGTTTCCGTCACCTTTGGCCTCGATATCGCTTCTTCGTCTACTATCAACTCGGGTACGTTTGTGGTCTATGGCTCTCAATCGGGACTGCATAATGGCAACTATATCTACAATAGCGCCACCTGGACAGCCACTTTCACTTCAAACACGCCCTACATGGTCGGTGAGGTGGTGAGTGTGATCCTCACTATGGGGACCGGGCTGCCCTCACCATATAGCTGGACCTTCCACGTTGCAACCGAGGGTGGCAGCGGGAAGTTTATCCAGACCGACTCACTGGCAACCGGCAGCAATCTCAGGGATGTGGTGGCCGGTGACTGGGACGGTGACGGGGATGTGGACCTGGCGGTGAGCGGCGACGAGATGGCGATGGATTATTACGTCCGCATCTGGACCAACGATGGGACCGGCGGCTTTACCCAGACTTCCAGTCTCCAGGTAGACAACGGCCCTTATGCCCTGGCAGCCGGCGATTGGGACGAGGACGGCAATCAGGACCTGGCCGTAACCCAGGAATGGGGCAGCTCCATCACCATCTTGACCAATGACGGAACGGGAGCCTTTACCAAAACCGTTTCCGTGAGCGTCGGGCAGAATCCTACTGCCATCACGCCCGGCGATTGGGATGGTGATGGGGATCCGGACTTGGCTGTGGTAAATACTGAACCCAGTACGATCTCAATACTGATCAATGGGGGGTGGGGAATATTTACCGCCACCAGTACGATAGGGGTAGGCAATTATCCCCAGGCCATTACACCACGTGATTGGGATAACGATGGTGACATCGACTTGGCGGTCTCCAATTCGAACAGTAATAGTATTTCAATCCTACTGAATGACGGCGACGGAAATTTCAATCTGGCTTCCACTCTATCCGTATCAGGTAATTCCTATGATATAGCGGCTGGCGACTGGAATGGCGACGGCGATCCCGATCTGGCCTCGGCCAATAGCTGGAATAACAGCGTCTCGATTCTGACCAATGACGGTGGAGCCAACTTCAGTCAGGACAGCACCCTTTACCTGAACCACAACGCCTACAGACTTGAAGCGGGTGACCTTGACGGCGATGGTTCTCTTGACCTGTTTGTCGTTTCCAGTGACACGGCATCAGTCCTCATGAATGATGGTTTGGGAGGGTTTACCAAATCGGCCCAAGATATGGGGGGAGGTACCGGCTTAGTGCTTGGTGATTGGGATAACGACGGCGATCTGGATGCCGCGATTATCGACTATAATACTATTAACATACTGACAAATCGCAACCGCGCCGCACAAGCGACTTTATCCGCCAAAACCCTCGCTTACGGGGCCACGACTATCGGCGGTAGTGCGGAGCTGAACTTCACTGTCTACAACCACGGCGTGGACAGTACCTTGCGGGTCAGCGGTATCACAGCCTCCAATTCGGTTTATGAACCCTCGCCGACGGCCCTGGATATGCTGCCGGATAGCAGCGCTACAGTGACCGTTACCTTCACCCCTACCACAATAGCGATCTACAACGACAGCCTGACATTCAGTACTAATGATCCGGATCAGCCCGAAGTGAAGGTCTATGTATCAGGCTATGGCTTTCCTATTGCCGGGCATACCCCAGCAGCGAATGCCCTTGCGGTCAGTGTAGGCAGCGATATATCAGTGACCTTTTCCGTTGATATGGCCGAGGCAACCATCGACGCCAACACCTTCGTCGTGCACGGCGGCTGCACGGGCAGGCTCAGCGGCGATTATAACTATAATGAAGGAACGAAAACGGCAACCTTTTCGCCCGGCGCACCCTTCACGGTGGGTGAGCAGGTGAGCGTCACGCTGACTACGGGCGTCACATCAGTTGAAAGCATCCCCCTGCCGACCCCCCTATACCTGGAGCTTCCGCGTAGAGGCCCTGGGAGGCACCAGCCGGTTCCTCCACCGGCCTGTAGACTTAGGTGTGGTAACACCCGGTGACTCGAGCGGCTCCAGGACAATCGCAGTAGGCGACTGGAATGGCGACGGATTTGTGGACCTGGCCGTGTGCAGATCGAATTCCTCCAATCTTTATATTGTGATGAATGATGGTCAGGGCAACTTTACCGGTAGCCAGATCCAGATGTCACATACCAACCATATAAGGGCCGTAACGGCGGGTGATTGGAACGGTGATGGGAACATGGACTTAGCTGCGTCTGCTGAGTGGCCACACTATCTCGACATCCTTCACGGTGACGGCTCAGGCAGCTTTACGCTGGCCGATACGGTTTCTTTCAGGGAAAGTGATAGCCCCAATGCCTTGGCCTCGGGTGACTGGGATGGCGATGGTGATTTGGATCTGGCGATTTCACTAGGATATATGGAAAACTACCTCAGTATTATTTTAAATGATGGGAATGGAGATTTTTCAGTTGATACAACAAAAACAAATCTTGGCTATATCTCACACCTGGCCACTGGCGACTGGGACGGGGATGGTGATGTGGATCTGGCGGCGAATGGTTTGATTCTAATTAACGACGGCAATGGTGCTTTCAGTTCTGAACAAACGGTAAGCGTAGGAGAAGGCAGTTCCCTTACATCCGGCGACTGGGATGGCGATGGCGACTCGGACCTGGCCGTAGCGAATCAGAGTTCCAACAACGTTTCCATTGTGGTTAACGATGGGTCCGGTGGGTTTGCCCAATCCTACACTACAGGAGTGGGGAATGGTCCCCGGTTTATAACAGCAGGCGATTGGGATGGTGATGGGGACCTGGACCTGGCGACGGCCAACGAGAGCGCCAATACGGTCAGCATCTTATCCAACAATGGCACCGGGGGCTTTGTCCAGACCATCGCGCTTGCCGTAGGCTCCAATCCGTATGGCCTGGCGGTGGGAGATTGGGATAGCAACGGTAGCCTCGATCTGGCGGTGGCGAATTATAATGACCACACCCTTTCTCTCCTCCTTAATGAGGTTGATTTCTCCGCGCGGATTTCCCTTGACAGCCGTGTTGAACTGTCGGACACCATTGAAGTAAGCTATAGAATATTCAACCCGGAGAATTATAGCACTCGTCTCGTGCTTGAGTTTTCCCCAGACGACGGCGCCACCTGGCTCCCCGCCACCATCATCGGCATTACTTCAGACCTTGGCCCGCAAAATTACCAGGGCACCCTCCAATGGGCTTCCTACACCGACCTACCGGGCCAGGACCTGCTAGCGGTGCGGCTGCGTATCACTCCCTATGACCAGACCGGCGAGGGGCGGGCCTATACTAGCCTGGCCTTCCACCTGGACAATAACCACGAGCCGATAGCGGACATCAGTC
>SDBT01015000.1_pt1 | contig 12329 bp, 20 predicted proteins | sample 2277101 | NCBI WGS metagenome assembly SDBT01 (sample SAMN10404973, study PRJNA504765) | marine sediment metagenome | isolation source: marine sediment core GS10_PC15, 103 cmbsf | place: Arctic Ocean: Southern Knipovich Ridge | collected 2010
AATGAAAAAGAGAGTGAATAAAGTAAATCGTATATGGTTCATAGCAGTGCACCCCGTTTTAAATAGATTGAGATTATACCAGATGAAAGTTACGGCAGCTTTGTTCTACTTACGATTCATGCCGAATGGTTCGATATGGAAATGTAGCTCCATATTGTTTGAGCAAGTCTATCATAAGAAGTCGATTTTTCTGACGTTTTTTTGCTTCATATTTAGGTGGTCCTTCGTACATAGAAGCATAGGCATCAGCCTTATGCCAGGGGGTAAACCCAAAAGAATCAACTATATTTAGATCCGCGCCCTGCTTTAGCAAATATTCTAAGACATCTATCTTACCGTTGAGCGCTGCGTAGTGAAGCGAAGTATTGCCTTCATGGCCTATGGCATTTATATCTGCACCATTAGAGAGCAGTACCTTGAGAACTTTTATCTGGCCATTACAAGCAGCAAAGTGTATTGCTTGGTCTCCAAATTTATCAAATTGATCTATTTTGGAGCCTCCTTTAAGGAGAAGCTTTACGACATTTTTATACCCGTTGTATGAGGCATTATGGAGAAGAGATGCGTGTGCATCTGATGCATAGAGACTCAAAAAACTGACAACGAGTATGAATAATGATCTGTTTCGTGTAAACATGGCTTTTCCTTTGGTATACCCCCACAATATGTAGCGCTAGATTATTATACTATGCTGGGGGTAGATAAAGAAATGGTATAATGATTTTGGTCCTTAATGATCATACTCTTCGGAAGAAATGTCTTCGAAAGTAGTGATATCACCGGCAAATTTTGCGTACAAGGTACCAACTGGTCCATTTCTTTGCTTACCAATGATAATTTCAGAAAGCTCAGGATGTTCGGTATCGGGATGATAGACAACATCACGATAGATGAAGAAGATGACATCTCCGTCCTGCTCAATAGCGCCAGATTCACGCAGATCGGCAAGAAGCGGTCGTTTATCCATACGGTTTTCAAGCTGACGAGAGAGCTGTGAAAGGGCAAGAACGGGAATATCGAGTTCTTTTGCTAATGCCTTGAGAGAGCGAGAGATCTCAGATATTTCTTGTGTTCTATTTTCATACCAGCCACCACCGCGGATGAGCTGGAGGTAATCAATGACAAGGAGTTTAATATCACGCTGAGATTTAAGCTTACGGGCCTTGGCACGAAGTTCAAGGATGGTAAGTGATGGTGTATCATCAATATACATTTTTACTTCTGCAAGCTGCGCGGCAGTATTGGTAAGCTCGACCCACTCATCAGAGGATATAAGTGCGTTACGGATACGATGATGTGGAATTTTCGACTCTGAGGAAAGCATACGAAGCACTAATTGTTCGGAGGACATCTCAAAGGAAAAGACGCCAACGGGAAAGCCAGCTTTTGCAGCGTTGACGGCAATATTCATGGCAAGGGTAGTTTTTCCCATGGACGGCCTTGAAGCAAGAATTAATAGATCCCCCCGCTGCATACCAGAAGTCATCTCATCGAATTGATGAAACCCGCTAGGCACACCCGTTACACCCTTTTTCAACCCCCGCACGTTAGCCAGGTGCTGGAAGGTTTTCTTCAAACAAATATCAAGCTGGGTAAAGGTTGGCATTGTTCGCTTATTAGCGATCTGGAAGATGCTTTTTTCCGCACTATCAAGCACTGCATCTATTGAGCTCTGCTGGGCCGTATAGCAGGAAGTAATAATCTCGGCAGATGAGGTGATCAGATCACGAAGAATTCTTTTTTCCTTAATGATATTTGCATGTTGGTTGATAAGACCGATTGCGGGGATATCTTCCTGTAGCTCCATAAGGTATGAGATACCGCCTGACTGACTGAGAACCTGTTTATTTTCAAGTTCATTTTGGAGGGTAAGGAGGTCAATACGCTTGGATTGCTGGGCAAGTTCGAGAATTGTTTGATAAATGGTTTGATTGGGAGGGCTATAGAAGTCATCGGTCGTAAGGAAGTCGGCTACTTGGGAGAGATTTTCGTCGTTAAGGAGGATAGCGCCTAAGACTGATCGTTCAGCCTCGAGGTTAAATGGCAGACTTTTCCCAAGAATCCGCTCAGTTTGCTTGATCTGGGGCTTGGGAGGTCTTTTAGTGCGGGGTGACTGATGCATTAACAGCCTTCACTGCTACTCTGCTGCGACGATTTTAATTTCTACCTGTGGCTTGAGCTTGGCGGTGAGACGAATAGTTACCTCAAATACACCGACTGTACGGATCGCTTTGCCAAATTCGACCTGTTTTTTGTTGATTTGGATGCCTTTAGTTTTAAGCACATCGACAATTTCTTCTGGTCCAAGTGCCCCATAGAGCTTACCTTGGTCATTGACCTTCTTGGTAAGGGAAAGGTGGACATTACGGAGCTGTTCAGCGAGCATTGCCACTCTACTACCAGCAAGTTTTTCATCAACCACAATCTTATGCTTAATGGCCTGAAAACGCTTCACTTCGGCATCAGTAGCCACTTTAGCAAGTTTTTTAGGCAAGAGGAAATTACGGGCAAAGCCATCTTTTACGCGCTTTACCTGTCCAATAACGCCGAAGTTCTCGATATCTTTTAACAGTAATACTTCCATGATATACCCCTTGTTATGTGGGGAAAATGATGTTTTTCCCAGGTGATTATATCTTTAAATTTTAGCAGAAAAAGCCGAAGGGGACAAGCCTTGCCTTAGGAGCGAGGATAGGGAATATGGGGTTTTTGACAATATTGAAGTGCCCTTTAGTTATAGGGCTCTATAAGCTTACATCTCATATGCTTGTTTTGTATCGATGAAATTAACTAGTTTATGGGTAAGGTACTTCACTTTGATGATTTCACTATATCAACAAAGAAAAGGCCGACAGTTCAAGACACAACGAGGAAAACCATAACCGATATAGGGAAGTGGATTGGGTTCAAGTAATGTACCCAGTCAAGTCAAAAGTAGATCAATTGCTCGCAAGAGCAGGCTTGTTCTAAATTGCCTCTTTTGTTAGACACATTTCACTTCCTATTTACATTTCTTTCTCCCCTGATAGATTGCCACTCAAGGGTGTATACATACAACCTTGATGAACTGACATGCATTATATCTATTTGTTCGGGAGGAACACTAATGAAATCAACACATCTTTTGAGCCTATGGCTAGTCTTGCTTGCAGCTACAACACAGCTCTGTCTTGCAAATGATAAATATCTTACTGAAGAGCAAAAGCAGGAAGAAGATATAAGCGAAGACGAACAAAATCGAAGAGATAATGAAATAGATTTAGCAAGAGAGCGCGAAGAGCTAGAAATTCAAGAAGATGATGAAGAAGAGCATAACAACCTTCTAAGCCCAAGAACAAAGATAAATAAACACTCAAAAGGAAACCCATTTATTATAAGTTTGGTAAGGATGCTTGAGAATGAACTTGGCTCCGACCAAACGCTAAGGCTCCTTAACAATCCTAAGAAAATAAAGACAATCTTTGGTCTTCTCGAGGATATGAATGGTGAAATCCTCGACCAAAATGGCAATGAAGAATTCAAGTTTGTAATCAAAGATTTGAAAAAGCAGCTCAACGCACATAAAGGTCGTATGTCATATGGACGCCTCACCAGTATTACAACATGGTTCTTGGGATGGGGTTTATATATGTCTCAGATACCTGAGTTATGGGTGCCCTATGTAATGGAACTCATGCAAACAATGCAAGCCCAGGTCTGTGGCGATGAGGCATGTTCTCAATTGATCTGGAAGTATTGGAGTTAAACACGTACCAAACATATGAATTTATTTTTGAAAGGAAAACAGATGAAAGCAGCATTAATAGCAACTATGTGGTTAGGATTTATGGCCGGAGCAAATCAGTTATTTGCAAACAATGATGTGGTTACCAGTCAAACGCCACCAGAGGTAAATGGGGATATAGCAGGCATTGGCAGCTTAGTAGATATTTCGAGCGGAGATCTACCAAATTCGCAACTCAATGTCACTAGTAATGAAGATGGTGAACCAAAAACTCAAATTGATAATCTTCTTCTAGAACTTGAAAAGAAACTCGGATCTGGAATCACGCTTTCTTTATTCGATCAATCTAAAGAAAGAAGTCGGCTTATTAACCTGATTAATGATATAAGCCTAACTCTCGAAAACAATGTCAATAATCCTGAATTTAAATTTGTCCTCTATCATTTAAGAAATAAGTTAACGGGTAATAGGAATGCTAGTTGTTGCAAATGGACCACACTGGGTCTCGTAGGAAGTATTGGACTCATGATGTTCGCTACGAGTCTCACGCAACCTTATTGCAATAACTACGCCACGAAAAATTGGCTCCACGCCGTCTATAGGCAATGTGGTGGCAGGTTGGCTTTTCAATAAAAACGTAAACATAAGGAATAGTTATGAAAAACTATAAGAGCGCCCTCTTAGGCGTCATGATTTTAGGTATAGGGTTAATTGGAAGCACAACACACTTGTATGCAGATGATGATGAATTAGATATACCAGGGGCCACAGTCGTAACGAATGATGAGGAAAATGTCGCTGCTGATTTGGGATTACAACTTGAAAAGTTGATAGGCCCGGAAGCAACCAAGGGCTTGCTTGGGTATTATGCTTCAGCAGAAGACATGCAAGATCTCAAAGAGGTACGAGATATCATACAGAAAATTTCAGAGCTACAAAAATCAGAAGGCTCAATAAGCAGTTTTCAACAAAAGTATAAAGAGTTAATACAGTCTTATAAGGATAAGAGATCACCAATGTTTTCGTATACGAAGGCTATCAACGATAAAGAGTGCTGGATAATCTCGTGGATGCTTTGCTTTCTTCCAATGGTAATTACAATGGTAATTCCAATGGTCATAGATGATAGAAATTGTGAATGCCCTTAAATTGGGTATTAATGAGGGAAAAGGCTATGAAACATATTTCAAAATTCATTCTACTTATATCTTTGGTGACCATCATAACTATTACCGCTAGTCCAAATGATGATGAAAGCATTAAAACACTAACAGCTATGCTTAAAGAAAAAGTAGGGGACGATGCAGCATATTCACTTTTAAGGAAAGACTCGCAAAAAGTTATCAAGGTGATGGATGAACTGGTGGAAGAAGATAAATTCAATGAACGTTATCAGGATTATATAGTGCGATATAGAAATCTAAGCAAAAAGAAAACGTCCAATTTTAGAAAATTATATACATATGGAAGCATGTTCTTAGGCACAGCTATCGGTCTTGTATATGCGCTTCTTACAGATTGGGAAAATTATTGCGAAGATCAGTATGGTGAAAACTATTGCGCACAATAGCATTGACTCTACCATGCCTATAGCCAGTGTGATGGCGGCATAGTTGGTTTATAAGTAGGAAATAGCTATGAAAAATGTATATGTCATTGTAATGAGTTTCATCATGGGCATTGGCGTAGTGATACCTGCATATCCAAATCCCAAAGATACTGATATAGAAAATCGGGATGCATCAATTCAGATATTAAAAAAGATACTAAAGGAGGTTGGCTCACTAGAAGCCGCTATAGAGCTCATGAGTCATAAAGGCAATGCAATGGAACTATTGGAACGATATGTCACCGCGCTACAAGAATCTGAATTGGGATGGGGGGAGATCACTGAAGGACGCATGAAACAGCGGTTAATTAATGAATCCTGCACGCCTCAAAATCCTTCAATAACAAGGGTGGTATTATTTGGCGGATCAATGATAATAACTGGGTTTATTGCCTTACTCGCAACAGCATCAAATGGATGCCCATCTTAAAGGAAAATTCAAATGAAACATTATGCAACCTTATTTAGCGTATTAATCACTGCAATGTCTATCATTCATTTTCCGCTTTTAGAAGCAACTCCTACAATTGACCCGTCTATTGATACATTTATCATGCTTTTAAGAGAAAAAATTGGAGCTGACGCCGCACTTTCAGTTTTAGACAATGATGATCCGGAACAAATTTTAACAGCACTTAAGCAAATAGATAAAGTTCCTTCAGAAGTCATAGAAACTTTTATCACCAAGCTAAAGATAAGAAAAGAAAACAGAGATGATTGGATTTGGCGCTCATATTGGCTTTCAGGAGTAGCCGGCACGTTGGTCGGATCTATAGGTGTCTTTTTAATGATGTATAATGCTTGTGCACAGTAGTCAAAATAGATAAAGGAATTGATATGAATATAAAATACATGGCACTTCTCGGATTTCTAGCCTTAGCAGTAGGTTCAGTTATAGCTGATCCAGAAGAAGATGTAGAAGCAGTTATAGCTGGTTCAGGAGAAAATGTAGTGAATCCTTTATCTAAGTATATCTTAGAACTTGAAGAGATCATTGGACCTTCGGCAACCTATGTGCTCCTCGCGTCATATCCTGCTTCTGAGTCCCTTCAAGAACTTATGAATAAGCTTGTAGAAATAAAAGCATCCTATGGTTCTAATGAAGACTTTAGAAAACAATACAAAATTTCGATAGCCGCTCTTAAGAACTATTTATGCGGTGTTAAGGGGCACATTGCACCGAGGTTCTCGTTTAGTAAGTTCTGGATTGAAGAGAATGTAGATCATTCTAGCAATCCCAAATGTATTCCCAATGTTTGTTGTCTTGCTTTTGCTTGTGTTGCATGGCCGATATTGGGCTTGACGATAGCCTCAATCTACAGCTCTTGTTAATGAATGCATTCGTCATAGAGGAAAATACAATGAAAATTACTACAATGACCTTAATTATTATATCCATGCTTACGTGCAGCACGATTATAGCTAACCTCCATGATAATGAAGAATATCTTAAAATTAGAGACATCATGGTGACCCTTGGGGAAACAGTTGGAGATGATGTGGTGTATGAAATGCTCACTAAAGGTGATAACAAAATAGTAACTCTGCTAAAAAAGATAACCCGTGATGGGGTAAATAATGAACTAATCGCACAATATCTGGAAAGATGTGAAAAGCTTGAGGAAGAAGATGAAAACAGAAGAGGTGCGACCGTATGCTGCTGTCTTGGTGGCCATGCTATAGTCGTCATTGGATCATTGATACCTGTCTTACTAGCAGTTATAAATGGAAATTGTTAAATAATCCTCTTTATTCTGCAAAACTGATAAAGGAATCACTGATGAAAACAAAATATGTAGTACTAATGGGTCTTATCATGCTCAGCGGCATATCATTAAACGCTGACCCCACTGAAGTTGGGGAAGATCTGCTAACGACACTTGTCATGCAACTAGAGGAGCTCGTAGGACCACAAGCAACTCGTGGATTATTAGAGAAGTATCCTCAATCAACCTCCCTTCAAGATCTTCTCAAGCAAATTGTTGAGTTGCGAAAGGCAGGACGCGATTCAAAAGAATTTCAGGAGATGTGTAAAGCATTAGAAAATAAGTTAAACAAACTGGCTGACCCCATCTACTCACTTAAAGAGTGTTGTTTAGAACAGGAGAATTGCTGCTGTGGTTACAATCCTAATGGTGGCGTGCCAAAAATTGTTTTTCTTCCGTTCACTTTTGTTCTCTCAACTGTTATTGGTCTATTTATGATGGCAGGAGTTTGTAGCCAATAACTTATAGTCTATAACCATAAAGAAGGATAATATCATGAAAATCACTGTCATATTCTTGTTAGCACTATACGTGCTCAGTAGCGGTTCGCTATGTGCCGATCCAGAAAAAACAACGTTATCACACGATATAAGAGAATTAATAATTGATGTAAATGACGAGGCGGGAAACGAAGTAGCATTGGCAACAATCTCCAGTGATACTGAGGAGATCGTCAGCTTGTTAGAAAAAATAGTCAAACTAGATAAGGACAATGGAATCGCCGAGGGTTATAGGAGCCGATGGAATAGGTTGCGCCGGGCTAAAGAAGATATCGCTCAAAATGCATACTTCGGCCTATTAGTCATCATAGGACTTTCTGGAGCGCTATGGCCCCTATTAGTTACTGGTGGAAGTTGTTAGAGAAATGAGAAGTTCAACCAAAGAAACGATACTTAAGGAGGCATTATGAATATCAAACATATTATATTACTGGGCTTTGTCATATTAAGTGCAGTACCGATGAACGCGGCCCCAACTGAAGCACAAGAAGACCCGTTAAAAGCGCTCATGTTCCAATTAGAGAAACTTGCTGGACCTCGAGGAACGCTTGCTCTATTAGAGAATTATCCCAAATCAAAGAAAATCCAGGATCTTTTAAAGGAAATTGCAGAACTATACGTATCCAATTGTCCTTCGACAGAATTTCAAGAAACGTGTGAAGACTTAAAAGACGAGTTAAAAAAAATAGCGAAACCGTTCTTTTCATATGATAATTTCTTTTGTTTAGAAACGTCTGAAGGAAAGTCCCCTGGAAGAGGGGAGTATGGAAGAATTTGCAACCCTTTTGCATTTTTTATTCTCTGCATGTGTATGAACTTTGCTATCAACGGATTAGTTTGTAATAGTTAATTGAACTCTTAGAAATTAAGGATTTATATTATGAAAATACATATCAGTTTTTTAATAGCCATGATGATACTCATGGGTGGATCTATGGTGGCTAATCCTACAGGAATAATGGACCCGCCGCCCGAATCGAAATCATCTTCCAAGATAATAGAATTAATAAACGACCTTAATAAGGAAGCAGGAAGCGATGCAACATTGTCATTAATCTCAACCGATCCGAAAGAGATAGTAAACCTCTTAGAAAAAATAGCAGAGCTTAATGGGGGTGATGAATTATGGGAGACATACAAGATGCGATATGAGGAATTACTAGAGAAGAAAAAAGATATCGCTCAGGCTGGTTATTATTGCTTATTCGTTGCAGCTTTCATTGGGGGCTTCTGGCCAATGGTAGTACTCATGGCAACTTGCTAAAGAAACTATAGGCTCGAATCATAGACACAAAGGAAATAGAGCGGACGAGTATAATATGGCAGTATAACCATGTTCCTTGTTTTATTTATTATTTATGATACATCTTAGCGTGGGTGTACGTAAGCATCCTTGCAATCGTATAATATTTGTTAGGAGGTTCATAAGATGAAAATACCATACATAAGTTCTCTAGTCGTTATGTATATTAAATATAATGTGAAAAAAAAGTTACTGCATCTCGCTCTTGCACTATCTCTTTTCACCCTACCAACAATCTATTGCGATAATAGCTATACAAACGAAGATATAGTTAAGGCAGTAGAAGCTGGTAAAAGTGATATCGTTGAGAAGATCCTGAACGAGTGTCCTTACTTAGCGAAGGAAGAGAAGCTCGTTTCTATCGCAGCTGATTACAATTATTATAACATCCTTAAACTCCTTCTGAAAAATGACGCTGATCCGAATGATATAAGCTATTCTAATCTTTTCAATATTACCCCACTCAAAAGGGCAGTGAGGAATAAACATGTAAATATAGTACGACTTTTACTTATCAATGATGCAGACCCAAATATCAAAGAAACGTCAGGTGAGATCACTCTCTTAAATTTTGAGGTTGTTCCTATCCTAAATTCTGCTATTCCACAATGGGGAGAGGATGAGGATGTCATCACTATAGTAAACCTCCTTCTTGAATATGGTGCCCAAACAGATCCAGAAAACTTTGAACGAAGTAATCACCCCCTTCATTGGGCTGCAACATTCAATTGCCCAACGATCGCAAAAATATTGCTTGAGAATGGTGCAAACCTTAACCCCAAGGGCCCTGCAGGTGGCACCCCTCTTCACTACGCAGTAAGCAGCGATTCCCCGAAGGTCGTAAAAGTACTCATCGAAGGTGGAGCAGATCGATCCATACAAGACGATGCAGGAAGAATACCGGCAGAGGAGGAAAAGCACCTTCGCTGGGATGAAGATGGAAATCGCGTGATAAATGTTGCAGAGGAAGAAGAAATTAAGATACTACTGGAAACATACTTTCCTGAGATCAAGTAGTTCAACTCAGTATGGTGAAATAAATTACTTCATCCTCTAATTAACGAAAATAAATATGCAAAGAATATCATTATACGCCGCTGTAATCATATCTTTTTTCGCTCTTTCAACGGTCTATAGCGATAACATTTATACCGTTGAAGATATACATAGGGCAGTTAAACTCAATGACGCTGATACTTTTGGGAAAATCCTTGAAGAACAGCCTTCTTTAGCTCATGAAAACTTCTTTGTCACTTTCGCCGTTGAATGCAATTCTTATGACATACTTAAACTCTTACTAGAGAAAGGCGCTAACCCCAACGGTTCAAAGTACGGCTGCAACGATACCCCACTCCATAAAGCAGCTGATAATAAATATGTGGATATAGTACGATTGTTACTGATTTATGGTGCAGAGCCAAATATCCAAGAGCGCACGGCAGCCAGGCCTAGTGATTACCTTAACGACAGGCTCAGCGCACACCCTATCCTTAATTCTGCTATTATGTGCTTGGGGGGAATTGATGAGGATACAATCACCATAGTAAACCTCCTTTTTAAGTACGGTGTTCATGCAGATCCAAAAAACTATGAAGGAGGCGACCGACCGCTGCATAAGGCTGCACAATATGGAAGTGTCGAGATTATAGAAATATTGCTCACTCATGGAGCCCAACTTAATCCTCAAGGCTCTGATGGTTACACCGCACTACATTACGCATCAACTCAAGGAGAAACCAATGTCATTAAGCTACTCCTCGACAAGGGAGCAAATCGTTATATAAAAGATGATCTCGGAGATATCCCGGCAGATAGTGCGAAAAATGAAGAGACGAGAATACTACTCAAAACATATATACCTAAGGCCAAGTAATCTCACGTAGTAAAGACAAGTACATATGAAAATAAATGTGATAAATTGCAATCAAGCCTTGGATGAAATAGAATACAAACAATAATATACTTGAGTAGCGTTATATTAATACAAGATATTGATTGGGAGGTGTCATACATGAAAATAAATTATATCATTCCTTTGTGTTTTCTAGCCATATGGGTAGGAGTAGTAATACCCAATCCTGAAGATATTGAAGGGGACGATACCCAGTCTCTTATTAAAAGCAATTTAGAAAAAGAAATTAGACTATTAAAGTCCAATTTTGAGGTTGGCACTGATGAGTTAGTAGACTTATTTGATAATGATAAAGTGATTTTAGAGCAACTCAAAAAGATTAATGAAATCAAAGCAAATTTTCCAGGGCGCCATGCTACGTACAGTGAAGGGTTTCCTAAAGAAAATATAGGAAGTGTCAAAGGACGGCCAACAATCTTACAACTTTTCTATGTATTTGGTGGCCCTACGTGGATAGCATGGGCTCTTGCTTACCAATTGAGGTGTTATAGTGAATAAAGGTGTTATCATAAAAAAAGTATCTATTTTGATTATAGTAACAAGCTTGTGTATGTCTTTTGCACTGGAGGCGAATCCTTCAAGTACTGATATTGAACTTGAGGAAGCGAGACTCATTATGAAAGAGCAACTAGGTGATTTGTTAACCAATCACTTATTACACAATCCCGAGGAATTTATAACTTTCTTCAATGCATATAAAAAAGAAATTATGAATGGGGATACACCTGCAATCGTTTCTGACATTAGAGATCACTGGAAATGCCGTAATGGATGTTGCGCGAGAATAATTCTACCCATGCTCGTTGTTGCTGAAATTCTTATTGGCGCATATATGGGGCTGACTCGTGATGCGTGCTAATAATCTAGAGAACACATTTTATCAAACTCAAAGGGTAAAACATTATGCAAAACAAACACCTCTTACTTAGCATAATAATAATTTCAAGTGTTATCGGTTCAGGATATCCTAACGGTGACAATGATGAAGAGAGCATGCCGTTGATGCCAAAGGGTCTATTAAAAGCACTAGAAACAGAACTTAGATCTCCTGAAGCCGCCTTGCAAATCATGAACAAATTAGGCCGGTCTACAGAACTCTTACAAAATCTTGTTGAGGGAATTAGTAGCGAGGACCATGATTATAAGAAAGATGCTCTCGACTATAACTGTCTTGAATTAGAAGCCGGTTTTCCCCATCGTATGAAATGGAAAAGCATGATGATATGTACAGCGACTGGTTGTATTGCACTCTTCGTTACAACTTTTTCCTTAAGCCCATGTCCCACAGGTAGTTAATTATGAAAAGAAAAAACACTCAAATTTTACTCGTCACTCTAATGCTTTTCACTGCATCACCACCACCAATAAAAGCTTATATTGATAATATGGGCGTAATACAAAAGCTTAGTGCCAGGATTGGTCCAGAAGCAGCCGTAGCAGTAATTAATGGAAATCCCTCAATGATTTTACGTATTCTTGAAAGAATGAGTGAACAGCTTACTGCACAAGAGTTAA
>SDBT01015001.1_pt1 | contig 12329 bp, 12 predicted proteins | sample 2277101 | NCBI WGS metagenome assembly SDBT01 (sample SAMN10404973, study PRJNA504765) | marine sediment metagenome | isolation source: marine sediment core GS10_PC15, 103 cmbsf | place: Arctic Ocean: Southern Knipovich Ridge | collected 2010
CTCACCCTCCATTGCATCGGCTATTAGTTTGGCTGCTTCTCTGTTCCAGTCTGAGCGCATAGACTTGTTTATATATATGTTGTCACCCATCTCTGGATACTCAGGCACATCACTACGCTTTATCAGCACGTAGTCGCGCGCTCCGTGCCACCGCAGCAGCGGGACACCGGCCGCGATGACCACCACCGCGGCCATCGCCACCTGATTCGCCACTGACACGGCTCCAGGTACCGCCCTACGCCCGGTCAAGACGTTCTCCCCCCTCCACCACCCGCATGCAGGCGCCGCTGCGGCCGATAGAAAAGCACCCCGGAACCCAAGAGCCCGGGGTGCTTTCGCTTCCCTGTCACATCCAGAATTACATGTTCGTCAGCACATCCGTCTCAGCATCCCAATCACCAGACCGCACCCACTCGACGTGGCCGTCCACGTAAAGGACTTCCCCGCCCTCGTTCCCGTGGTTGTAGCTCGTGTCGGGCGTGCCTCCGGACGCCTTGTCCGACGCAAGTGACGTGCTCGCGTTGGTCGTCTCGTTCGCACCCGGCCTGTAGTCATAGTCTTCGCCGGAAACGATCGGGTCGGCCCAGCTCGTGGCGCCAGCGGTGCTAGGACAATTCCAGATGTCCAGCGTACTCATGTACGTCGGATACAGCGGACTCCAGGCATCCGTCGCCGTGCCGGTAGTCGAGAACTGATCGTTGTAGTCCATCGCATACGTGTGCTCAGCCAGACCGAGCTGTTTCAGGTTACTCGTACAGGCTGCTCGCCGCGCACGCTCCCTTGCTTTGCCCAGTGCAGGCAGAAGCATAGCAGCGAGGATTGCGATAATTGCGATAACGACCAGCAACTCGATCAGTGTAAAACCCTTTCCCTTCCTCATCACCGTCACCTCCCCTCTTCCCATTTCCTCTATTCTCCTCTTGCTGCCGTATTACGTGCAAGTACCGTGCCACGGCCTCCCGCACATGCTCCGGCAAAGGCCCTGCTTAACTATTTCTCTTACAACATCTTAGCTCCTTCACTTCTGAGCGCCCAAATGAGGATACCGGAGAGCCCCAGAAGTGTTCCATGATGGGGCAGCATTCGGGCCGGAAGTGTTCCGCTACGGAGTCTCGCTCTTCACCTTCTTCACGATGTCCTCAAGGTTCAGCCGCCTGATCTTCCTCCACAGCGTGTTCCGTCCGATCCCGAGGTGCTCGGCAGCCTTTCTCTGGTTGCCGCCCGTCCTCTCCAGCTCCTCGATTATCATCCTTCGTTCCTGCTCGGCAAGGCTTCCCCCGCCGTTTGGGCTGCTTCTCGCTACGGGCGCACCTCCGGTGAGCTCCCGCGGCAGGTACTCCGGGGTGATCTCCGGCCCGTCAACCAGGACCACCGCGCGCTCTATGACGTTCTCAAGTTCCCGGACGTTGCCCGGCCAGCGGTAGGTCCTCATCAGGGACATCGCCTCCTGGCTTATCCTCTCCACCCGCTTGTGCATGCTGGCAACGTAGCGGCCAAGGAAATGCTCTGCGAGGAGGTCTATGTCCCCCACCCTCTCGCGCAGTGGCGGCAGCTCTATCAGCATGACGTTCAGCCTGAAGTACAGGTCCTCGCGAAAACTGCCGGCCTTCACCAACTCCCCGAGGTCGCAGTTCGTGGCGGCCACCACGCGGACATCGACCTGGAGAGGATAGGTGGCCCCCACTCTCTCGAACTGCTGCTCTTGCAGCACGCGCAGTATCTTCGCCTGTAGCGCCGGGCTCATGTCCGCTATCTCATCAAGGTATATGGTGCCGCGGTCCGCAAGCTCGAACTTTCCGGGCTTCATCCGCACCGCCCCGGTGAAAGAGCCCTTCTCATGCCCGAAAAGCTCGGACTCCAGCAGCTCCGCCGACAGTGCAGCGCAGTTGACGCTGACGAACGGTCGGTCTCTCCGCGGGCTGAGCTGGTGTATGGCATGGGCGATGAGTTCCTTGCCGGTGCCGCTCGCCCCCTGGACCAGTACCGTAGCAGACACGGGTGCGACACGGCGGACCAGCGCAAGGACATCCTTCATCACCCCGGTACTGGCGACGATGTCCTCGAAGCTGTAACGCGCCTCCAGCGTGCGCCTGAGCTCCTTGTTCTCCTGCTTCATGCGGCCATGCTCGAGCACCCTGCTCATCACCAGGAGTATCTCGTCAGGGTTGAATGGCTTCGTGATGTAGTCGGCTGCGCCCTGCTTCATCGCCTGGACTGCCGTCTCGACGGTAGGATAGGCAGACACCATTATCAAGCCGCAATCAGGCCTGAGCATGCGGGCTTCCGAGAGGACGGCCAGCCCGTCCACCCTTGGCATCTTGAGGTCCACTATGGCCAGCTTGAACGACTCCTGCTGCAGCCGCTCGATAGCCTCCCGGCCCCCGCCGGCGATCGCGACACTGTAGCCCTCTTCCCTCAGTATGGAAGCCAGCGATTCCCGGGCGTTCTTCTCATCGTCCACCACAAGGACGCGGGTCTCAGCCATCGGTGTCACCCCGCTTGCTGCCCGCCGAGGGCTGCACCACATCTTCCACCGGGAGGACGACGCTGAACGCCGCCCCCCGGCCGGGCTCGCTCTCGACTTCTAAGTGCCCGCCGTGCGCCTGCACCGCGTTGGAGGCCGCGAAAAGGCCCAGGCCGGTCCCGTCCTTCTTCCGGCTGAAGAACGGCTCGAAGATGCGGTCCCGGAGCTCCTCCGGTATCCCCTCGCCGGTGTCCGCCACCGTCACGACTATGGCCTCCCTCGCCCCGAGCACCGAACGCCCCTGGCGCAGGCTGGTCGCGACAGAAAGACTCCCCCCTGCCTTCATCGCCTGGCACGCGTTGTCCACCAGGTTGCGGATAGCCATCCTGAGCTGGTGCTCGTCCGCCCTTATCAACGGGAGGCGCATACCGAAGTCCGCATGCACGCGTATCCCACTGCTCCTGGCCTCCGGCCTAACGTCAGCCAGTATCTCACGGACGATATTGTTGATCTCGACGACTGCCCGGCTCCGCTCCGTCTGAGAAGAATGGTCGAGCATGTCCATGATTATCCGGTCGGAGCGGCGCACCTCCTCCCGGACTATGTCCATGTTCTTGCGCATCTCCTCGTCCGCACTGTCTCCTATTCGCTTGTTGAGGTAGTAGACCGCGTTGGTGATGCTCGCCAGCGGGTTCTTCAGCTCGTGAGCCACTCCGGCGGCTGTCTGGCCGAGCACAGCCAGTCTCTCCGAGCGTACAAGTCTGTCCTGCGTGCGCCGCAGCCTCCCGAGTGCGTTCGCGAGGTCCTCCTGCCGGCTCTTGAGCAGCCGTGACATGGCCCCCGAGCACAGGGCCACGCCCAGCAGTAGCGTCACGCGGATGATGAAATCCTGCTCCTGCAGGAAGCCGAAAGAGCCGTTCGGATCGTGGAGAAACACTCCCAGGACGTAGCATGCCACGAACACCAGGTGGGTGGGGGCCTGTGCCCTCGCGTCGGGCACGTGTGCCGCGTTCCTCATGAAGAGCATGCAGTATATCAGGTACAGCTCGCTGTCCTTACCGCCGGTGAAGTAGATAAGGCCGCCCACGAACAGCGCATCCGCCGTCAGGGAGGACCACGCGTTCCAGCGGACCCAGCGGAGGGGGTCCTGTTTCTTCTTCCAGAAGATATAGCTGAAAGCGATGTTCGTGGCCACGTAGAAACTCAGTACGATGTAGAACGTCCAGTCGCCTACGTTACTCTGGCCGGTGACCATCAGAGCATCACGGTTGATAAGCCACACGAAGAAGAGGGAGATGCCCGCCAGCGCCCACTTCACCGGCACCATGATGTTGCGCTCGATCATCAGTATCTGAGCGCGTTCATCAAAGTCCTGGTCGGTGATAGGCTTCCGGCGCTTGCCCATAATCACTTGCGTACCTCTCTTCCAGCAAGTGCCAAGGTGCCCTGGCACCGGATCACATTGCGCACCTCTCTTCCAGCAAGTGCCAAGGTGCCCTGGCACCGGATCACATTGCGCACCTCTCTCCCAGCAAGTGCCAAGGTGCCCTGGCACCGGATCACATTGCGCACCTCTCTCCCAGCAAGTGCCACGGCACGGCAGTGCCGGATCACTTGCGAACCCCTTTCACGGCAAGCTCTACGGCGCGGGAGAGCACCCTGTCCGCGATGGCCTCTTTCGGAAGCTCCGGCAGTTCTTCTGCCTTCCCCTTCGCATCCAGTATCCAGACCTTCGCCGCGTCAGCCCCGAATGCATCAGGAGAGTTTGCCACTATCAGGTCGAGCTTCTTCTCCTTGAGCTTCCTTCGTGCCCGCGCCAGCAGGTCGGCCGCCTCCACCGCGAAACCCACCCTCACGCGGGGCCGCCGGCCCTTTGCCAGTTCCCCGAGTATGTCCACTGTGGGCTCGAGATCTAGCCGCAGCCCGCCCTTCCCTTTCGCTATCTTCCCCGGGACCCGTCTCGCGGGCCGGTAGTTGGCCACTGCCGCAGCCATCACGAGGATGTCTGTTTCCGGAAGCGCCTTCCTTACCGCACTTCGCATCCCGGAGGCATCCGTGACCCGTTCGAGGATCACCCCCGCCGGGACATCAAGAGAGCCGGGGCCCGCCACAAGCCGCACCGGGGCCCCGCGCCTCGCCGCGCGCGCGGCCAGCGCGAAACCCATGCGCCCGCTGGAAGGATTGCTGATGAAACGCACCTCGTCGATCGCCTCGCGTGTCGGCCCCGCCGTCACCAGAAAACGCAGGCCCGAAAGGTCGCCCGCCCTGGACTCAAGCACCTCCTCGGCGCGAGAGACTATTTTCTCGACCGCGGCAAGCCGCCCCGGTCCCTGCCGCCCGGACGCAAGCACCCCGGACTCCGCCTCGACGAACTCGAAGCCGTGCTGTTCCAGGCGTCTCCTGTTTTCCAGGAACAGCGGGTTCTCTATCATCGCGGCGGACATCGCCGGCGCCAGGAGCACGGGCGCACGTGTCCCGAGGACTGTTGCCGACAGCAGGTCGTCAGCCCCTCCCCAGGCCAGCCTTGCGACCGTGGCGGCGGTCGCCGGCGCGATGATAACGAGGTCGGCCAGCTCGCTGAGCTCCACGTGCGCGATATCCCAGCGGGCTGACGGCTCGAACATCGATGCCGCAACAGGCCTTCCGGAAAGCGTCTGGAGACAGAGCGGCGTGATGAAATGCCGGGCCGCGTCCGTCATGATGACGCTGACACCGGCACCTCGCTCCCGCAGCCGCCTCACCAACTCCGCTGCCTTGTAGGCCGCGATGGAACCGGTCACGCCCAGCACGACCTCACGGCCGGCCAGCGGGCCGGAGGCTAGCTGGGCTTCTCTTCCTCTTTTTCCCCGTCTTCCTGCCATAGCTCGTAACCGATCTTGCCGTCCGCTATCTCCCGCAACGCCCTGACGGTCGGCTTATCCGTTTCCCCCCCGCCGAGCCTCAAGGCCTCCGACTGCAGTTCACGGGCCCTCTTGGCTGCCAGCAGTACCAGCCGGTACACACTATCCGCACGGCCGTCCAACTCGTCCTTCGAGATCTTCACCATGTTGGCTCTACCCCGCCCTCCCGAGCACTCAGCTCGAACCTCTTCCCGCGCCTCGCGCAGGCGGCTTCCCGTGCAGCACCCCGTCTACAACCCGGCTCATCCTGGCGCTACGCCGGCGCTCCGCGCACATTATCGCCTCTACCTCACCCACCGCACTCTCGACCCGGCGGTTCACCACGACGTAGTCGTAGTCATTGTACCGGCCCAGTTCCCGGTCTGCCAGGTCCAACCGTCTCCTGACCTCCGCCTCAGTATCCGTCTGCCTTCGCCTTAACCGCCTCTCGAGCTCCATGCGCGACGGCGGCACCAGCAGTATCAGTATCGCATCAGGGAATACCCGCTTGACTGCGACAGCTCCCTGCACATCGACATCCAGTATGACGTCCCGCCCCGATGAAGACTCTGACACGGCGAAACCCCTCGGGGTGCCGTATGAATGCCCGTGCACGGATGCATGCTCAAGAAATTCGCCGCGCGCCCTCCGGCGCTCGAACTCCTCATCAGAGATAAAGATGTAGTCGCGTCCCTCCTTCTCGCCGCGGCGCGGCGCACGCGTGGTGACCGAGACCGAGTACCTGAGCGTAGGGAGCCGCTCGACCAGTGTCCGGCATACGGTGGTCTTCCCGGCACCGGACGGGGCTGATATCACGACGATGAGCCCCCGGTCAGCACCACGCCCTGGATCGCCCCTGCTCCCCATCCTGCACTGCCCCTCCAAAACCATTCTACATCTTTATACCTTGTTGCGCACCTTCTCAGAATGGTTCATTCGTCAGCTTGATGCGCGCGTCCCTTACGGGCTATTCCACGTTTTGCAGCTGTTCCCGTATCCGCTCGAGCTCGGTCTTGGCCCCGATGACCAGTTCCGAGACGCGCCCGTCGCTGGATTTCGCCCCTATCGTGTTGGCCTCGCGCATCATCTCCTGCAAGGTGAACTCCATCTCCCGGCCGGCGGGACCCTCCTCTCCCAGCAGTCTCTCGAGCCCGGCGAGGTGGCTGTCAAGCCGTGTGAGCTCCTCGGCGATATCTGCCCGCTCAGCTGCCGCAGCGGCTTCCGCCCTCAGCTTCCCGGGTTCCGCCTGCAGGGATGGGAGAAGGTCCTCCACCCTGCGGCGGTAATTCTGCGCCAGTGCCTCCATCATGGCCGGGGCAAGCTCGCGGACACCGGCAACAGCCTCGCGCACCATCTCGATGCGCGACCTGATGTCCTTCTCGAGCCGCTGTCCCTCTTCCTGGCGCGCGGCCACGAGTTGAGCAAGGGCCTCGTTCACCGCCCGCTCCAGGACAGGCCACGACTGTTCTTCTTCCCGGGCCGGCTCACCGAGCTTCACCACCTGTGGAAGCCTTGCCACGAGGTCCAGCCCCACATCACCGCTCAGGCCGAGCTCCGTCTTCATCCGCTCCAGCGCCTGCTTGTAGCCCCGGGCCAGCTCCATATCCATCTCGACGGCCCGGGTCCCTTCCAGCGGCTCCTGCAGGAGCGTCACGCTCACCCTGCCCCTCCTCACCCCTTCACGCACGAGCTTCTTCACACGCGGATCCACAGTGCCCGGCTCCAGGCCGCCGCGCACCGACACGTCGCAGTAGCGGTGGTTTACCGAATACATCTCCACCTGGCAGAGCAGGCCTGCACCCTCCGCGCGGCCGCGCCCGTAGCCTGTCATACTCCTTAACAAACCATGACTCCCTTCCCTGAACCCGGCCATGTTCCGTTTTGGCACATTCTAGCCGTTATCATCACAGTGCGTCAAGCCAGAAAGAAGACTTCACTGCCCCGATGTCCAGCCGCCCGGGCCAGCACTCTGGCTGACCGGGCAGCATCCTAACCAACGGCGCCCGCATTGGGCCCTGCATCGCGGCCGCCGGCACCCGCACTGCCGGGCGCTTCCAGGGGCGCCCCCCGGGCACAGAGCGGGCAGCTCTGCGCCGGATAAGTCTCGAGCGGAAGCCTGAGAAGCGCCTCAGTACGCACCCCAAGTTCAAGGCCGTGCTCGCTCCTGTCCACCAGGAGTCCCACTCCGACGACCCTGGCTCCCTCGGCATCCAGCACATCCAGCACATCGCGGATGCTGGACCCCGTCGTCGCCACATCCTCCACGACCAGCACGCGCTCGCCCCGGCGCAGGCTGAACCCGCGCCTTAGCGCCATGACCCCGCTGACGCGCTCCGTGAACATCGTGCGCACTCCAAGGTGGGCAGCAAGCTCGCAGGAAAGAATGATCCCGCCCACTGCGGGCCCCACAACAGCCCCGGGGCCTTCCCCGGAGAAGCGGCGCGCGAGCTCACCTGTCAAGGACCGCACCAACTCCGGCCTCTCCAGGACTCGGAACTTCTCCACGTAGGTCCCGCTGTGAAGCCCGGAACGCAGCAGGAAGTGGCCCTCCCGAAGCGCCGAGGTCTCCTCGAACATCGCGCGCACGTCAGAGCCGTCAAGCATCCCGTGCACCCTCCATCTCCTCCAGCAGCCTGGCCACCGCCTCTTCGGGCCGCGGATCCCGCGTGACCGGCCGCCCGACTACAAGGTAATCCGCCCCAGCTCGCAGCGCCTCCGCCGGGGTCATCCGCCGCCTCTGCTCGTCATCCCCTGCGCACCAGGACGGCCTCACACCGGGGCACACTATCAGGAAACCGGGCCCGCATGCACGCCTGACCGCCGCGGCCTCCCGCCCCGAGCAGACCACGCCGTCGAGGCCCGACTCGCGTGCTGCCAGCGCGAGCCGCTCCACTGCTTCCTCGACCGGCCACCTGATCCCCAGTTCCGCGGAGACCATCCCGGCATCGAGGTGGGTGAGTACCGTCACCGCGACCACGCGAGGCCGGGAAACCCCGCCCGCCTTCGACCCCGCGCCCCTGCAGGCTGCCTGCATCATCTCGGCTCCTCCCAGCGCATGAACATCCAGCAGCGAGACACCGAGACGGGCCGCACGGGCACATGCCCGCTCGACCGTGTTGGGTATGTCATGGAACTTCAAATCCAGGAAGACCTTCGCTCCCGAATCCACGAGCTTCCTCACCGCCTCCGGGCCGCACCCCGTGAAGAGCTCGCTGCCCACCTTCAGCATCCCCACCCTGTCGCCTATGCACGAGGCTATTGCGCGGGCATCCTCGAGAGAGCCCGCATCGAGGGCTATTATCAGCCTTTCCTTCATCTCAACCACTTCTCATCCGCCCCGCGGCTCCTGTGCATCCACTGACCGCTTCTCATCCGCCGCTTGCCGCTCATGCATGCGCACCGCCTCGAGCAGTTGCCCGAGGTCGCCCGGCAACGGCGCCTCGAACTCGCAAGGCCGCCCCGTCCGGGGATGCGTGAAACCCAGCCTCATCGCGTGAAGGGCCTGGCGCCCGAGAAGCTCCACCACCGCGGGAGCAAGCGCACCCGGCGTCCTGTCCCAACCAGGGAAACGCCCCTGTGCAAGCGCCGCCGGGCGCGGACCGTAGACACCGTCTCCGGCCACCGGGTGCCCAAGGTAGGCCATGTGCACGCGGATCTGGTGCGTCCGCCCCGTGCGCGGCCTCAACCGCACCCAGGAGAAACGCCCCAGCTTCTCCATCACCTCGTAGGCGGTCTGCGACGGCTTTCCTCCCATCATCCGGGCTGCCATCCTCTCCCGGCGGAACGGGTCGCGACCGACAGGCACCGTCACCTCCCCGGAGAGCGGTTCCGGGCAGCCGAGCAGCAGCGCCACGTACTCCTTGCGCACCGAACGCGCCTTCATCTGCGCGCTGAGCTCTGCGTGTGCGAAGTCTGTCTTTGCCACCACCATGACACCCGACGTATCGCGGTCAAGCCGGTGCACTATGCCCGGCCGCAGCGCCCCGCCCATGCTGGAGAGCTGCGCCGAGGCTCCCCTCAGGATGTTGGCCAGCGTGCCCCTCTCGCCCTCCCGCACCGGGTGCACCACAAGCCCGGGCGGCTTGTCGAGGACGATTATATCCTCGTCCTCGTAGAGCATCGCCAGGGGCCCTTCATCCGCCGGCAATGGCTCGCTGCAGACAGGCAGGTCGAGTTCCACCCTCTGTCCCGCGACGACCCGGCGGCTGGCACGCGCCCGGCTTCCATCCAGCAGCACCTGCCCGGAGCGCAGGAGCTTCTGTATCCGGGAGCGGCTGAGCTCGGGTACCCTGCCGGCGAGGTAGCGGTCAATCCGTTCTCCCTCACCCTCTTCGTCAACAAGGACGATGACCCGGTCTTCCCGTTCGTTCACTCTCTGCCGCTGCCCCCGCCCCCGAACATACTCCAGATGAGCAGTGCCACTCCTGCGACCAGGCCGGCGTCTGCCAGGTTGAACGTCGGCCAGCGGTGAGCCCCCAGCCCCACGTCTATGAAGTCGGTCACGTAGCCGTGGTGCAGCAGCCTGTCCAGCAGGTTGCCCGCAATGCCGCCCGCCAGGAACCCCAGGGCTGCGCCCCTCATGCCCCGCGGGACACCCTGCCGCCACAGGTGCCATCCCAGGAAAAGGAGAACCGCTGCGGCTATTGCTCCAAGCATTCCCGGGTATGCATCCAGGAGCCCCCAGGCCATGCCGCGGTTGCGGACGAAAGATATTCGGATCACCGTGCCGGCGAGCGAGCGAGAAGTGCCCGGCTCCACGGCATGCAGCACCAGAAGCTTGGTAAGTTGGTCGGCGGCAAACGTCCCAGCAGCAGCTGAGACGAGACCTTTCATGCGGATTCCCTCTTCTCCTCCCGGACCTGCTTCTCCTTCTCCGACTGGCAGCCGGTGCAAAGCCTTGCATGCGGGACTGCCTCCAGACGCCTCTTCGCTATGGCCCCCCCGCAGTCTTCGCAACACCCGTAGGTCTTCGCCTTGATCCGCTCAAGTGCGTCCTCCACCTCGTAGAGGGCACGGTGCTCGTTGGTCACCAGGCCCAGGGCAAAGTCACGCTCGTAATTGTCAGTGCCCACGTCGGCCATGTGGAACGCATAGCCCGACAGGTCGCCGGCCATGTCCCGCTGGGAGCGCCCCAGACTCTCCCTTCCGAGGTGTTCCACATCCCCCGCGATCCGGTCCCGCAACTCCAGCAGGAGTTTCCTGAACTTCTCGAGGGTCCCCTTGTCAAGAGGCTTACGGGCTCGTGGCTTCGCTGCAGGCTTCGGCGAAACCGCAGGCTTCGGCGAAACCGCAGGCTTCGGCGAAACCGCAGGCTTCGGCGAAACCGCAGGCTTCGGCTTTGCGCGGGCCTTCAGCATTGCCCGTGGTTTCGGCTTTGCTGCGGACCCTGTCCGCAGCTTCCGTTTCTTGCTCCCGCTCGCTTTCTTCACAGTCTTTCTTGTTGCCACGTCACTCTCCTTCCACCCCGGTCCGCGTTCCTTACCGGCATCAGGGCTGCGGCCCACGGCCGCCTCCTGTCACTTCCACACAGCGACCGCACAGCTCGGGCTCATCATCCGACTCGCCCACCGACTCCTCGTACCTCCAGCAGCGAGCGCACTTCGACCCGCTGGCAGGGCTCACGCGCACGGACGGCCCCCCGGGGCTTTCCTCTCCTCCGGCAGCGGGCTGAAGGACCACCCCGGAGACGAGGAAGAGCCCGGCAAGCTCTTCTCCAAACTCCGCCAGCCTTCTCCTTCCTGCCTCGTCCGGGACGGTCAGCTCCACCGCGGCCGCAAGAGAGTTCCCGATCACTCCTTCTCCCCGCGCCTCTTCCAGCGCCTTGTTGACAAGCGTCCTCATGGCAAAGAACTCATCCCACTGCGCCTTGCACTCCGGCCCAAGCTCTGCTGCCGGGACTTCGGGCCAGAGCTCGAGGTGCACGCTCTTCAGGCGCCCGCCCCCGGCGGGGAGCTGCCTCCATATCTCCTCGGCAGTGAAGCACAGTATCGGCGCCATCACCCGGACGACCCCTTCCATTATCTCCAGCATCACCGTCTGGGCGGAGCGGCGCTCCCGCGAGTCCGGGGCCAGAGTGTAAAGGCGGTCCTTGGCAACGTCCAGGTAGAACGAACCCATGTCCACCGTGCAGAAATTGTGCAACTCCCGCACGACCATGTGGAAATCGAATGCCTCGTACCCGGCCGAAGCCCGCTTCACCAGCGACCAGAGACGCGCGCGCGCCCACCGGTCCACGCCGAGGAGTCCGGCATCATCGACCCGGTCCCGCTCCGGTTCAAAATCGCTGATGTTACCCAGGATGAACCGGCTCGTGTTCCGCATCCGCCGGTATGTCTCGACGGTCCGTTTCAGTATCTCGTCCGAGATGCGGATGTCGTGGCGGTAATCCTCCGAGGCCACCCAGAGCCGCAGGATATCGGCCCCGTAGCGCTCTATCGCCTCCGATGCCCAGACCACGTTGCCGAGCTTCTTGGACATCTTCTTGCCTTCCCCATCCACGACGAAGCCATGGGTGAGAACAGTGCGATAGGGAGCCTGCCCTGACACGGCAACAGCGGTGAGAAGCGAGGTCTGGAACCAGCCGCGGTGCTGGTCGCTGCCCTCAAGGTACAGGTCCACCGGGACCGACAGCCCTTCCTCCCCTGCGATCACCGCGCGGTGACTCGCGCCCGAGTCGAACCACACATCCAGTATGTCACTTTCCTTCCGGAACTTGCTCTCCCCGCACTTGCCGCACCTGGTGCCGGCCGGGAGTATCTCGCTTGCATCCCGGAGAAACCACCCGTCACTCCCCTCCCTGCCCACCAACTCCTCGACCGCGCGGATACTCTCCGAGGTCACCATCTCCGCGTCGCAGCTCTCGCCATAGAACACGGGCACACCAAATAGGAGAAAACCCTTGACATGAGTTTCGTTGACATAAACAAAGGCATCTTTCGTTATGACAGTGCCTCGCACAGTCAATTCCTTCAGCAATGCAAACGTGG
>SDBT01015002.1_pt1 | contig 12329 bp, 12 predicted proteins | sample 2277101 | NCBI WGS metagenome assembly SDBT01 (sample SAMN10404973, study PRJNA504765) | marine sediment metagenome | isolation source: marine sediment core GS10_PC15, 103 cmbsf | place: Arctic Ocean: Southern Knipovich Ridge | collected 2010
GCGTTACTCACCCGTTTGCCACTATCTTGATAAATCAAGACCGTTCGACTTGCATGCATAAGGCACGCCGCCAGCGTTAATCCTGAGCCGGGATCAAACTCTCCAAATAAAAAATTGACCTAGTTTAAACCTTCCTTCCGCTATCCAGTTGTTAAGGTGCTATCCTGACGTTTAAAATGCTACCATAGTTTCAAGATTTTGTCAACAGAACCTGCTGGTCTATATGATTAGTGACACTTGCCCTCCTTCCTTTAATAAAGGGATTGATTTATCGAAACGAAGTGATGTATATTAAACGTAAAATAGGGAAAGGACCAACATTAAGGAGGTGCCCAATGCCTGAGATAGTAATCGGAAAGGTGACCGAATTCTTTGCCCACCCGTTAGTAGCCGGGATTGAGCTAAATGCGCCCCTGAAGGTAGGGGACAGAATCCATATCAAGGGGCATACCACTGACCTGGAGTTTACTGTTGAGTCAATGCAGGTTAACAATGTGAACGTTGACCAGGCTAACGCAGGAGACGATATCGGGATTAAAGTCAGCGACCGGGTCAGACGGGGAGACATAGCCTATAAGATTACCGACTAAGGGAAGTCTGCTACCTGCCAGTAACCAGACCTGACGCGCCAGCTACTGACCATTTACCATAATGGGCCTTACTCTAAGCGGCTAGGCGAGGTTTTTAAGGAGGTTAGCCATCTCAATGGCATGCTCAGCGGCTTCAGCTCCTTTATTCCCCATCTTGGTTCCGGCACGCTCAATAGCCTGCTCCAGGGTATCAGCCGTAATCACGCCAAAGATAACCGGCAGCCCGGTCTCCAAGCAGACATTAGCCACGCCCTTACTTACCTCAGCGGCAATATAATCAAAGTGAGGTGTACCGCCACGGATAACGGCACCGAGACAGATAACGGCATCATATCGCTTTGACTGGGCCAGCTTCTTAGCTGCCAGCGGAATTTCAAACGAGCCTGGTACCCAGGCAACATCAATATCCGCCTCAGTGACACCATGGCGAATCAGGGTATCCTGCGCCCCCTCAAGCAGCTTCCTGGTGACAAAATCGTTAAACCGGGAGATAACCAGACCGAACTTCAACCCCTCCCCCAGCAGCATGCCCTCAAATCGTTTGCTCATTACCTTCTCCTTTTATGAGATTATTTACAGCACATCTTTAATAAAGCAGCCTTTTTACCGCTACCTAGCTATTGGCAGCGCTCTCTATGCCTAGCTTGTGGCCCATTTTTTCCTGTTTTGTTTCCAGATACTGGCGGTTATGCGGGTTGGGCAGAGTAATTATGGGCACCGTCTCGATAACCTTAAGCCCATAACCTTCCAGACCGATCACCTTCTTGGGATTGTTAGTCAGCAATCGAATCCGGTGCAGGCCTAGGTCCGCCAATATCTGAGCACCGATACCATAGTCCCGCAGGTCCGGGGCAAAGCCCAGAGACAAATTAGCCTCCACTGTATCCAGCCCTTCATCTTGAAGGGCATAGGCACGGAGCTTGTTGTGGAAGCCGATGCCCCGTCCCTCCTGCCTCATATAGAGGAAAACACCCCTCCCCTCCTCAGCAATGGCCTGCAGCGCCAGGTCAACCTGCTCACCGCAATCACAGCGGAGGCTGCCGAGCACATCACCGGTAAGACATTCACTATGGGCCCGTACCAGTACCGGTTCTTCAGAAGATAAGTCCCCCATCACCAGAGCTACATGCTCAGCAGGGTCGATAGCACTCTTATAGGCAATAGCGGTAAACCTGCCATGCTTGGTCGGCAAACTGGCCTCAGCGACCCGGTGCACCAATTTATCATGACGGCGGCGATAGTTAATAAGGTCGGCGATACTGATAATCTTAATGCTGAACTTTTCTGCGATTACCTCGAGCTGCGGCAGCCGTGCCATAGAGCCGTCTTCATTCAGGATTTCACAGATAACCCCGGCGGGGTAGAGACTAGCCAGTCTGGTCAGGTCAACGATAGCCTCAGTATGCCCCACCCGCGCCAGTACGCCGCCCTCTCTAGCCCGCAGGGGAAACATATGCCCCGGCTGGGATAACTCATCAGCAGTAATAGACGGGTCAATCATTGCCTTTACTGTCTCCGCCCTGTCCGCAGCCGAAATGCCGGTGCTTACTCTGTGTTTTGCCTCCACGGATACGGTAAAGGCGGTAGAGAACTTTGAGGTATTGTCACTGACCATCAGGGGAATCTTTAGTTCATCCAGCCGCTCGCCCGTCATCGGCAGGCAGATTAGTCCCCGGGCATGTATGCTCATAAAATTAATCGCTTCAACGCTAACCTTTCCGGCAGCTATCGCCAGGTCGCCCTCATTCTCCCTATCCTCGTCATCGACGATAATGATAAACCTGCCCGCCTTGATATCTTCAATGGCTTCAGGAATGGTCGCTAATCCCATCTCTATTCCCCTTTAGTCTAAGCAGTCTAAATTAACCTGAAGAAAAGCCGTGCTCCTTGAGAAACTCAGCCGTTATACCCGGGCGGTAGGGCTGGCTAAACCGCTCCACGTATTTAGCGATGATATCCACCTCCAGATTGACCAGGTCGCCCACCCGCTTACTGCCCAGAGTAGTATTTTTGCGGGTATAATCAACTATAGAGACCGTAAACGAACCGGGATCTCTATCCAGCACAGTCAGGCTAATCCCGTCAACGGCAATGAAACCCCTGGTCACTATATAATGCATAATTTCGGGCCGGGTTTCAAATCTCGTTATTGTTGCCTCACCGTCCCGCGTAACCGATGCTACCCTTCCCGTGTCATCAATATGCCCTTGGACCAGATGCCCCCCCAGCGGCTTCCCCAGAGTTAGCGGCCGTTCCAGATTAAGCTCACTCCCGATACCGAGCCGCCCGAGGTTAGTCCGCTCTAGCGTCTCCGGCATCACATTAACAGAGAAGGAATTAGCGGTAAAACCGGTTACGGTCAGGCATACCCCATTCACAGCAACGCTCCCGCCCATTTCCATTTCCGGCATAACCTTACTGGCGGAGATAACAAGACCGTTCGATTCCGCTAACGCAATTCTGCCTATCTCTTCTGTAATTCCGGTAAACACTCCTAGTCCCCCTTACTCCGGGTAATACCGCCTTCTTGAGAATCTCGTTGACTGTTGCTGCCCCTGTTTTTGTCCGCCACATACCCACACACCATCAAGTCTTCACCAAGCCCTTCCACACTGACCCCATCCAATCTAAGTGAGTCTACCACCTTATCAACTCCCCTGCCGGCAACCGCCGTCCTGGCTTCCTTGCCGCCAATAATAATAGGAGCAATGAAGGCGATAACCTTATCGACAAACCCGCCGTCGAAGAGAGAGCCGAGCAGGACCCCACCCCCCTCAACCAGGACGCTGGTAATTCCCCGCTCACCCAGTGCTTTCAGCAACTCCCCCAAGTCTACCTGACCATCTGGCGAGGGTAGTTCTAATAGCTCAGCACCTACTCGGGTAAACGCCGTCTTCTCTTCCGGTCTGAGGGGCCTGCCCAGGGCAAGCACTGTTTTACCCGGCTCAGCAAATACCCGGGCGGTCAGCGGCGTACGCCCATTACTATCCACGATGACCCGCAGCGGCTGCTTCTTAGCTGTTCCACCCTTACTACTGCACCGCACAGTAAGGTGAGGGTCATCAACCAGCACGGTATTGACACCGGCCATAATAGCATCGTTAGTATAGCGCAGGTGATGGGCCTGCTTCCTGGCTGCCTCGCTGGTAATCCACCTGGAGTCCCCGCTCCTGGTAGCAATCTTCCCGTCCAGGCTCATAGCAAACTTCACCGTAACGAATGGGGTGCCTTCAGTGATAAATTTAATATAGGCTTCGTTAATCCGTCTGGCCTCGGCTTCGTGCTCACCGAGACACACCTTAATACCCGCCTTCGCCAGCTCCTCTTTACCCCGTCCCGATACCAGGTGATTGGCATCAAGCGTAGCCAGATAGACCTCACGAATACCGGCAGCAATGATTGCCCGGGTGCAGGGTGGAGTCCGACCGTGGTGGCAGCACGGCTCCAGGGTAACGTACATCACACCACCGCGGGCCCGTTCACCGGCCTGCTTCAGGGCGACTATCTCGGCATGGTCGGAACCCGGCGGTTGTGTATAACCCTGCCCGACAATTTCATCATTATTGACTATTAGTGCGCCGACCGCAGGGTTAGGACTGACCTGTCCCAGAGCCAATCTAGCCAGGGAGAGCGCCTGCGCCATATAGTCCATAACAGTTTTATTCTAGCACCACGCTTTCTAAAAGTGCAAACCATCTCAAGCGATAGGTTTTGTCCATACTGGATAGGAGAAATGAGATAGGTTATAATTAAGGCTGAATTAAGGAGGGAAGCAGCTAAGTAGATGAGGGCCTATTTTCGCCAGATCATAATGGTTGTTCTAATAGCAATAGGAATCTTTTTCCTGCTGCAGACCACCATCCAGAGCTTCGTGGTCGTCGGCTCGAGTATGATGCCCAGCTATGAGGACGGCCAGCGACTGCTGGTCAACAAGGTTTTCTACCGTTTCGGTGAGCCTGAAATGGGTGATGTCATTGTCTTTCACCCACCCACCAACCAGCGCGTTGACTACATCAAACGTATCATCGCTGGACCCGGCGACACGGTAGAGATAAAAGGGGGGGTGGTATACGTTAATGAGGTAACGATAAGCGAACCATACATTAGGGCCCACCCTTCATATACCGTGTCCCAGAAAAGAATCCCTGAGAATGAGTACTTTGTCCTCGGGGACAACCGCAACAACAGCAACGACTCCCATACCGGATGGACCGTGGAACGTGAGGATATCATTGGCAAGGTCTGGATATCAATCTGGCCGCCGGGACTTACCCCTGACTACAACCTGGAAGAGCAGCTAGCTGCGGCCAAACTCCTTCCCTAGTTGCCCCAGGCTGAGATGAATCATGGTCGGTCTCCCGTGAGGGCAGCTATGGGGAATAGCTGCCTGCTCCAGTTGCCGTACCATTTCACGCATCTCATCATCAGTTAATACCTGCCCGGCCCTCACCGCGCTGTGGCAGGCGATGGATATCGCTACCCACTCCTCCCAGTCAGCCTGACCACGCTCGCCATCCAGCAGCCCCCTTATCATTGCCGACCAGTCACGGCCGACCAGCCAGGTCGGCACCGTCCGGACGAGAAATGTCCCCTCCCCAAACGGCTCAACAGAGAAGCCAAATTCGGCGAGATTTTCACAGCGGGTCTTCAGGACTTCCCCCTGCCTGGGAGTGACCTCAAACGGTACCGGTTCAAGTAAGGTCTGCACATCTATCCTGCGGTGTGACCTCTGGTCCTTAATCTGCTCAAAAAGGATACGCTCATGGGCGGCATGCTGGTCGATAAGGTAAAGCCCGTCGGGACCCTCGGCAATGATGTAGCTGGCGGATAGCTGCCCTATCACCCGCAGCGCCGGTAGGGACGACGCCGGCGTTTGGGGAGCTTCCGGCAGCGAGTCCGTCGGGCCGGCACCACCCCTCCCTGATGGCCACAGCATCTGTGTCGGTACTGAAGATGCCTGATAGAGGGCCCTTACCTCCTCGACCTTAGGCACCGGCGTTAGCTCAATCAGGGTCTGCCGGACCGCCTTCTGAACGGTGCTGAAGACCGTCTGTTCACTACGGAACTTTACCTCGGTCTTGGCCGGGTGAACATTGACGTCCATCTCCCCGGGGGATAGTGAAATATTAATGATAGCTACCGGGTGCTTCCCTACCATCAAGAGCCCGTGATAGGCCTGCTCCACCGCCCAGGCCAGCATACGGTGGCTTATCCAGCGGCGATTGACAAAGAGGCTCAGGTAGTCCCGGCTGGACCGGCTTACCTTCGGTGAGCCTACCATCCCCGCTACCAGAGGCAAGGCATCCCCTGCTTCACCCTGCCGGGCCTTAATCTCAAGCATGCTCAGGGCTACCTCAACGCCATAGACCTGAGCTACGCTATCTATCAACCGTCCGCTGCCCGGTGTCCGCAAGGTAATCCGGCCGTCAAAGGATAAGGTAAACCTGACCTCAGGAAAAGCAAGAGCATACCGGCTGACGATATTAGCGATGTGGCTGTTTTCCGTAGCCACTGACTTAAGGAATTTCAGTCTTGCCGGCACCCGGCGGAAGAGGTTCTCCACGGTAACCGTAGTCCCCTGAGAGTGTCCCCGGCTGCCGCATTCAACGGCTGCCCCGTCCTGTAAACGGATATAAGCGCCCGCCGACTCACCGTCGGCACAGCTAGCAAGCTCTACCTCAGCTGCGGCAGCGATGCTGGGTAGTGCTTCGCCGCGAAAGCCAAGGCTCAAGATAGTCTCCAGGTCCTCCAGGCTGCCTATCTTGCTGGTAGCATGCCTGTCAAAAGCAAGCTCTATTTCTTGCGGCGGTATCCCCGACCCGTTGTCGGTCACCCTTATCAGGCTCACCCCACCCCCCTTGACCTCAACCGAAATCTGGGTAGCGCCGGCATCCAGTGAATTTTCCACCAGTTCCTTGACCACTGAGGCCGGTCTTTCCACCACCTCACCGGCGGCAATCCGGGATACTACCTGAGGGGCTAAAACCCTGATCGACATCTCAAATTCTTATTCCACCTTCTCCAGTTTGGCAAAGCTCAAAAGAAGCTTCTTTACCCCGCCCCCGTTGAAAGCGACCACTACCTCGCTATCACCATCTACCGCCTGGCAGCTTACCACCACTCCGTTACCAAACACATGGTGACGGATATGGTCGCCGGCCTTGAGTTCCTTGGCAGGCAGGCTATCCCGGGAATGCACTGACGGAGCTGTTCGGCTCTCTGTTCCCGGCCACAGACCACCACCCGAGATCAGGTGCCGTGGTATATCGTCTAAGAAGCGCGAGGGACTATTCACCGCACTTTTCCCCATCAGGCTGCGGCGGAAGGCGCGGATCAGATATATCCTGTGCCCGGCCCTGGTGATGCCGACATAGCACAGCCGTCGCTCTTCCTCCACCTGCGCCGGATCATCAAGCGATTTGAAGTGGGGCAGGATACCGTCTTCCATACCAACGATAAACACCACGGGGAATTCCAGGCCCTTGGCCTGATGCAGGGTAATCAGGGTCACCGCCGCCACACTCTCATCAAGCCCGTCAATATCAGAGACCAAGGCCACCCCTTCTAAAAAGGCAGTCAAGCCCTCCCCGGGCTCAAGCTCGCTATACTGCTGGGCTACCGTGCGCAGCTCCAGGATGTTGTCCCAGCGCTCCTCTCCATCCGGCTGGGCCAGCAGATACTCCCGGTAACCGGAGCGCTCTATAGTCAAATCAAACAAATCAATTAGGTTAAGCTCCCGGCTGCGGGCAATAAGCCCCTCCATTATGTCGAGAAAACCGACCAGCGCCCGGGTAATATGAGGGGTAAATGACGGTGTGTCATCTTTTGACTCAGCGATATGGCGCAGTGCCTCATACCGAGATATCCCCATGGACTGCGCCCGGCCGGACAACCCGGCCAGCGTCTGCTGACCGATACCGCGCCCGGGAACATTGATTATGCGGAGAAGACTGATGCTATCATTAAGGTTCTGGATAAGCCTGAGGTAGGCAATAACATCCTTGACCTCACGCCTCTCGTAGAAGCGGGTACCGGCGACCAGCTTATAGGCTGTGCCGAAGCGAACAAAGGTTTCCTCAAGGACCCTGGACTGGGCATTAGTGCGGTACATTACGGCGCAGTCCCCCAGCTTGGCCTTCCCCTGACTCACCAGGCACTCTATCTCGTTGACGACAAACTGGGCTTCTTCCTGTTCGGTATAGGTTTCAACCACCGTGGTCAGTTCGCCTGCCTCGTTGTCCGTCCACAGGCCCTTGGGCTTACGCTGCTGGTTGGCTGAGATTAGATGTGAGGCCGTTTCCAGAATATTCTTGGTCGAGCGGTAGTTCTGCTCCAGCAGCACCACTTCAGCATCGGGATAGTCCTTCTCAAAGTTCAGGATATTGCGCAGGTCGGCAGACCGCCAGGAGTAAATCGACTGGTCAGGGTCGCCGACAACGCATATATTACGGTACTTGTCCCCTATTTGCTTTATCAGTTCGTACTGGACCAGATTGGTATCCTGAAACTCATCGACCTGGATATGCCGGTATCTTTCCTGGTATCGGGACAAGACCTCAGGGCTGTTCCGGAACAGCTGTACCGTTTTCATCAGCAAGTCATCAAAATCAAGGGCATTGCTTTCCCCGAGCATCTGCTGGTAGCGCTCATAGACCCGTCCCACCACCTCACTAAAATAGCTACTGCCCTGTCTTAGGTAATCGGCCGGGGTTACCACCTGGCTTTTGGCCGCCCCGATGGCTGAAGCTATCGCCCGGGGAGCATACTGCTTGGGGTCGAAACCCACCTCCCCGATAGACCGCTTTATCAGGCTTATCTGGTCATCATCGTCGTAGATGACAAACCTGGGATCAACGCCCGCTGACTGGCCATCCCGGCGCAGGATACGGACACAAATGGCGTGAAAGGTGCCTAGAGTTAAGTCCTTTACCTCACTGCGGGCAAGCTGGTAAAGCCTTGCTTCCATCACCCGGGCAGCCTTGTTGGTGAAGGTAACCGCCATAATATGGCGGGGGCTGACCTGGCAGACCTTGATAAGATAGGCGATACGGTGAGTGATAACTCTGGTCTTGCCGCTGCCGGGGCCGGCCAGAATGAGCACCGGGCCGCTGATTGCCTCTACTGCTTCCTTCTGCACAGGGTTAAGCTCAGCCAGAATATCCATCATGGCTAATTATAACACCATCGACAGAGAGTTCCAAAGGAGAGACCCTTGGCGATATAAATAGTATGTGTTATATAATAAGCCCTTGAATGAACGTAATGGGAGCTGATGATGGCATCTGTGGAAGAGGTACTGGAGAGACTCAAGAGTATGGCCAGGCCTGATCAGTTGGAAGGGATGGCCAAATACGGGATTGTAGTTGAACGAAGATTAGGGGTATCCATCCCTAACTTGAGAAGGATGGCAAAAGAACTGGGGCAGGACCACAAGCTTGCGTTAGAGTTATGGAAGACCGGAATAGCTGAGGCGAGGCTCGTAGCAGCGATGACCGACGACCCTGAGAAGCTGACAGAGGGACAGATGGAGGACTGGGTGAAGGGTATCAACTCCTGGGACGTTTGTGACCAGGTGTGCATGAACCTTTTTGAAAAGGTCCCGCTCGCTTGGAAGAAGATTATCGATTGGTCTGAGCGGGAAGAAGAGTTCGTCAAGAGGGCTGCTTTTGCGCTAATGGCTTGCCTGGCCTGGCATGATAAGAAGGTAAAAGATGAGAAATTCATCAAATTGTTTCCGGTGATAATTGGAGGAGCTACGGACGAGCGTAACTTCGTCAAGAAAGCTGTTAACTGGGCGCTTAGGAACATAGGGAAAAGGAACCTGAACCTGAACAAAGCTGCAATAAACACGGCCAGGGAAATCCAGCAAATCGACTCGAAGGCTGCCCGCTGGATTGCCTCCGATACTATCAGGGAGCTTGAGAGCGAAGCTGTCCGGATAAGGCTGAAAAGGTGATACACCTCCCGGGCAGCACTTTTTTTAAGGCAACAATACCACATTCGGTAACAATAATAGTGGAGGCTGGTTGATTACGGCTTACTGCTTTCCCACCCTTTAGGCTCAATTTCAATAACCAGATAAAGGTCGTACAGGCTGTTGTGGTCGACCTTTATTTTGTAGGTGCCGTTATATGCCGCGGTAAAGCTGAAGTCATGGTGGGTTTTGCTTACCCAGTGCCCCCGGTATATATCCTCCGGCCTCCCCTCCGGGTTAATGATCTCGAAGTTCCACCTGAAAGTACGGTCCCTGGTCTTGTACTCTCCGGTAAGTTCGACAAAGCCTTCAACGACGCCGCCTCGGTCTAATACATTGGAAAACGAAATGACAGAGCCAGAGATTTCTCCGGCGGGCATGGTATACTCTATCCTCTGTGCTATCGTCTCAAAATTAGCGGTTACCCTCTTGTCCGAGTCCATCGTAACGCTAACCTCCGGGCTGGTCCCGGAGACATCACCGGCCCACGAAATGAACTCATAGCCCGGGGAGGGTGTCGCTACCAGGGCTACCGAGCTGCCCGGCTCGTAGGTGCCACTGCCGGCATTTAGCATGCCGCCTTCAGGCGGACTGACTGACACCTCTAATCTGTACCGGACGATGCTAAAATTGGCAGTTACGCTCTTGTCCGAGTCCATCATAATGGTGACCTCCGGGCTTGTCCCGGAGACATCACCTGCCCACGAGGTGAAGTCATAGCCCGGGGAGGGTGTCGCTACCAGGTCCACCGAACTACCCGGCTCGTAGGTGCCACTGCCGCCACTTATCATGCCGCCTTCAGGCGGACTAACTGAAGTCGATAGGGTGTACCGGATGGCGCTAAAATTGGCGGTTATATCCTTATCTCCGTCCATAGTAATGGTAACCATCGGGCTTGTCCTGGAGATATCACCGGCCCACGAACCGAATTCATAACCTGCTGATGGCGTGGCCGTTAGGGTTACCGGGCTGCCATCACGGTAATTAGCACGAATCGGGCTAACGACACCGCCACAACTGGCGCTGACGCTGCCGCCGTCAGCGGGGTTTGTTGCGATGCTAAGACTGTACATCGGAAGAGGCGGCTGATAAGACTGAATACCGAACCAGGCCGCCAATCCGATCCCGACCGCAGCCGTGATGATGAGAATCCTCCTACTCAGTGGAAACCGGTCCCACCACTCTATCCTGGGGATTCTTGGTTTTTCTTTGAACTTCGTAATCCGTTTCCGCCACCCCGGCCGGGTACCACGCTTAACCTGCGCTGACTTACTACCGGGTTTTCTCTTTTTGAATATCTTCTTGAAGAAATCGAGCATGCCGGCGCTTGCCCCCGTTCGATTGTTCCTGCTATGACAGTGATGGATATATTCTACTTAGCTTGCGAACCCCTTTCCCGGGGCGCTTTTTTCTTTTCTGCCGCCTTCTCCAGGCTCTTCAGTCTCAGTGAGTCAATGACCAGTGATTCAACGGAATCTTCAAGCTGGGTCAGTAGCGACTTTAGCTCCTCGACAATCTCCGGGTCGCTTTGCCTGATTTGCAGCAGCTGAAGTCTGATACGGACAAACAGCTCATCTATCTGTTCACTGGAGTCTTGTGTCATAGTTACCATTTTACCACCTCGCTGGCTTTCTGCATACCTGTATCTGGTGCCTTAGGGAAGTCGGTCTGGGTGATGGCATGGTGCTTCGCCGGAAACAACGAGGGCGAATGTATAAGGTTGCACTGGGAGGAGTCTTGTTGCTACAATTGTGTAGTTGAGCAGTCATTACCAGAACTGAGAGCGGGGGGAGTTACCGGAAGTATGGATATTAGCTGGCTGGGGCATTCTTGTTTCAGGATTAAGGGTAAGCAGACCACGGTTATTACCGACCCTTATTCGCCTGAACTGGGCTACACATTAGGCAAACACAGCGCCCGTATTGTAACGGTAAGCCATCAGCACCCGGGGCATTCCTATGTTCAGGGTATTGGGGGTGAGCCGAAGCAGGTTACCGGACCGGGCGAGTATGAGATCGGTGGCGTCCTGATTATAGGGATAGGTACCTTTCATGACGGAGAGAACGGCAGTATCAGGGGTAAAAACACCGTCTATCTTATGGAGGTAGATGAGGTATCGGTGTGTCACCTTGGTGACCTGGGGCATGTACTTACTGCTGAACAGGCGGAGGAGCTGGAGAATGTGGATGTGCTGCTGGTCCCGGTAGGCGGGGAGTCTACTATTAATGGCCCTATGGCTGCCGGGGTAGTCCGACAGCTTGCACCGAAGGTAGTGATTCCTATGCACTACCAGACTGAAGCGCTCAACCGTGAGCTTGAGCCGGTGGCGAGGTTCCTTAAGGAGATAGGGGTAGAGGAGGTTACCTCCAACGCTAAGCTATCTTTCACCAAGTCAAGTCTGCCCGCCAGCACGCAGGTCTTCCTGCTTGATTACTGAGGTAGGCCTGCGGCTTCTATGCTTTAGCCCTAACCTTTTCGTCTCACTGGCGTTATAGTAGTATAATTCACGATAACAGGTGTTGCAAAATAGCGGCATTATGGTATAGTAGAAGCCCGAACCGCTTCACTTCTGTTACCAAAAAGGAAGGGGGTTGTGCTATGAAAAATTCGGTCTTAGTTATGATGGCTGTGTTACCGCTTACCCTGCTGCTTACCGGCCTTAACGGCTGTGCGGGTGAGGGGCAGTACGAAGCAATGCCGACACCAACGCCAGCGCCAATGCCGACGCCAATGTCGCCGGAAATGGAAAAGTCAGGGGCACCGGG
>SDBT01015003.1_pt1 | contig 12329 bp, 9 predicted proteins | sample 2277101 | NCBI WGS metagenome assembly SDBT01 (sample SAMN10404973, study PRJNA504765) | marine sediment metagenome | isolation source: marine sediment core GS10_PC15, 103 cmbsf | place: Arctic Ocean: Southern Knipovich Ridge | collected 2010
CCAACGATGAAATAAAGCGGCTGATAAGAAAGGTAAGTGGTAAAAGAATAAAATCTGCTGCTAAAAGAGGATAGTGATTATAAACCAATAAGAAGATAAGGAAATGATGATGATGAGAACCAAAATAATAGTAATCGGAGTAGCTCTACTATCTCCCCTATTGCATGGAATGGCAGCACAAAACCAACAACTTATACAGGCAGCTAGTGCGGGCAACACTGATCAAGTACGAACTCTTCTTGCTGTCCCTGGTATTGATGTTGATGCTCAGGATGAGGATGGTCAGACTGCTCTTATTAAGGCAGCTAGTGCGGGCCAAACTAATACAGTACGAGCTCTTCTTGCTGTCCATGGTATTGATGTTAATGTTAAGGATAACAATGGTAGGACTGCTCTTATCAAGGCAGCTGTGAACGGCCATACTAATACAGTACGAGCTCTTCTTGCTGTCCATGGTATTGATGTTAATGTTCAGGATAGGAATGGCTGGACTGCTCTTATAGAAGCAGTTAGTGGGGGTCACATTGAAATAGTAGAAGCCCTTATTGTAGCTCCTGGTATTGAGGTTAATGTTCAGGATAACAACAGGGGTTGGACTGCTCTTATGTACGCAGCTATTTCGGGCCATACTGATATAGTACAAGCTCTTCTTGCAGTTCCTAATATTAATGTTAATGCTCAGGATAACAAGGATAGGACTGCTCATGATCTAGCTGCCAACGATGAAATAAAGCGACTGATAAAAAAGGTACATGGTAGAAGAGTGAAATCTGCTGCTAAAAGAGGATAGAAAAGCATCATCGAATAAAACTAAATGTAATTCGTTTGAATTGATGTAATTCGCTCGTAAAAAGTAAGAAATACGAATCATACTTAAATAAGCTTAATCTTATTTAATATATCGTTCACAATAATTACCAGTGCACCATCTCCCATTACATTGGCAGCCGTGCCAAAAGAATCTAACAAAAAATAGATGGTGGTAATGATACTGATCATTTCTGGCGTAAAGCCAAGTTGCGTTACCAAAATGGGAATCATCACCAAAATTCCTCCACCGGGAATGCCTGAGACGGCAAACATAGTTGTGCAAAAATAAAAAACAAATCCTGCATATTGCATAATACCGGGTAATGCCCCTTGAAAAATTAGCATCGTAGTCATTGCAAGAATTGGCGTGGCTATACTATCGCCTAACAAATGTACATTCGCCATAATTGGCATCGCCATATCAGCAAGTGCACGGTTACCCGTATTTTGCGTAGCACTTTTAACTGAAACCGGAATTGTTGCCGTGCTAGACATAGTACTAAAAGCGGTCAAGTAACTTGGAATTGAATTTTTAATTGCAATCACTGCTTTTTTGGGATCAAAACCCAAAGCTACTAAGTAGATCCAAATCAAGTAAACAATTTGCAACGTAACGATCAAAATAAATGCAGCTCCATATTGCCTCATCAAACATGAAAGCAATCCTTCATATCTAATCTTGAGCAAAAAACCAAGAACGTACAATGGAAGAAACGGAATAAAACCTCGATTAATAATTCGTTCAATCCATCCTTTTGCACGTTTTACAATATTCTCAATCCCCGTGCATGGCAAAAAAGAACAACTGATGCCAATACATAAAGCTGCTAGTAATGCGTGTACTGCTGTAAAAGGCAATGATAAAGAAAATGATACTAATGACTCTATTTGTGCTGTTGGTATAAAAGATAAATCTAAACGCTCGCAAGAAACCACCGGTGATAATAATTGCATAATGCCAAAACTAAATAATGCTACAATCCCATTCGATAAAAAAACAAGACTCAAAAGAATGCCGAGTACAATCGGTGCATTTTTTTTGAATGAAAGAATACCGGCTAAAACAAAGAAAAATACCATAAAAGGTAAAATTAAACCTAATAGCTCTTTAAATATAAAACTAAAGGTATAACTCCACTGGATGAAAGCGAGCGGGAGCATGGTACCAAACAGTAAAACAAATAGAATTACCCCAATAAGTTGAAGAGGCAAAGAAAGGTTCCATTTCATTTCAACCTTACATTTTTATGATTAATAGTTATTTTATAGTATAGCGGAATATAAGCAGTTATAAAAACCCCTTACAAAATCGACTATTGAGGACCTTTGTGAAATCAATGTTATATAAACCTACTTTTTGGATCACTTTTTTACTGGTTTCACTTTTGAGTGCTCTAGGAACCTATTATTACTTTCCCAAAGCATTCCCAATCGTTCATCTTGATCTGACGATGAGCCGTCCTCAGGCAATCGATGCTGCCGCGCAACTTGCAAAAAAATTGCAACTCGGACCTACTGATGCAAGGCATGCAGCTTCCTTTGTAACTGATGAACTAACTAAAACCTTTATAGAACTGGATGCGGGGGGGAAAAAAGCATTTGTAGCCATGATGGAAAACAATCTGTATCAACCCTATACATGGCAAGTGCGCCACTTTAAACAGTTCGATGCGAATGAATCAACATTACGTTTTACACCCGATGGCACGCCGTATGGTTTTATTGAAATAATTCCTGAAGACATTCCTGGTGCTAAGCTTTCTGCGAGCAAAGCAAAAAATATTGCTGAGCAGTTTGCTGTATCAGAACCATGGTCCATTTCATTAGATGCCTATAAGCTTGTTGAATCTGCGCAAGAAACGCGAATAAGCGGACGCATAGACCATATATTTATTTACGAACGCACTCAAAAACAGATTGGGAAAGGTTATTATCGCTTACGTATTTCCGTAACTGGTGACAAAGTTACTGAACTTACGCATGTGGTAAAAGTACCAGAAAGTTTTACTCGCCGTTATGCGCAAATGCGTTCTGCAAATAGTAACATTGCGTATGCTGCTAAACTTGCGTTGTATGTTTTATATATTTTAGGTGGATGTTTTTTTGGGCTTCTGTATGTATTTCGCAAACATTGGGTTTTGTGGCGCATGCCACTTTATTGTGCTCTTTTTGTAGCGGGCGTTACGAGCTTACAACATATCAATTCGCTTCCACTTAGTTGGATGCATTATAATACTGCACATTCTATAACAGGTTTTTTACTCAACTTTTTTCTCATGCTCATTGTTGAATTTATCTATTGGCTTTTTATTCTTTTCATTTCATTTATGGCTGCAGAAAGTTTAACGCGAAAAGCGTTTGGTAATCAGATTCAACTTTGGAAAGTATGGGAACCACAAGTAGCTAATTCTTTTGCAATTCTGGGAAGAACTATTGGGGGTTTTCTTATTATGCCGGTTATGTTTTTTTATGATGTTCTATTTTTTATATACACAACAAAATACTTCGGTTGGTGGAATCCTTCGGATGCATTATTTAATCCAGACATTCTCGCTTCTTATCTTCCGTGGTGGCAGGCAATCGTAGTTTCTTTACGCGCAGGATTTTGGGAAGAATGTTTATTCCGTGCCGTGCCGCTTGCATCAGCTGCATTGCTTGGCAATCGGTTTGGAAAACGGAATTGGTGGATTGCTGGAGCATTTATTCTACAAGCAGTTATTTTTGGTGCAGCACACGCGAATTATCCTGCGCTGCCATCCTATGCACGTTTGATTGAACTTCTTGTGGTCTCGGCTATTTTTGGAGCTGTATATCTCATGTTTGGATTGCTGCCAGCAATCATTGCTCACTTTGCATATGATGTTGTTTGGTTCTCAATTCCCATATTTGTCTCAACTGCCTCATTTGCATGGCTCAATCAAAGCATCATTGTTTTGGTTACTCTAACCCCACTTTGGATTGTTCTGTATTTCCGTAAAAAAACCGATTTATGGCATACGCTTTCTGAAAAATTTTTAAACCGTTCTTGGCACCCCCAAGAACCGAACAAAACCGTTGCCGACACATCTTTTACTCCACAATCAATTACGTTGCCTACAACCATAAGCTACTCTCTTTTATCGATCGGCGCTCTTGGATTGCTTGTTTGGGTTTTTACCACAGAATTTAAAAACGATGCTTTGAAATTTAGCACCCGACGTGCTCAAATATTCAGTACCGCTCAGAAAGTTTTGGAAAAAAAGAAAGTAAATCCAACTGAGTGGTATCCGCTTGTATCACCATTGCGCAACTACGATGACAATGATGCGCATGGAACTCAACAGCGATTTATATGGCAACAAGAGGGACCCGATCTTTATCAATCATTACTTGGAAATTATATTGTGCCACCCTATTGGCTTGCCAGGTATGTTAAATTTAATGGGCAACTCATGGATAGGGCAGAAGAACACCGGGTTTATCTCAAACCAGATGGTTCATTGTATCGTTATCAGCATATTTTGCCTGAAACCCAAAAAGGAAAAAAATTACCTGAGCAAGATGCGCGGGCTATAGCGTTCGCAAAAATTTTTCAACAATATAATCTTACGCCTGAAAATCTGAAGGAGATTTCTGCTGTAGTCAATAAGCACCCAGATCGTTTAGATTGGGCCTTCACCTTTGCTGATAAAAATATACATCTAAAAGAAGGCGAAGCGCGAATTGAAGTAATTATTGGTTCAGACCAAGTTCTAGATGCTCGGCAATATATTCATGTCCCCGAGCAATGGAGAAGAACAGATCAAAACAATGAGCTCATTGCTCATGTTATAAAACAGTTTTGTGCTTTATTAATATATCTTTTCATGCTGTTTGGAACTTTTTATGCTGCAATGCATTGGAAAATGAAAATTCCCTACCGCATGCTCATTCCATATTTTATTATTTTCACCATCATATATTTGTTTGAATATATGAATTCATGGCCACTTATTGTAAGCCAATTTAATACAAGCCAGCCATTCACTGATCAACTGTTTCGATCGTTTGGCATTCAACCAATATCATTATTAATCAGAGCGGCAATGTTTGCATTACTATTAAGTTTTGTAAACAGTTGGAAGCCGTTATATTTTGCTTCACGCAATTGGGTTACAATGGCAGCAGCGCTAAGCATTGGAGCGTTATTTGCCGGCTTACAATCATTGGGTATGTGGCTTTTACCATCCGTTCATCCAACGTGGGCAAATTATACTTTGTTAGGTTTATATCTTCCTATCAATGCGGGAATAAATAGTAACTTCGTTCATTATGTTTCACTCACCATGCTCTTCATGCTTTTGGTAATAATCTTGGATACAATTTCAGATTACTTTAATAAGCGAAGACAGATTACATCATTGCTCATTATTGGGTTTGGTTTTATGTTAGCCGGCCTTGGTTTTAGCAATAACATTCCCTTATTACTTACTGAAGGTTTCATGTTTAGTAGCATACTGTTGGGTGCATATATATTTTTTTTCCGCTTTTGTTATGCATATATACCATTTGCCACGGCTGCATTTGTGGGGCTACAAATTATGCAACAAGCAATGTTTAATGCGCATCCGTATGCATTGATAGTTCCCGCTGGATCTATTACTGTAATTTCTCTAGTTTCTTGGTTTTGGAATAAAAGGATTAGTAATGAAGGAAGCAATTAAAGATACAATCTTAAAACAACGCAAATTTTTCTCTACAACTCAAACAAGAGCGATTGATTTTCGTATCAAGCAACTAAAAAAATTAAGAGCTGCAATACAAAAAAATGAATCTTCCATTATTGATGCATTGCAAAAAGATTTGGGCAAACCTCCCTTTGAAGCCTATGCAAGTGAAATTCATCTTATTTTAACTGATATAAATCATGCCCTTAAACATTTGGCAACGTGGAGCAAACCAAAAAAAGTTCATACTCCTTTCACGCATTTTCCCGGTAAAAGTTACATTGTTCCTGAACCGCGCGGCGTAGTTCTTATCATGGCACCATGGAATTACCCGGTTCAATTAACATTACTTCCTCTTGTGGGTGCTATTGCTGCTGGTAATTGCGCTATTATTAAACCATCCGAGCATGCTCCTCATGCAAGCGCCATAATTGCAAAAATAATTCATGATACTTTTGATCCTGAATTTATATCAGTGATTGAGGGAGAAGTAGAAGTATCAAAAAAATTATTAGAAGAACAGTATGACTATATCCTTTTCACCGGCAGCATGCATGTAGGAAAAATTGTAATGGAGGCAGCTGCTCAACATTTAACACCCGTTACGCTTGAACTTGGTGGTAAAAGCCCATGCATTATAACTGAGACCGCAAGTCTCGATTGCGCAGCAAAGCGAATTGTGTGGGGTAAGTTTTTTAATGCGGGTCAAAATTGCGTGGCTCCTGATTATGTTTTTATAAAAGATGAATTAAAAAATAAGTTTATCGATTTATGCAAAAAATATATTCATCAATTTTTTGGCAAGGATCCTGAAAAATCTCAATTTTATGGAAGAATTATTAATCAGCAGAACTTTGAACGGTTGTCTTCTATGCTTGATCAAGGAACTATCGTGCTTGGTGGTAAAACAGATAAAGAAAAACGGTATATTGCACCAACTCTTATTGATAACGTTGACGTAAAGTCAGCGATATTGAATGAAGAAATTTTTGGACCATTGCTACCAATTGTTTCTTATAACACTCTTTCGGATGCGATCTCTTTTATAACAAAGCACTCAATTCCATTAGCACTCTACATATTCAGTACAAATAAAAAAGAACAAAAACATATTATGCAAGCAGTTCAATCTGGTGGAGTTTGCATTAACGATACATTGCTACAAGCAAGCACATCTGAATTACCATTTGGCGGGCTTGGCCTGAGCGGCTTTGGCAAGTATCATGGTAAAGCCTCATTTGATACCTTTAGCCACATGCGATCATTATTTACTAATTCGTGTTGGTATAATTTAGAATTGCGATTTCCTCCTTATAATAGATTTATCAATAAAGTAACTATAAAATGGCTCCGATTCAGCACTGTTTTGGGTAAACTCAACAGATGGATAAAAATAGGGATGACTCTACTCATTATTGCAATATTACTTCTTGCTTACTATTCAATGAGATAAGGATTGTTTATGAATAAAAATTATATTTTATTATTTTTGCTCTGCAGCATATTCAACATATCTAGTTACACATTAAAAACCACGCTCATCGGCGCATATCCAAAACCTACATACATCTTTCTTCCTGATTGGTTTTCGCAGCAAAGTTTAAATGCATCAAACCCCACGCAAGCGTATGAAGAATATGTAAAAAAAATAAACACCAAAAAATAATACTTGATAGTGCTACTCAGCAAGTAGTTAAAGAACAGGAATTATTAGATGTCGACATTCTCACTGATGGTGAAGTACGCCGAGAAAATTATATTTATTATCATTGCAGACATTTACATGGAATTGATTTTAATGTTCTGACACAAAAAAGTATGCGAGAAGGAGCATGGGTTGCAAAGGTCCCCACAATTACTGGGCCGATATCAGCGGATAAACCGTTTCTCATTCATGATTACCGCGTTGCGCAACAAGCCACAAAAAATCCTATAAAAATAACAATCCCGGGTCCGATGACGATTATGGATTCACTTGCTGACAGTTATTATCACAATGAAAAAATTCTGGGCGAAGCACTCGCTCAAGCCATAAACCTTGAAGTGCGAAGATTAGTGGCAGTAGGTTGCAAATGGATTCAAATTGATGAACCTTTATTTGCACGATACCCAGAGAAAGCGCTGCGGTTTGGTATTAACAATTTAAATAAATGCATTGCCAATATCCCTCAAGGTGTTTTTACAGCAGTCCATATTTGTTGTGGCTATCCTGAGTATCTTGATCAGAAAGAGTATTGGAAAGCAAAACCTCAATCTTATTTTAAACTTGCTAAAGCACTCGATAACTGTTCCATTAATGCGATTTCAATAGAAGACACACATCGCCCAAATGATCCAAAACTTTTTTCCCTTTTTAAGCGTAAAACCATTATTTTAGGTGTGATCGATGTAACCAGATCTCATGTAGAAAGCATAGACGAATTTAAAAACCATATTCTAAAAGTAGCTAAATTCATTGATCCGAAACGATTAATGATTGCACCAGATTGCGGGCTGGGTATGCTACCAAGAGATACTTTGAAATCAAAAGTAAAAAACATGGTACAGGCGGTTAAAGAAATAAATTTTGAATAACCTGTTTTTAATCCTCAAAATATCCTCTGAATGCACGTGGCATTGTGGAAAAATCTTTTGATTTTGGCTCTACTGAGCCGCAGAAGGTATTCCAAAAAAGAACAACTTTTCCATCCAACACCCCGCTATTAAGATCATGCAACATAGCAGCGCATGCTTTTGCAGTATACGTTACATCTAATTGAATGTTGCCACATGTTTTCATTAAAGCAGTTGCTGCATCCCCTTCTTTGGTACACGCTCCATATTTCTTACCAGTAAATTTGTAATTCAAATTAACATCACCATCGAGAAAAGTAAGCATTGGGAACGTCTCATCCAATGTATGCAATAATCGTCCGGTTTCATTAAGCAATTCTTTTATTTGTTTTTTTAACGGATCATAACGATCTTCAGGTTCCACTGCAACAGATCGCACTTCGGTTGTGAGGCCAGCAGCAATCAGCCCTAACATAAGCCCTGCAGTTGTTCCACCACTTCCTGCAGCATGATAGATATAATCTGGTTCTGGTAATAATCCGTTCTTAATTTGTTCTTTCAGTTCAAACGCTGCATTTATAAACCCTATTACACCCAGCGGACAAGATCCTCCCGTTGGTATTAAATAGGGCATCTCATCCCGTTCAAACTGACTTTGCACAAATGAGCAAACCGTTTGCATAGAACGCAAAGCAGGATTTGGGTTTAATATAATTTCTGCGCCATATTCCTTCATAAGCAATAAATTGCGCTGCACAACCCATGAAGGTATTTGTGGTGTTAATAAATTAATACAATGCAGGTCACATAACTGCGCACATGAAGCAGTAGCAGTCGCATGGTTCGAACCAGCTGCACCATAGGTCATTACGGTACGGCATCCTTTTTGCATGGCATCGGCAAGTAAAAATTCTAATTTTCTTACTTTGTTTCCACCAAACCGTTGATTCCCATTAACAGTTTTCCCCGTCAGATCATCCCGTTTTACATAAAGCTGCACTTTGTTATTAAATGTATCTTCTAGTGCAGGTAGCCGTTCAATAGGGGTTGGTAAATTACCCAGCTCTAATCGAGGTAAAGTTTGCTGGAGATTAGAAAATGCAGAATAAATAGGGAGCTTGTGATTATTTAGTATTTCCATCTGGTTTTTTTTCTTTTGGTTAGAACTAATATGGTACAACCCTTTTTCTACTTTTGGATCTAAACGAACATAACGTTTTAATTGATTAATCAGAAATGCTTCATCTGCAGATAAAAGATTACTTATTAAAAGCCCTAAAAAAATCAATCTCATGAATATTCCTTCTATAATGTATAGAATATATGCAAAACTAAGAACTGTAGAATAAATATTTCGGGTAAAAAGTAAAGAGTTGTACATGAGCGTTATAGGGGTAAATATGAAAAATATAAATCTAGTAGCTTTGCTACTCATTATACAAATGAATACATTTCCAAAGTTTGATGCTGATTATCGCAATTGCTCTTCAATGCAATATAGTATTGGAAAAAAAGCTTTAGAAAGTTTTGGCCTTAAAGGAACCGAACGTGTGCTTGATATTGGATGTGGAACCGGCAAGACAACAGCCGATTGCGCAAAAAAATTAAAATCAGGCTCAGTGCATGGATTTGATATTTCACAAGATATGATTAATTTCGCTAAAAAAGAATATAAAGAGATCCCAAATCTTTCATTTGAACAACGTGATGTTGTTGCATGGCGTACCAAAAAGAAATATGACTTTGCCTATTCTATTTTATGTCTTCATTGGGTCCCAGACCAACCGAAAGCATTGCGCAAGATTGCAAAAAGTTTAAAGCCTGGAAGCAAATGCATGTTATATATTTCTTCACCAAGCAGCACAACAAAAGCATGGGATAAAAGTAGGGAACTCATGGCACAAAAGTATCCACAATGGGCCAAACATTTGAAAAATAATCATGACATACAACCCGCCGAAAAATGGCTTACCTGGTCCGCGAAAGCAGGGTTTACTATTGTTAACCATAAAGTAGTTGATTATATTAAAAAATTCCCAACTATGGACGGGTTGAAAGAATTTACAAAATCGCTCGGCATTGCTTCCGAACTCCCTAGTAAAGAACGGGAAGAGTTCTTCAAAGTGTTGTTAACTGAATTTAGTAATGTTATAGGCCGCAGACAAGATGACCCTTATATATTCAATCACCCTTTTATAGTTCTAGAATTGCAAAAACCAATTAAATAAGTATTATAGTTATCAAAATTTGATACTTTTTAATGTAAGGTTTTACATGTTCAAAATTTCTAGAATCATACTTTTTATAGTTATCATAAACCAAATCAATAACATGAATGCAGAATTTAATGCCGATTATCACAATAATTCTTCAAGGCAATATGAACTGGGCAAAAAGGCAATAGAAAGTTTTGACCTCAAAGGAAACGAACGAGTTCTAGATGTTGGATGTGGGACTGGTAGAACAACGGTTGATTGTGCAAAACGATTGCATTCAGGAACTCTCGTTGCAATCGATATTTCACAAAGTATGATTGAATTTGCACAAAAAGAATATGAAGCAATTTCTAATCTAACGTTCAAACAACAAGATGTAACACAGTTAAACTTTAATGAAGAGTTTGATTTTGCTTACTCTATCTTCTGTCTTCACTGGGTTTCAGATCAACAAACTGCAATACAAAAAATTGCACAAAGTCTCAAGCCGGGCGGAAAATGCTTCTTATATATGTCAGTTACCGGTTCTTTAATTACTGCCTGGGATAATGCATGCAAGTATGTTGCTCAACACAATCCACATTGGGCACCATACATTGCTAACACCCACAATATTAAACCTGAAAAAAATTGGATACAGTGGACAGAGCAAGTAGGGTTTACAATTGTAAACAAACATGTGAAAATTGATCAGCTAACATTTCCCACACTCAACGACTATAAAAATCATGTAAAAGCATTAGGAGTAGCATCTGACCTTCCCCAAGCAGAGCGTGATGAATTACTTGATCATGTAATCAAACATTGCTTTGCTCAGCTTGGTTATACTGAAGGGCCATACAAGACTAACCAACCATTATTAATTTTAGAATTGCAAAAACCTATTTAGTATTTTCATCACTCGGCAAACCACTTTTTCCTGTATACCACTCTTGCAATTTAGTAAGTAGCGCAAATTTTCTATATTCGTGTGCACGATTTCGTACTACTGCATAAGCAATTACTTTTTCTGTCTCATCAACAGTTTCGCTTGTACGACCTTCTCTAGCAGCAACTTTTTGCAGGTCTGATGTCTTACCTAGTCTACGCAAAAAATCCCTATGCTTTTTATATTGATATTCATTATAACCAACAAACGCTGTTGCTGCAGTGCCTGCACCTATCAAATAAAAGTTCACTGCATTTAAGTTAGTATTGACTACACACATTGTAACTAATAAAAAAATAGAAAGTTTTTTGTAAAGCATTGCTTCCTCATGAATGTTGTTTTATAGAAATTTTAGAAAAGTATAACAGAAAACTGCATTTTTAATACAAAAAAAGGCCCTGATTTTACTCAGAGCCTTTTAATTAAATCTGGCACTATCTGCTTTCCCAGGCCGTCTCCAGCCAAGTATCATCGACGCAGAGGACTTTACTGCCGTATTCGGAATGGGAACGGGTGTTGCCCCTCTGCTATATGCACCAGAAATTTGTTATTACCTATCTTCAAAATAATTAATTAAAAAAACTAATTGTTTGAAAGATTATCGGTAAAAATTTTAAAGAACTTAATCGATGAAAATGCATGTAGAGTTATAATTTCAACATAATAGTTATTCAGTGCAATTGTATAATTAAGACTAAAACGTTCGACTTATTAGTACTGGTTAGCTGAACACATTACTGTGCTTACACACCCAGCCTATCAACCTTGTAGTCTTCAAGGAGTCTTATTAATGTATCATTCGCCATTAACTCTAGACCGAAATCCAAAATTAATATTGTCTGATACGGGGTATCTTATCTTGAGGCGAGTTTCCCACTTAGATGCTTTCAGCGGTTATCTCTAATAAACTTGGCTACCCAGCGTTGCTCTTGGTGAACAACTGGAACACCAGAGGTTTACTCATCCCGGTCCTCTCGTACTAAGGACAAGCCCTCGCAAATACCCTGCGCCCATGGAGGATAAGGACCGAACTGTCTTACGACGTTCTGAACCCAGCTCGCGTACCACTTTAATTGGCGAACAGCCAAACCCTTGGGACCTTCTTCAGCCCCAGGATGTGATGAGCCGACATCGAGG